>Ga0163162_10005913_pt1 | contig 11836 bp, 13 predicted proteins | sample S55metaG_FD_115310 | JGI IMG/M metagenome (GOLD analysis project Ga0163162, IMG submission 115310) | Switchgrass rhizosphere microbial communities from Kellogg Biological Station, Michigan, USA - S5-5 metaG | ecosystem: Host-associated > Plants > Roots > Rhizosphere > Soil | place: USA...
CCTCAACAGTTATCATATTATTGATAAATTTGTAGATAAACGGATGTTTTAACCACCAATAGTGGCCATAGATTCGTGAACACCAATGTGCTCAACTCTTGAGTTTTCGGCCTCCCAGCCATCTTTTGCCCGGTGGCTAAGGGCTTTTAACAATATATCTTTTAAAACTTCTTCGCTGGCACCCTGCCGCATCAAATCCTTAATATTCAATAGTCCATCGTCATACAAACAGGTCTTGAATCCGCCTTCCGGTGTAATGCGAATGCGATTGCAGGTTCCGCAAAAAGTACGCGAGTAAGCGGCTATTATACCTACGCTACCCCTGTGACCTGGTATTTGATAATTACAAGAAGTGGACGTTTTCGGATCAGGTATCTTTTGTATATCAACATAATGATTACTTATCTCCTCTAATATCCTTATATAGTCCCATTTAAGGCCGCCATACACGTGCCCATCACCATTAAACGGCATTTCCTCGATAAAACGGACGCTTACAGGCATATCTTTGGTTAAGCCCACGAGCGAAACAATGTCCTGGGTATTTTTTCCATCCATCACCACCGCGTTGATCTTCACCTCAATATCATGCTTTAGCAGTTCTTCCAACGTTAACATTACGTTCGAAAATTCGTCACGTTTCGTAATGCTGAAAAAACGGCCCGCATCAAGCGTATCCAAGCTAAGATTTACCGCCTTAACGCCAATTTTTTTTAACTCGCCAGCATAAGGCGCTGTTAACACACCGTTTGTGGTTATGGTCAGTTCGTTCAATCCCTGTAATTTTGAGATTGATGTCAAAAATTGCATAATGTCTTTACGCACAAATGGTTCACCACCTGTAATGCGGATTTTTTCGATACCCATTTTTACCAGCAGCGAACAAACCGAAATCATTTCCTCGTATGACATCAGCTCCTTTCGCGAAAGCCAGTTGAGCCCTTGTTCGGGCATACAATAAAAACAGCGCAGGTTGCACCTGTCTGTTACCGCTAATCGCAGGTAATTGATATTCCGTCCGTGGTTGTCTGTCAGCATTTCCACTGTAAAAGTAAATAATACAAATTAGTACAGTGTTTTCTAAATGTATTATTTTAGGTATGATTATCATGACAAAGGGTAGTGAGAATATCATAATCATAGTTTAGGAATGCCCGGAATATAGTTACCCGCCGTAAATACGGCTAGCTAGTAGGCGGCAAAATTCCATGGATTTGTTAACTTTATATCTCATCTTATAACTAATGAAACCACGTCAATTGCTCTTCTTGTTATTCTTACAGCACTGTCATTTACAGCAACTGCGCAAAAACTGGCCGATCCGGTTCTGTTATGGCCGACCGGCGCACCCGGGGCGACTGGGGTAAGCGATGAAGATAAACCGGCGATAATTCCTTTTATTCCCCAAGGATCAAAGCGTAATGGCGCGGCTGTACTGGTGGTGCCGGGCGGTGGATTCACTGTTCGTGCCGTGGACCACGAGGGTTTACTGGTTGCCCGGTGGCTCAACGCGCATGGCATTACCGCATTCTTGCTGCGCTACAGGTTAAGTCCGCTGTATGCCCGAAAAGATTGGGTTGCAGACGGGCAGCGGGCTATGCAATACATACGCGCGCATGCAGCAACATATCATATTTCCACTGATCGTGTCGGCGCGGTTGGTTTTTCGGCGGGCGCAACGCTGGTTGCCGATATGACAATTAACACAAGCGCTATCGATGCCAATGCAACCGACCCCCTGGATCGTATATCATCGAAACCCGACTTTTTGATTATGGCTTACGGCTCTGTCCGCATCCCGGCCAATGCCGACCAGGCTGTCTTAACCGCTATGCCCCCCACATTTATGTACGGCACGGTGGAAGATAGGAGCAGTCAGGGAGGCATGTTGGAAATGTATACCCGTTTGTATCGTGCAGGCACGCCCGTAGAAGCACATTTTTTTCAAAACGGCATACACGGAACCGGATTTGCACTGGGCGATCCGGTGCTTGGCCAGTGGACCAATCTTTTGCATAACTGGCTTTCTGTTAATGGCTTTCTTACCGAAAGGCCACAAATCCCAATAGCAGGTGTAGTGAAATTAGATGGCGCGCCTTTGCTGAAAGGCATGGTTATACTTACTCCCCTGAATGATAAAGAAGCTCCTCCGGTAACAGTGTATGTCAACAATACCGGCACCGGAAAATTGGGGAGATTTTCAGTAGCCAAAAAACAAGGGCCTGTAGAAGGCAGGTATAAAGTTGAAGTAAGGCAGGACGCAACGCGCTGGACCAGTAATTCGCGTGACCCTTTTATGATTACGATGATGGACAAACAAAGCAAGGGCACACTTACCGATGCCGATAGAAAAGAATGGGGCGAATACGTGCGCAAACGTGATCTATCGCCGAGTATCGATAAGCAACGCATCTATTCCCGCAGGCATCCGGCAGATAAGGGTGATTATATTGTCAATATCAAAGAAGGGAGCGAGATGGTGATAGAAGTGTTTAGTAAATAACGATCAAATAGTAAGTTGTTGGTTACAACACCTTTTTTAGCGCCGACAAATAACCCCATTGCCTTATATTTGTTGAAGGCAGTATATAACTTAAGTTACGGTTTGTGAAAGAATTACAGGATATAGTAAACGCATTTGATAAAGCTACCAAAGCGGACAAACAAACCGCTTTGGCTACGGTGGTGTTGGTTGAAGGATCATCCTACCGCCGGGCAGGCGCCCGTATGCTGGTAACTGAAGACGGTCAGTTAACCGGTGCCATTAGTGGAGGTTGCCTGGAAGGCGATGCTTTACGCAAAGCCCGTTTGGTGATGGCACAAAACAAATCCATGCTGGTTACCTACGACACAACTGACGACGACGATGCAAAACTTGGCGTCGGGTTGGGATGTAACGGTATCATTCATATTTTAATTGAGCCTATCATTGTTGAAAAACCGGATCATCCAATTGAGCTGTTCAGGTTCTTTTTAAGCAATAGAAGGCCGGTTGTGCTAATTACACTTTTTGCATTAAATGACCGACAGGCTGCGCAGCCCGGCACCTGCTTAATGATGACCAAAGAGGGACAAACTCGGGGCATGTTACCCGACAGCGCAATAAACAGCGCATTGCTGGCCGATGCAAAAGATGTACTTATAAACGGCAATTCCGTAACGAGAACCTATTTGTACGGCGACAATTTTACCTGCTTTATAGAATTGCTTCAACCTGCCGTTTCAATCATAATTTTTGGCGCAGGCAATGACGCAATCCCGCTTACCCAATTTGCCGCTATATTGGGATGGCATATAACTCTTGTTGACGGCCGGGCAAATTATGCAGTAGCCGGTCGGTTCCCACAGGCTAAAGAGATTATTATTGCAAAACCACAGGACGCACTTTCCCAATTAAGTTTCGACGAGCATACGGTGGTTATTTTAATGACCCATAACTATAACTACGATATGGCCATACTGAAGCAGTTACTTCCGCTTCAATTGCCCTATGTGGCTACACTTGGCCCTAAAAAAAGATTAAATCGTATACTTGATGAATTACGCAGCGAAGGTTTAACAGTTAGCGCGCAACAGCTAAAAAGCATTTACGGGCCGGCAGGCCTGGACATTGGCTCGGAAAACGCAGACGAAATTGCCCTTTCGGTGATTGCGGAAATGCAGGCGGTTTTAAAAAAAAGAGCCGGTACTTCGCTGCGGGAAAAAACAGTGATTCACGACAGGAACGGGACCCAATCGGTACCCTTTGAACTCAGATCCGTCTAAACCATGACCGGCGCAATTATCCTTGCAGCAGGGTCATCAAGCCGATTGGGCAAACCCAAACAAAATTTAGTTTTTAACGGGCAAACCCTGCTTCAACGAGCTATCGAAGCAGCACTGAGTTCTGTTTGTCGCCCGGTAATCGTGGTTTTAGGGTCGAACGTGGAATCGATCAGGCCATCCATCGAAAGCTACCCTATACAAATTGTTTACAACCCAGATTGGAACGCGGGCATGGCTTCGTCTATCCGTGCGGGATTGATGCGCTTCCAGGAAGTACAACCGGCTGCCGACTCCGTAATTTTGATGCTTTGCGATCAGCCGTTTGTAGACGCCGCTTTGCTGGCGCAACTAGTGCAATCAAAATCAAAAAATGGAATAGCGGCTTGCGCGTATAGTGATACTATCGGGCCGCCCGTATTATTTGATAAATATTACTTTAACGAACTGCTGTCATTAAAAGGACAAGAAGGCGCAAAGAAACTTTTGATGAAATACTCCAACGCTGTAACGAGTGTACCATTTCTCTTAGGATATATTGATATTGACACAGTGGATGATTTCGAGAAGTTATTATAAATTGACGGAATTTTATTTCGAAAGCCTTTTTAACAACTCCTTTGCCGGAACTGATTTTGAATTTCCATCCGTATCGCCAATTATTAAGCTTTCATTATTTGCGGCCGAAGTTTCGACCAATTTACGAAGTGCTTTACTTACCCCATCGATAACCTTAATGGATAGTTCATTAATATCAATCTTTTTAGTTTCAGTTATCATTCCTTTGTTCAAGTATATCTCTCCAAATATCGCTATTTATTATTATTTCTCCCAGCTGATTTGAACCCTGGGCAATTACCTTAGGTATTACACTCATATTATCTATGACTAACCAATTCTCACAAATAGGTATATATAACCTCAATAAATTTTTGATGCCTCTATAATACCTGCGTTCAATTATATTTTGAGGTATAGTATGGCCTCCATTGCTTACACGTTTACCGACACGGTCGATAGCTATTTTCGGTGAAGCCAACCAAAAGTACAGAAGAGTAACTTCATAACCTGCCAATTGTGCTTTTTTGACAAATGAAACATAACTTTTGGTGGAAAGTGTTGTCTCAAACGCAAAATCAATTTTGGTTTCTAAGAGTTCGTTAATGCGTTTCAACATAATCCTGCCAGCTTCAAATGCAACCCGATCCGGGTTAAACGGCGAAAGCCCGGCGGCTATATTGTCGGCATTAACAAACTCTTTACAACCTAATATTTCGGGCAAAATTGTATAGCTGGCAGTAGTTTTGCCGGCACCATTACATCCTGAAATAATGTATAAGTTAGGCATAAACTACTTGCCATATTCGTTTTCAGGTCTTAATTACTTTTTAACCGAAAACTTATAAATGGTAACGGTTTTATAGGTTTCACCAGGTTTAAGCGTTGTTGTCGGAAATTGAGGTTGATTTGGTGAATCCGGAAAGTGCTGTGTTTCCATAGCGAAACCACCACGATAGATATCCGTTTTACCTCCTATCATAACATTAGCCGCCTTCATGAAGTTACCGCTATAAAATTGCAAACCTGGCTCTGTGGTAAATATCTGCATTTCTATTCCGCTTTTATCGCCTACAACGGTTGCAACCGGTGTGGTAATATCATGCTTGTCCAATACGAAGTTATGGTCATAACCCTGGCCATTCTTAATTTGTTCGTCATCGGCTTTAATCCTTGAGCCGATAGTGGCAGGCTTTGTGAAATCAAAAGGGGTACCGGCAACGGGCGCTATTTTACCTGTTGGTATCGATGTCGGATCAATCGGTGTATAATTAGCTGCCAACATTTCAACAGTATGATCCAAAATAGTAGTACCGCTGCTTATTCCGTTAAGATTAAAATAAGAATGGTTGGTTAAATTCACAACGGTTGGTTTATCTGTAGTTGCTTCATAGCTTATTTTAACAGCGTTATCATCGGTTAACTCGTAAGTAACTTTACAATTCAGGTTGCCCGGGTACCCTTCTTCCATGTCTTTCGACAGATAAGTGAGCTCCACGGTGTGATCATTAAGTTGTTTTCCGTCCCAAACTACGGCGTCATATCCTTTTTTTCCGCCGTGCAGGCTATTGGGTGCGTTATTAATCGCAAGTTTATACTGCTTGCCGTCCAGTGTAAATAGTCCTTTTGCTATACGGTTGCCATACCTGCCGATAGTTGCCCCGTAAAAATTCGACGCTGCTTTTTTGTAGCCGCCAATGGAGTCAAATCCGATGGCTACATCTGTAAGTTTTCCGTCTTTGTCCGGAACAAGCAGGCTTACCAAATGTCCGCCAAAGTTGGTCACCGCAGCTTCTGCTCCGTTTTTATTTTTCAGGATGTAAAGATGGGTTTGTTTGCCATCAATAGTTTGATTAAATCCCGCTGAATCGGGTAGTTTGGCACTTGTAGTACTGTCTGTCATGTTTGTTGTTGTAGAAGTTTTGTTACCCTGTTGGTTACAAGCTACAAAGCAAAAAGTGCAGCCTGCCAACATTATTGCCGGGATGGTTTTGATAAATCGGATCATAAATTGCGAAATTAATAATTGGTTTTTGTTTTATAACTGGAAATCAAAAATGGTAATTTTAAATGTAATTATTACATTTTTTTCGATCACAATTTCGTTGCAGTCTGCAGTTAAAATTTTAGTTCGCCAAGCTCTACAACTGCCGATGCGCAAATATAGGTTGGCACTATCCCGGTAGAGGTTATCCTCGTTTCCACATCTTCCGGCAAGGTGTTGCCGGTTAGTACCAAAACGGTGTCGAGGCCAAACTTATTTCCGCCAAGAATGTCTGTTTGCAGGGTATCGCCTACCATAAGTATTTCGTGCTTGCTGATGGCACGGTACTCGCGTATGAGGTCATACGCAAACATGAACATCTGCGAATCAGGCTTCCCGAACCGGATAAACTTCTTCCCAACTATATTCTCGATCATCGAAGCGATTCCGCCTATTGCGATAGATACATCATTTACTGATAAAGGGTAGGCATGATCAGTATTCGCTACAATTACGGGTATTGTTCTTTTCCTGAGGATGTTAACGGTTTTATTCAAATCTTCACACCAGTTAAAGCCTTCGTCATCTAAAAATATCAAGGCATTAACTTTGTCGATATTGCTGCTGTCTACCTGGCTCACAGGCAGCGTATGCAGGCCCGAGGTTTCAATATAATGTGCCGAATCCAGGGTGCCCAGGTAAGCAACTATACCATCTTTTACCTTCAGATCCAGGTACTCTTTTGTTAGCATTCCCGATGAAACGATACGGTCGGGCGTGATTGCATTTAAACCCATTCGATGATAGCTGGCTGCCAGCTGTGCCGGACTACGGGAAGCATCATTGGTAACGATATAATATTCTTTTTTTTCGGCTTCGAGGTAGGCAAATGTGTCCTCTATGCATGGCACCAACCCCTGGTAAGTTTTAATTACCCCAAAAGCATCGAAGAAAATTATTTTGTACCGGTCGATGATGGATTTGAAATTTTCTATGCGTTTCATGTTGGTTAGTAAAGGTTGTAAGCGTTGTAATGGTTAAAAGGGTTGAAAAGCCAGTGGATTTAAACTATTACAACCTTTACAACCTCTTTAACGTTATTTTATCTTCAAAGCGTCAATAATTTTCTCCGCGTCAAAATCCCGGTCAACGGATGGCAGATAGATCTCAAAAGCTTCGGCCTGCAATTTTTTTGCATATTGTTCATTAAAAAAGTACTTGCCGTCCTTAATTACATAATTCAATATAAAAAAACGGTAGGCTTCCTTTAAAAAACGGATTTCGTCGGCTGTTATAGGGTTTATCTTATGATATTCCTTTAAAAACAGGATAAACCTGTCTTCCATCATTGTATTAATAAAATAGCTGAATACCGTTCTATCACCCACGTCTGATACCACACGGCTAAAAAAGTAAAAGTCAAGTATGCGGTAACTCATCCTGAACCAGTCGTAATCCCAGCGTGAATACAACTCAAGATTGGGTGTAACTGAAAAATTGCCAATGTTCCAATCGATAAAAACCGGGATGATCTCGAACGATTTCATGTTATAGTTCGAGCGGTTTTTGAGGAACAAATCGCAGTGGTATTTCAAAAAATCAACCTGCATGGCCGAGCCGAACTGCTTTTCGTTAACTTCCAATTGATGCTGTAGGGCAAAAATGTCTGTCCGCAACGTTTTGGACGATTTGGGCAAAACGTTTTTAACGCGCGAACAAGCTTTATGAAATTTGCCTACCTGTTGCCCAAGCTTTATAATATGTTCCTCCTCAAGACGCCTTGGCAAGCGCTTCAGAATTCGGGTAGGGTTATAGAAAACCACCCATGCGTCGGTTTTTCCCTGCTTGTACCGGTATATATAAACACGGTTATTTTTTAACAAAGATTTGGCAAGCAAATTCTCAAACGGATAAAGCAGGTTGTTTGATAAGCTATGGATTATGCGGTGATCTTCTTTAAAATGCTCGTATTTGCCAAAGTAGGAAAGTTTGGCAATAACCATGTCGCCATCTTCAAAAGTTACTTTGAAAACATGGTTGGTTGAAACCATGGCGCTTATGTCCTCAATTCCCTCAATAGTTTTTGAAGCATCGTACCCTTCCCAGGCCTTTTTTATAATATTATTATAATCAACTTTTGTAGGTACTTTTGAAGCTCTTACCGGAAACTGAGGATTTATCGGATTCTCATGTTCTATTTCAACAACTACTTCTTTATTCACAAGGTTATATTTTTCGGTGATTTGAGTTTAACCGTATACGGCAAAGTTAAACACGATTTATTGCAGGCCGTCAAATTATCTCAAAATACCTTTTCAGCTCCCAATCGGTAACGCTTTTAGCAAATTGCCTGCATTCCCAAAGCCGGGTTTGTGTAAAATGCTCAACAAAAGCGCTTCCGAACAACTCATTAGCAACAGCCGAATCTTTCATAATGTTTGTTGCATCATAGAGATTCGATGCAAGGCTGCCGTTTCTTTTATCCTGGTAACCGTTACCCAAAGTTGCAGGAATATTAAGCGGCAACTTGTTTTTTATGCCGTATAGCCCCGATGCAAGGGCAGCGGCCATAGCGAGGTAGGGATTAGTATCAGAGCCGGGAATACGGGTTTCCAGCCGTGTATAATTTTCCGACGGATGCAATACCCGCAAGGCTGTGGTCCGGTTGTCAATTCCCCAGGTAATGGTAGTTGGTGCCCATGCGCCTTCAACCAGGCGTTTATAACTGTTTATGGTTGGCGCATACATCGGCAAAATATGCGGCAGGCAATGTAATTGCCCGGCCAGGTAATGCTTGTGTAAATCGCTCATGTTATGCTCGTCATCAGCACTAAAAAAGAGATTTTTTGATTGGTCTGTGTTCCAAAGGCTTTGGTGGATGTGACCGCTGCAGCCCGGCAGGTGTTCGTTCCATTTAGCCATAAACGATGCCATAATTCCGTGCTTATAGGCTATTTCTTTTACCGCGGTTTTAAATAATACTGCTTTGTCGGCAGCAGCCAAAACATGATCATGCAGGATGGCCGCTTCATATACGCCCGGACCGGTTTCCGTATGTAATCCTTCCAACGGCACGTTGAATTGCAACAACAGGTTAAACAGGTCGTTATTAAAATCGCCCATCTCTGAGGTTCGCAATATGGAGTATCCAAACATGCCGGGCGTCAAGGTCTGTAAATTGGTAAAGCTCTTATCGGTCAAAGTTTGCGGGGTCTCCCTGAAGTTGAACCATTCAAATTCCTGGGCAAACTCAGGATGATAACCCATGTCTTCGCATTGTTTTGCAACCCGCTTTAACAGGCTTCGCGGACAGGCCGGCAAATCGTTGCCATGGGCGCTGCTAAAATCGCCTAAAAAAAACGGAATATTTTCTTCCCAGGGTATAGTGCGAAAAGTTGAAAGATCAATACGGCAAGGACGATCGGGGTAACCGGTATGCCAGCCTGTAAGCTTTACATTATCATAACAGGCGTCGCTGCTGTCCCAACCAAACACCACATCGCAAAAGCCAAAGCCAATTTGGAGGCCGTCGATAAATTTTTTGTGATGTATTACTTTCCCACGCAAAATACCATCGGTATCGGCAAAAGCGAATTTTATTTTCTTTATATCGTTTTCCTTGAGGTAGGATAAAACCTGATCTTCATTCATGACGAGTAGACTAATTGCAGACGGCAATTTAACTAAGATAAGCTATTTAATGCTTTAAATAACTAATGTTTTTACAAATGCCCGTTCGGTGCGCTATATCTATACGCCATAGCCGCTACCTTTGTTTTAGGAATATGACAAGCTCATGGGCGAAATAAATCAGTACTTATTTGTCTACGGAACATTATTGGTAAAAAACAATGAGTTTGCCGCTCACCTGCTGGCGAACAGCCGCTTTTACGCGCAAGGGAAACTCAGGGGCAAACTTTATGATATTGGGGAGTATCCGGGGCTGACGTTAGCCCCCAACGACGGCCATTTCGTTTATGGAAATATCTACTTTATGCCCGACCCTGACGCTACATTAAAAATACTGGATCATTACGAAGGATTTGGCGATAACGAAGCGCAGCCAAATGAATTTGTACGGCAGTTAGCCACTATAGAAAGTTTGGGTAAATTATTAACCTGCTGGGTTTATGAATACAATTTGCCTGTTGATGACTATCCGGCGATCCTTTCGGGAGACTATCTGAATTACATGAAAAGTTGATTCTGAATTCCGGATTACCCCTTTTATATAAATTACACCAGTTTCCCGGTCTTTACGGCCTCCTGCAAAATGCTCACCCTGAATTTTGGTTTATATATACGCCGCGACAATCGCTTAACCCAGTTCGATTTATAGCCGAAAACTGCTTTGATTAAATTTACGCTTGTAGAGCCGGTTGGGTAGCCATATTTGTACCAGCTAAATTTTGATTGGTCAACATGAAATTGTTCGGCAAACTCGGCTACAAAAAGCTCAATTTCAATATCTACGATATCCAGGTCAAGGTCAATACTGGTGTCGAGGTCCAGCGTGCCCTGGTCCAGGCTCCCGATCTTATATTTTGTGCAGTAATCAATTATAAATTCCTTTAATCGCGGGTTTATCTCTTCCATCTGCATAATAGTACTGTTCAGTATCAGTTATGAGACGTCGATATTTTACAGAAGGTTGCACTAAATACGACTAACACCGGTTTTAGACGGCTTTTTCCATCACGATTAACTCGATAGCTTGTTTGGGTACGCCGAATTTGGTGCCATCATGAAACGGAACAGTCTCGCCGGTGGCTTTAAAACCCCGCCGCTCGTACCAGCTGATCAATTCTGTCCTGGTGCTGATCACCGTCATCGTAATTACGCTGCAATTGAGTTGTTTGGCACAGTCCTCAGCAGCGAGCAGTAAATTTCTGCCCACGCCGTTTCCCTGCAAAACAGGCGAAACACTAAACATACCAACGTATAACTTGGGTTCACGCTTCTCTAAATAAACGCATCCGGTTATTCTCCCCTCCTCGTTTGTATTTTTGAGGATGGTAACGCGGGGGTCTTCGAAATACTTTAGTAGCGTCGCCTCATCTATCCTTATTCCATCGAGTAAATCTGCTTCGGTTGTCCATCCTTTTTTAGATGTTTCCCCCCGGTAGGCACTGTTCACCAGGATGTTAAGTTCGGGTATATCGGCCAGGCCGGCTTTTGTTATAGACATAATAAAAATTAAGCTGAGTACAAATTTTGCGGATATTTTCAATTAAAGAAAACTTTTTTAATGTCTGTGTAGTTCGGTATATATCAACACAATTAATATCCATTTTTTAAACTAAAGTTATGAAATTTTTAAAAATGCTGGTAATAGCTCTAATTACCATGTTCACCTTTGGTAGTGCTATGGCTCAGGTTACAGTAAGGGCGAGAGTTGGCCCGGACCATCGTCATTGGCATCATCGTCATCATCGCTGGCACCGTCATTGGCACCATCATGATTAGTACATAAAACAAAAACAGCCTTACAAGGCTGTTTTTGTTTTATTCATACTTCACAATTGTTTATAA
>Ga0163162_10005914_pt1 | contig 11835 bp, 10 predicted proteins | sample S55metaG_FD_115310 | JGI IMG/M metagenome (GOLD analysis project Ga0163162, IMG submission 115310) | Switchgrass rhizosphere microbial communities from Kellogg Biological Station, Michigan, USA - S5-5 metaG | ecosystem: Host-associated > Plants > Roots > Rhizosphere > Soil | place: USA...
CCAATCGTCAGCGCCCGGCTGAGTCCTCACGAAGTCTCGACTGTTTCGTGCCGCAGACTCCGGCGCGAAATCATTGGTCGCGGCGGATGTCAGGAGCGCGTGCTGTTGCTGCGCGACGAGTGTCGCGCGATGGATGTTCGTTTTCGGGATACCGCGGCGTTGGCTTTCTGAAGACGGTGTGCTTCGGCATGACGGGCGGCGACAGGAACGGAACTGCAGGGGAGCGGCAACATGATGGATGTCGGTGCGGTCTTGGCGCGCGCTTCAGCGCGCTACGCATTTGCAATGATGATGCTGTCGGCAGCGCCGCTGGCGCTCGCGGCGCTCAGCCACTTTCCCGATCCGATGTTTCACGACGGCATGGAAGGCGTTAGCGCCGGGCCGTTCAACGATGGCGACGCGGCGCGCTTTCTCGCGCAGGCGACATTCGGGCCGACCGATGCCGACATAGCCGACTTGCGCGCGCGTGGCTATGCAGGGTGGCTCGACCGGCAGATGGATGTGGCGCAGACCCCTGTGTCCTCGCAGCTGGCCTATTACAACTGGGTGGCAAATCCGATCGCGCTGGGCGGGCTGGACGAAAACACCGGCTACGGCAATATCATCGAAGCCTGGTTCCTCGGCGCGCTTGGCGGACCGGACCCGCAGTTCCCGGGCAATGCCGCAAAGAATCACACGGATCAGTTGCGCCAGCGCGTTGCATTCGCCCTGAGCGAGATCTTCGTGATCTCCGACCAGAACACGTTGATCGACCAGCACCCGGACGGGCAGGCTTACTTCTACGACATTCTCAGCAACAACGCGTTCGGCAATTTCCGCACGCTGCTCGAGCAGGTGACATTGAGCCCGGCGATGGGCGTGTATCTGAACATGCAGGGCAATCCACGCGCGAACCTGTCGCAAAACCTGCACCCCGACGAAAACTACGCGCGCGAGATCAATCAACTCTTCAGCATCGGATTGGTCGTGCTGAACCAGGACGGCACGCCGTTCCTGTCCGGCGGCAAGCCGGTTGCGACCTACGATCAATCGGTCGTGACCAACTTCGCGCATGTTTTCACCGGCTGGAACTGGGCGGACTGCATCAGCGCCAACTTCTCCGGATGCGGCTATCACGGATCGGATTTCGTCTTGCCGATGGTGTCGTTTACGGCATACCACGACAACGGCAGCGATCTGGCCAACGACATCGTCAGCAAACAATTGCTGAACTATCCGCCGGCCAATTACCCGGCCGATCCGGACCTGCACGCCGCGGTCAACGGCGGCGTACTGGTTGCCGGGGGCACGCCGGCATCGGACCTGGCATTCGCGCTCGACAACATCTTCAACCATCCCAACGTCGCCCCGTTCATCAGCAAGCAACTGATCCAGCGACTGGTCACGAGCAACCCGAGTCCGGAATACGTCAGGCGCGTGAGCAACGTTTTCAACAACAACGGCAGCAACCAGCGCGGCGACCTCAAAGCCGTCGTCAGGGCGATTCTGCTCGATCCCGAAGCGCGCTATGGGCAGTTCTGGGACCCCGAGGTCTTCGGCAAGCTGCGCGAACCCCTGTTGCGCATCACGCACTTCTGGCGCGCGATGGGGGCGCGGCACCAGTGCGGGACCACGGACCCGTTGTACGCGAACGGCGACTACGCCAACGCGCCGTATCGCTACGCGGGCTACGACCTTGCCTACGGCACGGACGATACGATCTACGGCAACGGCGTCGGCCAGGCGCCGATCAAGGCCGACACGGTGTTCAATTTCTTCAAGCCCGGTTACGTGCCAGGCGGCGAGATGGCAGCGGCAGGCTTGCTCGGACCGGAGTTCCAGATCAATACCGACACGTTGATCAGCAACTCGACCAACGCGATTTTCGGTTTCTACGCTTCGGGTTTCGACGTCAGCGATGCGCCTGTCTGCAGTGGCTACGGCCCGCCGGGCGAGGTCGCGATCGACCGTTCTTCCGACATGGCTTTCGTCACCGCCAACGGCAACGCCGCGCTGATCGACCGCTACAACACGTTGTTCATGTCCGGGCAGATGTCGCCGTTCATGCGGCAAGCGCTGCTCGCCTACCTGAACACCCTCGGCGGAACCAGCAAGCAACGCGTCAATGCGTTGCTCATGCTGATCCTGACATCGCCCGAATACATGATCCAGAAATAGGGACTGCCATGAGACTTGATCGCCGCAAGTTCATCCGCCGGACGCTGAGCGCCGCGCTCGGCGGCGCCAGTGTCTATTCTGCTCTCGGCAACCTGCAACTGCTGCAGGCAGCGACGCGCGCGTCGAGCTATTCCTTCGGCGACTACAAGGCGCTGGTTTGTGTATTTCTATACGGCGGCAACGACGGGTTCAATACGGTCGTGCCGTACACCCCGGCCGCTTTCCACAGCTTCTACGGCGGTGGCGGCGTGCTCAAGCCGGTGCGCCCGCAACTGGCGCTCAGCGGTGCCGCCGATCTCGGGTATTCGACACTGCACCCGCTGAACGCGTCCACCACGTCGGGCGACGGCGTGCAATACGCGCTGCACCCGTCGATGCCGGAGCTCGCGGCACTATTCAACCAGGCCAACAGCCCGCTCGCAATCATGGCGAACGTCGGCACCCTGGTGGGGCCGGTTACTCAGTACGATTATCTGCACACGAATCCGAATCTGCCACCGCAGCTGTATTCGCATTCCGACCAGGCCGCGTACTGGCAGTCGTCGCCACCGAGCAATACACCGGTAACGGGCTGGGGCGGGCGCATCTGCGACATGGTCATGAGCGCGAACTCGTCGCCGGTGCCGATGCTGATGTCCTTGTCGGGGCAGGACGCATTCATTCGCGGATCGGGCATCGACGGCTACATCATGAATGCCCAGGACCCGTTGCAGGTCAGTTTTCCTGGCACGATCAAGCCAACCTTCAACGCGTTGTACGCGGCTGGAACGCAGGCGAACGTGCTCGAACGCACGTATGCGGCAACCATGAATCACGCCTCGTCGACCGCGCAAACCGTAATCAGCACCCTGGCGCCAGGCCGCCCGCCGTATCCGGCAGCGCAACAGTTCGACAGCTTCTTCGCCGGCGCCACGGGCTTCAATCTCGACAGTCAGCTGCAGACCGTCGCCCAGATGATCTGGGCCGCGGTGACGACGCCAGTCGCCGGACTCCACCGTCAGGTTTTTTTCGTGAACGCTGGCGGCTACGACACGCACAGCGACGAGCTCAATCAGCACACCGACTTGTTGCCGGTGCTTTCTCGCGCACTGGCGAGTTTTTACAATGCCTTGAACAGCGTAAACATCACGACGCCCGAAGGACCGAACACCCTTGCAAGCGTCGCGACGGCGTTCACGGCATCGGACTTCGGCCGCTCGATGACGACGAACAACGGCGGCACCGACCACGGCTGGGGCTCGCATCACTTCGTACTCGGCGGCGCCGTGCAGGGCGGAGCGTTCTACGGCAACGGCTGTGGCTTCAGCGGCGCGAGTTCGAACTTCGGCCTGGTCATGCCGAGCCTCGTGAATCCGACGCCGTCGAGTTATGGCGTCGCGTCGCCGAACCTCAACGATCCCGGCGATGGCAATGGCCGCATCATTCCGACAACGTCTGTCGACCAGTACGCAGCGACGCTGGCGCATTGGTTTGGCCTGGGCAATAGCGACATAAGCCTTATTTTCCCCAACCTGAGCAACTTCTCCGCTTCCTCAAGCTATGATCCGGCCCTGGGCTACATGAAATTTCTCGGCACGGCCTGACGGCGGACGGCAACGGAAGAGAGATGAACTCGCACTTCGGTCCGTGCGTTCGCATTGCCTGCGTCTGCGTTGTGGCGCTGGCATCGTTGCTGTGCACGTTCGACGCGTGTGCGAAGCAGTGGTATGTGCAGTCGGGCGGCGCGCAAGTGGCGTTCTCGCCGCAGTTCTTGACGATCCAGGCGGGCGACACCGTCACCTTCCTGAATCTGGGCGGTTACCACAATGTCGTTGCCGATGATGGCTCGTTCCGTTGCGCGCACGGATGCGACGACGATGGCCAGGGCGGCAGCGGAAATGCCAGCGACTCGTTCTGGCTCGCCACGGTGCCGTTTCCGAAGGCGGGGACCGTGGGCTATTTCTGCGAGCCCCATGGTGCGCCCGGCAGCGGCATGTACGGAACGATCGAAGTCGTCGCGGTGCCGTCACCCGCGCCGGTCGTCCCGGCGCCGAGCGGTAACGCAAGGATCGACGCCTTGCTTGCGTGCGCGGTCACCCTTGCAGCGCTAAGGCGTTTGCGCCGGATTGCACGCGCCCGCTCGGTCGTACGGTCCGCGCCAGCACACGTGACTCGCTGAGCGCGCAACACCGCGCCCATTCGCGACAAGTCAGCGCGACGCGCGCGACCGGCGGCGCCAACTCAGCCCGGCGCCGAGAGTCAGCGCCAGGCCGAGCAGCACATAGAGCGCCACGCTGCCGTTCGGAACGTTGTCGATTGCCGCCTGCGGCGGAGGCAGGATTGGCGGGGCGGCCAGCACGGTGATCGTGCCGAACATGCCTTGTCCGGCTGCGCCGTGAACCTCGCAGTGATAGCCGAACGTGCCGGGCGACGCCAAGGTGACCGTTGAACTCCACGGCGCCGAATCCGGATCGCCGCCGCTGCCGCTGCAACTGTTCGCGCAGCGAAACGACCCGTCGTCGGCCGCGACGTTGTGGAAACCGCCCTGGTTGACGAACGTGACGGTGTCGCCGGCGGCAATCGTCAGCGTCGCGGGCGAAAAAGCCAACTGTGCACCGCCGACAGCGACATTCCAGTTTGCCGCGCCGGCATTGGTCGTGGCCAACACGAACATTGCCGACGTCGACAGTGCGCAACGCGCAAGGCCGCGGCCGCAACGGCGCGCAAATTTGCTCATTGGTTTCGCCCCCCCTGGTTTGACGCCTTATAGTAGTGCAGGCATGACCGCTTCCGGTTCAATCGCGTCACGGCAGCCAAGGTCTGAACACGCCGTCGTCATGGTTCGCTGCTTGCGCCGTCCAGCCTCCTCCCGGACGCCGGCTTGTTCCTCAGCAGCGCGCCGCCTCCGTGCGCCGCATCCAGCCGGCGATGCTGAGACGATCTCGGCTTGCCGGCAGCACCTCGTGCTCGAAGTCGGCGCTGAGGAACAGGGCGAGCGTGCCCGCGGCAGGGAAAATATCGCGGCGCGCGACCGGTCCGCGCAAGTACAGGCGCAGCGCGCCGCCTTCCGCCTCGTGCCAATCCGCATTCAGATAGAGGACCGTCGACAACACGCGCGCGTCGTTGTCGCGGAAACGGTCGCGGTGGCGTGCGTAGGTCGCGCCTGGCGGATAGAGCGCGAAATGCGCGTCCAGCTCCTCCAGGCCGAGCAGAAGTTGCCGGCTCAACGCCTTGCGCAACATGTCCATGCGCGACCAGTAACATTCCTGCGGCACGCTCAGCTCCGCCGGATCGAACCATTGCATGTGGTCGCCTCGAACTGCGGCGTCCGTGTGCCGGTCTCCGGCGCGTCCGATCGAAGCGGGGTGCAGCGCGCCCCGTGCTTGCAGAATCGCGCATTCGGAGGCCAGCGCCGCAATCGTCGCGTCTTCGAGAAACTCGTCGACAACGGCGTAACCGTCGCGAACAAGTTTCGCGGCGACGTGTGCAGACAGGGCCGAATCGGGCATCATTCGCGCAGCATACCCTCCTGGCTGCCCCGATAATGCCGAATCTGCCGCGTGTCACTGCATCGCTGCTCGTTGCGAACGTGTTGATCTACCTGCTGCAGCAGGGCGGCGGCGGTGACAGCCTGCTCGTGAACTTTGCGCTGTGGCCTCTGGGTCCCGGGCACATCGAGCCACTCGGCGACGGGACTGTGGTCCGAATCGCGTTCGAACCGTGGCAAGTCATCACCTACAGCTTCCTGCACGGCAGCACGACGCACATCCTGTTCAACATGCTGGCGTTATGGATGTTTGGCGGCCCAGTCGAAAGCGTGCTCGGTGAACGGCGCTTCGTGATCTTCTATTTTGCCTGCGTCCTCGGCGCCGCATGCGCCCAGTTGGCGGTCATGTACCTGTTTCAGCCGGGGCAGTTCTATCCGACGGTCGGCGCTTCGGGCGGCGTATTCGGGCTGCTGCTCGCGTTCGCGATCTTCTATCCGCAGGCAAGACTGGCGTTGATGTTCGTGCCCATTCCCGTGCCGGCGCCGATTTTCGTCACCGGCTATGTGATCCTCGAGCTGATCCTCGGCGTCACCGGCACGCAGGCCGGCGTTGCGCACTTTGCCCACCTCGGCGGCGCGCTGGTCGGTTTTGTGCTGATCCGTTACTGGCGGCAGCGAGCTTCACCACGCTACTGACATCACTGTCGATAGATCGTGCCGTTTTTCATCACGAAGGTGACGCGCTGCAGCGCGCTGATATCCGCCAGGGGGTCGCCCGGCACGGCGACGATATCGGCGTAGCAGCCGGCAGCCAGCCGGCCGATATCCTTTTCCCAGCCAAGCAGCGCCGCGCCGTTCACCGTGCCTGCCTGGATCGCGCCAAGCGCAGTCATGCCGTTTTGCACGAGGAGGACGAATTCGCGCGCCTGTGTTCCGTGCGGAAATGGCCCGACATCCGAACCCAGTGCGATCGGCACTTTCGCCGCCAGTTGCCGCTTGAACTGTTCGATGTGGTAAGCCTGGATCGCCCGATAGCGTGCGCCGGCTTCGGGCGAAGCAGCATGCTCGCCGAAGTATTCCAGGACGGTAAACGTCGGCACGGCAAAGACATTACGCTCGCGCATCAGCTTCATCGTGGCATCGCTGAGCTGGTAGGCGTGATCGATCGAGGCGACGCCGGCGCGCGCCGCCATGCCGGCGCCGGGTTCGCCGGTGGCATGCACGGCGACCTTGCGGCCGAGCCGGGCGGTTTCGCGCACGGCGGCGCGCAGTTCATCCTCGCTGTACTGGTTTGGCGTCGCGAACTCGCCATTGGCGATGCGATCCTTGCCGGTTTCGTAGATCTTGGCGAAATCGGCGCCGAGCTTGGCTTGCGCGCGGATCACCGTGACGAGTTCATCGGCATTGTTGGCGTAGGTTGCGTTCGGCTGCGCGTGTTCGTCCGGGTTGTAGGTGTTTGCATCCTCGTGGCCGCCGAGAATATCGATCGCGTTGCCGCTGATGCGCAGGCGCGGACCCGGAATCGCGCCGCGGTCGATCGCATCGCGCACCGCGGTGTCTGCGGCGCCGGCGCCTTCGGTGCCCATGTCGCGCTCGGCCGTGAAGCCGGCGAGCAGGTCGTCGCGCGCCGCCAGCGTTGCGCGGATCGTGCGTTCGGGCACGGACTCGTTGAACGTCTGCTCGGCTTCGCCACCCGGATGCAGGAACAAGTGCACGTGCGCATCGATCAGCCCGGGAAGCAGTGTCGTGTCGCCAAGATCGATGACGCGCGCGCCGGCCGGATGCTCGACGTTCGAACCGGCCGCGACGATGCGCTCGCCGCGCACGAGCACTTCGCCCGGCGTCAGCAGTTTGCCGGAATCGACGTCGAGCAGATGCGCCGCATGGAGCACGACCGGGGTTGCCGGCGCCTGCGCTTGCGCGGACAGCTGCGCAGGCAGCAACGCGAAAGCGACACCTGCAGCAACGACGATATGCTTCAGCGAGTGGCCGAACGGGTAGTTGGTCATTGTGGATCCGTCACCTGGGCGATTTACCGCAGTATCTCGCGCCCAACGGATTCAAGGAAAGTCGTCATCCCCGCCAAAGCGGGGATCCATCTTGCTCTGCTCGAAGAATGGCGAAGGCGCAGGATCAAAATGGATTCCCGCTTGCGCGGGAATGACGGCGCCTGGGGCTTGCTCGCTGAGCAGTTCGCACGACCAAGCCGATGGCTCGGAGCCCTGGGGGAACCTTCCCATCGCCACTTGCCGGATCAACGCAGCGACAGGAAATCCGCGCTGCAGACGAAGCGCACGGCGTCCAGGCGCAGCAGCGCCCGCGGCAACGACTCGCGCAGCGCTTCGAGTTCAGTGGCGACCGCTTCGATCTCGGCAGCGCCGACGGCGGGATTGACCTTCGCCAGCGCGGTCAGGCGTTCGTGCTCGGCGCCGAGATCGCGCTGCGCGGCGTCGATCGCGCGGGCGATTTCCGCATCGGCGCGGGCACGGGCAATTTCTTCGCAGCCCTTGAGCATCGGCGGGACGATTTTCGTGAAGAACTTGCGATAACGCGGCGCTTCGACCGGCCGCAGCACGGCGCGCTGCACGACCGCGGGGCTGACCACGTAGTCCGCGCGCGCGCGCAGGCGCGAATCGACCGCAACGCGCAGCGGCAGCGGCGGCAGGAAGCGGTCTGCCGCGAGCTTGGCCGGCGCATTTGCATCGAGCACGTACAGTGTTTCGAGCAGCACGCTGCGCGGCGGCAGGCCGTCGTCGACGAGGAACGCGGCGTTGCCGAGCTCGCCCTCGATCAGCAGTTCGAGCGCGCCGGTGACCATCGGATGATCGGCGCCGAGAAACGGCAGGTCTTCGCGCGTCAACGCGACGGCGCGGTCGAACGTGACCATCTGCTTGCCGTCGCGAAGACCCGGGAAGCCGTCGGTGCTGATGTATTCAGGATCGAGCAGGTGGGTGCGCGCGCCCTGGTCTTCGCTCTCCACGCCGAACTGCTCGAACAGGCGCAAGACGAAATCGTCGCTGGCGTGGTCGGCGTCGACCGCGGCGAGCGCGCGATAGAGCAGCTGCAGGCGTGCTTCGCGCTGATTCGCCAGCTCGAGCAGGCGGTCGCGTCCGTCGTGGATAAGCGCCGACAGTTGCGCGTGCGTGGCCTGGGTCTCGGCGACCAGCGAGTCGATCTCGGCGTCGGATTCGTCGGCGCCGCGCGCATGTTCGACGGCCGTGCGCTGCAGGCGTTCGCCGTAGCGACGGTACAGTTCGCGGCCGTCGGCCGGACTGCTGCGAAACGCATCGAGGCCGGCGTCGTACCAGCGAACCAGCGCCTGCTGGGCGCTGCCCGGGAATACGGCGACGTGGATGTCGATGTCGCTGCCCTGGCCGATGCGGTCGAGCCGGCCGATGCGCTGCTCGAGCAGGTCCGGATCGAGCGGCAGGTCCCACAGGATCAAGTTGTGCGCAAACTGGAAATTGCGGCCTTCCGAACCGATCTCGGCGCACAGCAGCAGGCGCGCGCCTTCGGCCTCGGCGAAGAATGCGGCGTTGCGGTCGCGCTGGACGATCGTCATCGCCTCGTGGAAGCGCGCCAGCTTGACGCCGCTGCGCGTGCGCAGCGCTTCCTCGAGCGCGAGCACTTTCGCCTGGCTGCGGCAGATCAGCAGGAATTTTTCATGGATATCGCGCTCGACCAGGCCGATCAGCCAGGCCAGGCGCGGATCGTCCGCGTAATCCGTCGCATGCGGCGCCGGCGGCTGCTGCGCGTCCGACAGGAACTCGGCGAGCAGGCGCTGGCGGAAATCGTCGTCGATCGCGGCGGCGTCGAGTTCGGTCACGTGCAGCATGCGCTGCGGAAATCCACCGACCGTGGCGCGGCGGCTGCGGAACATCGAGCGGCCGGTTCCGTGGCGGTCGATCAATGCGTCGATCACGCTTGCGGCCGACTGCGGGTTGCCGAGGGCAGCGATCAGCGCCGGATCGTCGTGCAGGATCGGTCCGAGCTGGGCCAGCTCCGGGCCGCCCAACGCCTGTGAATTTTGCAATTTGTCCACAATGCGCGAAAGTTCGACGTAGCCTTCGGCCTCTTGCTGGTAGCGCTCCATATCGCCGTAGCGCGCCGGGTCGAGCAGGCGCAGGCGGGCGAAGTGCCCGGTGCGGCCGAGCTGTTCCGGGGTCGCCGTCAGCAGGATCAGGTTCGGTATCGTGCGCGCCAGGCGTTCGGCCAGCACGTATTCGGGACTCGTCGCCTGCGGACTCCACGCTAGGTGGTGCGCTTCGTCGACGATCAGCAGGTCCCAGCCGGCATCGAGCGCCTGCTCGGCGCGTTTCGCCGAATCGCGCAGCAACGCGATATCGGCGATAACGAGTTGCTCGTCCTGAAACGGATTGCGGCCGTCGCCGCCGAGTTCGATCGCCTCGCAGCGTTCTTCGTCGAACACCGCAAACGACAGGTTGAAGCGGCGCAGCAGTTCGACGAACCACTGGTAGACGAGGACTTCGGGCAGGAGAACGAGCACGCGCGCGATCCGGCCGCGGGCGAGAAGCTGGCCGAGAATCATCCCGGCCTCGATCGTCTTGCCGAGGCCGACCTCGTCGGCGAGCAGCACGCGCACCGGCCGGCGCGATGCGGCGACTTCAGCGACGCGCAACTGGTGCGCGATCAGATCGATACGCGCCGACATCAGGCCCCAGGCCGGCGAACGACGGGCTTCGGCGCGTCGTATCAGCGCAGCGGAGCGGAAATCGAAGCGGTCCGGGCTGTCGACGCGCCCGGCGATCAGGCGCGCGTCGGCGCGAGACAGATCCTGGGCATCGTCGAGTTCGCCTTCGCCGAGGCTGGCTTCCGCGCCGACGTAGCGCAGCGCGCCGTCGTGCGATTCGACGCGCTCGACGACGAAGCTGCGGCCGCCGCCGCTGATCTTGTCGCCAGGACGGAATTGCGCGCGCTGCAGCGGTGCCGCGTGCGTCGCGTAGGCGCGCAAGGTGCCGGACGCGGCGAAGACGACCTGCACCGTGCGGCCTTCCACGCGCAGGACCGTGCCGAGCCCAAGCTCCGGTTCGGCCAGCGAGATCCAACGTTGTCCGGGCGCGAAGGGCATAACGTGATTCTAACCGCGCAGGTGTAGATTGCGTTCAAATCGTGTAAACGATCGACCAGGCATAGTGCGTGGTGGTATCGCGGCAACAGGAGAACAGCATGGGCAACGAACCGGGCAAACCCGATTTTTCCAATGTGCAGAGCGGCGCGACGACGACCGCGCCGGCGCCGGCGAAACCGGACTTCAGCAACGTGCAATCCGGCGCCGTATCCACCGCGCCGGCCGAAACGCAGACCTATAAGGTCGTGGCCGGCGACAATCTGTCGAAGATCGCCAAGCGGCTGTTTGGCAATGCCAATCGATGGCACGAGATTTTCGAAGCCAATCGCGACCAGATCAGCAATCCCGACATGATCCAGGTCGGACAGGTGCTGAAGATTCCCGCCGCGCCCGCCAACAAGCCCTGAGCCTGAGAGGATATGCCATGAACCATTCGCGCAATTCGATCGTAACCGTCGTCGCGCTCGCTGCAGCCGTCGCGTTGTCGGCCTGCGGCAAGCAGGAAGCGCCGCCGCCAAAACCGGCCCAGACCGCTCCCGCGCCAGTGCCGGCCACTCCACCGCCACCGGCCGCGACGCCGGCCGCTCCCACGACGACGGTTTCGTCGCTGGTGCTCGGCAATGCACTCGGCGGAGACGGCAAGATCGTATCGCCGGCGACGACATTCGCGCCCAAGGATACGATCTACGCGCAGGTCGTGACGGCGTCGACGGGGGGCGCAGGCTCTGCATCGATCATGGCCAAATGGACTTACGGCGAGGGCCAGCCGGTCAGCCAGGGCACCGAATCGGTCTCCACGGCGGCCGGGACGGCGACGACGACATTCCACATCAGCAAGCCTGATGGATGGCCGGTCGGCAAGTACGAGGTGCAGATCAGTATCGACGGCAAGCCGGCGACGAATGCGGCATTCGAGGTGAAATAGGCCCTAGAGGCAGAATCGCTTCCATGCCTTCGCATGGATCGCCCCCTTCCGGCTGCCGCCACCTTGTACTCGCCGCATCCATGTGGCTCGCCCTGCGGGCAGCATCCGCTGCAAACATCTGCAATCCTGCAGATGTTTCCCCGCACGCGGGGGAAGGATTCCTGAGTGATGTCTCGCGCTATTCCTTCCCCTGCGAAG
>Ga0163162_10005916_pt1 | contig 11833 bp, 7 predicted proteins | sample S55metaG_FD_115310 | JGI IMG/M metagenome (GOLD analysis project Ga0163162, IMG submission 115310) | Switchgrass rhizosphere microbial communities from Kellogg Biological Station, Michigan, USA - S5-5 metaG | ecosystem: Host-associated > Plants > Roots > Rhizosphere > Soil | place: USA: Michigan...
ACCACCGACCTGCTCAGTGGTGCCGAGACCGTTCTTTCCAGTGGCGAACTCGAGCAGGCGTTACTGGCCAGCGCTGCCATCCCACTGGTGTTTCCCTGCGTACAAATCGCCGATCAGTTCCTGGTTGACGGCGGCGTGGCAAGCAATACACCTATTTCGACGGCCGTAGCCTTGGGAGCCACCCACGTCGTGGTCATCCCCACCGGCGTGAGTTGCGCCCTCACACAACCGCCCCGAGGCCTGGTCGCCTTGGCCCTGCACACCGTCAATCTGATGAGCATGCGTCAACTGGTGAGCGACATCGAACACTTCCGCACGCTCACCAGCCTGCACATCGTCCCGCCCTTGTGCCCTGTGGATGTCTCGGTGGTCAACGTTGACCAGACCGAGTCTTTGCTGCAGCGCGCCTATGAGCAGACCCTCCGGTGGCTGGAACATGGGGGGCTCGAACGCACCAAAGTGCCTGGTGCCCTGACTATCCATTCACATGCCCATGAGCATTGAGTGATGTGAATTACCGATAAAAGAGACACTCGGCACTCAGTGCAATACCTTATTTAACCCGTGCTATTTCAATATCCGAATCCAGGGACTGACGTTTTGGAAAAATCACGATCCGGAAGCGCAAAATCAGATCGAGCCGCAACAGCCCAAGGGCGCCAAAGTTCGTGGCGCACACTCGTTTTGCCAAGCAGCATTTTGCTAACCGGGATCGTGCTTTCCGTAACCCTTGGCACCTTGCAAGTTCGAGAGGAATCACACGAAGCGAAAGCCCAGGTCATTTCCCAATTAGCTAACGTGCGGGAACATCTTGAGAGCGAAATACGCTCTACCTTTGATGTGACAGAGGGTATCGCACAGCTACTGACGCTGGATGGAGGAATTACTGCTGAGCACTTCGATGGAATGTCGAAGCAGGCCATGGCATCACAACCCCATATCCACCACATCGCGCTTGCTCCCGACGATGTGGTGCGCAACGTCTTTCCCCTCAAGGGAAACGAGGGCGTCTTAGGCTTGGATTACCGCAAAATACCCACTCAATATGGCGCGGTTTTACGGTCTCACGAAACAAAAGCCCCACTGTTGGCCGGGCCTGTTGAGTTGGTTCAAGGAGGTAGGGCATTCATCCATCGGCGCCCGGTCTTTGTCGGCGAATCTGGAGGTGAAGGCCAGTATTGGGGCAACGCTTCTGTCGTTGCCGATGTGGACCAGCTACTCGACGCTGGCGGGATGAATCAAGCGACCAGTCTGCAGGTAGCCCTGCGCGGTGAAGATGGGTCGGGTGCCAACGGGGGGATGATTTTTGGCGACTCTCAGATTTTTCAGAAAGACGCGATAACCACTGCTGTCGACGTGCCTGGTGGCACCTGGCAACTTGCCGCATTACCTATAAATGGATGGCCGGCCAGCCCCCTCGTAAAATCCCCTCTCTTTCTTTTTGCCCTCACCTGCACCGGATTTTTTACCTATTTCGCTGCACAGCTCAGTAAAAGCCATAGGGTGATCCGTCAACGTCATACCGAACTGACTAAAGAAATCGAAGAGCGCCAGGCCGCTGAATTATCTCTGATGCAAAGTGAGGCTCGCTTCCGTGCCCTTTTCGAACGTTCACCCGATCCAATCTGCATCCTGGGTCGAGGAGGCATTTGTACCGAGGCGAACGCTGCGGCAATAAAGGTCTTCGGTTTTCAGGATTTGGCGTCGCTCCATAGGGTCAAGGCAACCGACATCTCGCCTAAATTGCAGGGCGATGGCCAGGCAACGGAGATCAAAGCTCAAGCCATGCTGGAAACGGCTCTGGAAAACGGCGTTCATCGCTTCGAGTGGCTGCACAAGCGAGCTGACGGGACTGTCTTTCCTGCCGAGATAACACTCTGTACGGTGACCCTGTCAGGCAAGCCTATGATTTACGCGGTGGTACGCGACATTTCCGATCGGAAAGAAGCTGAGGAAGCATTACTTACCCAAAAAGCACTCCTGCTGGATATCGTCGATAACGCCCCCTCTCTCATTTACGTCTATGACACCGAAGGAAAACTTCGGCTCTGTAACCACATGTTTGAACAGGCTGCCGGCTTTACCTTTGAAGAGATGGAAGGCAAGTCACGCGAAGAGCACCTACCCGTTGAAGAAGCCAGGATCCTGCGCAAAAACGATAAAAAGGTCCTTTCGACCGGGGGTATTCTTCGCTTTGAGGATCAGCTCAAAAAAAATGGAAAGACACACACCTACTTGACAACCAAGTGCGTACTAAGAGGCGCTGATGGGCAACCCACAGGGATCTTGGGGATTTCCACAGACATTACGGGAATCAAACAAAACACCGAGCAACTTCGTCTCGCAGGCATCGTATTGGATCACACGGCTGACGGCGTGATCATCACTAACGCACGTGGCCACATACTGTCTGTTAACGCGGCCTTTACCAAAATCACAGGATTTAATGCAGAAGAGTCGATAGGGCTCAAGCCCAGCATTCTGATGACCGAAAAACAAGACAACGCGTTTTACCGCAACATACTTAAAAGCCTGAAAGTTGCCGGCTTTTGGCGTGGGGAACTCTGGAATCGAAGAAAAGATGGAGAAATGTACCCTGAATGGCTGACCATCAACACCGTCCACAACGATGCGGGAAAACTGACTCATTACGTGGCGGTGTTTTCTGACATTTCAGCCATCAATCAATCGCAGTCTGATCTTGAACGCATGTCGCATTACGATCCAGTGACAGCATTACCTAACAGATCGCTGTTCCATGAAAGGTTGCAGCACTCGCTTGACCTGTCGTTGAGTTACAACCAAGCGCTGGCCGTGGTTGTATTGGATCTTGATGGCTTTAAAACGGTAAACGACAGTCTGGGCCATTCAATGGGGGACTTGCTTCTACAGCAGGCAGCGACTCGATTCCTGTCGTGTGTGCGATCAGAGGATACTGTTTCTCGTCTAGGGGGCGACGAGTTTGCTTTGATTCTGAATAACCTGACTGACCCCACGGATGCCATCATCATTGCGAAGAAGCTCCTCCTGTCCCTTCAGGAGCCTTTCGACTTAAAGGGGGTTTCGACCCTTCTGACTGCCAGCATTGGAATTTCGGTGGCGCCTCATGATGCTGAAACGCCTGAGCAGCTTCTCAGGCAAGCCGATACGGCGATGTATGGCGCTAAAGAAAGCGGACGTAATGACTATCGCTTCTACCAGCCTGAAATGACCTTGCGAGCTCAAGAAAGAATGAACAGTGAGCGCTTCTTGAGAAGAGCGGTGCTTAATCACGAGTTTGAAGTCTGGTACCAACCCAAAATCAATCTCTTGAACAATGAAGTCGCAGGAGCAGAAGCGCTCGTTCGTTGGCGCGATCCAATTCATGGATTGGTATCCCCCGCCGATTTTATTCCCTTGGCGGAAAGTACGGGATTGATCATTCAAATTGGCGAACACGTTATCGACAGGGTGTGCAGCGATATCAGGCGGTGGACTGACCTTGGCATCCTGCACGGGGTCATCGCGGTAAACGTAGCGGCCTTACAAATTGATCGAAGTGACTATGTCGAAACACTCAGGAGCGCGCTGGAAGAATATGACCTGCCTGCAACTGTCTTAGAGGTGGAAGTGACTGAAAGCTTGATGATGGCGAGCCCGGAGCATTCCAGAGAGGTCTTGAGCACACTACAAAGCCTTGGGATAACAACGGCCATTGATGATTTCGGTACGGGATATTCATCCTTGGCTTACCTCAAACTATTACCCATCAATAGCCTGAAAATTGATCGATCCTTTATTTCTGACTTACCCGCTGACAAAAGTGATGTCGCCATCACCAAGACGATTGTGGCGCTAGGACATGCTCTTGGCTTCAAAATCATTGCAGAAGGTGTAGAGACAATCGAACAAAACACTTTTCTGAAGGAAATAGGATGCGACCAGGGACAAGGTTATCTTTATGGACGTCCGATGCCGGCAGCAGATTTCGAATCCTGGTTAAATAATCATTTAACGTCGTGACCTTTTACCTGCGAACTCGCCTTCCGTTCCCGGTTAATTGCAGCGTGCCACGCATCACCGAACGCCTTCCCCGCCCTGACCAGCTCCATAACCTGGGTGGTAGCGGCTTTGAGTTCCGAGCACGCCTGTTGAAGGTCGTCTTTGAACTTTTCAGTATTCATCCCAGCCCTCCTGGGTGAATCGCCATCAGGTGATCACCCGACGCACTGCCCCATCCGAAGGCACAAGGATTCGCCACTGACTGCCGCTCGTCAGCCTTCAGCGATCATCGTGCTTCTACTGGCCATTTCAGTGCGTAGCTCCCCGAGCAGATTCGCTATTGCACGACTGGAAGTCAGCCCCTCTGTCGTGACCGCTGTGACCACTAGCTCAACTTGGCCGTTCGACGGATCGAACACCTTGATCATGAGCGATCCATCAGGATTGGTTGTGCAGGTGCAGGAAAGAGGCAGAAAGCCACACTCAATAATGTGGCGAAGTTCAAGCGCGGAGATCATGACTTACGTCCTCACGAGTCACAGTTGTTAGAAATCTGCTTATAAATATAGGCGAGCTCAGTAATGCCTGCCAAATCAAGACCTCAATCGGTTAGATCCAGCTTTTATCAATACTCCATACGTCTATAACGCGTGACCAGATACCTGCGACTATTTACACTGCCGAAGACGCCAAAAATGCCTTTGGCCCGCCAGGAAATACACGCATGGACCTCCAGCATCGCAACAACGTAAAAGTGATGGGCGACGGTCCGGCGACATTGATCTTCTCTCACGGCTTCGGCTGCGATCAGACCATGTGGCGGTATCTCGTCGACCACTTCACCGGGCGTTTCAAGGTCGTGCTGTATGACCTGGTGGGTGCGGGCCAGTCGAACCTCGGCGCGTACGACAAAACGAAATATGACGCACTGGCCGGGTACGCCCAAGACCTTGGCGAAATCATCGAACAGTTCGCCTCCGGCCCGGTGATTCTCGTCGGCCACTCCGTCAGCGCCATGATCGGCGCACTGACGGATCGCCAGGTCCCCGGCAGAATCGCCGCCCACGTGATGATCGGTCCTTCGCCCTGCTACATCGATTCCAACGACTACGTGGGCGGATTCAAACTCGAAGACATCCACTCACTGCTCGACACCCTCGACAGCAACTATCTTGGCTGGTCCAGCACCATGGCCCCGGTCATCATGGGCGCGCCCGGGCAACCGGCGCTGGGCGAAGAACTCACCAACAGCTTCTGCCGCACCGAACCCGAGATCGCCAAGCAATTCGCACGGGTCACGTTCATGTCGGACAACCGCAAAGACGTCACGGGCCTGACCACGCCAACCCTGATTCTGCAATCCACCGACGACCTCATCGCCCCCGTCGTCGTGGGTGAATACCTGCACGCCGTACTCCCCAACAGCACGTTATGCCTGGTGGCCAACGTCGGACATTGCCCCCACATGAGCGCGCCAAGTGCCTGCTCCGAAGCCATGGACAGCTTCCTGTCGCCGTGGGTGCGCACTCATGTCGACTGATGCACCGTCGCTGCCCGACCCGCAGACGCTGTTCGAGGAAGCGCCTTGCGGATTGGTGGTGACAAAAGAGGACGGCACGATCCTGCGGGCCAACCTGACGTTCAGTCACTGGATTGGCTTCAGCCAGCCAGAGCTGTGCGGTAAGCGTTTTCAAGAACTGCTGACCATGGGCGGACGCATTTTTCATCAAACTCACTGGGCGCCGCTGATGCAGATGCAAGGCTCCGTGGCCGAGGTGAAACTCGATCTGGTCCACCGGGACAAACGCACCGTCACCATGCTGCTCAACGGCGTAAGACGCGAACACGCCAGCGGTTCGTTTTATGAATTGGCACTGTTCGGCACCACTGACCGTGACAAGTACGAGCGCGAACTGGTAAAGGCCCGAAAAGTTGCCGAAGACCTGCTGCGGGAAAAAACCGCCACCGAAACCGCGCTCCAGAACGCCCAGGACGAACTGAAATCAGCCTACGAAATAGCCCAGCGCCGCGCGTCGTTTGCCGAACAAATGGTCGCCATCGTCAGCCACGACCTGAAAAATCCGCTGACCGCGATCAAGATGGCCTCCGACATTCTCGCCCGAGGCGAACGCACCGCTAAAGAAACCCGAATGCTCGGCCACATCAGTCAGTCGGCCGACCGCGCCGAGCGCATGATCGCCGACCTTCTAGACTTTACATTGGCCAAAGTCGGCAGCGGCATCGCGATATCCCCCTCTACTGTGGATTTGCACAAGGTCGTCAGCCAGAGTGTCGGCGAACTGCGCATCGCGTTTCCCAAAGCAACCCTGCTCCACAACGCCATCGGCGCCGGCCGCGCGTATCTGGATGCGGATCGCGTGCAGCAGATCATTGGGAATCTGGTCGCCAATAGCGTGGCTTATGGCGACTTGCAACAGCCGATCACGATTACCTCTCGCCAAGAAGAGTACGAAGCCAGTGTGTCCGTCCACAACCAGGGACCGGTCATCCCTCAATCGCTAAAAGCCATCCTCTTCGAGCCTATGACTCGGGGCACCGAGACTGACAGCGACGCGCGCAGTGTCGGGCTTGGATTATTCATTGTTCGAGAAATCGCCAAGGCTCACGAGGGACACGTGTCGGTCGACTCGAGTACAGGGAGCGGTACTACGTTCGATGTCCACTTTCCAGCGATTGACGCTGACCGTGAATGACATTGGCGGTTTGGTTAGCGCTTCGGTATCGGATGGCCGTCCGGGCTGAAGTCGTCTGTTTCAAGCATGCTATTCACACGACTGGCGAGTAATTCCAGTGTGAAAGGCTTGGTCAACAGTTGCATGTTAGGGCCAAGGAAATCAGCCCTGGTCATGGCGCCTTCTGCGTATCCCGTCAGAAAAAGCACTGGCAGGCACGGCTTGAGTTGTTGAATGACTTCGGCCAACTGACGACCGTTCATGCCTGGCAAGCCAACGTCCGTAAGCAAGAGGTCGACATCCTCCAGGCTGTTGAAGACCCTCATGGCCTCTTCGCCGTCACGTGCGACATGGACCTGGTACCCAAGCTCTTCCAGAACCGCCCGATTGATCAGACGCACAGAATCATCGTCTTCGACCAAGAGGATGGACTGGCCTTGACCCACGGCGGCAGGCACTGGGATTTCAGGTTTCTCCAGCTCGACGCTGTTGTTTTCTGGCAGGCAGATTGCGACCGTTGTTCCGTACCCGACGGCGCTTTTGATCGACAGACTCCCGTTGCTCTGTTTTGCAAACCCGTAAACCATCGATAGCCCCAAGCCTGTACCTTGACCGATAGGCTTGGTGGTGAAAAAGGGTTCTGTGACCTTCTCCAGAATGGCTTGGGGGATACCGCAGCCAGTGTCTTTTACTTGTATGCAAACGTGGCTCCCGGTGTCGGGATGGCCCTCGCTTTGCGGTTCAGACTCGATGCACGTGATGATGGATAACGTCCCACCGTGCGGCATGGCATCTCTCGCATTAATCACCAGGTTGAGAATGGCATTCTCCAATTGGTTGGTGTCAGCGAAAATCCAAGGTTCATCGGCGCTCAAGTCAAACCTCAGTACGATTTGCTCTGTCACGGTTCTTTGGAGCAAGTCTGCGAGCGAGTTGATGAGGTGATTGACGGATACAGCCTTGGCATCCAGCGACTGTCGACGAGAGAACGCAAGCAATCGGTGTGTTAATGAAGCCGCCCTCTCAGCGGAGGTTCGCGCAGCATCCATGAACCGCTCGACACCCTCCATTCGTCCTTTGGCCATGCGCAACTTTATCAAGTCAAGCGCGCTGATGACGCCCGTCAGCATGTTATTGAAGTCGTGCGCAATGCCGCCAGTCAGTTGGCCAACCGCCTCCATCTTCAAGGACTGGCGCAGATGTTCTTCGGCACGAGCTCTTTCTTCGCTTTCGGCCTTCAGTTGCTCAACGGCTTCAATGAGTTCTTGTGTCCGTGCCCTGACCTGAACTTCAAGTTCTTCACTAAATCGGCGAAGTTTTAACTCAGCCTTCTTCTCTTCATTGATGTCCACAATGACGGACGCTGCGCCAATGATATGGTGGCTTTCGTCATATAAAGGTACGGCGCTGACTCTCATCCAGGAATCTCGAGCGCCCTCACGGCTGTGATAGAACTCTATGCCCGTCGCCGAATCGCCTCTCAAGGCCCTGGCCCCTGGGAACATGTGCGGCTCCAGCTTTCCGCCCTGGGCGTCAAGACCAACCCATCGATCGGCATCCTCTGGCGGCCTGGAAGGAAGAGTGCCGCTTGAGACATATTGGCGATACAAGGGATTGCTGATGACTGGCGCGCCCTCTAAATCCATGAAGCAAATGCCGACCGGGATGTTTTCCAGCAGCGTCTGCAAGCGGCTGCGCTCTTCAGCCAGCTGGCTGACACTTTCACGCATCTCAAATTGACGCTCACGGGATCGCCAGGCAGCAGCGGCCGCGCTCAATAGCGAAGCAGAACTGAGTGGGCGCTCCAAGACGATCACATGGCCTGCCGATCTGGGTAATCTGTGCCTGGCCAACTCAGTCTCGCGCCCAGAGCGACCGTTGCTTGATGCGAGCAGGATGATGGGTATCTCTGACCAGCCGGGTTGTTTATCCAAAGAGTTTCCGAGGCTCGTCGCATCCCCGAAAAGACTTTCCTCCGTGAGTATCACCAGCCCCGTGTGCTCACCCAATGCGGCTGATAGCGAAGACAAGTCCTTGTGGATTTGTAAGGGGTACGTATCGCCGAACAGCTTGCTAAGACTGAGCGCATCCCCCTTGAATGGCGCCACAATCAGCAGCGTAATGCTTTCAGAGTGCTGTTCAGCTTCCACGTTTTCGCTCTTCCATCAAGGGAAGATCGGCACCCAGATATTCCGGTGTTCCCGTCAAAACACCGCGGAAGTTGATCAATGGTTCGCCTACTCGTACGCCTTTTGAATCAATCCGAAGCTCTCGAATCGTATCCTCGTGCGCGCCGCTTCGGTGTTTCAGCACAGAGATTGCTTTGCGCAGTCGTCCCTGCGCTTCGAAGAAGCGGATGAGAATGACTGAATCCGCCACATAGGAAATGTTGAGACTGGTAGACATCGAGCCTACCAGCCCGTGTTGCGGATTGATCAGAAACGTCACGACACCCAGCTGGCTCAGATACGAAAGAAGCTCATGCATCTGCAAGACTAATTGTTGTTCCTGAGGCATCGCGGCCATGTAGCCGTTGAGGCTATCAACGACGAGCATGGTGCTGCCACGCTCTTCGACTTCAGAGCGGACACGCCATGCAAACTCACCAGGGGAAATCTCCGCCGGATTTATTTGTTGGATGACCAACTGACCATTCGATACGTAACGGCTCAAATTCATGCCCATGCTGTCCCCACGGGAGATCAGGGTGCCGATCCGCTCATCGAACTCATAGATTGTGCAGTTTTCACCTCTGGCGCAGGCGGCGGCCAGATACGCCAATGCGATGGTGGTCTTGCCCGATCCGGCAGGCCCTGTGACTAACGTGCTGGTGCCTCTCAATGGCCCGCCGGCCATCAGGTTGTCTAGCTCAGGTACCCCGCTAGCCACCGTCTCCACCTTGAAGTCAACATGGTGGGTCGCGGCAATCAACCTTGGATACACCTCCAGGCCACCCTTGCGGATAGTGAAGTCGTGAAAACCAGCGATGAAATCAACACCGCGTAGCTTCTGTATCTGAAGGCGTCTACGCGCCGCACCAAAATCAAGGGTCAGTCGCTCAAGCGTAATGACGCCGTGGCAAAGGCTATGGAGATGGTTGTCACGCTCGCCATTGGAGCTTGTGAGATCGTCGACCAGAAGGACAGTGATATCCCTGCCCGCGAAATATTGCTTGAGCGCCAAAACCTGTCGACGGTAACGTAACGGATCCTGCGCAAGAAGCCGCATCTCCGAGAGACTGTCAAACACAAGCCTTTTGGGCCGGAGTTTGTCTACCCGTTGCTGGATGAGCGTGATGGTGTCGCCAAGCTCCGCCTCCCAGGGGTGAAGGATCGACTGCTGGTATTCATCCCCCAAGACGCCCTCGGTCGAGGAAAACTCAAACAAGTCTATTCCGTCCAGAGACCAGCCGTGCGAATGGGCGACGCTTTCGAGCTCTTCACTGGTTTCTGAGAGGGTGATGTACAGCACCGGCTCACCAGCGTTCACACCGTCGAGCAGGAACTGGAGGCCCAGCGTGGTTTTGCCTGCCCCAGGCATCCCTTCCAGCAAATAGAGGCGATTGCTAGGTAATCCACCTTTCAGGACTGAGTCAAACCCGACATTACCAGTCGAAACTATAGGGCGGGTCTGGATCATTTGAACCTCGAGGAAGATAGACGCTAAGAGGAGCGGCAGATCTGGTGGGCAGTATGGGGCTGACACTGTAGCTGCGCCATCAGATTGACAGCACCGGGCACAGTTAATTGAACATTAATGTCCTCTGCGAACAGATATGACGAGTTTTTGGGGAAGCTCAGCAGCCTTAGCGGCGTCTACCGCCATTCGTAAGCGTCTGGCAAACACGCCTTCCTGATTTAGAAACCCAAAACCGCCCGGCTTTCGTGGACCTGGCGGTCTTGGGGCTGTCTTGCGACAACTCGTTCAGGGCTGAACTTCTAACTCACGGACACACCCCTTGTGCAATTCGGCCGCTAGCGTCTCTTCGTCCAGCGCCCCTTCCCACTTGGCAATGAACAGGGTGGCGACACCATTGCCGATGACATTGATCAACGCCCCGCCCTCGGAAATAAACCGGTAGACCCCAAGCACCAACACCAGCCCCGCCGCCGGAATCACATCCAGGCTGCCGAGAGTCGCCGCGAGAGTAATGAACGCACCGCCGGTGACACTGGCCGCGCCTTTGGAGGTCAGGAGCAGAATTAACAACAGAGTGATCTGGTGCCATAGATCAAGGGGGATATCCAGCGCCTGGGCGATGAAAATCGCCAGTACCGTCATGTTGATGCAGCTGCCATCGAGGTTGAAACAGTAACCCGATGGCACCACCAAGCCCACCACCGACTTCTCGCATCCCAGGCGCTCAAGCTTGCCCATCAACCGAGGCAATGCCGACTCCGAAGACGAGGTACCCAACACCAGAAACAGCTCATCGCGGATGTACTTGAGAAACTGCCACAGGCTGAAACCGGCCAGGCGCGCGACCAGATTGAGAACCACGAACACAAAAAACAGCGCCGTGACGTAGTAGCAAATCAGCAAGTTGCCATACGCCCCCAACGAACCCACGCCGTACTTGCCAATGGTAAAGGCCATGCCACCAAAGGCCCCCAGCGGCGAGACATACATCACGATTTTGACCATCCGGAAAAACGCCTGGGCCACCAGATCGATCAGGTTCAGCAGCGGCTTGCCGGCCGCACCAAGCATCTGCAAGGCGAAGGCAAACAGGATGGAAATGAACAGGACCTGGAGGATATCGCCCTCGGCAAAGGCGCCGAACACGGTACTGGGCACGATATGGGTCAGAAAACCCACCACACTCTGTTCATGGGCCAGCTTGCTGTAACTGTCGATGGCATGGCCGTCGAGGGTCGCCGGGTTGATGTGCATACCTGAGCCGGGTTGCATCAGGTTGACCCCGACCAGCCCGATCACCAGCGCCAGGGTGGTCAGCACTTCAAAGTACAGCAGCGACTTGAAGCCGACCCGGCCGATGCGCTTGAGACTCTGCATGCTGGCGATACCGCTGACCACGGTGCAGAAGATGATCGGTGCAATCAGCATCTTGATCAGCTTGATGAACGTGTCGCCCAGCGGCTTCATTTCTTCGCCGAGGCTGGGGTAGAAATGACCGAAGATGATGCCCAGCACAATCG
>Ga0163162_10005923_pt1 | contig 11830 bp, 10 predicted proteins | sample S55metaG_FD_115310 | JGI IMG/M metagenome (GOLD analysis project Ga0163162, IMG submission 115310) | Switchgrass rhizosphere microbial communities from Kellogg Biological Station, Michigan, USA - S5-5 metaG | ecosystem: Host-associated > Plants > Roots > Rhizosphere > Soil | place: USA...
CAGAGTGGAAACAAATCACGGCGTGATGGCGACATCGTACGGACCGACCGTGAATGGTTCGTCCGCAGCCGGAACGCGATCACTCGTCGCTCAGCCAGACGGCGCGCGGTCGACTTATTTCGGGCAATAACCTAAGGCAATTCCCGCTAGGGATTGCCTAAGAAAAATGGCCGCCGATCGCAGATCGGCGGCCATTCTATGTCATGCGTGCTGCTTGAGCCTTGAATCAGGCCGGCACGCTTTCCGCCTTTTCAGCTCGCGCCCAGACCCGGTGCGCCGACAGCGCGGTGATGAACGCCTTCATGACGTTCTTCACGTCGCTGCCCACGCTTACGCCTTCATCGCCCGTTGGCAAGTGCGCAGCCGCGAGCACATCTTCGCCATCGCCCACGGCGCCGATTGCCTTCAAATGCTTGAACGCTTCGAGCACGTAATGACGCGCATCGCCCGATTCGGACAACAGCTTCGCACTTGCCGCACCGCCAGCCACGACCACGCCATCGAACATGATCGATGGCAGCGCGAGAATGGTTGCATCGACTTCAACGCCGTCGCCAAGCGTGCCGAGCTGCGGCGCGACGACTTTCGCATGCGCGCCTTCGGCCGTCAGCGCGTCCTTGATCGCCTTGATGCTGGCGACATCCGCGCCCTTCGCCGCGAGAATCGCAACCTTGCGCGTCTTTACCGAGGGTTTCGCCTTGGCAATAAGACTCAGCGCCGGCGATTGCGCAAGGGACGACTTGCCAAGCTGCTCCGGCGTAGCGTTCGCTTGCGGTGCCGGAAGGCCGAGGTTGTCGGCCACACGTGCGCAAAGCTCGCTATCGATATTTGCCAGAATTCCAAGTTGCCGTTCACGGATGAACTTGCGCTCGACCTTGCTCAGCTCGAACGAATATGCGCCGACAATGTGGTCCTTCTCCGGCGTCGTCATGCTCTTCCAGAAGAGCGTGGCTTGCGAATAATGGTCGGCGAAAGATTCGCTGCGTTGACGGATCTTCACGGCATCGACGCGTTCCGGGTACGTTTCAAAACCGCCACCGCTTGCCGCCGGCGGCGTTTCTTTCGGCCAGCCGCTGTCGATGGAATTTGGTTCGTACGACGCCTGGCCGCGATTTACCGTCATGCGATGTTTTGCATCGCGCTGGTTGTTGTGCATCGGCGCGATCGGGCGGTTGATCGGAATCTCGTGGAAGTTTGGACCGCCAAGACGGCTGATCTGGGTATCGGTATAGGAGAACAAACGGCCTTGCAGCAAGGGATCGTTCGAAAAGTCGATACCCGGAACGATATGCCCCGGACAGAATGCAACCTGCTCCGTTTCAGCAAAGAAATTATCGGGGTTACGGTTCAGCGTGAGCTTGCCGAGCATGGTGATCGGCACGATTTCTTCGGGAATGATCTTGGTCGGATCGAGAATATCGAAGTCGAACGAATGCTCCTGGTCCTCTTCCACGATCTGGACGCCCAACTCCCATTCCGGGTAGTCGCCCATATCGATCGCTTCCCAAAGATCGCGCCGGTGGAAGTCGGCATCCTTGCCGGCAAGTTTCTGCGCTTCGTCCCACAAGAGCGATGCGGAACCGATGGTCGGACGCCAATGGAACTTCACGAAACGTCCCTTGCCCTCTGCATTCACCAGACGAAACGTATGGATGCCGAAGCCTTCCATGGTGCGAAGGCTGCGCGGGATCGCGCGATCGGACATGGTCCATAGAACCATATGCGCGGACTCCGGCACGAGCGAGACGAAGTCCCAGAACGTGTCATGCGCCGATCCGCCTTGCGGCATTTCGTTGTGCGGTTCCGGCTTGACCGCATGCACGAAGTCCGGAAACTTGATGGCGTCCTGGATGAAGAAGACCGGCATGTTGTTGCCGACCATATCGAAGTTGCCCTCGTCCGTGTAGAACTTGACGGCAAAACCGCGCACGTCGCGCACGGTATCGGCGGAACCGCGCGAACCCTGGACCGTCGAAAAACGCACGTAAACCGGCGTTTCCTTGTTCGGGTCTGACAAGAACGCGGCCTTCGTCAAATCGGTATGCGCCTTGTAGGGCTTGAACACGCCGTGCGCGGCCGATCCACGCGCGTGCACGATCCGTTCAGGAATACGCTCGTGGTCGAAGTGCGTGATCTTTTCACGCATGATGAAATCTTCGAGCAGCGACGGGCCGCGCGGACCGGCTTTGAGGGTGTTCTGGTTATCGGAGACTTTGACGCCTTGATTGGTCGTCAGCGCCTGATTCGTTGCGTCCGAGCGGAATTGTTCGAGGCTATCCAGCTTGGGATTCGTATTGTTCTGCGAGGGTGTCCGCGCAACGGCGCTGGTCTGTGACGGCGCTGCTGCGCCTCCATTCTTCTTCGATGTCGGCATTGAGGGAACTCCGGTTTGCAATTGGACTGACGCATCTCACATGCGCTCGCCTTTCGTCCGCAAACCGTGTTCCCGCCAACGCCTATCGTCAAAATGCCGTCAGTCTTTCTTGCGTTGTTGCAATGCGCGAATGCGGCTCATTGCTTCGTGATTCGCTGTCGCAGCTTCATACATGGTCGCGAGATCCGCCTTGAGTTGCGTGCGTGAACCGCCATCGAGATAGATCATGTGCCCCGACGGATAGAACTTCGCAGAGAGATTCTCGCGCACGGTTTTATCGATGAGCGGCATTTGCTGCAGGTCCAGCACCGTCTGGTAGAAAGGCGTCACGAAGTCATAAAACCCATTCGCCGACAGCACCTTCAAGTCGATATTCAGCGCCATCACCGCGGCAAGGTCGCCCGCCGTGTAGAGAATGACGTTGCCCTTGGCGTCCATGCCCTTTTCCGCGCCGGTCGGGTCCTTGTGATGGAAATCCCAGTTGAGGAAGGCTTGATCGTTGAGATCGGTGAACGACGACGTGGATGTGAATTTCAGCTTTTCGTTCAGGTACTGGTTCCACATCGCGGTGTACGCGCCGGTGACAGCGGTCATGGTTGGATCGTTGCCGCCGGAATTCGGATCGATCTTCCCCGCAATGCCCGTTGAAATGGCCGTCACGCGGCCATCGTAGGAACCGAGCGCCACGCCCCTGGATTTAAGCAGCGTCGTAAGAAAAAGCGAATTGCCGCGGCTGTCGTAAGACGCAATGTCGAGGCTCCACGCGATTAGCGTGGCTTTGTCGATACCTGTGTATTCCGAGAGTTTCTCCACGGTATCGTCGTCGGTCTGCGGAAACTTGCGCAACGCCGCGATGTAATCCGTGCGCGCGAATTGCGCCACCTCTTCCGAGAACGCCAGCAGATCTGTCGGACGCGGATGCACGCCGAGTTTTTTATGAAACCACGCATCGGCGGCGGCGGTTGGCAATGCGCCGACCGGATTGCCCGACTGCGTGTAGTCGAGAATGGACGATTGCAAGGTGACGCCGTTCAGGTCCACGCCGTCCTCGTGCAAACGGTACGCGAGCACGCAACTACGCGCCGTACCATACGATTCGCCGTATAAGAACTTCGGAGAATTCCATCGATTATTCTTGGTCAGGAAGCGCTTGATGAATTGCTTGATTGAATCGGCATCCTGATCAACGCCCCAGAAATCCCGGTTCTTGTTCGGCGCGATCGCCGCCGAATATCCCGTCCCCACCGGGTTGATGAACACCAGATCGCTCTTGTCGAGCAGGCTGTCGGGGTTGTCTTCCATCTGGTAAGGAGCGGGCGGGGTGAAGTCGGGCGTCGAAGTCTTGATGCGCATTGGCGCGTAGGAACCCAACAACACGAACACCGCGGACGATCCCGGACCGCCGTTATAGAAAAACGTCAGCGGACGCGCTTCCTCGGTCTGGTTGTCCTGCGTGAACGCAACGTAGAAAAGCTTGGCGGTAGGCTTCGAGCTGCTTGGATCCACGATCACCAGATGCCCGGCGGTTGCCGTGTAGTCAATCTTCTTCCCGGCAATCGTCGCCGAATGATGCGTGATCGCGGCGCTTTCGTCGGTGAGGGTTGAATCGATGGCGTCGTCGGGACCATTGCCGTATGGCGTCGGATCGAAATACGGCTGATCTTTCTTGCCGGAAGGTGCACTGGAAGACTTCTCTGCCGCCGGTGAATTCGTCATGATTGCTCCTAGCTTTGTTGTTGGAGTTCTTGCCGTACCTGCTGTGTGTGCATTGCCCTATTTAAGCGCCGCCGAGACTTTTGCGCCATCGGGACTGCCAAGACCCGTGCATGCATCCCACCCCGCCGATGCCTCGAAGCTCCCATTATTGCCCTGCGTGATGTCATTCCCCGCCGTCTTCGCCCGATACAACTTCGGGTTGATGAAACCCGCAGGCTTGCCCGCTGCCGCGTTGATCCTCGCGATCAACGCCGCCCAAAGCGGCGCGACCGCGCTCGTGCCGCCCACCACTGTTTCCGTGCCGCCAATCAGCACGTCGTAGCCGGTAAGCGGCGACGCGTCGCCGGCAACATCGGGCACGCCGCGTTTTGTCAGCGCGGCCTTGCCGCCTTCTGTGCGCGTCGTGCTCAGGCCGTTCTGCCAGACCGGCAACGCAAATACCGCGCTCACGCCGCCACCGCCCGCGCCGCCCTGATCGCCATCGTTCCAGACGACTTCGCTGCCAATTCCCTTCGCCGATGCACTCAGATGCGTTCCGCCGCACGCAAGCACGTACGGGCTCGACGCCGGGAAGTCGACATGATCGCGGTTGTCGGCCACGCCGTCGTTCGAGCCGCTGTCGCCCGAGGCCACGCAGACCGTCACGCCCATGGCCGCAGCAGATTGCAGCACGTCGTTGAACGCGTTCTGCGATTGCGCCGTCCAGTTCGACTCCGGTCCGCCCCAGCTGATGGAGACGACCGAGGGTTTGTTCGCATCGTCGTGGATTGCGCGGTTCACGGCATCGACAAAACCCGCGTCGCTATTGTTCGTGAAATACACCGCGATGCGCGCGCCGGGCACGATCGCGCCGACAATTTCGATATCCAGCGTCACTTCCCCGTCCGGGCCGTTCGGGTTGCCGGTCGGCGCGTTGTTGGCCTGATCGACGCCAATCGATACCACGTCGGGCTTGCCCACGCCGAGTTTCGAAAAATACGCGCTGAGATCGCTCTGCTTGTAGCCTCCCCCCAGTTCGATGATCCCGACGCACTGGCCGCTGCCGTCGCCGGCGGGAAAGTTGTAGAGGCGCGCAAGGTCGAGCGGCGTGTACGAGGTGCTCGTGCCGCCGCGCGCCGGCTGAAACGGCGGACGGAAACGAAAATGCGGACGCGCTTGCGGCCGGCTGTCGAGTCCCAGCACGGCGGTCACCATATCCTTCATGTCCGAAGGCACGTTCACCGGGCCCGAGCGTCCGCGATATTCGCCAATGGCGTGATGTTCGAAACGTTCAAGCTTGACGGCAAACGCCGTGCTGAACTGCGCGATCGTGCCGGACAACACGACGCTGCGCGAGTTTGCATCGGCGCGGACCACATCCAGCCCATGCGCCTTGGCGAATGTTTCGATCCTGGTCACATCGGCTTGCGATGCACCGAAGCGCTTGCCGACTTCATCGCGGGAAACCGGCGTGGCATCTGCGGCGCCTTCGTTGATCTTCTGCATCAACTGCTTGAATTCACCTTCGTTTTGCCGCCGAAGCATCACCACCACTTCGATCTTTTCATTTGGATTACACGCGCCGAGGCAATGCGAGCCGTCGGGCTGCGATTTGTCACTCCCTGGAACGGGATGGTTTGCAGGGGGGGTTGTAACGGTCATGGTGCTCGGACTCCTCGCTGTTACGGATTCATGCCGCAGTTCTGGCATGGCAAACGATTGCCTTCCGGGACAAGACTTCGCCGCAAGACGTGTCTTGCGGCGTCCGGATGGGGAAAAGAAAGGATTCAGGGCCGGTCCTCGGGATACTCGCGACGGCCATCGGCGGATAACCACGGCTCGCGATGCACGCAAAACAGCTCGTAGGTCGGCTCGAGGAAGCCGGTTTCATCGAATGCACCGATTGGCAGTTCGATTTCGTCGTTGTTGACGAACGCCATGTACGCCACCGATCCGCATACTGTGCAGAAATGCCGGCGGCCATCGGCGGAACTTTGCCAGGCGCGGGTCGCGCCCGACATGCTGACCTGCTCGGCCAGATAAACCGCGTACGCGCCGAACGCCGAGCCATGCACCTTGCGGCATGTCATGCAATGGCACAGCCCAATGCGATCCGGCTCCGATGAAACCACGAACCGCCAGGCGCCGCACGCGCAGCCGCCTTCGTGTATTGCTTCGCCGTGCTCGCCACGTTCTGCCGATGTGGCTTCCCTGTCGCGCGCTTCATCATTAGAGTTGCTCATAAGGCGGTTCATCGCGGCTCCCTGTAATCTGGTATCGGTACTTCGCCGGGCAGTGAAAACGGTCGTACCAATACGCACAGGAGTAGCAACTCTCGCGCCGAACCGTCGGCGACCGCGGCAAAAAGCGCCGGTTTTGCTACGATGACACCCCCAAGAGACGGCGATGGCATTCATGAAGCGCGTATCCCTGCTGGCTCTGCTCCCCACTGGCGCCTCTGCCTTCGCAACGGCGACCGGTCCCAATGCTGCACCGGGTGCGACGGATCTCGCCGCCCATGTGCTCTCGCATGAACGTTACGACGCGGCCACGAACGCACCCTCGCCTCGTACGGATTACAAAACCGTGAGTGTCGCGGACGTCATGACCGACGAATACGTTTTCCCGCTTGGAGAAACAGGCAAGTCGATCGTGCTGTCCGGCTACCAGATCGCAGCAGGCTTCGTGGCCGAACGCGCCGCCGACCAATGGCTCGAACTCGCGCGCCAGCAGCACGCGGCAGAAGGCGGACCCGCCGATGACACCATCCGCCACGTACCCGACCCCGACGAAGCCGACCAGCTCATGGATCGCGCGATGGAATCCGCCGAGCGAATCCTTGCGCCTTTCAAGAGCGCGCCGGTCGCGTCGCTGTTTGAAACGCATTACCGCGGCGGCCGAGAATTCCTGCGTCTGAGCTGGGAAGGCTTGCCGGAAGACCTTGTGCCGAAATCGCGCCGGCCGGCCGCCGCCGTTGGCGCCCTGCGCGCGCCGGGTGAAACCGCCGCGCAGGATTACGACCCGTACGGTCTCGAAGGCACGAGCGACTACGACGTCGACAAGCCGCTTGCCTATCGCGAGAAAGTCGGGGAAAAGATCGGCCCGTTCCTGCTGACCATGACGTATCGGCACGAATATCCCCAAGTCGACGATGAACGCCTCGGTACCGCTTTTGCCGTCTTTCACGAAGCGGGGACGGATATCGTTGCGGCGGCCGTCGAGTTGAAGCTCGTGAAAGTGCCGCCCATCCAGAGCAGTGCAGACCTCGTGTACGTGCTGGACACGTATTCCGGAGAAATGCTGTCGCTGGCGCTCGCCGCGACCGAAGCGCTCGGGCCCGAACGTCTGTGCTCGGTGTTCAATACGCACCGCGTGGTGTTCATCGGTACGTGGGAAGTGCGCAAGCCCTGGCGCGGCGAAGGTCTGGGCGTTGCCCTCCTGCGCGAGGCGCTTGAACGCCTGCCGGCAGATCCCGATGGTCGCCCCGACGCGTTATGTGTCGCGCCCGAGCCCTATCAAACCGAAGCGCGATATCTGGAACAACTGCCGCCTGCCCTGCGCGATGAACTCGATGTCCCCGCGCAGCGCCTTGCGCAGCACCTGACCGGCTGGCTCGAGGCCGCCAACCTGCCGAATGTGAAGACGCACTTTTTCATCCCGATGGCCAAGCACGAAGGCATAGGATCGGCGGGAGAAAACGCGCGGCTGATCGACCGGATCATGGAAAGTGAAGCCTGAGCGGATGTTGATCGTGGTCGATATGCAGGCGAAGTTGATGCCGCATATCGACGGCGGGGAGCGCGTGTTCGATCGTTGCGCCGCGTTGATCGCAGCGGCGGATTTGCTCGATATCCCAGTGCTCGTCACGGAGCAGAATCCGCGTGGACTCGGTGCAACCGTGGAAGGCTTGATTGGCGAGCGGCATCGCGTAATCGAAAAACATACCTTCGATGCCACCCTCTGCCCGGATTTCACCGCCGCCTTGCCATCGAAGGACACGGTGCTGTTCGTGGCCGGCTGCGAGGCGCATGTCTGCGTGTTGCTGACCGTGCGCGGTTTGCTGAAACTCGGCTACACGGTGGAACTCATTGCCGATGCCATCGGTTCACGCTCGCCGGAGAACAAGGCAATCGCTTTGACAAGAGCACAGCGCGATGGCGCGTTTCCGACCACGGCCGAAACCGCAATTTTCGGCTGGCTGGAAAGCTGCCGCCATCCGCGTTTCAAGAAAGTGCTCGCGCTCGTCAAGTAAAGCGTGAGCCATGCTTGGCCGTCATGGCTGGCATGAGCAGATTTCGATTGTTACGGGATTTTGGCCTCCCTACAGTCCATTCATGTCCGCGGTCATTCGAATCGCGAGCCAATCGATTTTCGACCTCTGCTCAAGGCCACCATCATGACCCTTCGTCTTTCACGTCTCGCCCGGCGCATTTTCGTGGCCGCCGCTTTCGCCGCGCCGCTCGCTGGCGCTTCGTTCGCCCATGCCGACGCCCTCGATACCGTGCAGAAAAGCGGCGTCGTGCGCGTCGGCGTGTTCATGGATTACCCGCCGTTTGGTTCTATTGGTCCGGATATGAAGCCGCAGGGGTATGACATCGAAATGGCCGACTACCTGGCGAAAGCAATGAAGGTCAAGGTCGAACTCGTGCCCATCACGGGCGAGAACCGCATGGCGTACATCGCGACCGGTAAAGCCGATGTTCTGCTGAGCGTGGGCCAGACGCCCGAGCGCGACAAGGTTCTCGACTTTTCGCGGCCGTATGCGCCTTACTACCTGGCGGTGTTCGGGCCGAAGTCACTGCCCGTTAAAAGCGAAAAGGATCTGGCCGGCAAGACAATTTCCGTGGCGCGCGGCACGCTGGAAGACCTGAGCGTGACGAAGGTCGCGCCGCCGGATGCGACCATCAAGCGTTTTGATGACCCCAACGGCGCGATCTCAGCGTTTTTGTCGGGGCAGGTTCAATTGATGGTGGTGGGCAACGATGTCGGCGCAACGATCATCGCGCGCAATCCGCCGATCGCGCCGGAGCAGAAGTTCCAGCTCTTCAGCTCGCCGGATCATGTGGCGGTCAATAAGGGCGAGACGCGCCTGCTGAAGGAAGTCGATGCAGCCGTGCTGAAGGCCAAGAACGATGGCACGCTGAACAAGCTGTCCACGAAGTGGCTGAAAGCGCCTTATCCGAGCGATCTGTAAGCTGGCTTGCGATTAACTTTCCGGACCAAATTGTTGTTAAACGCAAACTGCCGCCCTTGGGCGGCAGTTTGCGTTTGGGGCTTACGCGGCTCTGACTTCATCTAAAAGATCAGGATGGTGATCCAATATTTTCAGCAACTTGACTAGAGCCAATGGCGGTCTTGTTTTCCCATTTTCGTAACGGGAAAAAGCATTGACGCCGCCGCCAAATATCTCGGCAGCTTCGCGTTGGTCAAGGGCAAGCTTTTTGCGAACGCTCGCAATGAAAGCCGGATCGACGATAGTCGCGTTCACTTGCTTGTTGAATTCAAGCATCGCTGCGTTAATCCGCCACGACTCGGCCGTATCGAATATTGCTTCACTGCAAGCCGGGCAAAAGTCGCCGGTTGCGTCCGGAATCATCGTTGACTCGCCCTTGTATGCATACGGCAGATCGCGTGTGCCGCGTTCGAGTTCCGCTGCGCCACAGACCGGACACTTCATGCGCCTAGCTCCTTGAAGGACACCACAAGCACGTCATCGATGACCGTCAGTTTCAAGTAAATCGGTCCGGCGGATGTGGTTGGTTGATAAACGTCTTGCCAAACGCGGTGGTCGGCATACGTTGTCATGCTTTTATAGAAATCGCTTGGTACCAGTGCTCTAACCACCTGCATCATCTCGTCGAAGTCGAAGCCCAACGCGGCAGCGCCGCTAAGCGCGGACATGGTCGAGCGCACTTTGCCTGCTTCGACAAGAGCGAAAACCACAGAAAGCCGGCAGTGAGGGACGCTTTTTTCCATGCGCCTAGATTAACCTACTTGGTTAGTATAGACAATTTTTGGGATAGCCGTTCGATAATTCGATCACTCGCTCCCCGCGTGTTTTTACCGTTGAATGTAGCCCTTACCTGCAATCGCGCGATCAGCGCCCCGCCGCTGCGCGCTCCGTGTCGATGGCACCGGACTTGCTCACTGCCTTTGTCTCCATTTGCCTTTTCACCAACAGGAAGGCGAATGCGGACAGCACCGCTGTTAGCCAGACGCATCGCGAGATTGAGTGCGTCGAGCCAACGCCGACCGACTCAGCGAGGAGCTTTCACATCGCCATGCCCCACAAGACCGACAGCACCACTTCATCCCCAGACATAACCAAACCTTCCCGACGCCGTTTCCTCCAATCCGCCGCCGCAGCCGCAGCGGTATCTACCGCACCCTTGGCACATGCACAGCAGCAACCGGTAAGCGCGGAAGCGCCCGTGGTATCGGCGAATCCTGGCGCAGCCGCCCCCCTGATGCCCGTGAAGCTGATCATCAATGGTCATTCTTACGAAATGCAACTGGAGGCGCGCACCACGCTGCTCGACGCCCTGCGCGAATACGCGAGTCTTACCGGAACGAAGAAAGGCTGCGACCGCGGTCAATGCGGCGCGTGCACGGTGATCGCGAACGGCCGGCGCATCAACTCCTGCCTGACGCTTGCCGTCATGCATGAAGGCGAATCGATCACGACCGTCGAAGGTCTCGCAACGGCGCAAACGCTGAGCCCCATACAGGCGGCTTTCATCGAGCACGATGCCTTTCAGTGCGGTTTCTGTACGCCCGGGCAACTGTGTTCGGCCACAGCCTTGCTCGATGAATTCCGTGCCGGCGATGCGAGCGCCGCCACCGCCGATGTCCGCTTCCGCCCGCCCCAACTCTCCGACGATGAAATCCGCGAACGCATGAGCGGCAACATCTGTAGATGTGGCGCGTATCCGAACATTGTCTCGGCGGTGAAAGCCATTTCCATCACCAAGGCATAGGAGCGCGACATGGATGCCATTTCCTACGAACGCGCAGCCGATGTCAGCGCGGCAATCAAGGCTGCGCAGCAGCCGGGCGTTGCGTTTATCGGCGGCGGGACAAATCTGCTCGACCTCATGAAAGGCGGCGTCGCAAGGCCTTCGAAACTCGTCGATATCACGCATATCGACGGCCTCGGCGCCGTGACTCCGTTACCCGATGGCGGCCTGCGTATCGGCGCGCTGGTTCGCAATAGCGACGCCGCGAATCACGCATGGATTCGCGGGCGTTATCCGCTTTTATCGGAGGCGTTTCTGGCGGGTGCATCGGCGCAATTGCGCAATATGGCAACCGTCGGCGGCAACCTGATGCAACGCACGCGCTGCTATTACTTCTACGACACAGGCTTCCAGCAGTGCAACAAACGCATGCCGGGCAGCGGTTGCGCGGCGCTGGAAGGCAACAACCGAATTCACGCGATCCTCGGCGCGAGCGATCAATGCATCGCGACGAATCCCTCCGATATGAGCGTGGCGCTCGCCGCCCTCGATGCCGTCGTGCGCGTGAACGGTCCGCAAGGCGAACGTGCGATTCCGTTTGCGGAATTTCACCGGTTGCCGGGGGATCATCCTGAAGTCGATACCACGCTGAGACCGGGCGAATTGATTACATCGGTGGATCTGCCGCCGCCCTTGTTCGCCGAGCATTCGCATTATCTGAAGGTGCGCGATCGCGCGAGTTACGCTTTCGCGCTGGTTTCGGTTGCGGCCGCGTTGCAGATGGACGGCGACACGGTGAAGACGG
>Ga0163162_10005924_pt1 | contig 11828 bp, 14 predicted proteins | sample S55metaG_FD_115310 | JGI IMG/M metagenome (GOLD analysis project Ga0163162, IMG submission 115310) | Switchgrass rhizosphere microbial communities from Kellogg Biological Station, Michigan, USA - S5-5 metaG | ecosystem: Host-associated > Plants > Roots > Rhizosphere > Soil | place: USA...
AGCTCAAGCGAGCAGGCTAAGAAGAAACTTATGGACGAAGGCCATGTTGTACCTGCCGAAGCAGAGTTTTATATCGCTTCGCTGGAGAAATTTGATAGTGTTGAACAGTCTGAATACTTAAAAGCATAATACTAATGAGTAGCACTAAATATATATTAGGCGTTTTTGATGATCCCGATGACATGATGCATGGGATCGATAAGCTGCAAAAGAACAGCGTACCTATTTATGACGTTTATACGCCTATGCCTATCCACGGTATCGAGGCTAAACTGAATATTAAAGATTCGCGCCTTGGTTATGCAGCATTTATGTTTGGCTGTTTAGGCGGCACTATCATGTTCAGCATGGTTTACTATATGCTTGTTCACGATTGGCCTATCAACATCGGTGGTAAAAACTTTTTTGCTATCCCCGATTTTATCCCGGTTACATTTGAGTGGACGGTATTGTGGACCTCATTTGGTATGACATTTACTTTCTTCTTTGCAAGCCATCTTTTCCCGGGCCGTGCGCCAAGGGTAATGGACCTGCGTGCAACTGATGATAAGTTTATAATTGCTATCAATGCTAAAGGAAATATTCCACACGACGATATAACTAATTTACTAAAAGAAGCGGGCGCTACAGAAGTTAAGCATAACGACAGAAAATATGTTAGCTATGAATAAAATTAAAATATTAGGAACAATAGTTACTATTATCGCTGCTTCGATAGTTTTTACATCGTGCAAAGATAAAAGGAGCACCGGTTGGGAGTACGCACCTAATATGTACGAGCATTTGGCATACGATCCGGATCAGAAAAATAACAACTTTAAAGATGGTAAGACCGCTCAGTTGCCGCCAGCGGGAACTATACCGGTTGGCTTTACCAAATTTGATTATCCAAATACCAAAGAGGGTTATGAATTAGCCAGCGTTGAGGTAAAAACAGTACTGGCTCAAACCCAGGCTAACTATGCCGACGGTAAGATTTTATTTGAGCATTTCTGCTCTCCTTGCCATGGTGTTAACGGTCAGGGCGATGGATTGGTGGTTCAGCACGGTTATCCGGCGCCTCCATCATATTCAAAAGGCCAGTCATCACGCGGTGGTAACATGAAAGACCTTACAGACGGTAAAATTTATCATACCATTACTTACGGTGTAAATGCTATGGGTTCATACGCTTCTCAGCTTGCTCCCGAAGAACGCTGGAAAGTGATCATGTATGTTCACCATTTACAAACCTTATAAGAAAAAGATATTAATGAAGACTCATAATAATTTTGACGGGCAATACGAATTTGTCGGCAAAGCCAAAACATGGAGCTTAATATGCATCGTGATTGGTTTGGTTGCCATACTTGGTGGCTTTGCGCTTGGCTATACTGAGCGTACCTTTGCCAATCTGTTGCTGATGACCTATTACTTTGCGGCAGTTTGTATGTGCGGTATTTTCTTTTGTGCTGTACAGTACGCTGCGCAAGCCGGTTGGTCTGCTTCGATGATCAGGATCCCTCAGGCTTTCGGTAAAGTTCTTCCGATAGCTGCAATTACTCTTATAGTAGTAGTTATCGCCGGGTTTTCATTAACACATACAGTAACCAACGAAGAAGGTAAAGAGGTTGTAGCCCCTTACTTATATAAAATTTGGGCTGCTGTTGGCGTTACTGATCCTCATAGCGAAAATTACAATGCTATTATCGCCGGTAAATCCGGTTATATGAACAAAGTAGGATTTGTGATCCGTTTGATCTGTTTCCTTGGTTCATACTGCATATTTGGTCGTTTGTTGGCTAAATATTCAGAGGCAGAAGACGAAGTAGGTGGCATGTTCTACTACAAAAAGAGCTTCAACATGTCATGCTTGTTCCTGGTGATCTTTGGTTTTACTACACCTATATATGCTTTTGATACCATCATGTCATTAGAGGCAGAATGGTTCTCAACGATGTTTGGCTGGTATAACTTTGCAGCAATGTGGGTGAGCGGTTTATCTGTTATCACGCTTACACTGATCAGGTTAAGGCGTATTGGTTACTTTGAATGGGTTACTGAAGATCACATGCACAGCTTAACCAAGTTCATTTTCGGGTTCTCAATTTTCTGGACTTATGTTTGGTTTGCACAGTTCCTGTTGATCTACTACGCTAACTTACCTGAAGAAACTGTTTACTTCTTTAAACGTTGGGAGCCTGAGTTTAAACCATGGTTCTGGATCAATATCGTTATCAACTTTCTTACTCCATTATTGGTGTTGATGTCACGTGATTCTAAACGTATCTACCGTACGGTTGAGATCATGTGTATCATCCTGATCATTGGTCACTGGTTGGATTACTTTATGATGATCATGCCTGGTACAGTTGGCCCAACTTCATCATGGTTAACTGAGATAGGCCCTATTGAGATAGGTGTATTCGTGGGCTTCGGAGGTTTATTCACCTTCACAGCGATGACAGCTTTAACTAAGTTTAAATCACTGGTTCCTAAAAAACACCCGTTCTTACAGGAAAGCCTTCATCATCACATATAATAATTATTACATTTGCACCAAAATACAGAATACCAAACAGCTTACTAAAATGGGATTCAGAAAACTAATAAATTCTAAAAAACTACTATCGTTCTTCGCTGCGTTTATGCTTCTTGGCACAAACCTGCTGATGGCGCAAACTGCGGCCGCCGGTGCGGAAGAAGCCCCCAAGGTTGACTGGACCGGGGTGGCATATTATGTGCTGATATTTTTCCTGATCTGCTTAGGTGTTGCTATTGTTGGCAAGATCCTTAAGGTATATGATCTTACCCTAAAAATGCAGGGTAAAAAAGGTATCAAGTGGAATACTGTGATGGCTGTAATTTGCATCGTTTTCCTTCTTGCAGGTCTTTACGGCGCTTTTTGGTCATTTACCGAACAAGGCAGCATGACCTTACCTGAAGCGGCTTCGGCACATGGTGTTAAAATAGATGAGATGTTTACTGTCACTACTGTTTTAACAATGATAGTATTTTTTGTTACCCAGATCTTGTTGTTTGGATTCCTATTCCAATACCGTCATTCTGATAAACGCCGTGCGCACTTCCTGCCTCACAATAACACTATTGAGAAAATTTGGACAATTGCGCCAGCTATCGTTCTGACTATCCTGGTTGTGTTTGGTTTCTTTACCTGGCAGAAGATCATGAACAGCGAAAACCTTAAAGGCGATATCAATATCGATGTAACCGGTCACCAGTTTGCATGGGAATTACGTTACCCTGGTAAAGATGGTGTATTAGGCCCTAAGGATTTTCGTTTGGTTACAGGTGCTAATAACCTTGGTGTTAACTTTAAAAAGAAAAGCAGCTTTGATGATTTAAGGGTTGATACCATGTATCTGCCGGTTAATAAATCAATCAGGTTGAATATCCTGGCCCAGGATGTGATCCATAGCGTTTACATGCCTCACTTCAGGGTTCAGCTGAACGCGGTACCAGGCTTACCAACCTTCTTTAAATTTACTCCGACCATTACTACCGCAGAGATGCGTACAAAATTAGACGACCCTAAATTTGAATATACCCTTTACTGCAACAAAATATGCGGTGGAAGCCACTACAACATGCAAAAAGTTGTACGTGTTGTTACCGAAGCCGAATATCAGTCATGGTTGTCAAGGCAAAAGCCTTACCTCAATGATGCTTTAAGGAAAGAGCTTCATTTTGCGGCAGCAAACAATGAGCAGAGCGGTGCTTCAACAAATAGGTTAGCGTTAAATAATTAATAAAGATAAGAAATAGAGATATGTCAACATTAGCAGTTCACGACCACGCAGGAGCCCACCACGACGAACACGGTCACGAACACCACCATGACCAATCATTCCTGTCTAAATATGTATTTAGCATGGACCACAAGATGATTGCCAAGCAATTCCTGATCACAGGTATTACTATGGCGGTTATCGCAATGATTTTGTCAATCCTGTTTAGGATCCAACTTGCTTACCCTGATAAAACATTCCCGCTGTTAACAACTTTGTTAGGTCGTTTCGCGCCTAACGGTCGTATCAGCCCCGATTTTTACCTTGCTTTGGTTACCATACACGGTACTATCATGGTATTCTTTGTACTAACTGCCGGTTTGAGCGGTACTTTTGCCAATCTATTGATTCCATTGCAGGTAGGCGCGCGTGATATGGCTTCGCCATTCATGAACATGCTTTCATACTGGTTCTTCTTTTTAGCCAGTGTTATCATGTTGTCATCATTCTTTGTACAAAAAGGCCCTGCCAGCGGTGGCTGGACAATTTACCCGCCGTTATCCGCGTTGCCAAAAGCAATGCCGGGTTCAGGTGAAGGTATGACCCTGTGGCTGATCAGTATGGTATTGTTCGTAGCGTCATCATTAATGGGTGGTATCAACTACGTAAGTACTGTATTAAACATGCGTACAAAAGGTATGGACCTTTGGAAAATGCCTTTAACTATCTGGGCTTTATTCCTTACTGCTATATTAGGTATCCTTGCATTCCCGGTTTTAGTTGCCGGTGTTGTATTGCTGATATTTGACCGCAGCGTTGGTACAAGCTTCTATTTATCTGATATCGTATTAAACGGTGTACAACAACCTTTTGAAGGTGGTAGCCCTATCCTGTTCCAGCACTTATTCTGGTTCCTGGGTCACCCGGAAGTATATATCGTAATTATGCCTGCGATGGGTATCTCATCTGAGATCATGTCGGTAAATTCACGTAAACCGATCTTCGGTTACCATGCGATGGTTTACTCCCTGATCGGTATCACTGTATTATCGTTCATCGTTTGGGGCCACCACATGTTTGTTACGGGTATGAACCCGTTCCTGGGCGGTGTGTTCATGATCACTACGTTGATCATCGCGGTTCCATCGGCAGTAAAAACGTTCAACTGGCTGGCTACGCTTTGGCGCGGTAACATCAGGTTTACGCCTGCTATGCTATTCGCTATCGGCATGGTGTCATTCTTTATCTCAGGTGGTTTAACAGGTATCTTCCTTGGTAACGCTGCCTTGGATATCAACTTACATGATACTTACTTTGTGGTTGCCCACTTCCACTTGGTAATGGGTTCGGCGGCTATATTTGGTATGCTTGCAGGTGTTTACCACTGGTTCCCTAAAATGTTCGGCCGTATGATGGACGAGAAATTAGGTTACCTGCACTTCTGGTTAACATTTATCTGCGCTTACCTGGTATTCTTCCCAATGCACTTTATGGGTCTTGACGGCGTACCTCGTAGGTATTATGCCTTCACCGAATTTGCTTCAATGCAAAAATGGTTAACCATAAATACATTTGTTACCTGGGCTGCTATTATTGCTGCACTTACACAGTTTGGTTTCCTTTATAACTTCTTTGTATCGATATTCAAAGGACAAAAAGCAACTCAAAATCCATGGGAGTCAAACACCCTTGAGTGGACTACTCCTGTTGAACATCTGCATGGCAACTGGCCAGGTGAAATTCCAACTGTTTACCGTTGGCCATATGATTACAGCAAACCAGGAGCTGAAGAGGATTATATCCCTCAAACTGTTCCTTACTCGCAAACAATGAGTTCAAACCAACCGCATGATTTCGAAGATAATCCTGCAGGTTTAGCAGAACTTAACAAGTTTACAAGTACGCTGAAAGCAAACGAACAAGTAAAATAAATTAATACTTATCTGATCTTTTAGGGTACCTACCTAATTTGAAGATTTGAAAATCTGAACAATTTGAAAATCACATTTTCAAATCAATAAATTTTCAAATCTTCAAATTCAGAATGGGTACCCTAAATTTTTAGACATATTTAGATGAGCACAACCGCAAAAAATAGGTTTCAAAAGATCAATATTACAACCATTGTTCTGCTGTTTGTTTTGATTCTTGCCGGTGGTGTTGTACGTAGCTCAGGTTCAGGTATGGGTTGCCCTGACTGGCCAAAATGTTTCGGAAGATATATCCCGCCTACTGATGTAAACGATCTCCCTAAAGATTATAAGCAGAAGTACGTAGCCAAACGCGTTGAAAAGAACCAACGTTTTGCGAAAACACTTGATGTATTTGGTTACAGCGAGCTGGCAAAACGCATCCGCGAAGACCGCTCCATCCTTGTACCCGAAGAGTTTAATGCTGGTAGAACCTGGACGGAGTATATTAATCGTCTTATTGGTGCTTTATCTGGTCTTTTCCTTCTTTTTTCAGTTGTGTTCTCTTTTAGCTATTGGAAAACAGATAAAAGAATAGCTATCCTGAGTATTTTTAATCTTGTGCTTGTCGGATTTCAGGCCTGGTTGGGTTCAATTGTGGTATCAACTAATTTAGTTGCCTGGATAGTTACTGTACACATGCTTTTAGCATTGGCTATTTTGGCTATTTGCATTTACACGTATCAGGTAGCGAGAATTTCAGGAAAGAGTACTTCGGGCTCGTCGCCTTTGGTTTACATTATAACGCTTGCTGCGCTGTTTGTAAGCATCCTGCAGATAGCCTTCGGTACCGAGGTACGGGAAAAGATTGATGCGGTTGCTAATCATTTTCAAGGTGGATATCGCAAAGATTGGATAACTAATGCCGGCGAGATCTTTCAGCACCATAGGGATATAGCCATTTTGGTGCTGATACTGAACGTAGCCTTATTTGTTTTGATTCGTAAGGGGTTTAACAGGCATTCCATCCAGCAGCAGCTGATGAGTTTTACATTTTTAATGATCACGTTGCAGATAGTTACAGGGATCTTATTATCATATCTCGCTTTACCACCGGTGGCCCAGGCTGCGCATATAGTATTGGCGAGTTTAATATTTGGGGCACAATTTTATTTGCTTTTGAATTTATTTCAAGGTGTTAAGGGTAGGGAGGTAAGCAGATGAAATGGGCTGATTTTTCAAAACTGATTAAAACGAGACTTACCTCTTTGGTAGTGTTTTCGGCATCAATATCATTTTTAATCGGGAGCCGTGCTAACGGGCATATCGTTTGGATAGACTGGATTAAATTGATTATAGGCGGCTTCCTGGTTACATCGGCAGCCAACGCTTTCAATGAGATCATTGAAAAGGATCTGGATAAGCTGATGAAGCGCACTATGGATAGGCCAATCCCTTCAGGTAAAATGACCACTGGGCAGGCATTGGTATTAGGTTTAGGCATGGGTATGGCAGGTACTTACCTGTTGGGTAGTTTAAACCTGTTAACGGGCTTGTTATCGGTGTTCTCTATCTTACTGTATGCATTTGCCTATACGCCTTTAAAACGTAAATCGCCGATAGCGGTTTTTGTTGGAGCGATTCCTGGCGCTTTGCCACCGCTGATCGGTTATGTGGCTGCACAGGTTCATGGAAGGATAGATGAGATAGCGATAATCCTGTTCTCCATCCAGTTTATCTGGCAGTTTGTTCATTTCTGGGCTATTGCCTGGGTTTTGGATGATGATTATAAGCTGGCAGGTTTTAGGTTACTGCCGTCGGGCAAAAGAGATTTAACAAGTGCAGTAATTACGTTTATATTTGCCATTGTTTTAGTCCCCGTAAGTTTATTGCCAACCTTTTACGGTTATGGTGGTTACTGGGTAGGCGGTGTCTCATTGATATGCAGCTTAATATTTTTATACCAGTCATTTATGTTGCTGCGTACCCGTCAGATACCCGAGGCGCGTAAATTAATGTTCGGCTCGTTTTTTTACCTGCCGTTAGTTCAGATAATGTTTTTAGTAGATTTTATAGTTAAGTGAGATGATGGCAAGGATGGAACAAGATAACGACAGGCTTAACCTTGGTGCCAAAAAGTTTAACATGTGGATTTTCATATTCACATCATTTATGCTTTTCGCGGCTTTTACCAGCGGGTTTATCGTTTATTCGGGTGGTAGCGGTCACGGTTTAAACGTGATCATGCCCCAGTCGTTTTTGTATAGCACTATTGTTATAGTATTAAGCAGCGGCTCGTTGTTTTTAGCGTCAAAGGCTGCAAAGGCATTGCAGTTTGACAAGCAGAAGCTGTATTTATGGATCACATTAGGTCTGGGTTTGGCGTTTTTTGCCTTACAAATTTATGCCTGCTATGTGTTAACCTACAAAATGCAGATCTATTTTGTTGATCCTAACGCTTCGCGCTCCTTTGTTTACGTTTTTGTTGGAGCGCATTTGGTGCACATTTTGGCGGCGCTGTTATTGCTAATAAATACACTTATAGGTACATACCGTAATATCCCTCAGATACGGAATATGTTTAAAATGGAATTAACCTCCATTTTCTGGCATTTTCTCGATATTATATGGATTTATCTGTATGTTTTTTTACTTTTGAATCATAATTAATACACCCATAGATTAGTACAGATGAGTACAACAGTTTCACAAATTGACGAAGTAAAAACTTCGCCCTGGTCGGGAGGAAGATCCCCGTTCAACGTGGAGTACGGAAAAATAATGATGTGGTTTTTCCTCCTTTCGGATGCGTTCACCTTTTCATCATTATTGATAGCTTACGGTTCATTACGTTTCAGCGCAAGCGTATGGCCAGGTGCAGATAAGGTTTTTCAATCAGTACCCGGTTTAGTGGATCACGGTTATCCATTGGTTTTCGTGGGTATAATGACCTTTATCCTCATTGCAAGTTCTGTTACTATGGTATTAGCTGTTGAGGCTGGTCACCGTAATGCCAAAAAAGAAGTTGTTGGGTGGATGATAGCAACCATTATCGGTGGCTTTATGTTCCTTGGCTGCCAGGCATTAGAATGGGGCCACTTACACCACGAAGGTTTTTGGTGGGGTAGTGTTCCCCCGGCAGAAGAGTTGAAAAAACTATTTACGGGTGGCTCTGAAGCGGTACAGCACATGACCTCGCAGGAGTTTGCTAACCTGTTTTTTACTATTACGGGTTTCCATGGTTTCCACGTATTTACCGGGGTAATCATCAATATCATCATCACCGTTAACGTGTTATTAGGTACTTACGAAAAACGCGGCAGCTATTTAATGGTTGAAAAGGTTGGTTTATACTGGCACTTTGTAGACCTTGTTTGGGTATTCGTATTTACATTCTTTTACTTAGTTTAAAAATATTTATCATATGTCAGCAGAATCACACGAAGTTCACCATGATGGCGAGCACGAAACCATGACCAAAGGCAGGATCTGGAAAGTATTCTTTATATTATTAGGTATTACCATTATAGAGTTTATTATAGCGCTTGTATGCGTTCCAAGAAACATCCTTCCTATACAGTATGCTAACCCTGTATATATTGTTTTAACCTTGTTTAAGGCTTTCTATATCGTTGCATATTTTATGCACTTAAAATTTGAAAAACTTGGTTTAGTGTTATCGTTAGCAATTCCGGTAATATTTATAGTAGGTTTGATCCTGGTACTTACAAACGAAAGCCACCATTGGGTTGACCTGCGGTTTCCGCTATAATGAACAAGGCTTCCATATTAAAAAAGATCCTGATCCTGGTGCTCATATTAGCAGTACCAGGATTTTTATATTATTTACTTACCGCTAAAGGTAAAAACAGGTACAAGCCGCTGGCTGTTTTCGGGCCGAAGGTAGTTGCTAAAACAGGCCATAAGTTTCATGGTAAGTATATCCCTGATACCATTTACCATACCATTCCCGATTTTAAACTGACCGATCAGGAAGGCAAGCCGGTTACATTGGCTACCCTGAAAGGGAAGATCTTTGTAATTAACTTCTTTTATAAAAATTGCCCTACCGTTTGTCAAACCATCAACAAAAATATGAGCTGGCTGGTGGGTACTTATTATAAAAACAAGATGGTTTATTTTTTAACCATCACCGTAGATCCCGAACACGATACCCCGGAGGTACTCAATAAATACCTGCAAACCTTCAAGCCCGAATCAAACCGCTGGCTGATGTGCAGCGGCGATACCTCATCCGTTTACAGCTTTGCCCGCAATGGCCTTTATGTTAACGCGGCACAGGCTGGAGGCGACTTTGTTTACAGCGATAACTTTGTACTTGTTGATCAGGAACACCGGATCAGGGGATACTACAAAGCTGCAGTAACGCCAGAGGTAAACCGCCTTAACGACGAGATAAAAGTGTTGATAGCCGAAGAGCTTCGTAAAGTTGATAAGGCCCTATATTAATTAGCCATGAGCGATAAATTTATAATCCGCTTTGTAGCGGTTGTTACCATAGTTGTAATTGCACTTGTTATTCTTTTGAACAGGCACCTTATTCCGGGGCCGGCAGTAGCTCCTGCTTTTACGCCCTATTTGCCAATGCTTAACGCGGTGTTGAACGGAACCTGTACGTTACTATTGCTTCTATCGCTGTATCAAATTAAACAAGGCAACATAACCTTACACAAACGGCTTAACATTATTACGTTTTGCCTTTCGGCGCTTTTCCTGGCATCATATGTATTATTTCACTACCTGATGCGTAACGAAATTGTTTACGGTGATATCAATGGCGACGGACATTTGTCGGAAGCAGAACGGGCTTCGGCAGGGTCTTTACGGACAATATATTTGACGATTTTAACGCCTCATATTATACTTGCGGCGGCTGTGTTACCGTTAATATTATTGAGTTTTCACCGCGGATTACAAATGCAGGTTGAAAAGCACCGTAAACTGGTACGCTGGGCATTCCCTATCTGGTTGTATGTTACGGCGAGCGGGGTGGTTGTTTACTTAATGATTCGTCCGTTTTATCATTTTTAATTTATAATTGGTTAAATTTGTACTTATGAAACAAGGTTTTAAAGTTATCCTTTTTGTAATGGCCCTTGGCTTGATGCTGATTGCCCGTGAGCCTGTAAAAGCCCAGTGTGCACAATGTGCTGCCACGGTTGAAACCAATGCGCAAAGCGGGAGCTCAAAAACAAGAGGTCTAAATAACGGCATCCTGTTTTTACTGGGCGCTCCTTATTTTGCTGTTGCATTAGGTGGCTACATCTGGTATAAAAAATACCGCCGTAAAGATGTTAAGCTTGATATGCGCGGCGAAAAGCTTAATCTGAATTAAGAAGCAGAACCGCTACCCGGCTTGGCCGTTTTCATAACATCATAAGATACTTATCGTGTCCCAAACACCAAAGTCATGGGCAATGCTTAAATGTAAATGCCCTCGCTGCAGGCGGGGCGATATGTTTAAGGGAAGCCCTTACAGTTTCTCCAATAAAATAAATCTTAACTGCCCTCATTGTGATCTTTTTTTTGAGATAGAGCCCGGTTACTTTTACGCGGCAATGTATGTGAGTTATGCCCTGAATGTTGGTGAGGCCCTGGGGATAGCATGGCTTACTTACCTGGTTACCCACAATCAGGATTCGCCGTGGTTATATCTTGGTACTATAATTTTAGGGTGTTTTTTCCTTGCTCCTGTTAATTTCAGATATTCGCGTGTGTTTTTGTTATATTGGTTATCACCCAAAATACACTACCAAAGCTATTTAGATACCGATGATATACCAGGAAAGTATTGATTTTTTAAAAGATCTCGCCGAAAATAATAACCGCGAATGGTTTGCAGTAAATAAAGAGCGTTACGATAAGGCCCGTGAAAATGTAATTGATTTTACAGCGAAGGTGCTTGAGGGCGTACGTAAAATTGAGGCGGGCATGGACGAGAACCTTGATGCCAAAAAATGCGTGATGCGCATTTACCGGGATATTCGTTTCAGTAAAAATAAAGCACCTTATAAAAATAACTTTGGGGTAAGTTTCCCAACCTCCGGCTTAAAGGGCGGTGGCGTTGAATATTACTTGCACATCCAGCCCGGCAATTCATTTATTGGCGGCGGATACTGGATGCCAGAAGCACCTCATCTGAAAGCTATTCGGCAGGAAATTGATTATA
>Ga0163162_10005925_pt1 | contig 11827 bp, 11 predicted proteins | sample S55metaG_FD_115310 | JGI IMG/M metagenome (GOLD analysis project Ga0163162, IMG submission 115310) | Switchgrass rhizosphere microbial communities from Kellogg Biological Station, Michigan, USA - S5-5 metaG | ecosystem: Host-associated > Plants > Roots > Rhizosphere > Soil | place: USA...
CTGCCTAGCTTTGCTCGGCTGGACAGGTCCCTTCGCCTTCGCTCAGGACAGGCTCCGACCTGCCCCTACGTGGCCTGGGATGGAAAACCTGTGATTCCAATTGTGCGGCTGCTGCATCTATAGGACATTCAAGCCTTCACGCGTCTAAAATAGCCTCCATCATTTATTTGTATTTGGGATTGAATTTATGGCCAAGCCGATTTTATTAAGTGTGGATGACGATCCTGATGTGTTGCGTTCGATCGAGCGCGACTTGCGTTCACAGTATGGCGCCGAGTATCGGGTGATTGGGAGCGATTCGCCGGAGGGTGCGCTCGATCTGTTGAACCAACTAAAGGTGCGGAATGACAGCGTGGCTTTGCTGCTGGCGGATCAGCGCATGCCGAGCATGGATGGCGTCGAGTTTCTGCAACAGGGTATGCAGGTGTTTCCCAAGGCAAAGCGTGCGTTGCTGACTGCGTACGCCGACATGAACGCCGCCATCAGTGCCATCAATAAAGCCAACATCAATTATTTCTTTCTGAAACCATGGGACCCTCCCAGCGAGCATTTGTATCCGCAGCTGGATGATCTGCTGGACGATTGGCAGGCTTCCTACCGTCCGGCATTCGAAGGGATTCGAGTGCTGGGGACGCGCTGGTCGCCGAAGAGTTACGACTTGCGCGATTTTCTGGCGCGGAACCATGTTCCGTATCAGTGGATCGATGTGGAAATTTCCGAGAATGATCCGGAAACGAAGCGACTTCTCGAAGCGCTGGGGCCTGACGCCGCGAGTCTTCCCGTGGTGCTCTTTCCCGACGGAACCAAGCTTTTAGAAAGCCTTCCCGCGGATGTCGCCAATAAAGTGGGATTGCGGACGCGAGCGCAGACGAATTTTTATGACCTGGCGATCGTCGGAGGAGGGCCGGCTGGTCTGGCTGCTGCTGTGTATGGCGCGTCAGAAGGTCTGAAAACGGTGATGATCGAACGGGAAGCTCCCGGCGGACAGGCGGGAATGAGTTCGCGCATCGAGAATTACCTGGGATTTCCGGCGGGGTTGAGTGGCAACGATCTGGCGCGGCGCGCGGTGGTGCAGGCGCAGCGTTTTGGAGTGGAAATACTTTCTCCGGTGGAGGTGGTTGGTGTTCGGCTTGAGGGGTCGTACCGGATCCTCAAGATGGCGGACGGGAATGAAATCTCATGCCATGCTTTGATGATCTCGACCGGGGTGCAGTGGCGCAAGCTGGAGGCGGAGGGAATCGATCGCCTGCAGGGTGCGGGGATTTACTACGGCGGCGGGGCCACCGAGGCCATGACGTGCAAGGGAGAAACTGTTTACGTCGTGGGCGGCGCGAATTCAGCGGGCCAGGCGGCGATGAACTTCGCCAAGTATGCGGAGCGCGTGGTGATTCTGGTGCGAGGAGATTCGCTTGCCAGCACCATGTCGCAGTATCTGATTGACCAGATCAAGGAAAAATCCAACATTCAGCTTTGGGCGCATGCCAGTGTGGTCGAGGCGCACGGGACGACACATCTGGAAGAGATTTCGGTTCTGTGTTCCGACACTAACAAGATCGAGCGTGTGCCGGCGAGTTCGATGTTCATATTTATTGGAGCTCTGCCGCGAACCGACTGGCTGGCTGGTCTGGTCGAGCGTGACGAACGTGGATTTATTTTGACCGGTCCTGACCTCATACGGGACGGGCAACATCCCAAGGGATGGAATCTGGAGCGTGATCCGTTTTTGCTTGAGACGAATGTGCCAGGGATTTTTGCCGTGGGCGATGTGCGGCATGGATCGGTGAAGCGCGTGGCATCCGGCGTGGGCGAGGGTTCCGTGGCGGTGCAGTTCATCCACCAGTACTTGAGCAAGGTATAGAGATTCATGATCGAAAAATCAGAATTGCTTCACATCCCGGCGTTTGAGGGTTTGCCCGACGATCAACTGGATTGGTTTATCAGCCAGTCCACCGAGGTCGTTCTTAAGGCGGGAGACATTTTCCTTCAGCAAGGCACGCCGGCGGTCTGGATGATCATCGTGCTTGAAGGGCAGATGCAGATGCGAGGCGCATTGGGCGGCGAGGCGGTGTCCTTTCCGCTTGAGCCGGGCGCGATTACCGGTCTGTTGCCCTTTTCGCGAATGAAGGTAGCGGTGTTGACCGGCCGGGCGGTTACCGACGGCCGCATCTTGAAATTCCCCTCGGCTAAATTTCCGGAGTTGGTGCAGAAAATGTGGGAACTGGCTCAGCGCCTGGTGGGCCAGATGTCCGACCGGATCCGCGAGACGACCCGGTGGGAGCAGCAGGTGGACCGGTTGGCGAGCCTGGGAAAACTTTCCGCGGGGTTGGCGCATGAACTGAACAATCCCGCGTCGGCCGCGAAACGCGCCACCAGCTTGCTGCGAGAAACGATGTATCGAATCAAAGACGCAGCTCAGGAACTAGGCAAACATAACCTTACGGATGTCCAGAGGGCGGAAATCGAAAAGCTGGAAGCGTCATTTTTGAAGCGCGATGAAACACCGCTCGATACGTTGGCCACCAGCGACCTTGAAGACCAGATCGATTCCTTGTTGCGGAGTCATGGGCAGAACGACTTGTGGCAGCTTGCCGCCGATCTGGCCCGCAGAGGCGTGAAGCCGGAAGCGCTGGAGTCGCTGTTTGCGACCATGGACGCCGACGTTGCCCGGGCCGCCCTGGTGAGGATCGCAGCCTCAGTGGAGATTGCGAACCTGCTGATTGAGATTGAGAGCAGCACGACGCGAATATCCGACCTGGTACGTGCAATCAAGGAGTACACGTACATGGACCAGACCACCGCGCAAAATGTGGACATCGCGAAGGGGCTGGAAAATACGCTTACCATTCTCAATCACAAGATCAAGCGTGGAATCACGGTACACCGCGAGTACGAGAAAATCCCGCTGCTGGTGAATTCCTATGGAAGCGAGTTGAACCAGGTGTGGACGAACATTATCGACAATGCAATCGACGCGATGAAAGGAACGGGCGAGTTGCGGATTCGAACTTATCGTGACGACGATTGCGTGGTGGTCGAGATTGGCGATAACGGTCCGGGCATCCCGCCTGAGGTCGAACCGCACATCTTTGAGCCTTTTTACACCACCAAGGGAGTGGGAGAGGGAACTGGTCTAGGTCTGGACACTGCGTTGCGGATCGTTAAGAAACACAGGGGTTCGATTCAGGTGGATTCGAAGCCTGGGAACACGCGGTTCCAGATTTTTCTGCCGCTGGTGAATGCTCCCGTCTAAAAGACGGCCTCAGACATGGCCTGGGCCAGCTTCGCGCAAGTCCAGTTCGTGTTCCAGGGTCCGCAGGGTTTCGTCGTTGATGCGGTTCTCGTTGCGTAGACGGACTGCGGTTTTTCGTTCGAGCCTGAGCAGCTCGCGGGAAATACGTTCCAGCCGCTCGTGATGTTTGGGGCTGATGCCCTCCTCTTCATTCTCTTTGCCGATGACGTCGGTAAGACGATGACGGTAGTGCTTGGTAAGATCTTCGTAGATCACCGCATATTCAGTGGCGTCCTTCGTGCGTTCGCCTTCCAGGTAGGCTAGCGCCGCTTCCAATATTTCCTTACGCGCATTTTCTTCTTCGACATTCGGTCCTGCGGGGTCGGCGACACCAAGAACTCGGACCACCCAGGGAAGAGTCAAGCCTTGCAACACAAGGGTCACGAAGATCACGCAGAACGCAAGAAATACGATCAGGTTGCGCTGGGGAAAAGGGCTGCCATCGGCGAGGGATTGAGGCAGGGCAATAGCAGCGGCGAGCGCGATGACTCCGCGCATTCCGGTCCAGCCTACGACCAGCATTCCCTTTAACGGTGGCATGGTTACTTTCTGGTGAAGTATGCCGCGGCGAATCCGGTATGCCAGCCAGGCGCCGGGGAATATCCATACCATCCGCAATGCGATCACCAGCGCGCTGAACAATGCTCCGTACAGAAATAATCTGTTGTGACTGTAGCCGTTAATTCCGGACAAGACGTAGGGAAGTTGCAGCCCGATCAGAACAAAGACTACGCCGTTGAGGATGAAGTCGAGAGCTTCCCAAACTGCCCAGGCCTGCAGCCGCACACCAGGAGAAAAGAAGGTCGAACTTCTGCGGCTCAGATAGAGTCCGCATGCCACCACGGCAAGCACGCCCGAGGCATGCAGGCGGTCGGCGGTGAGGTAGGCGGCGTAAGGAGTCAGGATGCTGATGGCAATCTCGATAGGGCCGTCGTCGATGCGGCGTTTGATGCGGTCAACGATCCACCCGATGAAGAGCCCTATAGCTAGACCGACAAAGGTAAGGTAGGTGAGTCGGACGGCGCCGCTGGAAAATGTGGGAGTCTGGTGACCCAGGACCATTGCTATACCAAACTCGAGAGCCAGCAGTCCGCTGGCGTCGTTGACCAGGCTCTCGCCTTCGAGAACATTGGTGATTCTTTTGGGAATGCCGACGCGTTTGGCGATTGTAGCTGCCGCAAGGGCATCTGTAGGCGCGACGACTGCGCCCAGGACCATGCCGAGTCTCCAGTCAAAGCCGGAGGAGTACCAGTGCGTTCCCAGAGCTACTCCGACCACGGTGAACGTAACTAAGCCAAAAGCCAGGAGAAGGATGCTCACCAAGTTGTAGGAAAATTCCCGCCAGGAGGTTTGCCAGGCGGCGGAGTAGAGCAGGGGCGGCAGAATGACGAAGAAGATGACGTCGGGATTGAGAGCGATCCGGGGAATTCCGGGGACGAAGCCGAGTAGGCCTCCGGCGATGACTAGGACGATGGGATATGCGATCTGAAGTTTTCGCGCCAGCGCTCCGAAGGCGACGACGAAGAGCAACAGCAACAAAAAAACCAGTTCCACTGCCTGGACGTTGCTCGACAATTCCGAAGATCTCCTTGGTCTTGGCAGTATAAGGCAGGATGTTATTTGGTGGGGCGGCGGGGGCGTTGTTTGGCCAGGACTGCGCGGATGATCAGCTTGTTTTTCATTTTATGATCGATTGGGACTTTGGCGCTTTTCAGGGCAGCGCCGATTAGTTGTTTAACGGCCGGCTTATCCAGATCGGAAGCGCACTCCAGCCTGATGGTGCGAACAATTTTCCCGCTGCCCTGGAGCAACATATTTGGGTCAGGCACATTTTTTCCCTGCAGAAAGAACAGAGTGACGTAGCGGGGGTAAAGAACGATCGAAAAAATGGCTTCGGAAGATCTCTCGCTTGGGCCGAAACCAATGGCTAATGCGTTGTAGTTATCGTAGACGAGTTGAATGGCGCCGGGGAGGCGAGCGCGCATTTTCTTCAGAGACCCACGAGCCGTGGCTGCCACCTCGGAGGTGTATTTGTCGATGAATCCGTTGAGTTGAGTCTGGGGTGATGCAGCATCCGCTTTTTTCCTCGACTGCGCCATTGCGATATTGTGCCGGGGTCTCAGGACCACTGTCCACCGGGACTCGCGCCACTGCGGCGAGTCTGCTAGCCTAACTCTGCCTCAAGTAGCGATCACCATCATGAAACGATCCAAAAAAGAGAAACCCGAAGCGACCAAACAGGCTGTCGATACCGCGCTGCGCGCTTGCCTGATCGCGAAAGACGCTGCCTTCAATGCCGGGGACTACATTGGGGCGGGATCGCAAATTGCTTTTCTGCAGGTAAAGCAATGCGAAAAAGAACTCGATCAGATCGAACGGCAAATTGACGATGCCACACCCGCTGCAGTCACCCAGGTGCCGGAGGCACAGGCCCGCGAATTGCTTGCCTGTCTAAAATTTACTATCGATCTGGAACGGATTGGCGACTTGATCTGGTCTGTGGTCAAACGAATTCACGATCTGCCAGAGCCGCTTGATGCGAAGGAATCGAAGGTTCTCATTGGGATGGTCCGGGTGTTGCAGGAGATGCTGGGGCGTATCCATCAGGGATTTGTGAACCGCGATCTAGCACTGGCCGAATCCGTCATCAAGATGGACTACGAAATGGATCAGGTGTGTCACGGGGTTTTTCGCGAGTACATGGAAAAGGGTGCGGGACGGAGAAGCCTTGAGGTAACCAATCTTCTTTTCATGGTGCAGGCTTTCGAGCGTGCAGGCGATCACACCAAGAACCTGGCAGAAGAGTTGTTTCATCTGGTGCAGGGCCACAGCGTGCGCCACGTCAAGAAGTCGCGCCAGACTGGTCAGACTTAGATTGGGTGTCAGGTGCGGCGAAGCGATCCCCGGGAATGACGTTGTTTTGTTAATATCGTTGGCCGAGGGGGAATCATGCCGAACCTAAAGGGGTTGGAGTCCGTAGTAACGCAACTCAGAGTGGAACGAACGAGCCTGGTGAACCAGTTAAGACATGTCGACGCAGCTCTTTCGGTGCTGGGGAAGTTGGACAACGGAAGGTCCTATACGAAACCTCGGCGCCGAAAGCTATCGGTGGCCGCGCGCAACAAGATCGCCGCGGCGCAGAGAGCTCGGTGGGCGAAGGTGAGGCAAGCCAAGAAAGCGGCGTAGAGACGATTCGCTGCTTGAATAAATGAGCCCTCCAGGCAGGCATCTGGCGGGCTTTTTACGTCGTGTACGGCGCCATAATGGAAGATTCAGACGGTCGACAAGAACTTACCGAACTGATTGCAGGGGACGAATCAAGGAAAGGAGTGCGCTCATGAGTTCCAGCCTGGTTTTTGTTTTGGCATTTGGCATTGGAGTGGTGACAGGCCTGCGGTCGATGACTGGTCCTGCGGTTGTGTGTTGGGCGGCGCACCTGGGATGGCTAAAGCTTGAGGATTCACGGTTGGCGCTGATGGGATCCACGGTGGCCACGTATGCTTTTTCGGCTTTTGCCATCGGCGAATTAATTGCGGACAAGTTGCCCTTCATTCCGAATCGGACTTCGCCGGGTCCGCTGTTCGGCCGCATTGTTTTGGGCGCGCTCTGCGGGGCCAAGATATGTGCCGCTGGAGGTTGCTCGGCGGCTGTGGGCTCGATCCTGGGAGGCTTGGGTGGAGTCGTGGGAGCGTTCGGCGGTTATCAGGCTCGCAAGCGGCTGGTGGCGAAGTTGGGTTGTCCTGATTGGGTGATTGCTGTGCTTGAAGATGTGGTTGCGGTAGGCGGTGGGTTGTTTTTGGTTTCGCGGTTTTGAGCTTGAGAGTTGCCGGCCAACTACGGAACGCAGATCCATCTGCTTATTGGGATCCTTCGGCCGCGTGAGAAGTGTCGGAAGCGAAACATCTCACGCAGCTCAGGATGACACTGCCGGTCCTTTAAGTGCTTGGGGCGGCGACTGTGGTGCCGGGCCAGGGTGGATGCAGGGCGAAGCGAATTGTGGTCATCAGTACGTTATTGTCGGCGGGTTTTTGCAGGAACGCGCAGGCGCCGGCCTTGAGAGTGCGATCGCGATTGTATTGGGGATCGCGAGCGGTCAGGACGATGACCGGGATTGACGAAAGCTGAGCGCTTTGCTGCAGGCGATCGAGAACCACGAAACCATCCCCGGCGGGAAGGCCGATGTCGAGGATGATCAAGTCAGGGCGCTCTTTCTGGGCCATGGCGATGGCGGAGAACCCGTCAGTGGCGTAAGCGGTGTCGAAGTGGCTGGCGCGCAGCCGCAGGTTCAGACCCTCGCCTCAGATCGGGATCATCGTCAACGATTAGAATCTTGTGTTTTTCCATTTTCGTTCCTCTCTTCAATTTCAATTTCCAGAATTGCGGTAGTCAATCAACTATGGATGCGGCAATCAGTTGGCGCAGGGCAAGGTGCGCCGGAGAGTTGCCATGGTCAGTTCAGTAATGGTATCGGCGATTTCCTGAACAACCTTAGCTACGGAGGCTCGCGAGTCCAGTGCTGGAAGTTTCAGGGCCACGGATGACAGTTTGAAAACGCAACTGGCGCGCAGGCGGTCTGACCGCTCGAGTTGTTCACGGATTCGTTTTTCGACCACGCGGGCTCCCTGCTGATCGGTCGAGGCCACGATGACCAGAGTCTCTCCCAATCCTGTGCGGCCCATGGCCGGAAGAATTGCGTCCTTATCGCCCAGAATGCAGGGTTCTAAAAGCTGGAGGCAATGGAGACGAATTTCGTCCCAACTGCCGGTGAAGGGGATATTGGACGGTGCTATCTCAACTGTGATCAGGGAGAGAGACTCGCGCAATCGTCCATGGTGAGTAACGACCGGAGTGAGAAATTTCGCCAGCGAAAACAGCGGTAGCGTGAAGACGAAAGTGCTGCCGTGAGAGAGCTGGCAATCCGCCCAGATTTGTCCACCATGAAGGCGAACCAGTTCTTTCGAAATATAGAGACCCAGACCCAGTCCCTTGCGGCTGTCGTCCACCGAATTCGGGTCCTGGTAGAGGCGCTCGAAGATCATTGCCCTGGCCTCGGGACTGATGCCGCGGCCAGTCTCAGTGACTGAGATCTGAACGAACTCCGAATCGTTGTCTTTCAGGCAGGCTTTTACCATGACTGAACCGTCCGGTTGCGTAAACTTCAGAGCATTGTCGAGAAGATTGCTCAGGATTTGCAGGACGCGGTTTGGGTCGGCATAGACGAATGGAATCCTAGTGTCTAACCCCACTTCGATGCCGATGTGTTTGTTCATCGCTGTGGCTTGCAGCATGGCAACCGCCTGGCTGATGACATCTCCGATGACAATGCATTGAGGGTCGACAGATATTTTTCCCGACTCGGCACGCGTGGCTTCGAGCAGATCCGTGATCATGGCTCGCAGTTGATTCACGCTGCGGAATATTGTTTCCAGGTGCTCGCGCTGTTCGGGTACCACCTGACCGGCCAGGCCGTCGAGCATGAGTGTGACGAACTGATGGATGCAGGTGAGGGGAGTACGCAGCTCGTGCGAGACGTGGGAGAGAAATTCGTTTTTGAACTGGAGTTGCTGGCGCCGGCTCATATCGAGGGACGTCAGCAAGGCCTGGCGTTCGATGGCGTAGCGCATGGCGCGGGCAAGTTGTTTGCTGTCGAAGCTGCCTTTTACCAGATAGTCCTGCACGCCCTGATGGACTGCGGTGACCGCAAGTTCCTCGTCGTCCAGGCCGGAGAGAACAACGATGGGCACGCCAGGTGTTTCCTTGAGCACGGTGCGATACGTATCTGCGCCATGGCTGTCGGGAAGATTCAGGTCAAGCAGCACCATGGCGGGGGGAGAGACGATCATCGAGGCCAGGCCGGTGGAGAGCCGCGTAACGCAAGAGACGGACAGGTCGGAGTTGGCTTCCACCAGTCGCAGGCGGATCAGGTCGGCGTCGCCTGGGTTGTCTTCAATCAGCAATACATGAGTAGATTCGTTAGTCATTTTGCTCCTCGCGTGGCAGGCAAGCGCAACCGATCCAGAAATCCTTCATCAGCTTCACTGCGGAAACCCATTCGCCCAGAGTCGGCGGTTTACTGACGTAGCTGTTAGCTCCGAGCTCGTAACTGCGCTCGATATCCTTGGCGGCTTGCGAAGTGCTGAAAATCACGACAGGGATGCGACGCAAGGAAGGATCTGTTTTTACGTCGGCCAATACCGCACGGCCGTCTTTGCGGGGAAGATTCAGGTCCAGCAATATCAGGTGGGGACGGGCGGCAGCGGAATATATTCCTTCGTGTCGAAGATAAGCAATGGCTTCGGCCCCATCGGAGACTGTATTGACGCGGCTTGGCCACGAGCTCTGCGCCAGTGCGTCGATGGTCAAATCGAGGTCGGCAGGATGGCATCGACCAGGAGGATTTCGGAGGTGCCTGCCATCATGCGGGGTCCTGCCTTTTAGCAAGTTTTCCCGCGGGTAAGGTGAATCGGAAGATCGTGCCGCCACCCTGATTGGGGACGGCATGAATGGCGCCACCATGGCGTTCGATAATTTTCTTGCAGATCGCCAGGCCTATGCCGTTGCCCTGATATTCCGTGCGAGTGTGCAGGCGATTGAAAATCACGAAGATACTTTCGGCGTGCTCGGGGGATATCCCAATGCCGTTATCGGCCACCGAGAAAATCCAATTGGAATCTCGCTTCTCCGCGGAGATGCGAATCATGGGGGCTTCAGAGCGGCGGAATTTGAGACCGTTTCCGATCAGGTTCTGGAAGACTTGTTTGAGTTGGGAACTGCTGGCCATCACTCGGGGCAAACGCCCGTGGGTAACGGCGGCTCCGCTCTCCAGGATCGCGGCTTGCAGATCTCGCATCGCCTGGGCCACGATTTCGTTGCAATCGGTAATCTTGAGCGCAGTCTCCTGCCGCCCAACGCGGGAAAAGGCCAGCAAGTCCTGAATCAGACTCTGCATGCGCGCCGCGCCGTCCACGGCATAGTCGATATACTTATTCGCCTGTTCGTCGAGTTTGCCGTGATAGCGTTCCGCCAGCAACTGGGTGTAGGCCGAGACCATGCGCAATGGTTCCTGCAAATCGTGCGAGGCCACATAGGCGAACTGTTCGAGGTCGGCGTTGGAGCGGGCCAGTTCCTCTACCTTTCCGGCCAGTGCTTGCTGGTTGCGGTTGCGTTCCTGGCGGGCTTCTTTGTCTTTCAAGGCGCCGCGCAAAGCCACTGAGAGGCGCGCGAGGGAGTCTTTGAGCACATAGTCGGTGACGCCCTGCTTGATACATTCGACTGCGGTCACGGCACCCAGAACGCCAGAGACCAGGATCAGCGGGATGTCCAGCCCTTCGGCGCGCAAGATCTCAAGTGCCTCCGTGCCTCTCCACTGTCCCAGGTTGTAGTCGGCCAGAACTACGTCGGGAGGGTTGGTTTGTATCCGTTGGCGGAACTCTTCGGCGGTCTGAACTACATCGCTGGTAACGTCGAATTCACCCTTTCCCAACTCATGCAAAATGAGATCCCGGTCGCCTGGGTTGTCCTCGACTAACAAAACACGCAACTGAGGCTTGATGGCGGCGCTCGGGTTTTCGTGCTGACGGACGGTCGCGGTCGCACTCATCGCGAAGCCTGGCCTTGGTTGCTGCTGTGCTGCTTAACACTGCCGGAGCTAGTCAGAGGCGCGCAGGAGAGGTCGCTATGAATTCTCATGTGTTTGAGTCATCGGCGGAATGGCAGTGAGCTTTAACCAGAGTGAAGGTGGAAAACTAAGCAAAAGGCGCATGTTTATTGGCCTTACGCGAGGGGGCGAAGCGAACGGTCATGTACTTTCGGACAACGAGAATGCTCTCGATGATTTGACCGGTTGCTGCTCTCTCCGTTAAAGAGAACACACAGGCTGTCGAAGTTATTAGCAAGCGCGGTTTGCCAACCGCTTGCCTTCGCACCAGTGAAGCCAGTCAAAGCCGCGGGGCCGCGCGAGAATATGGCCTGCGGTGAATAATGGGTCGCCGACTGCCTATCTTCAAACGAATCAATGACTTTGCTGGTGATGTGGCACTTTTGAGGGTTTGCAGGCACGCCGGTGCCATTTCAAAGGCGCGGCTGACAGTCTATCTTCGCGGTTGAGCAGTCCGGGGGAGGGCTGCCCGGGCGTTGGGTGACTCGCAAGAGTCGGGACGCCCGTTTAACTTTTCCGGCGAAATTTCTGCCAGCTTCCGCAACACCAGCCACGGATTTTGTGAGGCAGTCGTCAGTCGTCGGTTTTCAGTCGTCAGCAAATCAATGTTGGCTTCAGTTGTGCCACGACGCCGCCAGCCTTGGCTTGGCCGAAGACTGAAGACTGACGACTCTCACCGATTTCCACGGATCAGATCTTTTTCTGTTTTTCGGTTGCCTGTGGGAATTCCGGGCAAATCCGTGGCTGCGTTTTTGGAAGAAACTACTGGGTGGAGATGGTGAAATTTACGGTGATGCGGGCCTCGGTTTCTACGGCTTCTCCCGATTGCAGATATGGTCTGAAGCGCCATTGCTTCACTGCTTCGCGCGCGGCAGTTGAGA
>Ga0163162_10005926_pt1 | contig 11827 bp, 8 predicted proteins | sample S55metaG_FD_115310 | JGI IMG/M metagenome (GOLD analysis project Ga0163162, IMG submission 115310) | Switchgrass rhizosphere microbial communities from Kellogg Biological Station, Michigan, USA - S5-5 metaG | ecosystem: Host-associated > Plants > Roots > Rhizosphere > Soil | place: USA: Michigan...
CCAGTACAGTACCGCGAGCGAAGCGACCGGATGCCACACTCAATACTCCACTCTGATGTCACGATAGCTTTGTTGAGTGCGGCTTCCGGTCGCTTCGCTCGCGGTACCGTAGTCGAGGCTCTGTGTCTTTCTCAGCGTGATCTGGAAGCAGTTGAAAACCAGGAATGTGAAGACGGGAAATTCTTCGAAACAGAAAACTGAGTTCGGGACCGTTCACGAGGTGGCTGCAATGCTACCTGTAATTGCGGTGTCTGCATTCATCATCACTATCAGATACAGCCCCAACATCATAACGAAGGGTAGTTCGCGTATCCCAACAGCGTTTGGCTGAACTTCTACCTTCGCGGATTGGTGTAGTAAGCCACCGCTCTTGAATTGAATGAGCGTCTTATTCGATTCATCTTGAAATTCAAGCTTCGTTTGCCAGAGATTGGTGGTTGCCGGGAACAATCGTCCATCAGCTAGTTCTAAAGTACCGCCGCCGCTCCATGTATTGTTCTTAAAAGACGCGATGTCACTGTCTCCGCCGCAAGGGCGAATAGTCACCCTGGTTTGCCAGAATCCGACGCGCTTGAAAGTCCAACAGCCATCAGCGCTCTCACCGGTCGCGAACGAGCCAAATAAGCTTCTGAAGCGAAGTGTCGCTACCAGCTCACTGTCCGCGCGTAACTCATATTGCATCTTAAGCGCGCGCGGTTGTACCCATTCTATTTGTTGATCGACAAGTTCGGTAATCTTCCTCATTTATCAACCTCCTCCTCTCGCTCGTCGTATTCAATTCTGATCTTCTCTTCTAAATGCGAACGTCGCGTATCCGGCAGTTCCGACGGAGATCAACAACAATAATACGACCAAGATTGTCTGCGACAGTAAGCGCATCCCGTCCCGTGTCAGCCTGTCCTAACTTGAATTACTCTGACTAGCCTTTGTGTCCTCTGTGTTTCCGTGATGCGCAAAGTTTCCATCACCACAGAGACACAGAGCTCTCAGAGGTGGCACAGAGAAGGTTCGGATTAGGACCTGCCTTTCATCGTTACGCAGCGTGTCGAGACGGGCATCTGACACACTATAGTTAAGTTCGAACTGGTGCAATTTGCTTCCTTTGCGATCTCCGCATGATCCTTGGGTTCTCTGCGTGATGTGTCGGGCTCTCTTATAAGTAACATGACAGACGCAGAGATCACGCAGTGACCCACAGGATAGCAAATTGCACCCGTACTAAAGTTCGTTCTCTTGACAACAATTCCGAACGGGAATACCGTTCACAAACCAGTTCCCTCTCAAATGGACCGTCTTGAGATGCATCTCGTCTTGAGGTGCGCTTAAGCCCCCTTAACGACTTTCATACTTTCTCGTCGGCGTGCTCGTGTGCCGCCGCTTTGTCATACCTGGTTAATCCTTGAGCACCTCGAAAGGAGGAGGAACACATGACCAATAGATCTAAACTCATCGTAACGGTTCTTAGTGTGATGGCTGCAGTTTGCACGATTATATACAGCACTCAAAAAGGAGTCGTAACTGCTTCGTCCAGACTGAATGCAAACGCGGCCATGAACGCTGTTGGACGATCGCAGTTCTACGCCCAGCACAACCTTGTTTCTGATGGCTTTGTGCCTGCCGACCATACTAATACTGATGTTGTTAACGCGTGGGGGCTAGTGGCTGGTCCAACGACACCCTGGTGGATCTCCGACAATGGAAGCGGAAAGAGTACGCTCTTTAATGTTGCGAACGGCACCTTTCCGTTGACAGTTACAGTTCCCGGTGTTGATGGCGAACAGGGAAATCCGACTGGGATTGTTTTTAATGGTGGCAGCGGATTCGTCGTTAACAACGGAGTAGGTACGAGCGCCTCCCGTTTCATCTTTGCTAGTGAGGACGGCACACTCTCAGCATTCCGCGGCGTCCCAGTTGTCACCGTAGTGCCTAATGCGGGCGCTCCGGATCATGGAGCCGTCTATAAAGGACTCGCAATCGATAGTGAGACCAACGGACAGTTTTTGTATGCGACGGATTTTCACAATGGGAACGTTGATATCTTCGACGCCTCTTTTCACGCAGTTACACTACCTGGAGCTTTCACTGATCCGACGCTACCCGCTGGATTTGCGCCGTTCGGCATCCAGAACATCAACGGCACGATTTATGTGACGTATGCGCTCCAGGACGAAGACAAGGAAGATGATGTTGCTGGTCCAGGAAATGGTTTCGTCGACGCATTTACTACATCGGGAGCGTTTATCCGTCGCGTGGCTTCGAGCGGCGAACTGAACTCTCCCTGGGGGCTGGCTCTCGCACCTGCCGATTTTGGAAGGTTCAGCGGCGACTTACTCGTTGGCAACTTTGGAGACGGTAGAATCCATGCGTTTCAGCCGGCGGAGGGCGAATTCGAAGCGGTCGGATTGCTTCATTCCGCGGCGGGCAAACCGATCAAGATTGACGGTCTTTGGGCTCTTCAATTTGGTCACGGTACCACCGATACCAGTGCAAACGGTTTGACAAATACGCTGTTTTTTACCGCTGGACCTGACGGTGAAAAGCACGGCTTATTCGGATCGTTAGTTAACGTTCCACCCCCTGGCCGACAATAATCGAGAGCGATGATTCCGAACCGCCTCAACCATTGAGACGGTTCGGATAGCTCTGGATTGATTTCGCTAGTTCTCCGGATCAAAGAGATGCGGAAAAAATTGTCCGTCCATCTTATGACCCACTGGACTGGGCGGTACTCCGTCGAGAGGAGCGGCGTCGGACGCCGAAACAACTCCATCACGGAAGACGTTGAGGACCACCGCTCGGCGCGACTTGTCGGTATGATTCTCGAAAGAACCATGGACCATCAAGGGGTAATGAAATGAACACTGGCTCTTCATCGTTCGAGCAGCTAACTCATAGACGAGCACTACAAGGACAACTCACAAGACTGCAGCGAACACAAACCCGCGCCATCCGAAGGGTGCATCGCCGTGTAATAGCATAATAATTGCTCATAAACGTTTCCACTTGCATTGATTCAAGAAAGCGGATTCCGAAACGTTGCGAGAGGCCTCCGATTATCCGCGAACATAACGTACTCGGATTTCCTTAGGCCTCTCGGTCTGACGAGTTGAGAGGTGGATCATTATTTCGAAGCTAGAACGTAATCCCTATCTGTCCCTGGAATGACCGGGGTGAAACAAAGTGCGTTCCGCTAAAGGTGGATTGAAAGTTGTAGAGCGCTTCCTTATTGGTCAAATTCAAAACAGTGAATCGCAAAGTGACTTTCTTTCCTTCCGAGCGGAACAGATTGTCCGTGCCCATACTAAAATCAAACAGGTGACGTGGTGCGATGCGCGGCGGGTTATGGTCATCGTTTGCTGTTCTATCGGCAGGAATACGCACGCGCAAGGCGCCGCGATTAGAGTCACTGCAGGTCGTAATCGCCTGTGTTGGGGTCGCGAAAGTGCTACCGCAGAAGAGTCCGATCTGCGCTTGCTGGTCTGCAGGGAAAGTCAACGCCGTGTCGAAATCAGGCACTGCTCCTGACACTAGACCACTGTCGTAGCGCCAGGTGAAGGCGAAATATGGCGCAAGCCTTTTCCATTGTTGGAACTGGTACTGCACCTGCGTTGTTTGTTGGAAAGCCTGATCATGGTCAATACGGAAGACGCCTGTAGGCAAATCCGAATTGAAGAACAGACCACCGCTTTCGGGCGGGAAGTAACGGGCCCGAGTATGCCCGGCTACCGTGAAGGCCGACAGCCCTTTGTAATTTGTGAGGTTGATACGAGCACTGACTCCATCGAGCTTCGAAGTCTCCCAGGAGATCGGAAACGTGACCGAGGTGTTGAAAAGCACGTTGAAGTCGTAAGCATTATTGGTGTGCTTGTAGAAGTAGTCACCATCAACCACCAGATGGCTGCCGAGTGACTGCTGGAAACCGAAATTGAATTGGTTACGCCTGCCCGGGCTTAGCGGCAGATTACTGGTGTCGCCCAGAATGCCATTACCCAAACCACCAGCCCCCGTTACACTCGAGAGAATTAAATTCTCGTTGTATGGGGTCTCAAAGTTTCGCGTATATGAACCACGCAACACCGTGTTTGTGCGCTTGACCAGGTAAGAAACACCAAGGCGCGGTTGGAGCATACTGCCGTGCGTGATGCCGTTATAGTTGTCGAACCTCAGCCCCAACAACACCGTTGCATTTCCCAGAGTAAGACTGTCTTGTGCAAAGATAGCCTCCTGCTTGATATCGGTGTGTCCGTGGAAGCCAAAAGGGTTACCTCCACGTGTTAGATCAAAGGGCAAGAGCCCTGGCAGGAAGTCTGGACTGGCAGGGTCGTTGAAGTTCGGATCTGTAATGCCGAATTGAAATCCTTCCGTCAGGAACGTATGCGAAAACTGAACACCGAACTTCGCATTGTTCCTTCCCTTCACGTAAGACAGGTCCGATTTTATTCCGACGTTATTCAATCTGCGCGACTGATTGAATGTGATCGGCTGGTCTGAAAACTGATCGGGACTCGCAAAGTATTTGACGTTGTCGAGTCGGTAGTAAGGATTGATTGACAGCACTGTCGTCGGGCTAAAGATATGAACATAGCCGGGCGCGATATTGACAGAATTCACTAACTGTCCCTGGTCCTGGCCAAGGGCCTGCTGGTCAAACTCATTCGGAGTCTCGAATCTGTTACGTGCCAAAAACAAATTCAAATGAAACGTGTCTTTTGAGTTCGGGCTGTAGTCGATCCGATCGAAGACATTCATGGCCCTGCCACTATCATGGAGCACCGTGAACTCAGGTGCGTCGAGAAACCGACCAGAACGCTCGAAATTGAAGGCAATGAAGTTTCCTCCCTTGGCGTTTCCATAGGCAAGAGCTCCATCTTCATGGGTCGTACCAAACGTTCCGTACATCGTATTGAAACTGCCGGTAGGCTTTTTCTGATTCAGTCCTGAGTGCGTGATGGCGTTGATCACCAGACTCGTCTTGTCGCCGTATTCAGCGGGTGCGGCTCCCGTAACGACTTCCAGAGATTGAATGGCGTTTACTGGAATCTGAGTAGAAAAGGCTTTACTTTGCTGGTCAGAGATCGGCTGGTTGTCGAGGGAAATATTGACCTGCGCATGATCGCCAAGTGGGTGCATGAATCCATTTGAGTCAGCGACGACACCAGGAGCCGCCAACGTAACTACATCGCTCAGACCGTTTCCAGGTGTCTTAACCGGCAACCTATTGATCAGATTCTTGTCCACATCCGTATGAGATGAAGGTACGTTCTCCAACATATCGGACCCACTAGTTGTAATCGTGACTGATTCCGACGCACCAATGACGACAACGGGAATATTGAGATTGATTGGTACAGAAGTGCGGACATTCACAGTCTGTTTTCCGGGCGAAAAACCGCTGGCCAAAGCTGTTATCACATAATTGTTGAAAGGCACATTATTGAAACGAAACAAGCCGTCGGCACTGGTGTTTACCGTTTGCTTGTAGCCGGTGACGGCATTCTCAATTGTGACGCTAGCGTTTGGTACCGCAGCATTATTTGGATCTGTGACCGTACCGCTTACGGTTGCAGCTGTCAGCGATTGACCAAGAGCTGCATAGCTCAGGGACATGGTTATGATTAGCGGGAAGAGTGAACGAAATACTCTGAGAAGAGTGAAACTACGAGTCATTGCTATTACCTCATTAAATTAAGCAGCGGGATATTGGCTACAAAGACCCTCTTTTACGAGAGCATTGAAATGCAGCCGAATAGGTTCGATTGGTCCACTCAGTAGTAGATCTTCGGTGAACCCAGTGCTGAATGATTTAGGAGGTAACTGGCGGAGCACGACCCTGACGGGTAGTTCTGTTATTGGAGAGAAACGAGAGTGCGACTACGCGTATTATCGAAGGTGATGTTGCCGACCCGGGTATTATGACCGGAGTGAAGATCTCGGCATTAGATAAGTTCTGTTGAAACTGGCAGACGAGACAGTCACTCGACTTAGGATGATTGGCAGTCGAGGTAGTGCCATCTCTCGCAGCCAGAGAATCCGTTATGGAGTAAGTGTCTGGTTGGGAAATCTTAGGTGAAAGATTTCCGTGTCGGTGGGTTAATCCAAATGTCGAACCGTAGCCGACCAGGACGAGCAATACATAGACTAAGACCCGCGAGCAATGAGCCCGCTGACCATAATGTAGAGGTGATGTGGCTAGTCCGCTCATGTCTGGTACAAACGCGTGAGCGCCTCCAGAAACTTAGCCTCAACAGAGGTATATGTCAACCACATTTGACTCTTGGTAGTGTCCTCGTTTGGATTACTCTGTGCAACCTTTGTGGACTCTGTGCCCCTGTGGTGAGCCAAGTCCTAAGAAAACCATCACCACAGAGACCGTAGAGATCTCAGAGGCAGCACAAAGAGGGTTCAGATAAGGACACCACCTGACACTTCGAGACCTTCGATTGACACCCAACAGCCAATAGACTATCTGCCAATCTTGTTTGCTATTGATGTGAGAATGAACCGAAAACTTCTTATACTGGAACTTCTACGAAACCCATGTTAACCATCAACCACAGCAACAAAGCGATCTGCCTGTCAGTAGTCTTGTTTATTGGTTTGCTATTCCTCTCAGGCTGCAAGCGGAGTACTTTCCAAGCGAGCAACACGAATGTCGTGCCTGGTCTGAGCCAACCTGTCCGGGTCTCATCGAGTGATACGGACGCAGCAGAGCCGGCTATCGCAACAGCGCCCGACGGAAGTTTCTACCTTGTCTGGGTAAATCATGGACCAAAGAGTCAAGCTGACGTGATGATCGCTCACTTTAATATTGAGGGTCAGATGCAAGCCCCGCCCGTGCGAGTGAATGACCAGCCGGGAACAGCTACGGCGTGGCGCGGCGATCCGCCTACTGTAGTGATTGCGGCAGATCAAACGGTATTCGTCGGATGGACGAAGCAGGTCGAGTCTGAATCGGGTCATGCCACAGACATCTACTTGTCTTCCTCGCGAGACTTCGGCCAAACGTTCCCCGTGGCCGTGAAAGTCAACGATGATACGAAACCTGCTGTGCACGGAATGCATTCGTTGGCGATCGGAAAAGATGGCCGTATTTATGTGGCCTGGCTTGATGAACGAAATCTCAAACCCATCGCGATGAAAGACATGAAGATGAACGCCAGCACCAGCGGTCATCACATGGAAAGCAACCGCGAACTCTTTTTCTCTTTCTCGACAGACGGCGGGCATACGTTCGCACGTAACCAGCGCGTTGTGACAAACGCTTGTCCGTGTTGCAAGACTGCGCTGGCAGTATCTTCTGACGGTCATCTCTATGTTAGTTGGCGCCAGGTCTTGCCGGGAGACCTGCGTCACATCGCGGTCTCGTCGTCGATAGATCAAGGAAAGACATTTAGCCCTGCTGTGATCGTCAGCGATGATCAGTGGGTTTTAGCTGGATGTCCTGTTTCAGGTTCTTCGCTTTCTGTCGACAATAACGGAACGCTGAGCGTCTTATGGTTCTCGGCAGGCAAGAATGGGGAAACGGGTCTTTACTGGAGTCAGTCAAAGAATTACGGAGCCAACTTCGGATCCCGCCAACTGGTTAGGGCGGGACTCATAAAAGGAACTCCGGTTCTGCTTGCTACCGATGATGGCTTCACTGGGGTGTGGGAAGGGATTGCGGGCGGCTCCACTGTGCTGAGTGCAAGGCTCGACACTCAAGCAATTTCTTCAGACAGCCTTTCGATCGCGAGCGATGCCGAACTTCCGGCGGCAGCGGCGACAAGAGTCGCCATTGTTATCGCGTATGTAGTTAAGGACGACCAACACCAGGGCGTCTGGGTAGTTCTTGAACGGCAGCTTTAGCTGTGTAGTAGTTGAATTTCCACCTAGCCCCCATCACCATCTTCCTCCTCCACACCACCGGCTTCAGCCGCGTGGTATTTGAATTTCCACCTAGCCCTCAACAGCGTCGATACATAACAAACGAATGAGGTGGAAATTGAATCTCCACGCGGCTAAAGCCGGTGGTGTCTGACTTTTTGTGCAAGGCCGGTGTGACACGGCACGGCAACATCATGCCCGGCAGCAAAGGAGATTGGTGACCGAGCGCTCCTCTTTTATTTTGTCGCCACCTGTTTTTCCAGGGATGAAAATCGAACCATCATGGTTTCATAAATCCGATCCGTCTTCTCGTGCAGGTGCGCAATCTCGAGTTCGGCTTTGATATTTACCTCATACTCAATATCCGAACGAACGTGATCCTTTTCCGCCTGTCGATTCTGACTGATAAGCACGAAGCAGGACAAGAATATGGCCTCAAGTGAAACGATCATCGTTAACAGACCAAAAGGATATGGATCGAAAGCGGGAAGGCCCGGAAACGTGTTGATAATGACCCATATGATGAACCAGCCGCCATTTATCATGAGGAATGGCATGCTGCCGCTAAACCATGCAATCCAGTCGGCGATCCGTTGAAGCAGAGTCGAATGAACTTCCATCTCCTCATTGACGTTGCGCGAAACCCTCGTACGCAATAATTCATCAGCCTTACGGGTTAAGCTGCTCAGAGAACCAAGCATGTGAAGTGCTGCTTCGGGTTTTCGTTGAAACATCAATATCAAGTCATCACGATCGAGCACCAACACATTGCTCTCCGTTAGCGCAAGCGCCGTAGCCGTCCGAGGACCAGAATCCAGCATTGCCAACTCACCGAACATGTCCCCTGGTTGCGCTGTATGGAGAACGATTCTCTGCCCCGCTGTATCTTTTATGAAGAGTTCGATCTGGCCGTCGCGCAAAACAAATAGCGAGTCGCCTGGATCTCCGGCCTGAAACAGTGTATGGCCCGCCGAAACTTTTAACTCATCGACGACATTCGCAAGGGCTATTCTGTCATCTTCGTTAAGGTGCTCGAACATTCTGATGTTAGCGAGAAAATTTGGATCACACGGCATGGGGGTTCCTCTCTAGAGAGCAGTTGCCAGGTTTTAGAGCGAGCGCATTATATTCCAACGTGGGCCTCTTTTAGACGCCATTGTGTTGCTTAGCACTAATGACTTCAGCCGTCGGTGCTATTTGAAGTCATAGGCGAAGCCGACTTGGAAACCGACGCGTGGGCTAGCTCTGAAGCGCCCGCCAAGTACACCAAAGGTGAAGATGAAGTTATCACGCACTGCATAGTCGCCTCCGAGCTGAGCTTCCAGTTGCCCACGGCTTAGATTGAAATTGTTGGTCACTCCGCCAAATAGTTCTACGCCTAGTTTTAACTTTGGCGTAAAGTCCCGAATTAGAGATCCGTTGCCGGTATAAACCTGTCCTCTGGTTCCCTCAATTCCGATGAGTCCAGTCGAGTCATTACCAGCAAAAAGAATTCCGCCATTTAGGCGGCCTACGATCCGCTTAGACAACGATTTTTGAAGCACCGCGTACAACCAGTAGTCTACTAAGCCAGAGCCAGTTTGCTTTTTAATGCTGCCTGTCGGAGCTTCGACATAAAAGACGACCGCAATCGCGGGAACCTTCGAACCTTCACTTTCATCCCGCAACTTCACCTTCGCTCCAAATTGAGTATCTCCTTGCCCGAATGGACTCCCAAGCAATGATACCCGGGTGTTGTAAATCTTGAGGAGAGGAGCATTGATCCCAAGTTCAATTCGATCGGTGAGCCCATAGTTGAGAGTGAAATTTGTTGTGTTCTGTCTTATCCCGGGAATTGAAGACTTTTGCAGCCAGTCATGCTCATTAAAGAACTCGAAGTGGAACTTCCCCTTTTCAGTGGTGTCAGCATCGTCGGTATAGAAAGGTATCTGAGCGTCGACCTGGGATGACAACAAGAATCCAAACGCGACAATGAAAATAATCCGGTGGGGTCTCTTCATAGAGTTAGTCTATAACATTAACTTAAACGCTAGCGGCCAGGATGCCGGGGGCGACGTGGTGGCGACCAGTGGGCCCTAGTAAAGATCCTACGCATTTCGGATTACCGGTCCTTTACCAGAGTATACCCACGCCGCGACCATTATTAGGCTTAAGCCATTCACTCTTGGGCTACAATTTGTCGGTTTTCCGCAAAACATCTTAAGGGAGCTTCGGCGCATGCAACTGACTCCGACTGTAATTTCGGCCCAGCCACTGGAGAAAGCGATTCGTGAGTATTTAGAACGCAATGACCATGTGGGTCTGGAGCACTTCCTCTCCACCCAACGACCACCGGACATCGCTGACGTTGTTGATCGCCTTCCCGAGGAGGGCCGAGATGAGGTGTTCTCGATCTTGCCCGCGCCCGTCAAAGCCGCGGTCCTTTCTGAAGTAGGTGTAGAAACCAAACGCTCGCTGCTTCAAGCCCTGGCCCGACAGCAAAAGAGAGAATTAATCACCCATCTGCCGATGGATGATCTGATGCGGCTATTGATCGCTGTGCCGGAACAACGAAACGAATTGCTGGAAGAAACAAACCTGCAGGTGGCCCAACAGGTTCGGAGACTCCTGGACTTTCCTAAAGAGAGCGCCGGGAGGTTGATGACCGAGAAGTATGTTCAGACAAGGCCAGTGATGACCGCGGGCGAGGCCCTGGATCATATGCGCAAAGTTCATGGTGAAACCGAAACATTCACCGACATCTACGTTACAGACGACGATGGTCATCTCGAAGGTGTCGCCTCGCTGCGTGATGTTGTTCTGGCGCAACCAAACCAGCAATTGCGCGAGTTCATGACTAAGGACATTGTTTCAGTTTCACCAATGGAGGATCAGGAAATCGCAGCACGGCTGATTGCGCATTACAACTTCCTGGCTCTGCCTGTCGTCGAGAATGGACGAATTTTAGGCATCATCACTGTCGACGACATAATCGATGTATTGATTGCAGAGGGCACCGAAGATCAGTTGCGCTTCGGCGCCGTTGAACCAGGCGTGCTCAACCAACCTTATTTCACTACTCCGATTTGGCGAGTAGTGCGTAGCCGTGTTGGCTGGCTGGTCCTGCTATTCGTCGCCGAGACTGCAACAGGTACAGTCCTTCGTCACTTTGAAGATGAGTTGGCAAAAGTAGTGGCATTGTCGTTTTTTATCCCGTTGCTGATTGGAACTGGTGGAAACACCGGCGCGCAAACTGTATCTACAATCATTCGTGGGCTGGCACTCAAAGAAATTCGAGTCCGCGATACAGTGCGTGTCATCATTCGGGAATTTTGGAGCGGCTTATTGCTCGGCGTGACGTTAGGAGTGATTGCTTTTGGACGCGCTGAACTATGGGGTAGCGGTAGACAGCTTTCATTGGTTGTGGCGCTGGCGATACTTGCAATTTGTACCTGGTCCAACACGATAGGCTCACTGATCCCACTGGTTGCACAGCGATTCAAGATCGATCCGGCTCTGGTATCAGCCCCTCTGATCACAACTTTAGTTGATGCCACTGGGTTAGCGATCTACCTCTTAATCGCGAAGGCGCTCCTCACCGCTTTAAGATGATCGTTACGAAGCTTGTAGGTCACAAACGGCATTTTCAAGAGACCCGGTAGCGTCTGCCGGTCCACTACATCAAAGCCATCGAGTCCATACCGAAGTCTGCGCAAGTCTATCCCAGCAGTGTAAGTGCCGAAGAGTCTGTCCCATAAGGAAAAGATGTTCGAATAATTTGAATCAGTCTCCTTCTGATGGCGAGAGTGATGCACTTTGTGCATATGAGGGGTAACAAGCAACAGTCGCAAAAAACTATCAAGCTTGTGATTCATGCGAATGTTGGCGTGTTCCAATTGTGCGTTCAAGCTCGACAAATTCAGAGATATGATGACCACCCAGAGCGGAAGACCGAACAGAAGGATTGCGGCCAACTGCCAAAGAA
>Ga0163162_10005929_pt1 | contig 11823 bp, 16 predicted proteins | sample S55metaG_FD_115310 | JGI IMG/M metagenome (GOLD analysis project Ga0163162, IMG submission 115310) | Switchgrass rhizosphere microbial communities from Kellogg Biological Station, Michigan, USA - S5-5 metaG | ecosystem: Host-associated > Plants > Roots > Rhizosphere > Soil | place: USA...
CAGTTACAGGTACTTTGCTTTTTCTTAACTCATCTTCTACTGCTTTACGGCTGGCCAGGTGTTTACTCAGCTCCTCCTTGTTAACGATGCCGCCGAGGTAGATGATTTGTTCTGCTTTCGTTGAGTTCATATATTCCACGAAATGTTCCGCAGAAAGCTTCTCTTCTTTACTGAAATCACCCCTGCTCATATTCATCGAATGCACGAGGTAATAGGCTGCATCGATGTCTTTTGGTAAATTTTTAAGGGTGGAGGGTTTCATCAGATCAGCCTCCGCGACGATCACTTGTTCGGGCTTATATTTCCTGATGTCAAGCCGCCCTTTGTCGCGCACCATGCAAACCACCTCGTATCCTTTATCCAGTAGTGCCGGGAGCAATCTTTTACCGATATAGCCGGTGGCTCCTGTGAGTAATATTTTCATTAAGAAGGCAACAGGGGAGCGGAGAAAATGTTCGGGTTATCTACCACTACGTAGGATAATTGACTTTAAATTCGGAAAGGGAGATTTAAATTATGTCAATAGAGGTGAGAAAATATTGTTATTAAAAATTATTATTTTTAATAACAATATTAAACCGTTGTCCTAACGGTCATGGCTTGTCTTATAATAGGCTTCCAACTCCCCCAGGCGTTCAAGCTGCTTTGGCCTGGGGTTAATGAACGGGCGCACCTTACGGATCATCGCGAGTGCGTCTTCCACGGTCAGACCGGTTTTCAGCAGGTATGCAGCGCACATCGTGGGCCCGCGTCCAAGGCCCTGGCGGCAATGAATGTAGACCTTGCCGCCATTGCTGATCTCGTCAGCCGCAAAATCTGCCCCTTGCTTCAAAACTTCCAGCGGCGGCGCCGTATTGTCCGGCGTAGGCAAATGCAGGTAGTGAAAGCCCTCATATTGCGCTTCACTGTACACCGAATGCATCCGCATATTGATGATCCCGGTGATGCCCAAAGCCTTCATCTTACGCAGCCCAACCAGGTTGTACTGGCTGCCGAGGAAGAGGTCTGCCGTGATCTGGCACCTTCTTAAGCGCGGCATACCAAAAATGACCCGGTAGATATTATCTGAATTATACTGAAGAAACAGCCCCGCGATCGTAAGCAGACTTCTGATTTTAGAGAGCATAGGCTATACTTTCTTTTTAGGTACGAGCATGCGGATGGAACCGGGAACAACTTCGATATTTAATTTTTTGGCAGCGCGGGGTGCATCGTCACAAATATAGGTTTGTTTAACGGGCATCGTTATCGATATCTTCCTGCAGCGCCAATGGTGCAACGTTTCGGATTCTTTTTGGAACAGCGTACTGCCGGCAATCTTTAAAACAGACAGCCAGTCATTATCTTTCATAAGTACCACGTCAAGGAAACCGTCGGTAATGCTGATGCCCGGCAGTAAATCCAGCCCCCCGATGCCTATATTGCCGGAGTTGGTCACCGTTAAAGCTACCCCGGCGGCTGATATCTGCCGGCCGTCTACCCGGAGCGCATAATTGACCGGTTCGGCTGCGACCATCGTTTGCACTGCCGTGAGGCCATAAGCCAGCTGGCCGATCTTGTTTTTTAAACCCCGGTCCGCTTCGGTCACCATATCGGCCATAATCCCCAGGTTCACGCGTAACAGGAAAGGTTCCCCGTTGACCGTACCCATATCCACCGCTTTCACTACGTGCTTACCGGATTTAAGCAGTTCCAGGGCCTCTAATGTATCCAGCGGCACTCCCAGTTCCTTGGCCATTACATTCGCCGTACCCCCCGGAATAATGGCAAGTGGCAAGACTGAACCATGCAGGGCCGCTGCGACCGCGGTCACACAGCCATCCCCGCCATAGACTGCCACCAGGTCGGTCTTGCCGGCAAGGGAACGCGCGATTTCACCCGCGCCTTTGTTTTTTTTGGTCAGGGATACATCCCAATCAGTTTTACTGCCGGTAAATGCGCGGTTGATGTAGGAGAGCAGGGGCTCTTCCTTGCCCGAGGCTGGATTGATAATAAAATGGATATGTTTAAACTTCACACCTGGGCAACAAGCGATCGGTTAATAAGTTTAAGGATGACCAAAAATACGGCTAAGTCAACACGTTTTGACAGATTCGAAATCTGCAACCTGAAACATCCGGGGGCATTTGCTGTTCTTCGGTTATGAACCGCTTGCAAAAAAAACTCGAAAAGATCGGCCGGGACCCGAAAGTCACTGCCAAAGCCGCCGGGCTCAGGTACGTATCTGATTCCATGCCGGGCTATACCAGGCGGCCCTCCGGGGAAGGCTTTAAATATATTGACCCGGAGGGAAAAACCGTCCGCAGTAAAGCATTGACCGAGCGGTTCAATAAGCTGGTCATACCGCCGGCTTATCAACGTGTCTGGATATCCCCGGTTGAAAACGGGCATTTGCTTTTTACGGGCATTGATGCTGCCGGCCGTAAACAATACCGCTATCATGCTGCCTGGAGCCAGCTCCGCAACCATACCAAATACCACCGCATGCAATCATTCGCGGCGCATTTGCCTGCTATCCGCGAACAGGTAGATAAGGACCTGGGGCGGCTGGGCCTGGACCATGATAAAGTCGTGGCGCTGGTGGTCAGGCTCATGGAACTGACCAGCATTCGCGTGGGTAACGAATCCTATAAAAAGCTATACGGCTCCTATGGCCTGACCACACTGCAGGACCGGCACGTCAGGATCGACGGCGCAGACCTCCGGTTCGAGTTCAAAGGTAAGAAAGGCGTATTTCACAAAATCTCGCTGCACAGCCGCAAACTGGCCCGGCTGGTCAAACAATGCCGGGATATACCCGGTAAAGAGCTGTTTCAATATTACGACAAAGAACACCAGCGCCATGCCATCAGTTCCGGCGACGTCAATACCTACCTGAAAAATATCACCGGTGAGGATTTTACAGCGAAAGACTTCCGGACCTGGGCGGGCAGTGTGAGCGCACTGTATGCCTTTAAGGAAGCAGGCGAGTTTTCCAGCGTGTCAGAATGCCGGAAAAAGATCGTCAGCGTGCTCGATGAGGTGGCCGTCAACCTGGGTAATACCCGTACCGTTTGCAAAAAATACTATGTCCATCCCTCGGTGATAAAAAGTTACGAGGACGGTACGATCTATAAATATGTAGCTGCCCTGGATGAACAGGACCAGGCCAACGCTGCAGAATTGAACCTCGCAGAAAGGGCTTTACTCGAACTGCTGCAAAAAGAACAGGTCGCGCTGGCAAGTTAAAATTTCCCAATGGGCCAAACATTCGAAACGGCGTCCGGTAATAGTGAGGCTGTCGGTTGCATCTTGCAGGTTTTCCGGTAATGATAGTTCTTTGTGCAGTATGTTTTTCGACTGCGCCTGGTCCTTTTCCTGCAGATCAATGTTTAAAATATTTTACCGGGGATCCGAAAAAACGGATGTTCCCCGCCCTGATATTTTTTGCGCGAATCGGTCGAAATAATTTCGGGATGCTAATTTTGCTCACCTTCAAAAAAGCCGGGGTTATCTGCCCTTACCAGGATGTTGAAAATATCGAGGTTTATATATTGGATCGGGGGGATTCGTTTATATTCTATTTCAATTGCGGTGATCACATCGCACATCCTTTTGAATATCCCTGCTTCCAGTTTCTGATGGTTATCCAGTTGTTCGCAATCTTCAATTCCCAGGGATTTGTATAAATAATAGATCAGCCCCTTGAATTTGATTCCGTAGATCAGTTTGGTCGGAAATGGCATGGTAATATGATTGACCGAAAAAAAATAAGGGGTGTTTGGGTCAGGTTCGGGCTGGGACGGCATAGATCCTTTTGTCTCATCCCTTCCAGGTAATTCACCAGTTATCTTAACGATGGAAGACAATGCCCGCTGAAAATCGTTCAGGACCTCAGCTATTTTATTCAGGCATTCCAATTTGAAATCATTGCAACAACATTCCAGCTCAAGGTCTTTTCCTTTAATAACCAGGGTAGCTTTCTGTTTATGCCTGGGACAAGTCCGGTGATTGATCACAGACTTCAAATGAATGTTTAAGTCCATGATGCGCCGTATATACTTCAACAACTGAGAAATATCCATTAAGTTTTAAAATGAAATAAAACAGATGTTGCTTACCGGTAATCTTGTGATAATAATCCTGTGGTGATTTCAGCGAAGAATCCGCTGTGCACCATACTTTCCCTGAAATCGCGCAGCACAAAATTAGATATGGTGTGTTGTACCATAAACCGGGCGGAAAAACATACGAAATGGGAAAACTCATCAAATCAAAAAAACAAACAATGGCACGCACACATGGTGATATAAAGTCGGAAATTGAAAACGAATTCTGCCCGGTTCACCGGGAACGCCCGGTAGTTAATATCGTCAATGAAAACGATATCAACATTTACGGATGCTGCACAGAATTCGAAGATAACTGCCGCCAGCGTATCCGGGTAATCTTGAAAGACAGTGAAAAAGAACAACACATTAAAAGCTGGAAAAAGGGTTTCCGGAATGACCTTTTAGGTTAGTCAGCACGATGCTGCAAGGGTTCAAATGCAGCCTTACAAAAGAAAGGAATGATCATAATCGGCAAAATACTGCGCAAGCTTAGGCACCAGCGGGGCTATAGTCAGGGGGCCGTTGCCGAAAAACTGGGCATTTCCATCACTGCCTATTCCAAATTTGAAACCGGAGCGACGGACATCACCCTTTCCCGCCTGCAGCAAATAGCTAAAACATACGATCTTACATTAGCCCAATTACTAACCGGTGGAAATGAAGAAAAGACGCCTGACCGCGAGGAACTCCTAAAGGCAAAACAGCAGCTGGAAGAGCGGGAAAAACAGGTCCATGTTCTTCAAATCAAACTTATCCATCTTTATGAAGAAGTGCGGGCGCTTGAAAGAACAAAAAAATAAAGCATATTTTACTATAAAAGTTAAAATATTGTCATTTAAGTATAATTATTAAACATTTAATTTATTATTTAAAACAAAAAGCTATATCGCTACTTCTTCTAATAACTGTCCGGGATGTTGCTGATGATTAAAGTTAGCCCTATGAAATTCATAGCTTATTTTCCGTTTAGTTCCCTGCTACGGGCTTAGAGCAAATTCATTTATTTATTATTCAGCATCCCGCTATGGAAACCCCCAATACTTCCCCTCCTATTATCGATCAAATCAAACAACACCTTGAATCCAGGTTTGCGTTAGCCAGGATGGAGGGCATAGACAAAGCCAGTGTGTTTATCGCTGAAGCAATGACCGGGATAATTGTGATCACCATCGCTTTGCTCGCGTTCATTTTAGCAAGTATCACGCTTGCCTTATATCTCGCGCAGGTCCTTGGATCAGGCTGGGAAGGCTTTGCATGTGTTACAGTCATCTATTTATTACTGGTTCTAGTTGCCAGGCTATTGAAACTAAATTTTCAGCGCCTCATCGCCGACCTGTTCATCCAAAAAATCTTTAAGAAAAATTAAATCCAATCTATTATGGAAAACACCAACCAACACAGCGAAGGCCCTTTGGCCAGGGCTATCGAAAATCAAACCGCCAAAATTCCTTCGGATGTATTCCTTTGGTCCGCACTGGGTGCGATGGGTATCTCGTTAACTTTAAAGCTGTTGAAGAAAAAGCATACCGCCTTATTCATCGGGCAATGGGCCGCACCTTTCCTGCTGCTTGGTATCTACAATAAGCTGGTCAAACTGGAAGGGCATGATAAAAATGATGCTCATGAATAATTTGAACATCACTAACCGGCAGGAGCTGCTCCTGGAGATAGAACGGCTCCGGTTGGAAGTCCGGGAGCAAAGCGCCGCGCTTGATTCCAGATTCCAGAGCCCTGCCGCGATCTTTAACACGGTTCGAAGTCTTTTCCGAAGGGCGGATTCGGGAGCCCGGGCCCATCATGAAGATGTATTCAGTTTGCTGTCACGGGTTTTGATCCCGCTGACGCTTAATAAGACAATTTTCAGCCAGTCCGGCTTCCTGGTCAAAACATTGGTCGGACTAATTTCTCAAAAAGCCGCCGGATTTGTAAACGAAGGCTCCATTGAAACCATGATCGTTAAAGCCAAAAGCTACGTCGAAAAGTTGTTTCACAAAAATCACCCGAATGCGCAAATTTAAAAAGGTTGCGCTAACCGGGGGCGCCGTTATAATATTGCTCCTTACCGGGATTTATTATTACCGCTATCATTATGTTTTCGGGGACGGCACAAAGGCCGGTACCATGAACTATTTTGTCCACAAGGGCTATATCTTCAAAACATACGAAGGGCGCCTGATCCAGGCCGGCCTGAAATCCCCGGCTCAAGGGAATATCCAGTCGAATGAATTTATCTTTTCTGTAACCGATCCAAAAGTCGCCGATCAGCTAAACAAAAATTCAGGCGCGTATCTTGAACTTCATTACAAGGAATACCTCCATGCGCTTCCCTGGAGAGGGGTTAGCGTTTTCGTTGTTGACAGCTTGATCTCCTCCAGGCCTGTCAGCCCGACCCAGCCTTAAAAAGCATATATCCATCAATAATTTATATATCATTAATTCTAACACTATGAAAATTTCATTTACAAGATCTGTGCTTGTCTTATCCATTATGGGTCTTTCAACCGCAGGTTTTGCCCAGGACAAAAGTTCTGACACCACCCAGCGTTTCCAGAAGAAAAGCTTCCGGACATTGTCCATTGGTATAAACGGGGGTATGCTGACCCATTATACGCCATTTAACGGTCCTTCCAACGGTGACTTCCGTACCCCGGAAGAAAAACTGGGCTACGGCGGCTATATCAAAGAACAGATACTGCCGGGATTTGGTATACAGGCGGATTTCCTTGCCGGCAAGGTGAACGGATTCCGCGCCAACAGTTTGCCGGCAGGTAGCCAGGCGCAGGAAAACAGCAGTTTCGAATCACGCATCGACTGGTCGGCATCACTAAGCGGCAATTTTACGGTGGCTAATTTAAGCCTCAACAAAAAACGCAACCTCCTTTCGCCATACCTGACTGCAGGCGCGGGATATATGTCGTCCAGCGCCAATGTCCGCAATGTCCCTGATGGCGCTAATACCAATTATGAAAAACATTGGTTCGTGCCCGTAGGCGCGGGTTTTAAGATCGGGTTGTCCAACGTGGTCAGCATCGACCTGGGCTATACGGTGTATTTTATGAAGACCAGCAACTTTGACGGGGTTCAAAGCGGGGTGAATGACCGCTTCTCTTATGCCCACGCAGGACTGGAGTTTTCTTTAGGGAAAAAGCATTCCCCGCAGCTTCAAAACTACAGCGCATTAGCTGCATTGCGGGAACAAACCGCTACCGAGACCGGGCAACTAAGGGCACAGCTTTCGGCCCAGTCAGCAGCAGCTGAACGAAACCGCCTGGCCGATCAGCAACAATACGCTAAAGACATGGCCGATGACGACAGCGATGGCGTAGCTAATAAATTCGACAAGTGTCCCGGCACCCCTGCCAACACGATAGTTGATGGCGCCGGTTGCCCATTAAAAACACCCGCACCAGTTGTAACCGAAAAAGTGATCATCACCGAGGCGGACCGTAAGGTCGTTGGCGATGCCATTAAAAACCTGGAATTTGATCTCGGAAAAGCCACGATCAAGGAAAAGTCCTATGAAACTTTAAACCGCGTTGCGGGATTATTGGTCCAGAAAAACTTCAGTCTTAAACTGGCCGGGCATACCGATAATTCAGGTTCTGCAGCCGTCAATCAGAAATTATCCAAAGACCGCGCCGAAGCGATAAAGGCTTACCTGGTAGCACAAGGCGCCAACGCCTCCCGTATCGAAGCGACCGGTTATGGATCCACCCAGCCGATTGCCACAAATAAAACCGCTGCGGGGCGTCAAAAGAACCGAAGGGTTGAATTCTCACTATTATAATCTAAAAAACTATGAAAAAATTAATCATCATCATCATCGTACTGGCAGCTGCTATCAGCGCCAGGGCGCAAATACAGCAAGGCAATGTCCTTGTTGGCGGAAACTTTGCCAATATGAATCTCGGTCTGAACGATCCGAAAGTGTTTAGCCTGGATATCACCCCGAAAGCGGCATGGTTCGTAGCAGATAATGTTGCGTTGGGGGGATATCTCAATTTTGGGATTGCTACAGCCAAGGGCTCAAGTACAACGACGAGTTATGGTATAGGCGGCCTCGGCCGCTACTATACCGGTAAAGATGTGGAAGTTTTACGCCACGGGCGTTTCTTTGGAGAAGGCACCTTCGGTGTAGGAGGGGTCAATGTAAGTGACGGCGGCGGTAATACCAATGGGCTTAATTTTAGCTTTGGACCGGGATTTGCTTATTTTATCACGCCAAATATCGGCCTGGAAACGTTATTAAAATACAACGGTTTAGGCGGCTTCGGCGACCAGGGTTACCAGAGCAGCTTAAACCTTTCGTTTGGCTTTCAAATTTACCTGCCCGGGAGAGGAACGGCCAATAAAGTCAAACACGATATCAAAAAATAAATCATCATGAAAACACCGGGCTAAACAGCCTGGTGTTTTTTTTAAATACCGGGGATCAGATCTTCTATTCCGAAAGTGAACACTGCCGCGACCCATCTATCGGCGTCAGGATAGGACCGGGCGGGTTAAATAGCTGGCCAGGGGAAATTCTTTGCGTTACCCAATTATTTTCTCGGGTGAAAGAACTAAATCACTTAGTGATCCAAGCCGGATAAATTGATCAGCTGCGATTTCAGTGGCATACCTCTTAATCCCCTCCTTATCCAAAAACGAACGTGTCTTAAGTTTTCCTTCCAGGTATATCAGCAAGCCTTTTTTTAATTGCCTGGCCCCGGCTTCCGCTAATGCGCGCCACATGACAATGTTATGCCATTCGGTTACTTCAGTCCTTACGCCGTTCTTGTTAATATATTCCGTCGTGGCTAACGGAAATGACATAACCGGCACACCGTCCGCGATGGTTCTGAAATCCGGATCTTTTCCTATATGTCCCACTAAAATAACTTTATTGATACCGCTCATAAACTTCCCGTTTCCCAGTAGTAAAACGATCGGGTAAGTGATTATAGCTTAAACGGAGCGCTGCTAGACTGAATTTAAATTATTAACACACCGTATATTAAAATAGTTTCAATCTCAAAAAAAACAATGCATTGTGAAGCGATGCGGTTATCCATCGGACTGCCTTTCCATGTTCAGCGCTAAATTGTTGCCAAGAATATGGAAATAGCTGGGAGTTGGCCGGCGAAAAGGAATAGTTAATTAACTTTGCCGGATGATCGGCAATTTTAACTTGAGCATAGGCAGTGTGCAATTCGAGTTCCGCACGATGAACGTGCAGCGCTTGCAACTTTTCCAGGTATATGCCCTGTACGAGGGGAAAAAGGTGCGTTTTCACATGCAGCGCAAGGGTGCAGGGGACTTTTTTATCACCGATGTCGACCATTGTCCTGAACCGTACCGAAACCTGGAAACCGATCTGAACGCGGCTATCCTGGAATATGCCGCAAATGCCGGTTGGCAGTAACACCCGAGATTTTATGTCCCGATAGCACCCAGGACATGGTTCGTCTTAAAATAATCTTTTTGGGAACAATTAAGGGGCGGAGCGGTTGCTCTTTAAACACCTTACCCATTATGAGCATAACTATTGAACAGGCCGAAAGAATATCCGGGGCTGCAAAAGCTAAAGCAACAGAGATCGGCGTGCCGATGAATATCGCTATTGTTGACGAGGGCGCTAACCTTAAATCATTTCACCGTATGGACAATGCCTGGCTGGGTTCAGTCGACATCTCCATCAAAAAAGCCAAGACCGCGCGTTTCTTCGATATGCCAACCGGCGAGATCGGCAAGCTGTCCCAACCCGGTGGCCCGCTATATGGCATCGAACATTCCAACGGAGGACTAATCTCTTTTCCCGGTGGGGTTCTGCTCAAACACGGCGATCGGATCGTGGGCGCCATCGGTGTTTCCGGCGGTTCCGTTGACCAGGATCATGAAGTTGCCACCGCCGGCGCCAATGCATACAAAGCCTGAATGGCTATTATTTATTATTAAATACTTTACTTATGAAAACCATATTTACCTCTTATTCTATTTTCGTTATTGTATTCCTGGCGTCCTGCCAAAAATCAGCGGTCAATCCTGCATCTGAAAAGCCGGCGCCAGCATTTACATCCAGGAGCTTAGCTTCGTTTAATGCTGCGACGCCCTATAATGACAAACTGGACATCGATATGTCTACATTGGGCATCCAGGCAACCAGCTGCTCCGGTGAATCGCTCCAGGTGGTGAGCGGAATTTATCACCTGGACATGCATGGTGTGATCGATAAAAATAGGTTTTCGGCAGTAGAGCATGTAAATGCACAAAACTTTAAACTGGTAGGTACGGCCACAGGGACAACCTATTCCGGTTCGGTCTCTTACAGCCAATCCTTTAACACGACATTTACCAACGGAAAATTTGTCACTAAAGAAACCGAATCGATCCTCTTAAGTACACCCGGCGGTAAAAACAACGTCATGGTAAAGATGGATGTTCATGTAACCCTCAATGCCAACGGCACTCTTACGGCTAGTATAGATAATTTCCGGACGGATAATTGCAAATAACCAAACGCCTCCAATATTGTAAAAACCCGGATCAATATATATTTCTCTATAATGAAACACTACAGTAGTTGACCCGTTGTCCCAGTGTAACTGGAAGAGCGCGAGGCTCTGTAAATTTGACACAGTCTAGGAAGCCCGGTCTCACGCCTGTGAGCGGGCTTTTTCTTTTCCCTGAACCTATCTTCATCTATCGGGGGCTTTGTCTATTTTTACACCATGGATACCGCAGAACTTACTTCTGAAATTTATTCGCCGGGGGCAGTGTTGAATTTATTCAATAATTCAATTTTGTTGAAGGAGACCAGGCGGATCATCCGCCTGCGCGGGATATTTGTGCAAGGGAAGGGAGCCTTTTACAACGGCGCCTATTATGATTCTTTGCGGGATGAGTCTTCCGATGCGCAGATCACGCTGATCGTGCCTGCTTTGATCCGGAACGAATTACAGCCGAATAAGACGGTAACTTTAAACGGTTTTATAACGCGCAGGGTCGTTAACAACGCGAGCCGGATCGATATCCAGCTGACGGTCACGGAACTGATAGAACAAACAGCCGGTAAATACGCCGAAGAAGCCCTTAGAAGTATTGAAATCATGCAGGGTAAGGCTGCGGCCGGTTTCCGGGATGTACAGGGCTTTATCAAAGGGCGGATCATTAACGGGGAACCTTTCATGATCAGCGTGGTAATCGGTAAGAATGCGATCATCGACAGCGATATAAAACACCAGTTGCGGGAATCGATCGGTTTTTACCAGATCGAATTTTTGCGGATCAACCTGAGTTCAGAAACTGCGATCGTTTCGACACTACGGGCCCTTGACGAGAATGGGACAGATATTATCGTGGTGTCCCGTGGAGGCGGGGAGAACCTCGACATCTTTAATAAGGTGGCGATTGCAGAAACAGCCATCGCCCTAAATGCACTTTTGATCACCGCCATAGGGCACAAAGAAGATGTAACGCTGCTGCAAAATGTGGCAGATAAAGCTTTTATCACACCGTCCGAGCTTGGACAATTCCTGAACGATACCTATAACTACACCGTGGAGGAATTACAGCACTCCAGGGCGCAACTGGTGGAATCGGTGACCAAACAGCTGAAAGCCGGCTACGAAAAAGAGATCGAAAACCTGAAGGAGCAAAACAAGGCACTGGATGAACTAAAAAAACTAAGCACGGCTGACCTGCAAAGAGTTTACGAGGAAAAACAAAAGCTATCGGAAAGGCAGATCGAAGA
>Ga0163162_10005930_pt1 | contig 11823 bp, 10 predicted proteins | sample S55metaG_FD_115310 | JGI IMG/M metagenome (GOLD analysis project Ga0163162, IMG submission 115310) | Switchgrass rhizosphere microbial communities from Kellogg Biological Station, Michigan, USA - S5-5 metaG | ecosystem: Host-associated > Plants > Roots > Rhizosphere > Soil | place: USA...
GCCGCCGTTACGGCCCTCGTCGTCGGAGAGCTCCGCCAACTGCGGTGTGGCGGTGGCGGTCTCGGCATCGCCGTCTGTGCGCCGCTCCCCCGCTGCGGCCGGGACTTCCGCTGCGCCCTTCTTGTACGCCGGTGTATCGGCGGGCGCGGTCCAGTACCGTCCGAGTTCGTCATCCAGCCACATCACGGTCAGCGAGCAACCCGCCATATCGAGACTGGTGACCAGCTCGCCGACTTCCGGCTCGACGATGACGAACCCACGGTCGCGCAGGAGCCGGGCGACCTCACCCCACACGACGAACAGTTCCTCGTACTTGGTGCGGCCAAGTCCGTTGAGGATCACCGCGATTCGCTGTGAGCGAGCGTCGGAATGGTCAGCCAGCACACCGTCTACCAGTTTCGCGGCCAACTCGTTGGCGGTCGGCATGGCCTCCTCGGACACACCCGGCTCGCCGTGGATGCCCAAGCCAAGGCCCATCTGCCCGTCGGGAACGGTGAACAGCGGATGGTCGGCACCCGGCAGGGTGCACCCGTCGAACGCGACGCCAAGGGTGCGGGTCGCGGCGTTCGACTTCTCCGCCACCCGGACGACGCCCGCGAGGTCGAGGCCTTCCTCGGCGGCGGCACTCGCACACTTGAAAACCGTGAAATCTCCGGCGATCCCGCGGCGCTTGGTCTCATCGCCCTTCGGCGCGCTGGCGACGTCGTCGGTGACCGCGAAGTAGTGGGCGTCGATTCCCTCACTGCGCAACTGGGTGACGGCGAGCCCGAAGTTCATCACGTCGCCTGCGTAGTTCCCGGTCGTCAACAACACGCCCGCGTCACCGTGGGCAGCCCGCGACACCGACGCGGCTTCCTCGGCCGACGGTGAGGTGAAGATGTTGCCGACCACGGCGCCGTCGGCGAACCGGGCCCGACCGTTCCGCAGAACGCCGGATAGTGTCCGGAGCCTCCGCCGATCACCACCGCAACCTTGCCCGGACGGGTGTTGTGCGCGCGCACCACTCCGCCGGGGACCCCGGAGACGTAGCGCGCGTTGGCGTCGAGAAAGCCGACGAGCATGTCCTCCGTGAAGCGGGCCGGATCATTGAAGAGCTTGGTCATCGCAATCGTTCTCCCGATTCGCTGTCGAACAGGTACACGCGTTCGGGCGGCGCCGTGACCACGACTCGCTGCTCGGGTTCGTACGTTTCGGCTGCCGGAGTCTGCACCACGATGCCTTCCTCCATGCCCGCGACGGTGCTGGTCGCCAACCCGAACTCGAGCAGATGCTCGAAGTAGGCCACGGTGGTGGCGATGCCCTTGCCCGCATCGGCCGTCAGCGCGCAGTCCTGCGGGCGGACGCCCACGGTGACACGCGTACCATCGGCCACATCAGTGACCGCCGTGCCCAAACCGCCTGAGTTGGAGCCGATCTCGACTCGTACCTTGCCGTCCTTGACCTTGGCGACACCTCGCAGCACGTTGATCTGAGGTTCGCCGACGAACTGGGCGACGAACAGGTTCGCCGGATCGTCGAACACCTCGTCCGGGGTGCCGAATTGCTGCACCACACCGGCATCCATGACGGCCAGCCGATCCGCCAGCGACAGCGCCTCGACCTGGTCGTGCGTGACGACGATCGTCGTATACCCGAATTCCCTTTGCAGGACCTTCAGTTCGCGACGTACCCGCTGTCGTGCGGACGCGTCGAGGTGGCTCAGCGGTTCGTCGAGGAGCAACACCGGCGGGTTGCGCACCAGCGCCCTGGCCAGCGCGACACGTTGCTTCTGACCGCTGGACAAGCCCGCCGGCCGAAGGTGCATCATGTCGTCCATTTCGAGGCGTTTGCTTATCGAGGCGACCATCTGATCTGCGCCCTTGACCTTTCGCGCCTTGAGACCGTAGAGCAGGTTCTCGCGGATGGACATCGGTGGATAGAGCGCGTAGCTCTCGAACCCGACGCCGATGCCCCGCTTGGACGCCGGCAACTGGGAGACCTCTCGATCGCCGATCTTGATGGAACCGCTTGTCACCGTTTCCAATCCGGCGATCATCCGCAGCGTGGTGGTCTTGCCGCACCCGGAGGGCCCAAGCAGGGCGACCAACTCCCCCGGCTCGATCGCCAGGTTGATGCCCTTGACCGCGGTGACGGTTTCCCTGCCACGTGACGCGTAGGTCTTCACCAGGTCGGTCAGGGTCAGGCCCTGGGCGGTCCCTGATGTGGTGTCGGTGCTGGTGCGCGACGGACCTGTCATCAGACTCACTGTGCTGCCTCCAATGCGGAATCGCGATCAGCCGTGGTGAGCCGGGGTTGATGGCCCTCGCCGATCGCGAAGACGTGCACATCCGACTGGGCCACGTGCAAATTGACCTCCGTGCCTTCGTCGTGGCCCTCGCGCCCGGAGGCCAGCACGATCAGGTGCGCGCCACCGACGTCCACGGTCAGTTCGACGTTGCGGCCCAACCGTTCGACCAGCATCACCCGGCCGTGAATGTCCTCGGTAGCCGCTCGATCACGGACCTCGATATCGCAAGGTCGCAGCCCCACCTGCACCCGGTCACCACGCTGCACCTGCGCATCGGCGGGGATCGGTACGTCGAAGGAGCCGTCTCCTAGTCGGATCCGACCGTCATCGACGACACCGTCGAGGATGTTGATCTCCGGCTGGCCCAGCGCGCGCGCCACGAACGTGTCCGCGGGCCGACGCCAGATCTCCTCCGGCGTGCCGATCTGTACCAGCTGGCCCTCGCGCATCACCGCGATGCGGTCGCCGAGCGCCAGCGCCTCCTGATAGTCGTGCGTGACATACAGGGTGGTGGTGTTCGACATCGCACCGAGTTGTTTGAGCTCGGCCCTCATCGCCGCGCGCAGCTTGGCGTCGAGATGGCTCAGTGGCTCGTCGAGCAGGTAGATGTCCGCAGGCCGGACCAGGACGCGTCCCAACGCGACCCGCTGGCGCTGGCCGTTGGACAACTCACGCGGAAAACGCTTGAGCAGGTGGTTGATTCCCAGCGTGGTCGTCACCTGGTCGATCCGTTCGGTGCGCTGACTGTCGCTGTACTTGCCGGTGCGCCCCGACTTCAGCGGTGAGGCGAGGTTCTCGCTCACGGTCTTCTGCGGGTACAGCGCATAGCTCTCGAACGCCATCGCCACGTTGCGGTGGTAGGGCTCGACCCGAGTCACGTCGGTGCCACCGATGGTGACCGACCCGCCGTCGACATCGATCAAGCCCGCCACCGACTTCAGCGTCGTGGTTTTGCCTGCGCCGCTGGGGCCCAGGATCACGAAGAACTCGCCGTTGGCGATGTCGACCGAAATGCCATTGACCGCCTTGGTTTTACCGAACGACTTGTGCAGATCGGAGATCGTTACCGTTGCCATCAGGCTTTCACCGCCCCAAACGACAGGCCCCGTACCAGGTAGCGCTGAATGGTCAGCGCCAGGATCAGGGGCGGAAGTGCGGCGATGATCGCCGCGGCCGCGGTCAGGTTGTAGTAGGCCTGGCCGCCGCCACCGAGGAACTTCGTGATTGCGACCGTGACGGTGCCTGCATTGGTGTCGGCCAGGATCAACGGGAATACGTAGTTGTTCCAAGCGAAGATGAAGGCCAGCAGGGCCGCTGCGGCGATGCCGGGCCGCACGATCGGCAGGGCGACCATCAAGAACGCCCGCTTGCGGGTGTAGCCGTCGAGCAGTGCGGCCTGTTCGAGATCCTCGGGCAGGTCCTGGAAATACGACCGCAGGATCCACACCACCAGCGGCATCGTGACCAGCTGCAGGACCCAGATCATGCCGACCTTGGTGTCGAACAACCCGATCTGGTTGTAGATCACGAAAAGCGGGACGATCACCATCAATTCCGGGGCGAACCGGAACGACAGCATCTGGAACATCAGGTCCTCACTGCCGCGGTAGCGCCACCGGCCCGCGGCATACGCCGCAGGAATGCCGATCACCAGCGAAACGAGCACCGCGCCACCGCAGTTGATGAGGCTGGTGATCAGTGACGCCTTGAAGTCGACACTGGTCATCTGGGTTCCCTTGTCGCTCACCACGGTCGCGAAGTTGGACCACGTCGGGCTGAACTGGAAGTAGGTGGTCGTCTGCTGCTGGTCGTTCTTCAACGCCAGCAACAACATCCACGCGATCGGGAACAGCGAGAAGATGAACCAGAAGACCAACCCGACGTCGGCGGCGGCAGCGCCGATCGAGAAGCGCCTCTGGCCGGGTAACAGTTCTTGTTTGGCCATGATCTACGACTCCGCTCCGGCAGCCCGACGCTGCGCCTTGCCGAGCACGCTCACCAGGTAGCGCGCGGTGATGAACACGATGATCCACAGCAGCAACATGTAGGTGCTGCCTCGGGAGTAGTCGAGGTTGATGATCGAGTCCTCGAACGCGCCGATCTGCAGCGTTCGGGTGGCCACGCCGGGGCCGCCCGCCGTAAGGACGTAGATGTGGTCGAAAACCTTCAGGTTGTCCATGAACCGGAAGATCACCGCCACCAGGATGTACGGCCACAGCATCGGAAGCATCAGCTTGCGGAACATGTAGAACCAGTTGGCCCCGTCCACCTCGGACGCTTCGAACGGCTCCTTGGGCAGTGACCGGATGCCGGCGAGCACCAGGATGGCCACGAACGGGGTGAAGATCCAGATGTCGACGAGGATGACTGACATCAGGGCGGTCTTGCCGGACAGCCAGTCGAACGTACTTCCCAGTCCCAGAACATGATTCAGGATGCCGAACTGCGGGTTGAACATCAGCTTCCAGATCACGCCCGCGATCACCGGCGCGATCATCAGCGGAACAATCAGCACCTTTTCGAATATCCGCCCGATCGAGCTGGCCCGGTTGAGCAGCAATGCCAGTCCGACGCCGAGGACCGTTTCGAGGGTCGTCGCCGCCACCGCGAAGATGCCGGTGACTTTGACGCTCTGCCAGAAGACCTGGTCGCCCAGCACGGATTTGAAGTTGTCGAACCAGACGAAGTGCGGGTTGGGGTTGACGGCAGCGTAATTGAGGAAGGCGTAGTAGGCGCCGAGCACGAACGGGTAGAGGATGCCGATCACGATCACCAGCGCCGGGATCGACAACACGTACGGCCGCAGCTTGCGGCGCCAACCCGGGATCTCGGGCAATGCACCGCGCGAGGTGGTGTCGAGTTTTTCGGGAGCGGACTGAGAGACCTTGGATGTCTGAGTTGTCATGGTGCGCCGGACTCCTACAGGTTGACCTTGGAGGTGTTGGTCTTGGCGAGGCTGCGCAGGCGCGACGCGGCATCGGCCCCGCCGTAGATGTCCTGCAGTGCGACCGCCCAGTTCTGAGTGGTGTCGAAGAATTTCTTCTGCGGTGTGAACTGGATCTTCGACGAGCCGATAACTGTCTCGAACGCCTCCAGGTAGCCGAACTGGTCAGCGGCCACTCGCTTGAACGTCGTGTCGAACACCGACTTGCGAACGGGGTCGGCATACGTGCCGCCTTCGACGGCCTTGTTCAGCGAGTCCTTGCCGGTGGCCCACTGGATGAACAGCCAGGCAGGCAACTTGTTACGCGAGTTGGCGCTCATCGCCCAACTCCACGTCCACAGGTTCGTCTTGTAGTTGCCGTCGGGGCCTGCCGGACCGGCGTACCAGCCGAGGTTGCCCGCTTGCGCGCTGGCGCCCGGCTTGTTCTTCGGGTAGGTGGCGCTGTCCGCGTCGTAGACCATCATCGCCTTGCCGTCACCGAGATCGCCTGTGGCGTTGGGATATTCGTAGGACGTCCAAGATGTCGGCCCAGCCTTGTGCTGCATCTCGATCCACTTCTCGGTGAAAGCGATCGCCTTGTCGCTGTCCATCTCCGCAACTAGGTCGGAGCCGTTGAACGTGTAGTCCACGGCGCCTTCACGCACGTACTGCGTCATGAAGCCGGGGTGGATGGTGGCCCATGACTTCGAGCCGCGAGTGGCGATGCCGTAGCGGTTCTGCGAGCGGTCGGTGAGGTCGACGGCCAACTGGATGAAGTCGTCGAACCGGTCAGGGAGCTTCTTGATACCCCGCTGGTCGAAGTACTTCTTGTTGTAGGCGACGACGTTGTTCTCGAAACCCCATGGGATCGCCCACTGCCCACCGGTGCCCAACGGGTTGCCGGTGGTGAAGTCCCACCGCGTCGAGGTGCGCAGCCCTTCGAAGATGTCCTCGAAGTCGTAGTCGGGTCCGGTGGCCGACGAGTTCTTCAGCCACGGGTCGAGATTCTCGATCCAGCCTGCAGGCCCGTACTGCCAGATGAAGTAGGCACCGAGCATGAACGCATCGTGCTTACCGGACCCGCCAGCCAGTTCGGTGTTCAGCTTCGTGAAGTAGTCGGCCTCCGGCACTAGGTCGACGTTGACGTTGATCCCTGTGAGTTGGGTGAACTCCTTCAGCAGCGGCTGATAGGACTTCTGGTACGGATGCGGGGTCTGGAGGACGTTGATCGTCGACCCTGACGCCTTCTTCCAGTCGAATCCGCCGCTCACCTCCCCAGCTCCGTTGGGAGCGTTGGTCTTCCCGCCGACGCCGCACGCCGACAGCACCGGCAGACTCACCGCCGCCGCACCCGCAAGACCCATGGCCGCCAGAATGTTCCGCCGCGACAGTTCTCGACTCATCTCTCGTCCTTCGCTTCGACGCGCGTGATCAGGCCGGAATCAGGGAGACCTTGACCGACTCCTTGCCGCTGGCGACCAGGTCGAGTCCCTTCTGGAACTCGGTCAGCGGCAACTGATGTGAACAGATCTTGTCCATCGGCAACACACCGGACTCGATCATCTTGATCGCAGCGGGCCAGCAGTACGGGCCGAGATGGGCGCCGAGAACGTCGAGTTCCTTGTCGTCGCTGATGATGCTCCAGTCGACGGACACATCACTGCCAAAGACGCCGTATTCCACGTAGCGGCCCAGCTTGCGTAACAGGTTGAGGCCCTGGGGAACAGCGGAAGGATGGCCAGTGCCCTCCAGATAGACGTCTGCGCCGTAGCCGTCGGTGAGGTCCTTGATCACGCTGACGGCATCCTGCTCGGCGATGTTGATCGTGATGTCGGCGCCGCAGCCCTCTGCCAGCTTGAGCTTGTCCGCCGCCATGTCCAGGGCGATCACGTGCATCGGGCTCTTGGCGCGGGCGCCTGCGACCATCCCGAGGCCGATCGGCCCGCAGCCGGCCACCACGACGGTGTCCTCGAAGGTGATCTGCGCGCGCTCGACGGCGTGCAGTGAGCACGACAACGGCTCCGCGAACGCCGCGTGGTGCGGGGCGATGTCGCCGGAAACCTTGTGCACCAACGCCTCCGCCGGATACACCATGTAGCTCGCCATCGCACCAGGGGTGCGTCGCTTGAAGCCATAGAGGTCGTGCGGCTGGCACATGTGGTACTGGCCCCGCTTGCAGAACCGGCATTCCCAGCACGGCACGATCTGCTCGGACACCACTCGGTCGCCGACCGCGATCCCCCACCGCTCAGCGGCCGCGTCGTCGAGTTGGACCACTCGCCCCGCGAACTCGTGGCCGGGGATCACCATGGTCTCCGCCCAGGCCGGACGATTCTCGTCGCCCCAGAACTTCGCCGCCCCGTGGTAGCACTTCAGGTCGCTGGCGCAGATACCGACGGCCTCCACCCTGATGAGGGCCTCGCCGGGCCGGAGTTCGGGCACCGCCACCTCTTCGAGGCGATAGTCATGCGGTCCGTGGCACACCACGGCCTGCATCTTTTCCGGGATTTGGTCGGACATCTGGTGCTCCTTCGATGTCGGTGAGCCGACTGATCACATCCGGATATCGATGTGGTTGCAGTCACACTAAACCAGCTGGTGCACAAATGTCCAGAACAGATGTTCATAGAAATTTTGACCGAGAACAGATGTTCAGTGTCATACTCGTCACGTGCCTCGGTCAGCACAGCCCACCCAACCGAGCGGCGCCGACGGCGTCGTTTCCGACGTTGACGCTGGCCACTTCCCCACGTCGTTGCTGTACGCGGCCGCGAAGCTGTACTACACCGAGGACGCCACCCAGGCCGACGTCGCTGCGCAGCTCGGAACCAGCCGGGCAACGGTCAGCAGGCTGCTCGCCGAGGCGAAGCGGCGCGGCATCGTACGCATCGAGGTGGTGCCGCCAGACGAAGTCGCGACCAGCGATCTCGCCGACCGGCTTGTCCGCGCGCTCTCCCTGACGACGGTGTTCCTCAGCCATCCGCTCCCCGCGCCCGCCGCCGGACGGGCTCTGGTCGACGTGATGGGCGGCGCGCTGGCGCCCGCCGTCGGCCGAGCGCTGTCGGCAGCCGGGCTGTTGCCAGGTGACGTGCTGCTGGTGTCGTCGGGTCGCACCGTCTACGAAGTCGCGCAGTACGAGCTCGTTTCGCTGCCCGGCGTCCTGGTGGCACCGACCGTCGGCGGCAACGACCAGCCCGAGGAGTGGTACCAGACCAACGAGATCACCCGGCTGGTCGCCAACCGAATCGGCGGTCGGCCGAACTACCTGTTCGCGCCCGCGCTGCCCGGACCGGACCTGTACCCGTCGCTGCTCAACGATCCGAGCATCCAGCGGGTGCTGCACTTGTGGCCGCGCGCCCGGTGCGCGCTGATGGGCGTCGGTGCGCCGCCGCTGATGCGTTCGGACATCCCGCGTTTCGTGCCGACGGAATCGACATCGCTGCGCGCCGCGGTCGGCGACGTGTGCTCGCGGTTCTACGACCGTGCCGGTGAGGAAGTCGACTTCGAGGGACGTGAGCGGCTGATCGCCGTCGACCTGGAGGCACTGCGCCACCTTCCGGTGACCATCGCGGTGGCGGTCGGCAAGGACAAGATCGACTCCATCGTTGCAGGCGCGCGGGGTGGCTATTTCAACCAGCTGGTAACGGATCCGTCCACTGCGGCAGCGATCCTGACCAGTGTGGGAGACGACGCTGTGAAAGGTGTTTCGTGACAACGATGGCGGCACCTCGCTACGCCGGCGCGTTGCGGCTCGACGGCAGGCGCGCTCTGATCACCGGTGCGACAAAGGGCATCGGCGCAGACATCGCGAAGGCGTTCGCGTCGGCCGGTGCGCTGGTGGTGCTCAGCGGCCGCGACGAGAGCGAACTGGCCGCGGCCAGGACAGCGTTGGCGACCGAGTTCGGTGCCGAAGTTCGCACCGCCGCAGTCGATCTGGCGGATTCCGATGGCCCCTCCCGCCTCGCTGGGCTGGCGTGTGAGGCGTTCGGCGGCCTCGACGTGCTGGTGAACAACGCCGGAATCTCGCATCCGCAGCCGGTACTGGAGACGGATCCGGTGCTGTTCGACGAGACGATCGCCCTGAACCTCCGGGCACCTGCCCTGTTGGCGTCGGCCGTCGGCGCCGCCATGGTCGAGCAGGGCACCGGCGGGTCGATCATCACGGTGGCTTCGGCGGCAGCGTTGGCTCCGCTACCCGAACACTATGCGTACTGCGCGTCCAAGGCCGGACTGGTCATGGCGACCAAGGTGCTCGCCCGTGAGCTGGGCCCCTACGGGATTCGCGCCAACTCCGTGTGCCCAACCGTGGTTCTCACGGAGATGGGCCAGCGGGTATGGGGCGAAGAGGCGAAGGCAGCACCGATGATCGCTCGAATTCCGTTGGGACGGTTCGCCGTTCCGCAGGAGGTGTCGGACGCGGTGGTGTGGCTTGCCTCCGATGCTGCCAGCATGATCAACGGCATCGACATTCCGGTCGACGGCGGCTACACGATGGGCTGACGCTACGCGGGGTCGGCTTCTGCGAGCCGGTGCACGTGGTCACGGGTGGCCGGGTACAGCTCACGCCACGTCGCATACAAGCCCTCGTAGAGATCGCGGTTCCGCGCGTCCGGCTTGATCTCACGGGCGATCTTCGCCCAATCGGTGTCGGGCGGCACCAGCCCGACACCGATGGCGGCCAGCAGGGCGTCGCCGTAGCTGGCCCCGATGGCCTGCTCCGGGACGAGTTGCGGCCGCCCGGTGATGTCGCTGACCGCCTGGGCCCAGATCGGGCTGCGCAGCCCACCGCCGACAGCCACCGTCCGCGTTGCGCTGTGGGCGTCGTCGAAACGCTCGAGAATCTGCCGGATGCCGAACGAAATCCCTTCGTAGGCAGCCCGGAACAGATGTCCGCGCCCGTGGCGCAAGGTCAGGCCTGCGACGACGCCACGCGCCTGCGGGTCGAAGACCGGGGTCCGCTCGCCGGCGAAATAGGGCAACACCAGCAATCCCTCGCTACCTGGCGGCACGCTCTGGGCCTCGGCCATCAGATCGTCGAACGATGCTCCCCCGGTGACCCCCTGCAGCCATCCGATCAGGCTGCCCGCCGTAGAGGTGCCCGCCGCCAGCGCCAGGCTGCCGCGATCGACGCCCGTCGTGGTCCACAGCGTCGGGTCACTGTGGTACTCATCGATGATCTGCACCAGAAACATCGTCGAGCCGTACATCAACATCTGGTCCCCGGGCTTGCGGACGCCCACCGAGAACGCTTCGGAGTAGGCATCGACAGTGCCTGCTGACACCGGAGTGCCGGCGGGAACTCCGGTCGCCTCGGCCGCCGCCGCAGTGACCGAGCCGACGACGTCGCTCGGCCACACCAGACGTGGCAGCGGCAGGTGTCCGCAAATACGTTGCGCCCATTGGTGATTCCAGTCGAACTCGCGCGTGGCGTACAGCGGGTCGCACTGGCTGGCCGTGTGGTGATCCATCACGTACTCACCGGTGAGCTTGGCGGCGATGTAGGAGTTCGAGCCGTACCAGCCGGTGGCTCTGTCGAAGACGTCGGGCTCGTGCAGGCGAACCCACTCGATCTTCGGGCCGACGGCCTGGCTCGACAGCAGCGTGCCCGCACGCTCCAGGATCTTCTGCTCGCCGAGTTCGGCGGTCAACGACTCGATCTCGGCGGTCGCCCTGGTGTCGACGCCGTAGAGGATGGCCGGTCGCAATGGTCGCAGGTCGTCATCGCACAACACCAGGCAGGGTCCGACGCCACTGACACACATCCCGGCCAGCGACGCGCCAGCGGGCATCTTGGCCATCAGCGCAGCGCTGATCGAACACACCTCACGCCACCACATGCCCTCGGCGTCGACCTCCGCCCAGCCGGGCCGCGGCAAATCCATCGTGTGCGCGATCGCCTCTGAGGCCAGAACCGAACCTGTGGTGTCGACAAGGACACCCTTAGTGCTCCCGGTTCCGATGTCGATTCCGAGCAGCAAGTCCACTCTGCAACCCTACGACGAACCTCACTGTAGGTACCGGCCGGCCACCGGGCACAGCAAGCCTCTCAGGGGACGCCGTTGATGCCAGGATGTTGCCCCGCCGGAACCGATGGCGCCGGAGGCGCCTTGATTGCGGGTGTGAACAGATTGCCGCCCGTCGGATCGACGCTTTTCTCCGCGGGAGGAGGTGGCGTCGCAGGATTCGACGACGGCGTCGTGGTGGTGGTTGTCGTCGAAGACGACGGCGCTTGGTTGCCACCATCACGATGACGACTGCGCTACCCACGGCGGCCGTTGCCCGACGACCAAATTGATTCGATCTCGTTGTCAACTCCGACCCCTTCCCTACGCGGCTAGTTCTTACGAAGACGATGGACACCAGGAGGTTCCGTCGGCGCGGGCGGCGCTATTCACATGGGGAGAGAACAGATTTCCCTGTGGGGTTGATGTTCGTCTCAGTCGGCGGCGTAGGCGGCGTTGTCGCCGCCGGCGATGTCGTGGTTGCAGTTGTCGTGGTTGACGTCGAGGGTGCTTGATTGCCGGTACTTTCACATCCAGCGGTGATTGCGACCATTGCGACAACAGCTACACCACGGGCGACAGCGATGACGCGACGACTGTTGCGTTTCAAA
>Ga0163162_10005931_pt1 | contig 11823 bp, 12 predicted proteins | sample S55metaG_FD_115310 | JGI IMG/M metagenome (GOLD analysis project Ga0163162, IMG submission 115310) | Switchgrass rhizosphere microbial communities from Kellogg Biological Station, Michigan, USA - S5-5 metaG | ecosystem: Host-associated > Plants > Roots > Rhizosphere > Soil | place: USA...
GGAACTTCTTTTGGAAAATAGTCATCAGAGGTTCCTTCACCCCGTATGGCAGCGATCGGCAAAATGAGGTCACCCAGCTTGTTTCTTTTTTTTAATCCTCCGCATTTGCCCAGGAATAAGACAGCTTTTGGTTTTACGGCGCTTAACAGGTCCATTACTGTGGCAGCCGTGGGGCTTCCCATTCCAAAATTGATTATAGTGATATCGTCAGCGGTGGCACACGGCATGGGTTTATCCATTCCCACTATTTCTGCATTATTCCACTCTGCAAATAACTCTACATAATTACTGAAATTGGTAAGCAGGAAATATCTTCCAAAATTGTCAAGTTTTTCGCCTGTGTACCGGGGTAGCCAGTTGTGTACGATCTCTTCTTTTGTTTTCATCCTTTGCTCTTTGAATTCTGCTAATTTAAAAATTTATTTTTGGAGAATGATCGCAGTTAATTTCCCGGAACCTGTCTTTAGGCTCAAAAAAGAAAAAGATGTCGAATTCATTTTTGACAATATTCGCAAGCAATGGCTTGTTTTAAATGAGGAGGAATGGGTACGACAAAATTTCGTTCAATATCTTATTCAGACCCTGCACTATCCCGCGGCCTTCATTGCTATAGAAAAAGAAATTATGCTGGGTGAATTAAAAAAAAGGTTTGATATTCTTGTGTATAACAAAGCCCATCGTCCCTGGATGATGATCGAATGCAAAGCAACTGCTATTGGGTTGACTGATGCTGCGTTGCAGCAGGTGCTTCGTTACAACATCAGCGTTCCCGTCTCGTTCCTGGTTATCACCAATGGCCGCTTCACATATGGCTGGGAGAGGTCGGACCGGCAATTAAATCTTATTCAGCAAATGCCGTTGTGGCAATAAAAAGAGGCCGTTTCAGAAGTCGTCATTACGTCCGATAGTTATATCAGTAACACAGTCTGAAAAAATCAATTCTTGATTGTTAAAAATAGACTGCTTCAGTCGTTTCTCCATCGCAATGACGACAAAACAACTTTTGAGACAGCTTCGTAATGAAAAGTATGTTATTGCTTGTCAAATATCTTTTCATCAATAGGGACATCCAGTTCTATCTTGTCAAAATGAACTTCCTGCAGTGTTTGGCCGCCAGAGCGGACTGACCTCATCATGGTGAATTTGACATTGCCAATATCTTTTACCTCGCTATAAAATGTTTCCAGCTCCATCTCCTGGCCCATCACGCTTCTCATACCGATAGTTTTTACAAGCATGTAAGTATTCGCATCAATAAAATAGGTTGTTGTTTTGTTATCGTCTGTCGTAAGTTTTATTTTATAGGTCTTCGCCCCTTCGACATCTTCCTGTCCAAGGAGTTCTGCCTTATAGCCATGGTCTTTATAATCCATTAACTGGCTGACTAGTGAACCCTGAATTTTAAATTCATTCAACTCCTCTGGTGTTGCATCCGTAGCGGTTGGAGCGCCGGCATAAGGATTGACCTTCCATCCTTTGCCATCCTTGTAAGCGTTGGTGATGCTCTGACCCATTACATCAACATCTGTACGCATCGCTCTGCCATTGATGATCTGAACCGTCATTGGAAATTGATTTCCCTGCGCGCTCGCCGTTCCTGAAAACTTTGCTGTTTTAATTTTTTTGAAATTATCGAGGCCACCAGCAGCATTTGCATATTTCTGGACGATCTCGTCGACGGTTTGCGCCTCGGCTTTGATAAAAGCGAAACCGAGAAGTACTAAAAATATCTTTTTCATATTAATTTTTAATGTTGAAATTCTTACGGGAATATTCCCAATTCTGCATAACTCGTTCCCACTTTGTTAATGGCTACTACAAATGCCGCCGTTCGCATATCGGGAATTTGCGGATTGGCTTTCCAAGCCTCCATGATCTCACGGGTAGCGGTGCTCATTGTTTCTTCAAGACCACTGTAGACAAGATCTACTTCATCAGCACCGTGCAGAATAAATTCCTTTTCATCTATATCCACTTTTTTCCCACTCATCGCTTCCATTTGACCTATTATATGAGCATTCATGTTTTCGGTAAAGCGTTTTTCCAGGCGTCCGTACCGGACGTGGCTTAAATTCTTCAACCATTCAAAATAAGATACTGTTACTCCTCCTGCATTCAAATACATGTCGGGTACAACAATGACCCCTCTTTTTGCGAAAACTTCATCTGCATCCGGCGTTAGTGGCCCATTCGCTGCCTCCCCAATTAATCTTGCTCTTACTTTTGGCGCGTTTTCTCCATCTATGACATTCTCCAGCGCGGCAGGAATTAAAATATCACAATCCATTTCTAATGCATCCGTATTTTTTGCGAAATTCTTTGCTCCGTGAAAATTCAGTATCGTTCCGGTCTTTCTGCGATTGTCAAAGACATCATCAATGTCCAGGCCTTCTTCGTTGTAAATAGCACCCTCATATTCCGCCAATCCAATGATTTTTGAACCTGCATCCTGGAAAAATTTAGCCGTATGATATCCCACGTTTCCGAGTCCCTGGACCACGACACGCTTTCCTTCTACACCTGTTGTCAATCCCAGCTTCTTCATTATGTCAGGCATATTACAAACCTCGCGTAAACCAAAGAATACGCCGAGTCCTGTAGCTTCCCGGCGCCCGCGTACTCCGCCTTGTGTTACCGGTTTGCCCGTTACACAACCAGCTGCATCAATCTCTCCGGGTCTTAAACTTGAATAGGTATCGAGTATCCAGGACATTTCCCTTTCACCGGTTCCATAATCGGGAGCCGGAACATCAGTGCCGGGACCAATAAAATTTTTCCGGATCAGTTCAGCCGTATACCGACGAGTGATCTTTTCAAGTTCGTAAGCAGAATATTTTTTGGGGTCGACCTTTATGCCTCCCTTAGCCCCGCCAAAAGGCACGTTCACAATAGCACATTTGTAAGTCATCAGGGCCGCCAACGCCATGACTTCATCCTGGTTTACTTCAGCAGCAAATCGTATCCCGCCCTTGCAGGGTGTTTTGTGTTGCGAATGCTGAACTCTGTAAGCTTCGATCACATCAATCCTTCCATCATCCATTTTAACCGGGAACTTCATCTGGTAGACAGCGTTGCATTCCTTTATTTGTTCGAGGACACCGGGATCCCATTTTGTAAAGGCCGCTGCCTTGTCAAACGTTTTATTTACGTTTTCAAAAAAACTATAATGCTTCTCCGACATGATGTTAATTTTTGAATGATTTGAATAGTTTTATTTGCTTGTGAATTACTGTAATAGTTATAAAAATTTGTCGGTCCGTTTTCGAAGGATATCAACTGCAGTCAACTCATCGCTCAACCGCTATTTTTTTCGATTTTGGTTATCTTTCTATCCAACCGTACCAGGTATAGAAGCAAGCCCAGTAAGATCAGCACGACAACCGCCACGACAACATATATTCTTCCATTGCTACGCATCGTATCAGCCATGTCGACTTTGTCGTCTTGAGCGTGAGTGATTAGTGTTAATGAAAGCGATATTATCAGCGCAGATAGGTATTTTATTTTTCTCATTGGAGCAGTCTTTTTTCTTTTAGCAGGCTCAAACGGATTTTGAGAGAGGTTATCCAAACGCCTAACAATGTCCACCCGATCACAGCAGGATAGAAAACCAATCTCATGCGGGCATCGATGTCTTTTGTATCCAAAGCAGGATTACCATTCTCTCCCCCGGGATGAAGGCTTGGTAATATACGCGGGATGACCCATATTGTCGGAAACAGCAGCGCATATGCAAATATGTTGTATACAGCAGTGATTCGTGCTCTTTTGTCGATATCAGAAATCGAATCACGCAAAACCATGTAGGCAAAATAAATAAGCAAAGCGATGGCTGCTCCGATCAGCTTTGGTTCACGGGCAACTGCACCGAATGATTGAAAGGAACTGTTATTTGGATCCGCCCAGGTATAACTCATCCAGACAGCACCGGTAGCATAACCAAGCACCCCAAATAGTATTCCCACAGCTGCAAAATGGCGACTGTAGATGTCGTCAGTTAATTTATTACTACGGAGATACCTGATTGCATATACTACGGAAGCCGAAAAAAGTATCATCATGCAGAACCACATGCACACATGAAAATAAAGATTGCGAATGGTCTCAGATAGAGCTGGTAACCGGGGAACATCCATTAAAAAACCACCGATGAAAGTGTAGAAGAGAAGGATCACGCATAATATTTTCCACCAGGATTTACGCATATATATTAAACATCGCTCCGGTCATTCTTAGTGCGAATGATGGGCAGCAACCGTTTCAAAAAAGCGCAGCAAAAATAAGGAGGAAATGACAATGAATAATTAATAATTAATAGTGAATACTTTTTCCGTGCGTTAAGATAGATGCTGCCTGGGATTATTTGTGTTTTCCCGATCTGCAGGCAAGTAATCTCAAAGATGAACACAGATTTGTGAAATTCAGGATCAGTGATAGTCTGTGAGCATTCAATCTTTCCATAGAAAAGGAAAAAGAATGACCGCTAATAAGACTACCATCAGGTCAAGAGCGACCAGTAAAAGGATTGTTATAACAGGAATTGGAATTGTTACGCTGAAAGTTGCATTCGACAATCTCATTAACAGGATCAATTGAGGAATGATAAGAGGAAATCCAAGGATCGCCATAATGGCGGCATTTTGCTGTGCTTTTGCTGCGATTGCTGCTAAAAAAGTAAATACCAGGCTTAGGCTCCAGCCGCCTAACAAAACAAGACCGACGAATGCCCCGGCTTTTAATAAGGGGCTTCCCAGGAATAGACTGAATAAAGCAAGACTGAGTAAACTCATGAGCAACATCAGTAAAGAATTAAACAGCAGTTTCGCCAACACAAAATCTCTTGGTCCCGCTATTGAATAAAAATAAAGCATACGACCGCGGCTTTCCTGCAGGAAACTTTTTGCCACTGCATTGACTGAAATAAAGATCTGTATCACCCAAAACAGTCCGTTCCATACATTGCTTTCCGGTGATTCAATAGCCATGTATAAAACAAAAATGGTCGCGCCTATATATAGTAGTACTCCATAAAAACTGTACTGCTGTCGTATCTCAAGCAGCAAGTCTTTCTTAAATAACGTGAATATGTGATTAATGGACTTCATTCATTCCTTTATTATAGCATATCCGGCAACGTGGTTCATACACATCCAATTCGCCGAGCATCACCTGGTCATCATTCGGGACTTTTCGATAGGAGTAGTTCGCAATATTTCCGCAAATCACGCAGATCGCATGTACTTTGGTCACAAAATCTGCCTTTGCCAACAGGCTGGGCATAGGGCCAAACGGATTTCCAAGATAGTCCATATCGAGGCCCGCAACAATGACCCGAACACCGCGAAGAGCAAGTTGATCGCAGACCTTGGGCAATTCTTCATCGAAGAATTGAGCTTCGTCTATGCCTATAACGTCCGCTCCCTGCGCAAGCAACAATATTTTTTGCGAATTGTCGATCGGAGTGGAATGGATGGCATTGGTATCATGCGAAACGATCCTCAATTCATCATATCGTCTGTCAATAGCGGGTTTAAAGATCTCCACCTTCAGATTTGCAATCTTTGCTCTTTTTAGTCGCCGGATAAGCTCCTCCGTTTTTCCAGAAAACATAGATCCGCAGACAACTTCGATCCATCCGCGGCGCTCGCCTGTTATAGTGGGCTCAATAAACATTGTTAAATTGATTGGATTAATTATTCACAGCGTCCTTATTGGCAAACAGTTTGTAACTTTAAACCACTGATTTCACGAATTTTAAGGATCGCACTTTACGGATTAATGAATGCTTGCAAAAATAAATTCCGTGGAATCCCTTCCGAAATCATTTTATCAGCGATTCAAAAATAGTTAAATCAATGGAACGTATCCGTGTACTCATTGCAAGATTAAAGGAACAGGCGGAGCAAAATGCCAGCCCTTCTCAAATGCTGGTAACCCTTCAAATGTTGCAAAATGAATTATACCAATTACAAGTGAATGGTAATTTTAGCCTCGGTACTTCGAAGGTTGCCGTAATGCTTCCAAAAACAGTCAATATTGCTGTGTCGCAGGAGGTTCAGAAAAAGGCTGAGGGTAAAGTCGAAAAACAACCAGCGGAAGTGGAAAATGAAGAAGCAGTTTACGCGAGAAACAGGGCGACGTCACCGAAAAAACCTGAGCCGGCTAATTTGTTGTTCGATCCGTTATTTGAGATCCCGACGCTGTCACACCAACAGGGTGTAAAAGAAATAAATGAAATGGCCGAGCACCAGGCAGAATCACTTAACGATCGGCTGAGGCAGGAAAAAACAGAAGTTGTTGAAGTATTAAAGCACGAGCCGATAAAGGATCTTCGGAAAGCGATCGGCATCAACGATCGTTTCGTTTTTATCAATGACCTTTTCCGCGGCGACGAAGCGATGTATGAAAGAAGCATAAAAACGATCAACAGCTTTCACATTTTCCAGGAGGCTGAATATTGGATCAGCAGGGAACTGATAGTAAAGCTTGGCTGGGATAGGGAGAGCGAGATCGTTAAGCACTTTATTCATCTCGTTAAAAGACGGTTTATCTCTATATAACTCAAAACTTTTCCTGTAGCCCCTTTATTTTCCCGGACATAATTTTTTGAAGCATTGCATCTCGACCCATAGTCACCTTTGTCATTAAGCAGGGTTATTAATGTCTTATATAATCCTTCGGGGTCAGAAAAGGATATTGCTCCACCCACTTGTATCAGCTCGGCGGCTTCTTTATATTTTTTGTAATTCTTACCAAACAGAACTGGCTTGCCATAAACGGCTGCTTCTAAGACATTGTGAACTCCATCGTGTGTAAATCCTCCACCGACATAAGTTATAAACGCATATTTGTACAATCGCGAAAGCATACCAATATTGTCTATGATCAAAATGTTGCTTCGGGTAGATAAATAAGAGGTGAGTTGGGAGAATCGAACAGACGAAGGAAAAAGTTTTTTTATTTCATCAAGGTGATCGTCATTGATTTCATGAGGTGCAATAATCAGCTTAAGCCGATCGCTGGCCAACTTATTGAACGCGGTTTGCAGGAACTCTTCGTCCTTTGGCCACGTACTACCGGCAACTATAGCTTTGTCCGAGCTAATAAAGGATTCAACCAGCGTAACCGGTTCAAATTTTTCAGAGAGCTCTACAACTGTATCAAACCGGGTATCTCCACTCACCACACAATGATCCACGTTTACTGTTTCCAGTAATTTTTTTGATCCTTCGTCCTGCACAAATATTTGTGTAAAACAGTTGAGCATTTTTCTCTGTAAAGTTCCATACCATTTAAAAAATGCCTGGTCTTGCCGGAATACTGCAGATACCAGAAAACAATGGACACTTCTTCTTTTGATCTCACTCAAATAGTAATACCAATAATCGTACTTAATAAAAATGGCGAGGGTTGGTCGGACGGCATCGAGAAATTTTCGGGCATTCCCTGGTGAATCCATAGGAAGGTAAAAAACATGATCTGCGCCCGCATAGTCTTTTTTTATTTCGTACCCCGAAGGTGAAAAAAAAGTTATAAGCAATTTATGTTTTGGGTATTGTGATTTGATTTTTTCCATCACGGGTTTGCCCTGTTCGAACTCGCCTAGTGATGAACAATGAACCCATACAATGCCGGATTCTGAACCGTTGACCTCTTGTTTTATTTTTTCGAAAAGCCTCTTTCGGCCATCGATCCATTTCCTGGCCTTTTCGTTCCAGATCGAAGAAATACCTACGGCTACACGATACAACCAAAGGAAAATTGAATAGAAAAAACCCGACAAATTTTTGATTTTGGCAAATGTAAAAGCATTCATATAACCTACCTATATTTTATTATTTTTGCGCGGCTTTGACTTGTTTGCCGCAGCAAAGACTTAAATCTTGAACTCGAATGAGACAAATTCAGATGGTAGATACCCAGACCCAGTATCAAAAGATCAAAAATGAGGTTGACCTGGCTATTAAAGAAGTGATCGACAGCTCCGCTTTCATTAACGGAAAGATCGTCCAGGAATTCGCACTTAATCTTGCCAGATATCTTGATGCAAAATACGTGGTTCCTTGTGCTAACGGAACTGATGCCTTGCAGATCGCTATGATGGGCCTTGATCTTAAGCCTGGAGATGAAGTCATCACACCCTCTTTTACTTATATCGCTACTACCGAGGTAATCGCTTTACTAAAGCTTACGCCCGTATTTGTCGAAGTTGATCCACAGACATTCTGTATTGACCCCGTTGCCATTCGGAATGCCATTACACCAAAAACAAAAGCGATTGTACCTGTTCATTTATACGGTCATTCCGCCGCGATGGAGGAGATCATGGATATCGCCCGTGAATTTAACTTATATGTTATCGAAGATAATGCCCAGGCTATCGGGTGTGATTATATTTTCCGTAACGGGGTAAAGAAGAAGACGGGCACGATCGGAACTATTGGCACTACCTCTTTCTATCCGTCAAAAAATTTAGGCGCTTACGGCGATGGAGGGGCTCTTTACACAAATGATGATGACCTAGCGGTCAAGCTAAAAATGATCGCGAATCATGGCCAAAGCAAACGGTATTATCATGACCTGGTGGGATGCAATAGCAGGCTTGATAGCATACAGGCAGCTATACTCAATGAAAAACTAAAGCACCTCGATGAATACATTGATGCCCGCAGACAAGCAGCCGCGTTTTATGACAATGCGTTCGCGGATTGTCGAAAGATCAAAACTCCTTTCAGGGCGTCATATAGTAATCATGTTTTTCATCAATACACTGTGATACTGGAAGGTGTAGACCGTGATGAATTGCATAAATTTTTAACGGAACAGAAAATTCCGTCTATGATTTATTATCCTGTACCGGCTCATCGACAAAAGATGTTCGAACAGTATAACACTTCCAATCTAAAGATGCCGGTAACGGACTGGCTGACAGAACGCGTAATCTCCCTGCCTATGCATACAGAATTGGATGAGGAGCAATTGAATTATATTTCTTCGAGGGTACTCGAGTTCATAAATCGTTAAATTAAGGAAATGAAAATTGCCGTCATTGGTACCGGTTATGTTGGTTTAGTGACAGGGACTTGTTTCGCTGAAACGGGCAACACAGTGATTTGTGTGGATATAGATGAACAGAAAATAAATAAACTTTCGAGGGGAGAAATGACCATCTATGAGCCCGGCCTTGAGAAGCTACTGAGGCGTAATTTGCGTGAAGGCCGTCTTAAATTCACAACTGACCTGGCCGATAGCGTCAATGAATCGTTGCTTATTTTATTGGCATTGCCAACTCCACCCGGTGAAGATGGGTCTGCGGACCTTTCTGCGATCCTCAAAGTGGCAAACGACCTGGGGAAGATCATTAAGGAATATAAGGTTATAATTGATAAAAGTACTGTGCCGGTGGGTACAGCAGAAAAGGTGCGAAAAGCAATCGCGATAAATTGCAAATGTGAATTTGATGTTGTTTCAAATCCCGAATTTTTACGGGAAGGTCTCGCTGTAGAAGATTTCATGAAACCAGACCGGGTCATCATCGGCACGAGTTCCGATAAAGCGAAAAAAATACTGAGTGATCTGTATGCTCCTTTCGTGCGCCAGGGAAATCCCCTTGTTTTTATGGATGAAAGGTCAGCCGAATTAACCAAGTATGCAGCCAATTCGTTTCTCGCAACCAAGATCTCTTTCATGAATGAGATAGCTATCCTTTGTGAACGGTTGGGTGCTGACGTTGATATGGTTCGTCGCGGGTTGGGAAGTGACGACCGCATCGGCAAAAGGTTTTTGTTTCCCGGGATCGGGTACGGGGGAAGCTGTTTCCCGAAAGATGTAAAAGCTCTTGTGCAGTCAGCCAGCGAAGTAGATTACAGTTTTAATATACTGAAAGCAGTTATGCAGGTAAACGAAAAACAGAAGGTCTACTTCCTGCCACGCATAAAAAAACATTTCAATAATAATCTTAAAAATAAAAAGATCACATTGTGGGGATTGGCCTTCAAACCGAATACGGACGATATAAGGGAGGCGCCTGCGTTGGCCATTATAGACGAGCTCTTAAAGGAAGGAGCGCTTGTAACAGCATTCGATCCTGAAGCGATGGCCAATGTGAAAAAGATGCTTGGAGATAAAATAATCTTCGCTGACAGCCAATATGACGCCATTAAAGATTGTGATGCATTGATCATCGCGACAGAATGGAACGAATTTCGTACTCCTGATTTCGACAGGATGGTTTCGCTCATGAAAAATAAAGTGATCTTCGATGGAAGAAATGTCTATGAGCCAGGAATGATGAGGGACCTTGGATTTCATTACGAAAGTATTGGCAGAGGCACCTTAAAAAGTTAGTGGATGATTAAAAGATGCTATGAAAATGAATAAACGCGTCCTTATTACAGGCGCTGCTGGTTTCCTTGGCTCGCACCTTTGTGATCGTTTCATAAAAGAAGGATACGATGTGATCGGAATGGATAACCTGATCACAGGGGATCTTCGCAATATTGAGCATCTTTTCAAGCTGAGGACTTTTGAATTTTATGATCACGACGTTTCGAAATTCATCCACATACCAGGATCGCTGGATTATATTCTTCATTTTGCATCGCCCGCAAGCCCGATCGATTATTTAAAAATTCCGATCCAAACTTTGAAAGTAGGCGCTTTAGGAACTCACAACTGCCTGGGCCTGGCTTTGGAAAAACAAGCAACAATACTCGTTGCATCAACCAGTGAAGTATATGGTGATCCGCTTGTTCATCCACAAGCTGAAGAATATTGGGGCAATGTAAACCCGGTAGGCCCCAGGGGGGTGTATGATGAGGCGAAACGTTTCATGGAATCGATCACGATGGCGTATCACACCTTTCACGGAATCGATATACGGATCGCACGAATATTCAATGTATATGGGCCAAGAATGCGGCTGAACGATGGCCGGGCCTTGCCTGCGTTTATTGGACAAGCCCTGCGGGGTGAAAATTTGACTGTGTTCGGTGACGGCTCTCACACAAGGAGCTTTTGTTTTGTCGAGGATACGATCGAGGGCATCTATCGCCTTCTTCTGAGTGACTATTGTATGCCCATGAATATTGGCAATCCTGATGAAATCTCTATCCTTGATTTTGCAAAAGAGGTATTGGACTTAACGAATAATCAAGTAAGTATTATATTTAAACCTTTGCCGGTTGATGATCCGAAAAACAGGCAGCCAGATATATCAAAAGCAAAAGAAATATTAGGATGGGAACCGAAGGTAAAACGACAGGATGGGCTGAGGGTCACTTTAGAATACTTTAAATCTCTGCCGGCTGAAGAATGGAAGAAACGACCGAAAGAGTTTAGCCAGAGAAATAAGAAACATAGAACTTAAACTTAGAATCTAGAACCACATGTATGTATAAAGAACTTGTTGGTAAGGAAAAGAAGCTTGCCGTAATAGGGCTGGGATATGTAGGGTTACCAATTGCACTGGAATTTGCAAAAAAGATCTCGGTCATTGGGTTCGATATTAACCAAAACCGGATCGAATTAATGAAAAAAGGAATTGATCCGAGCAATGAACTAGAGGAACAGGCATTCCGGGATTGCGATATTGCTTTTACGAATTCTCTCGATGTATTGCGGGAAGCGAATTTTTTTATTGTTGCGGTGCCTACACCGGTTGATGAGCACAATGTTCCCGACCTTATTCCTGTCCAAAAAGCCTCTGAAACAGTTGGCAAGGTGATAAAGAAAGGCGATTATGTCGTGTTTGAGTCGACAGTTTACCCCGGGTGCACGGAAGAAGACTGTTTGCCAATTATTGAAAAACTATCGGGACTTAGA
>Ga0163162_10005932_pt1 | contig 11822 bp, 19 predicted proteins | sample S55metaG_FD_115310 | JGI IMG/M metagenome (GOLD analysis project Ga0163162, IMG submission 115310) | Switchgrass rhizosphere microbial communities from Kellogg Biological Station, Michigan, USA - S5-5 metaG | ecosystem: Host-associated > Plants > Roots > Rhizosphere > Soil | place: USA...
GATGTAGCTGGTGCGTAATCCGCTCCGACTCATGCCACTTCTAGACCAGAGTTGCTGCTAGCTAAGACACCGTAGAGCGGAGAGTTTACCGTATCAGGATCGCATTCAATTTACTCGGTATTACGCGTTACTTTCCGCCGGTCGAGCGGGAATCGGTAAACCTCATAGATGCATGGCATGTAGAGAACGCACTCAGTGAAATGCTCGATCATGCTACATGATGAGTCTTGCCTGCGACGCCCCTGGGGCCTGTTTGACACACCAAAACAATCAGCGTAGCGTTAATGGTGAGTGAGTCCTTCCGTTCCTCTTTCAGGTTCCCTGAGCTAAGTCAGTCCATCTGAAGTACCCTTCCCCTTAGTAAAACAACGAACCTGGAGGTTCAATATGTTTGCTTCCCAAGCATCCGCACCAACAAAGCTCGCCGTCCCGAAAAATACTTTTGCAGCGGCAGCGCCAATCTCCGAGGCAGCTGCGCTAGAAAACAAGATTAGAGAACGCGCCCATCAGCTCTACGAAGACCGTGGTCGTGAACCCGGCAAGGAACAACAGGACTGGATCCAAGCCGAGCACGAGATATTGAACCAACGGCCGTAGCTTATCTATAAAGAACGTTCAGTCTCCGGGGGCCTCTTCAAGGAATGGCTCCAGGGTGACCCATGACAAAATGCCTAGAGTGCAAGAATCTCAAACGGGTGTACGAATCCAAGCTAACCAGATATCTTGCGGCCCGATCAGCGGTGCTTTATCGAATCAGCACGGAATTTGCGGCTAAGCAACAGGTCGATATGGAACGCGCCAAGAACGATGTGGAAGAGCACTTATTGACCTGTCCCTTCGCCGCCAGAGTGAAATGCCTCGCGTTGTTACCGCTGCAAGAGTCTTCCGCCCTTTGGCGTCCCCGGCTTTAAATAGCCTGCGCCTGGGTATGAGAAACTGGCACGACCAGAGCACGACCCAGAACACCACAAGAAGCAAACACACATACAGCAATACAGCTTTCATAAACTGCCTCTCCGCCCGATTTCCTGGCGGTGATCGTCAACCACCAAAATGCGAAAGGCATTCATAGAAAACCCCCACCGGAGAGAAAGTTATCAGGGTTAATACCTAACAGTCTGAGCAGAATTGCTCAAGGGCTCCCCGACATGTGCAAGAACAAACCTCTTGAAATGTTCTGGACCTTTAGGTACAGCGGAATCAGAGTGGCGTGGAAATCTTAATCGTGCAGAACTACGTTGAGCAGCGAGCTGTGGACTTGCAATCCGCCGTTGTAATGGATGAAGCCTAACTTCCTGAACCGGTTCATGAAAAAGCTGACACGTGAACGAGTGGTTCCAACCATCTCTGCCAGGGTTTCCTGACTGATTTTGGGAACAACTGTCTCCGGCGCGCCCTCCTTGCCAAAATGAGCAAGCAAGAGAAGAACACGGGCCAATCTCTTTTCACTGGAATTGAATAGTTGGTCAACCAAGTCTTCTTCATACCGAATATTGCGTCCCAGTAGATAGGCCACGAACATATCGGAAAACGCATGTTCCCGATGAAGCGCTTCTATCATGGCCTTCTTGTCGATCCGCAGGAGTTCACAATCAGTCATTGCAGCCGCTGACCCCATACGTAGGACCTGACCGGCCAGGGCGCCTTCGCCAAAAAAATTGCCCTCACTTATTATGCCAATCGTCGCTTCCTTGCCCGTCTTGGATACGACGGTGAGCTTCACTTTACCTTTTTGAATATAGAAGACAGCATCCGCCCCAACCCCTTGTGCGTATATTGTCTGCCTTTCCGAAACCGCCACGAGCTTCCTGCCAGCGCCAATTGTTGCCAGAAAAGTTTTGGGATCGAACTCGCGGTTCTTCTTAACTACTGCGGTAACAGGTCTCATCAGCAATGATTCTAGTCCAAACAGGGGCTTTCAAAGTGAGTCATTTTGCTCAGTATTTCAGGAGGGGATGGCGCAACCTTATAGATAGCCCAAGAGAGCGGTTCATCCGCCAAACCAGACGGCCTACCACATTCTTGAGCGGGGCTTGCCCAGACAAGGTGGTTCGCGGGCAATTTTCGGTCATGTCTAACAGCCGGAATCCCCCAATCGAGTCGCCCTTCCCTCGGAGGGGCATCTTGATCCGGGCCAGCCCCCAACCCGACCGTCGATCCGAGTGGGAGGAGCACATGCACCGGGCAGATCTACTAAAACCTGACCTACTTAGCGAAATCCTGTTGCTGGGAACCGGCGCGCTGATATTGGTTTCCGTCTTGCTAGTAACTGTGACTGCGCTCGCGCGACCTTAATCACGCAGTTAGTTTCTCTGGAGGATTTATGCAGCCCGTTCAAGTCGGTACGATTCTGCTCGAGTCGCAGCCACTGATGACCGAGGTTCTTGAGCTGGAGAGCGAGCCTTACGCAGGGAACTGGAGCCTGGTCAAGGCGCTGGATGGCTTCGCCCTAGATCACAAAATTCGTGATGCTGGGTGGAACTTCTTTTTCATGGCTGCGGAAGTAAGAGCGATGTTCTTCGGTGCGATTGGGGCGGAGAAGATCCGAAACGCGTTGCGGCGGATTCTAGGGAAAGTAAGGCTGGAACACTTCAACGCCCTTGAGGTGACTGGAATCGTTGCTAAACGTTTTCTGGGTATTCCTTACACCGTCATTATGGCGCACTCCCGCCACGTCCAGCAGAGTTGCTCCTTGGATAGTACGAAGGAACGTCGCACGATACGGCACGACGCGGAATGGGCTAAAAGTTGAGCGACAGAGAGGTCCCTGTGAAATTTGACCAGAATCAAAGCCTTGAGCGAATCCTTGAATCTGCAATTGTTGTGTCTTGGGAAGACCTGATGCATGGCGCCCAAACCGGTTTGATTCATATCGAATACAACTTCGCTCCAGCTGCTACTTTGGAGTATTTGAAAGTTTGGTCATCCATAACCCGAGGCCGCTGGTTTCTGGCTTGTGAGTACTGGATGTCAGCTTCCAAATTTCACAGTGCCGGCATCCACTTCGAAAATGGATACCAGTCGGAAACTCTAGCGCACATTCTGGAAGTCATCATGCAGCACCAGGACAGCTTCGCGCTTGTTCCCAACCTCGGACGGCAGGGATTGCTTCAGGTCCCAACCCCCACTCAACAGAAGAGCACGGCAGCTGCCGCATCGATGTGCGAAGTCTTCGACCGTCTCGACTTAGTATTCGACCAGCCTGTTGCCGCCTGAATTCTGCGCCTCCTTTATCTCCTCACCTTAGGATTGTGACTTGTGTCGAATGCAACGATGCATTCTTGTGTCTCATTGAAATACTTTACACGAGGGTCGGGGACCAAATTATTTGTCCGCAGCCGCCAAGCGCCGATCCCGATGCGGGTCTGTCCGGGGCAGGCCCGTGCTAAGCTCACACTTCTGTCCCGGCAAAGCGCCACAAGTTGGGCAACGAACCGTCAGGGCTTGTGCGATCTTGTCCTTCATTCCTGCATAATGCAGCATTCGCTTGGCAACAAGATGGTCAATTCTGACCAGTAGAGGCCAGGGGCTTTGATCTAATTCCGCGTTTCTAGATTCCGGATTTCGCGGCGCAGATCGTCAATTGCCAAATTGAGGCGGAGCAAAAGAATCACGGTATCCCTTCCGGCATTGTTTACTTCCTCACCTGCCCCCATAATGCGCGACAGCCAAGCTGATAGTGCCGCCTCATTCAATGTTTGCGGTATGTCCATATCTCTCCTAAATTGACAAAGTCTAAGATCAGTACCGAGCCAGGGAATCGCGACATTTCCGAGCTGCTCACGTGATAAGATGCAATTGAGGTGGTTCCCACCCTCTCCTCTTTCAGGTTCCCTGAAACTAAGTCAGCCCATCTGAAGTCCGTCTCCACTTAGGCTCTCAGGAAATCAGGTATGTAATGCCATCAACCGCAATTCTGCACGAAGTTCAACGGCTCTACGGCGTGAGCGACCGCCTTGACTTGTTGGCGGAGCAACATCCCCTCGTCTCAGAAGCGCTCCTCGCTATCTCGGGAAGCGTTCGTAACACGGCAACTCTTTTGGAAGTGCTAGTCGCGACGAAAATGGTGCCGCTCTCAGGATTAGATCCAGCAGATGCCTGATTTGCACATCGCTGTTTGTGGATTAGACTGTGGGATTTCGGCGTGGAAGCTAGTCGTGGAGAACGACATTTAGAAGTGAACTATGAACTTGCAGCCCGCTCCGGCCATATTCAACGAAGCCTAATTTTCTGAATCGATTCATAAAAAAACTGACCCGCGAGCGGGTTGTGCCTATCATCTCCGCCAGGGTCTCCTGACTGATCTTGGGGATTACAGTCTCAGGCACGCCGTCTTTACCGAAATGAGCCAGTAAGAGCAGAATCCGGGCCAGTCTCTTTTCGCTGGAGTTGAAAAGTTGGTCAACTAAATCTTCTTCGTATCGGATGTTCCGTGCCAGCAGATACGCTACGAACAGATCCGAGAACGCGTGTTCGCGGTGGAGCGCCAGCATCATTGCCTTCTTATCGATGCGCAGAAGTTCGCAGTCTGTCATGGCGGTTGCAGACCCCATGCGTAAAGGCTGTCCAGCCAGGCCGCCTTCTCCGAAAAATTCTCCCTCGCTCAATATGCCGATGGTAGCTTCCTTGCCAGTCTTCGAGACCACGGTGAGTTTTATCTTACCCGTCTGGACATAAAACACCGCATCAGCGGTATCGCCTTGCGTGAAGATTGTTTGTTTGGTAGGGAAGGCCACGATTTTTCTGCCCTCGCCGATGGTTGCGAGGAATGCACGACAATCGAAGTCGCGCTTTTTCTTGGCCGGGACAGCTGGTGACATCAATGACTTCTCCTTGGAGGGAATTACACTCTTAGAGATTGTGTCAGAGATGGCGTTCCCAAAAATGTTCACTTTTGCTCAGAAATGATAAAAATCCTGGCAGATGCAAATCAAATCTTATCTTTGCTAATGTGTTGAAAAATGAGCAATATTGAGCACTTTTCGGCCATGAAATATTGCATGATGTCGCAGTGAAAACCAAGGAACTTACGCCAAAGCAGATATTATCCGTGCCTTGTCCTACGTGCGGTGCCGCGATCGAGGAGCCTTGCGAACTACATATGGGCGCCCTGCGCACCGAGCCACACCGGAATCGGAAACTTTCCGCAGCCGAGGCCGTGGAAACGAAGCCAGCAAACGATAACCACGCAACTCTCTTGCCGGCAAACTATTCCGCCTCATAAACGGATATTGCGAAAACTGCGGCATGAACTCCCGCTGACAATCGTATGGGCAACGATCTGGGTAAGCATCCACATGCCGGAGAAGAAAAACTACCCGTCGCCGAACCTGTCCCCCGACTAGCAAAATGGCGCGCAGCCAAAATACTCCATCTAAGCAGCAACGTGACTACAACGAGCATGTGGAGTTCACCCAGCCCAATTCGGATCGTAAGACAGACTAGTGAGAAAAAGTAGTTATCGGGCGTTTCTAAAAAAGTTTGGCCTAAATATTTCCAAAACCGAACAATCTTGAACATTGCCCGATCCTTCGCAAGGCGCACTATCTCGGCAGATTGGCAGGATGTGAAGGCTTGCAAACAATCTAATGAAATGAGCAATCTTGAACAGTCACACCATTATGGGGGCAGTACTATTCAAACTGCTTTATACGGCGATCCCTGCAATAGGGATTTCCCCTTAGGGGCAGGCATAGGTTAGCCTCGGCCAAGTTGGCGACTTTCGACCTTCACGTCTGCCCCAGTTTTCTGTACTTGCCCTGACTTAGCGCGAGGCCTGCCGACCTTAGCCGTAGTTTGACAATGGTAGCGCAGAAGCTTAGCATTGAAATTGAGCAAGCTACCTCTTCTTACTCTTTCAGGTCCTCTGAACTAAGTCAGCCCATCTGAAGTCTTTCCTCTTAGCTTCCCCTCTGAAGGAGGAACTTTTATGACAGTATTGGCCCGTTGGGAACCTTTCCGTGAGTTCTCCACCATGCAAGATCGCATGAACCGCATGAACCGTTTTTTCCGTGAATCCTATAGTCCCGAAGGCCCGGAGGAATCGTTGACGACCACTAGCTTCGCACCGCCGGTGGACATCTACGAAGATGAGCACAACATCACTCTTAAAATTGAGGTTCCGGGCATCGACGAAAAAGACATGGATGTTCGCATCGATAACAACACACTCACTCTCCACGGCGAGCGCAAGATCGAGAAGGAAGAGAAAGAGGAGAACTTCCGTCGTGTCGAGCGGCAGTATGGAAGCTTCACCCGCTCGTTCACGCTGCCCAGCTCCGTGGATACGGGGCAAGTGAGTGCCAACTATGACAACGGCGTGTTGAAAATCAAGCTGGCCAAGAAGGCAGAAGCCAAACCGAAGCAGATCAAAGTTAATGTCGGCAGCGAGAAGACCCTCGAAGCCAAGGTCCACAGTAAGGCGGCGTAAAACACTTGAAATTGATCAGTGAAAAAAAGGGAGGCGACTTGCGTCGCCTCCTTATTCAGACGAGAGCCACTTATGCCAACGCCCTCCCCCGAGTGGTTGGCATAAGTGACCCTTTGTTTTGATACTGTTTGGCCCTAAAGCCAGATGAGAATCTAAAAGATTGTTCTGGTGAAATCTGAGCAAAAGTGAACACTTTTAAACATTCGTCGGGCGTTGAATACCGCGTGCGGTCACGGTGGCAAAGCGATCACTAGTACCGGGCCGAGACAGAGGGTGAAAGTCGGCAGCGGGAAAAACCTCAAGCCCCGACAGGAAGCAGCAGTTGTGAGACAAATTAGAGATACAGGTTGCATTGCCTTCCATATTATTCGTTGCCTTAGCAATGTAATTGTGAGCCATTAGGAAACTTATGAAAAACACAAAATTTCTTGTCAAAGTAAGCCGTGGCGGCACGCGCGCTCCCGAATACGTGCAGCGCATTGATCGGACCCCCATCCAAACGACCACCAACCGAAAATTAGCATTGATTATGGGAAGATTCACCGCCGAAGACGCAGTCAAATCCATCCAAACCTCTCGCTGTAGTCCGGAGTTAGTATCCATACAGGTTAGTGTCTAACAGATGAGTTTGGCCTACGACCGCCGGGAAGGCAAACTTGACCTTTGCACTTAGCAGTAAAGGTACGGGCCCCAGTGTCGAGCCCAATAATTCTTCGCATGTGAGCTATCTTGATCAGACACGCAAGTCCCCACCTGTCATTCTTTAATTCCTGAGTGTGTCGAGGGAGCAACGAACGCTGATTCGCAGCTCTCATACTTGGGTCGCTTAGCAAGTCCTGGCGGCCACATCCAGCCAATCGGCAGGTTTCATCTGCGTGTGTGCCGCAAAATCTCCGGCAAACACGATTCGACCCTAGAAATTCTCGAACACAAAAATTTAGGGTGCCACCTCGAGACGGATGCGAGGCGGGAGCCCGTAAAAAAGGAAGGTCAAACGAATTATGCCTCTCATTCAAGTCTTGGAAGTACTCGTCGTAGTTGGTGTTCTGCTGTGGCTGGTGAATCGCTTCATTCCCATGCAGTCATCGATCAAATCCATCTTAAATGGTGTTGTTGTGATTGCTGTGGTCCTGTGGGTACTCAGTGCCTTTGGACTCTTTCATTCGCTTTCCAAACTTCGCGTGGGGACCTGACAAAGAACCTGACTGGGATCCTCCACCTACCCCCTCCAAGCTAAACGCAATAGGCAGACACTTGTCTCGAGGAGCTACATTGAAAATAAAATTGTTGTTAGCAGCTGTCATAACATTGAGCTTCAGCTCATTAGCCCAGACCGATTCTCAAACCCTGACCGTCGAGCCCATGAATTACACGCCTACGTACCGGGTGACGGTGATTAGCCGCACGGCCCAGGCGGTTAACTATAAGCACCGAGGCGGAGCTGCCAAGCTGGATTTCACGGGCACAGATCTGATGCCCGCAGCGAACGGCCAAGCCAAAGTTGAAAGCAAGAAGGGTTACATCGAAATCGAAGTGGAATTTGGCAATCTGCAAAGTCCCACGACGTTCGGCGGTGAGTATCTGACTTACATTCTCTGGGCAATCTCACCAGAAGGCCGGGCAGTGAACCTGGGTGAAGTGTTAGTCGGGAACGACCATCGCAGCAAGCTGGATGTGACCACCGACCTTCAGGCATTCGCCCTGATCGTCACCGCGGAACCTTATTATGCGGTGCGCCAGCCCAGTAATGTGGTCGTGATCGAAAATGTCATCCGCGAGGACACCAAGGGAACTTTCGAGACGGTGAACGCCAAGTACGATCTTCTCGAACGCGGCGGGTACATCCCGACCGGCTACAAATTTGATCCGGTAGTTTTGAATGCAAAATTACCACTGGAATTCTTTGAAGCACGCAATGCGTTGCGCATTGCTCAGTCCGCGGGCGCGGAGAGATATGCGCCAGATAGCTACCAGCGTGCGGTCCAGCTGGTGGATAAGACCGATGCATACGCTACAGAAAAGAACAGTGACAGAAAGGCAATGATTGCAGTGGCACGTGAAGCAGTACAAACTGCGGAAGATGCTCGTGAAATCACTGTCAAGCAGATCGAGCAGGAGCGACAAGACAACGAACGTCGGGCCGCCGCTGACGCCCAGGCACAAACTCAGGCACAAGCAGACGATGCGACCGTGCAGAAGAACCAAGCCCAGTCTGACCAAGCACGCGCCGAACGCGCCAGAGATAGAGCAGAAGCTGACACCGCTAAGGCCGAGGCTGCAAAGGCACAGGCAGAAGTTGACGCAGCAAGGGCCCAGGCCGATGCTGCCAAAGCCCAGTCGGACTCCGACAGGGCCAGGTCGGATATGGCCAACAATCAGGCTGCGTCAGCCACAGCACTCTCCGCAGCGCAGGCCGATGCAGAACAATCTCGTTTAGCTGTGCAACAAGCGGATGCAGACAAAGTAGCGATGCGCACGCGGTTGTCTGAGCAACTGAATAAGATCCTTCAGACTCGCGACAGCGCGCGCGGTCTCATCGTCAGCATGTCCGATGTTTTGTTTGACACCGGAAAATACTCGTTGAAGCCGGGCGCACGGGAAAAGCTGGCGAAAGTTGCCGGCATCTTAGTCTCCTACCCGGGGCTTAACATCGAAGTCGGCGGCTACACGGACAATGTCGGCGGCGATGCCATGAATCAAACACTGTCCGAAAACCGCGCCAGCACGGTGCGCGATTATCTGGTGAATCAAGGCGTAGCGACGAACTCGGTTAGTGCAAAAGGCTTCGGCAATACTTTACCCGTTGCCACGAACGATAACTCCTCAGGCCGTCAGCAAAACCGGAGAGTGGAACTTCTCGTTTCCGGCGAAGCCATCGGCAGCCCGGTCAACGCGACAACAGGAAGCTTGCAATAAGAACACGCGTACGTGATTAGCAGCGGTGCAGCCTTGGGAGAGGCTGTACCGTACCCCTCCTGAACACAGGACAAGGAGCACATCATGCTGGGAACTATCTTGATCGTAATTTTGGTGTTAGCACTTTTAGCCTTCCTCCCACGGTGGTCGCATAGCAGAAGTTGGGGCTATGCCCCGAGCGGTGGCGTGGGATTGATTCTTTTCGTTGTTGTCATACTCCTGCTTCTCGGACGCATTTAAATCAACCGCACTCGTTAACATCCAAGGTGAGTATGCGGGTTTCTGCAACGCCGGCTAGTGAGCACTTTTGAACAGACTAACGGGAATCCACCTGTGACCATGAGCTGTATGGGTACAAACAGTACTCTACTGTGCATACGCGGAGATCCATCTCAACTGGGCTTGTTAGAGCAAAGTGGATACGAGCTGGTGACCGCGACCACCGGTTCCGATGGCCTGCGGCTTTTTATGTTGCAAGCGGTGGACGCGATTGTGCTCGACTACCAATTGGGCCTTTTGGATGGCAGGGTCGTGGCAGCTGAGATCAAAAAGCTCAAACCACTGATTCCCATCGTGATGTTGACTGAAGACGTGGAGTTGCCGGTTGATGCATTGCAATCTGTGGATGCGCTGGTAGCCAAGTCGGGTGGCCCGCACTTCCTATTAACGACTGTCCGCCATCTATTGAATGTAAAACCCGGACAGCGTCGTGAAGGAAAGATAAGAGCACAAGCACACGAAAGAAGTACGCCCTTTTCACAAGGAATCTGGAAAAGCATATGGGATGGAACCATCCGATTCGCTCCGACGACGAAGGCTCCACACGAATGATCTACGAAGGCTGTCCCAATCAAAACCCCAGCGTAGACGATGTCAATGGATATTCAATCGATGAAGAAGAAGTTGCTTTAGAAAGTAAAGGACAGTTCTTATGACAGCATCTTTGGAGAGCGCTCGGCAATCAAAAATGGATCCAGTAACTTCTACCTGGAAACTGACTGTGACCGACCGCCGGCTCATGTGGCTTCAGAAACAACACCCCGGTGCGTGCGGTCATAAACTCCAGCTCTGGGCATCAGGAGCCTTCAAGGAACCCTCGCGCCGCACCAAAGATCAGACTTGTGGGATGAGAGGTCAATCGTAAGTTCAGAGCCACGGTCAGTAACTAATTCAGTGCGTAATGAAGGAGTCTGCAAATATATGACTACAAAATTCACCCCGCTTCACGATCGCCTACTGGTACGCCGCATAGAGGAAGCTGGTACTACTCGCGGAGGCCTCATCATCCCCGATTCTGCCAAAGATAAACCACAAGAGGGGCAAGTCATCTCAACAGGCAAGGGGAAGACCAATGATGAAGGCAAAGTGCTCCCTCTTGCTCTGAGAGACGGGGACCGCATTCTGTTTGCCAAGTACTCCGGCACCGAGATCAAGATTGATGGCGAAGACTTCCTGATTATGAAAGAGGAAGATGTTCTCGGGGTGGTCACAGGTGCGGCGAGGAAAGAAACGGTAGGCGCCAGGCGATAGCTCGTACCGAGAAACTGCGGCCTGTTTTTCTGAAAAGTCTGCAGGCCTGCCGCAGCCAAACTCATTTTGCGATAGGAGATTCCAATCATGGCAAAGCAAATCGTACACGGCGAACAGTCACGACAGGCAATTCTGCGCGGCGTCAACATATTGGCGGACGCGGTCAAGGTGACGCTCGGCCCCAAGGGCCGCAACGTTGTTATCGAGAAGAGGTTCGGTTCTCCCACCATCACCAAGGACGGCGTCACCGTCGCAAAAGAGATTGAATTGCAGGATGGTCTCGAGAACATGGGCGCACAGATGGTTCGCGAAGTCGCCTCTAAAACTTCCGACATAGCCGGCGACGGCACCACGACGGCTACCGTGCTGGCGCAGGCCATCTATCGCGAGGGCGTCAAAACTGTTGCAGCCGGCGCTAATCCGATGGCTATGAAACGCGGCATCGAAAAAGCCGTAAACGTGGTGTGCGGTAGTATCGACCCCAATACCGGCGAACGCGGTAAGGGGGAGCTGGATAAATTCTCCAAACCCGTCACCGGCGACATGATTGCCCAGGTCGGTAGCATCTCTGCCAACGATGACTCGACCATCGGCCAGATCATCGCGGATGCAATGAAGAAGGTTGGCAAGGACGGCGTTATTACTGTTGAAGAGTCGAAGACGCTGGACACCCAACTCGAATTCGTGGAAGGAATGCAGTTCGACCGCGGCTATCTCTCGCCGTATTTCGTCACCGACCCGGAACGCATGGAAGTTGCCTTCGAGAACGCCTATATCCTCATCAATGAAAAGAAGATTAGCTCTATGAAGGACGTTATCCCCCTGCTGGAGCAGATCTCCAAGAGCGGCAAACCACTGCTCGTCATTGCTGAGGACATTACGGCGAGGCCCTGGCGACCCTGGTCGTCAACAAGCTGCGTGGCACGCTTCAGGTTGCCGCCGTAAA
>Ga0163162_10005933_pt1 | contig 11821 bp, 10 predicted proteins | sample S55metaG_FD_115310 | JGI IMG/M metagenome (GOLD analysis project Ga0163162, IMG submission 115310) | Switchgrass rhizosphere microbial communities from Kellogg Biological Station, Michigan, USA - S5-5 metaG | ecosystem: Host-associated > Plants > Roots > Rhizosphere > Soil | place: USA...
GTGGTCAACCTGATCGACCGGCAGTCTTCGTCCACGGTGACGATCTCGTGGCGCGACCCGACGCGAGGCTGCTACGGCGACCAGGTGTGGTGTGCGTCGCGCGCCCGCATCGCCGGCATCTGCGCGATGAGCGGACACCCGATCTATCCCGGCGATCAGGTGTACCGGCCGCGTGCGTCCCGGCGTGCGCCGCAGAACGCCACCGCGATGATACTGACGTCTGTCCTCGAACATGCACAAGCCGCCTGACGACAGTTCGTTTTCGCGCGGCTTGCGCTGGCTGATCGTCGTCGTGCTGACCGGTGTCATGGCGGGGCTCACCGGTCTCGCCCTGGCGACACTCCTGCACACGCTTCAGCATCTCGCGTATGGCTATGACCTCGGCACGATATTCAGTGGCGAGAGCTTCCTCGACGGTGTGAGCACCGCGACCCCTGCACGCAGGGTCGCGGTGCTCACCGTTTGCGGCGTTGTCGCGGGAGCGGGCTGGTGGGCCGTGTATCGCTTCGGCCGTCCGCTTGTCAGTATCGCGAAGGCGGTGCATGGTCCGCAGCCGCGCATGCCGCTGGTCACGACGGCCTGTCATGCGCTGCTGCAGATCGTTACGGTCGCACTCGGTTCGCCGCTCGGGCGCGAAGTCGCACCGCGCGAAATCGCCGCGGCGCTTGCCGGCGCGCTCTCCGAACGTGCCGGCCTTACGCTCGAAGAGACGCGTGTGATAGTTGCGTGCGGCGCGGGCGCCGGTCTCGCCGCGGTATACAACGTGCCGCTCTCCGGGGCGTGCTTCGTGCTGGAGGGGCTGCTTGCCACGTTCGGCTGGCGCGTGCTGGTTCCGGCCGTCGCGACTTCGGTGATTGCGGCGCTCGTCGCGCGCACGGGTCTCGGCAATCTTCCCCAGTACGCGGTGCCGCATTACGCGGCCACGGCGTCGTTGATGTCATGGGCGGCGCTGGCCGGTCCGGTCTTCGGAGCGGCGGCCTTTGCCTTTGGCAAGCTGACCGCTTCGGCTCGCGCAAAGGCGCCTCGCGACTGGCGACTCGCTGTTCTGTGCATCCTGAACTTCGCTTTCATCGGCTTGCTGGCAGTCCGCTTTCCGCAACTGCTCGGCAACGGCAAGGGGCCGGCGCAAGCCGGTTTCGACGGAACGATAGCGGCCGGACTGGCCGTCGTATTGCTTGTCTTGCGTGTGCTGATCACCTGGACGAGCCTGCGCGCGGGCGCAGGGGGTGGCCTTCTTACGCCGGCGCTGTGCAATGGCGCATTGCTCGCGATCGTACTGGGCGCCGCATGGTCGGCATTCTGGCCGGGAACGCCATTGGGCGCGTTCGCGGTCACCGGTGCGGCCGCATTTCTCGCGACTTCGATGCGCGTGCCGTTGACGGCCGTCCTGCTCGTCTTCGAATTTACGGAGCCGGCGCAGTCGTTTCTGGTACCCGTGATGATTGCCGTCGCCGGATCGGTGGCTGCGTCAGAAGCCATGCGCCGTGCCATGGCGGCGCGTGAGAAATCCCTCTTGCCCGACGGACAGCGTGACGGCGTGAAGGCTTAAGGCCGCTCGACGCCGCGACGACCACCGGCTCGTCCCGGGCCATCGCATCCGACCCCCGACCACGAAAAAAAGCGCCGCTCATCGAGCGGCGCTTCCTCGACTTCAAGCCTAACCGCCTAGCAGCTCGCTTCGGCCAGGAACCACGCGCGGCGCTGCGCTTCGTCGATCCAGTTCTCCAGCAGGCTTGCCGTAGCGACATCGCGATACTGGTCGCACACGTCGTGCGCGTCGAGCATGAACGCCGCGATGCGCAGATTGTCCGCCTTCAGCTCGGCGAGCATCTGCTCGGCCGTGAGCACCGGCAGTTCATTGTCGGCAAGCCGCTGAAAGCGCACGACGTCGCTGATCGAGCGCAGCGTGGTTCCGCCGATCTTGCGCACGCGCTCGGCGATGTCGTCAGTGATCGCGAAGATCTGCTGGCCCTGCTCGTCGAGCATCAGGTGATAGTCGCGGAAGTGCGGGCCGGACATGTGCCAGTGAAAGTTCTTCGTCTTCATGTACAGCGCGAATACGTCCGCCAGCAGCGGGTTGAGATGCGCGCAGATGTCACTGACGGCGTCTTCGCCGAAAGGCAGACTGGCTTCGCTGGTCGAAGCGTTGATATAGGCAGTGGCGAACGGCATGGTGACTCCTTGGAGGTGTGGGGCGACAACAAAAGACGGGGTGCTGCATTGAACGGGCTCATGTCAGTTCGTAATGAGCCTCGACGGAAACGGGCGGCGGCACCGGCTGGCCGCACATTTCGAGCAGCGAGCGTTCGATGTGACGGACGATCGAGTCGAGTGCGAGACTGTTCGGTGAGGTGCCGAAAGGCTCGGCGATTTGCGCGGCTATCGCTTCGAGCGCGAGCAGCGTGTACGACAGGAAGACGGATATGAGCGGCGTGACGATGCCGATCGAGTCGATGAGGCCGAACGGCAGCATCAGGCAATAGGTATACACGGTGCGATGGAGCAGCACGGCGTAGGGGAAGGGAATCGGCGTGGAAGCAATCCGCTCGCAACCGCCGACCACGTTCATCAGTTCGTCCAGTTGCCGGTTCCAGGTCCAGGCAACCGTTTGATCGACGGCGCCATCGTGCACGAGACGGGCCAGCCGCTCCCGCAACTCGTGCAGCACCGCAGCGGCCGGATAGTGCAGTTTCGCGCGAGGCAGCAGTTCAGCGGGCGGCTCCGTATGCCGCAGTTGGTGCTTGAGCAGAATCGAGAACGCGATCACGCGGCGCACGAACTGAAGCCGGTCGAAGCCGGGATAGGTCTCCGGCACGTGGCTGATGACCGTGGAGACGAGCGAGCGCGAACCGATCAGCGCGCCGCCCCACAGCGCGCGAGCCTCGATGTAGCGCTCGAAGCTCGCGTTGTTGCGAAAGGCAAGAAAGATCGCGAGCGTGAGGCCCGTCAGCGTGAACGGTGTCGTGTTCAGCGGTATCTTCTCGCCGAACAGCGTGCCGTCCGTGACGAGCGCCACGATCGAAACGAGCGACAGGAACACGAGTTGCGGAACGATCGAACGCAGCACCGAGCCGTCCCAGACGAACAGCATGCGAAACCAGTTCTCACGCGAGCGAACGATCATTGCTTACTCCCCCGCGTGGGCACCGCCGATGACTTTGCCGCGGAAGATGTAGTACTGATAGAGGTTGTAGCCGATCATCACCGGAAAGAGCATGCCGATGCCGATGAGCATGAAGACGAGCGTCGTCGAATCGGACGCGGCCTCGATCACGCCGAGCTTGCCCGGAATGAAGTCGGGAAAGAGGCTGATCGCGAGACCTGCGAACGACAGGATGAAGAGCGCCACCGACGCGCGAAACGGCCCGTGCGCGCTGCCCAGATAGAGCGATGCCATGATCAGGGCGAACGCCAGCGCGGCAGCCACACCGAGCGCGATCAGCAGATGCAGCACGCCGGGTTGCGACCAGCGGTCATGGCCCACGCTGCTGAAGAGCCAGGTCGCCGCAGTCAGCAGGACCGCCGCGGCGACCGTCAGCATCGCGCTCAGGAGCGCAAGGCGCCGCGCCCATTGCTCGATGGCGCCGACGGTCTTCTTGACGAGATACGTCGCGCCCAGCAGGGTGTAGCCCGCCACGACGCCGATCGCCGACACGGCGGTGAACGTGGCGCTGAGGTGCCCGGGTGCGAGGCCGGTGATGACCTTGCCGAGCACGACGCCTTGCGACGCCGCCGCGATCAGGCTGCCGATGCCGAACACCTTGTCCCAGAGCGGGCCATGATCGACGCTGTGGCGGAACTCGATGGCCGCGCCGCGCATGATCAGTCCGGCGATCAGTACCATGACCGGCAGATAGAGATCCTGCATCAGCAGCGCGTAGGCGGCGGGAAATGCGCCGAACAGGCCGCCGCCGAGCACCACGAGCCACGTTTCGTTCGCGTCCCACACATGGCCGATCGACTGGACCATGACGTCGCGGTCGCCGCGGCGTCCGCGCAACAGGGTGAGAATGCCGACGCCGAGATCGAAGCCGTCAGTGACGACATAGAAGACGAGCATCAGGCCGAGCAGGCCGAACCAGATCAGGGCGAGCATCGAATGAGTGGAACTGTCCATGAGCGACCTCGCTGTCTAGTAACCGGTGATGGATGAGGCGGCGCGTGCCGCGACGACGGGGGGCGGCGTGACGGTAAGGTCCGGTCCGGCGCGCAGCCAGCGGCGCGCGAGGACGAAGAACGTCGCGAGCAGCACCACATAGAAGGCGAAGAACATGATCATGCTCATCGACACCGACGACGCCGCGACCTTCGACACCGCATCGCTCGTGCGCAGCAGTCCGTAGACGACCCAGGGCTGGCGCCCCACTTCACGCACGATCCAGCCTGCTTCCACCGCGACATACGGCAACGGAATGCACAGTACCCACGCGAGCAGCAGCTTGCGTTGCTGGAGTAGCGCAGCGAGGCTGCCGCGCGCCTTGCGCAGCGCATAGGCGGTCCAGAATGCGAGCAGCATGAACGCGAAGCCGATGCCGGCCATGACGCGGAATGCGTAATAGAGGAGCGGAATCATCGGCGGCTGGTCGGCGCGCGGAATATCCTTCAGGCCTTTTACCTGGCCATGCAGCGAATGCGTGCCGATGACGCTCAGCAATCCCGGCACTTCGACCGACCAGTCGTTGCGCTGCTCCTTCTGGTTCGGCCATGCGAGCAGCGACCATGCAGCACCCGTGCCCGGCTTGTTGGTGTCCCAGTGCCCTTCGATCGCCGCGCCCTTGGCCGGCTGTGTTTCGAACACGCTGACGCCGCTCGAATCGCCGAGCCAGATCTGCAGCGGCGCCACGAACACCAGCACCGTCAACGCAATCCTGAACGAGCGTGCGAAGAACTCGGGGTGGCGGCGGCGAAAGAGGTTCCATGCGGAGATGCCCGCAATCACGAACATGCCTGTCTCGATCGCGGCGACCCACATGTGCGAGACGCCCCACGCCATGTCCGGGTTGAAGATGGCGGCCACATAGTCGGTCACCACGATCTTGCCGCCGACCACGGCGATGCCCGACGGCGTCTGCATCCATGAGTTCGCGACCATGATCCAGAACGCCGAGATGCTCGACCCGAGCGCGACCATCGCAGTGGCGAACAGGTGCATGCCGCGCGACACGCGCCCCCAGCCGAGCAGCATCACGCCGATGAAGCCCGCTTCGAGCATGAAGGCCATCGCCCCTTCGAAGCCGAGAATGTTGCCGACGAACTGGCCGCTGTACTGCGAGAAGCCGGCCCAGTTGGTGCCGAACTGGAATTCCATCGGAATGCCGCTGACCACGCCGACCGCGAAGTTGAGCACCAGCAGCTTGCTCCAGAAACGCGCGTGCCGGTAGTAGCTCACATCGCCGGTCCTGAGCCACAGCACTTCGATCAGGAGAAGAAACGCGGAGAGACTGATCGTGAGGATCGGCCACAGGATGTGGAAAATCGCGGTCATCGCGAACTGCGCGCGCGACAGGTCGAGTACGAGATCATGCATGGTGGTCCACCTCGTGCTGAATGACGACCGCGCGAGTAGCGGAATCGGGACCCACGGCCGCCGCGCGCCGCACCTTCACGGGCACCGACTTGTACGAAGGCGTGCGGCTTTGCGGATCGAATGCATAGAGCGGCACGAGCGGATTCACTTCGGGGTAGTAGGCGCCGCAGCAGCCGTCGGGCAGCGAGTACTCGATCACCTTGAAGCTGCGAACGATGCGCTCGATGCCGTCGGTTGCGAGCGCGACGATATCGACGCGCTCGCCCGGATGCAGGTTGCGCTTTTTCAGCTCGCGCGGATTCATGAACAGCACGTCGCGCTGGCCGAACACGCCGCGATAGCGGTCGGAGTGCGAATAGAGGGTGGTGTTGTACTGATCGTGGCTGCGCATCGTGGTGAGCCACAATGCGTCAGGATCGTCGTGATACGGGTTTTCTTCGAGCCCCTTGAACACGAGGAAATTCGCGCGCCCCGTGGGCGTCGCCCAGATGCGCTCACGCGCCGTCGATGCGAGATGAAAGCCGCCCGGCACTCGAATGCGTTCGTTGTAGGCCTGAAACATCGGGAAGACGGTTTCGATCGCATCGCGAATGCGGTCGTAGTTCGCGACGAGGTGCTCCCAGGGCACGCGCGATGCCTCGCCCAGCGTCGCGCGCGCAATGCCCGCGACGATCGCCGGTTCGCTGCGCAGATACGGCGACGCGGGCTCGTTGCGCCCTGCGGACGCATGCACCATCGACATCGAATCCTCGACGGTGATGGACTGCGGGCCTTCGGCCTGAATGTCGATTTCGGTGCGGCCGAGGCACGGCAGGATCAGCGCGTCCCTGCCGTGCACGAGGTGGCTGCGGTTGAGCTTCGTGGCGATGTGCACGGTGAGATCGAGCTTGCGGATCGCCGCCTGCACGCGCACCCAGTCGGGTATCGCCGCCGCGAAGTTGCCGCCGAGCGCGATGAAGACCTTCGCGTCCCCGCGCATCATCGATTCGATCGTCGCGATCACGTCGTGACCGTGGCCCGACGGTGGCGTGAAGCCGAATGCGCGCTCGATGCCTTCGATCAGTTGCGGCGACGTCTTCTCCGTGATGCCCACCGTGCGGTTGCCCTGCACGTTCGAGTGACCGCGCACCGGACAGATGCCCGCGCCTTCCCGGCCGATATTGCCGCGCAGCAGCGCGAGGTTGGCGATCTGCTGCACGTTCTCCGTGCCGCGATGATGCTGCGTGAGCCCCATGCCGTACACGAGGATCGCGTTCTTCGCGTTCATGTAGATCTGCGCGGCGTTCGTGATGTCGTCGCGTGACAGACCCGATTGATGCACGATCGCGTCCCACGTCGTTGCGCGCAGATCGGCGAGCAGTGCGTCGATGCCGTGCGTGTGGCCCTCGATGAACTCGATGTCGAGCACGCGCGGCAGGTCGGCGGCAAGCGCCGCGTCGTCGGCTTCGACGATCGCCTTCATCATGCCCTTGATGGCCGCAACGTCACCGCCCACATGCACCTGATAGAGAAACGTGCTGATCGGCGTGAAGCCGAGCGTCGCCATTTCGACCGGGTCTTGCGGCGACGCGAAGCGCTCCAGCGCACGCTCGCGAAACGGATTGAACGAGACGATCTTCGCGCCGCGCCGCGACGCCGAATGCAGGTCGCTCATCATCCGCGGGCTGTTGGTGCCGGGGTTCTGCCCGAAGATGAAGATCGCGTCCGCGTGCTCGAAGTCTTCGAGCAGCACGGTCCCCTTGCCGACGCCGATCGACTGCGGCAGGCCGACGCTCGTCGCTTCGTGGCACATGTTCGAGCAGTCGGGGAAGTTGTTCGTGCCGAACTCGCGCACGAAGACCTGATAAAGGAACGCGGCCTCGTTGGATGCGCGGCCGGACGTATAGAAATCGGCCTGATCGGGATGATCGAGCGCATTCAGGTGCTTCGCGATCAGCGCGAACGCGTCGTCCCATTCGATCGGCAGGTAGCGGTCGGATGCCGCGTCATACGCCATCGGATGCGTGAGGCGTCCAGCCATTTCTAGATCGTAGTCGTCCCACGCGGTGAGTTCCGACACGCTGTGCGCGGCGAAGAACTCCGGCGTGCAGCGCTTGGCCGTCGCTTCCCATGCCACGGCTTTCGCGCCGTTTTCGCAGAACTCGAACGACGACGTATGCTTGGGATCGGGCCACGCGCAGCCCGGACAGTCGAAGCCTTGCGGCTGATTCATCTGCAACAGCGTCTTGGCGCCCGAAACGGCCACGCCCTGGATCGCGAGCGCTTCGCCCGTTGCCTTCAGCGCGCCCCAGCCGCCGGCCGGTTCGCTGTAGATGCGGATTAGCTTCTTTCTCTTGCCCATATCGATTTCCTTTAAGCTCGTCGCGAGCCGTTGGACGCCATGATCGGCGTACGAAGCGTTCTGCTCTTGCAAAAACGCATGCGGGTTTCGAATCTGCACGCGCGCCCGGCGTGCGCAGGTGTTGTCTGCTCGTTTGCGGACGCTCGTTCGCGCTTACGTGCGGCTGCCGCCCGACATGCTCTGGAATACGCCGTCGCGGCGGATCCACGCATGCACGAGCGCGGCGGCGAGATGCACGAGAATCAGCAGGAAGAACGCATAGGCAAAGAGGCCGTGCAGGCGCCGCAACTGGCCGTAGACGATGATGTTGTGCGGCAGGATCGGATACAGGTCGAAGCCTTTCCACATCACGACCGGATAGCCGCCCGCGGACTGCATGGCCCAGCCGATCAGCGGCATCGCGATCATCAGCCCGTAGAGCACGTAATGCGATGCCCTGGCCGCGGCGGCCTGCATGGCCGGAACGTCGGCGGGCAGCGGCGGCGGGCGATGCGTGACACGCACGCCGAGACGGATCACCGCGAGGATCAGGATGGCGATGCCGATCGGCCGGTGCCACGCGAGCAGTTCCGGATAGCGATCGTTGACTGTCGACACCATGCCGGCGCCGATGAACAGCATCGCGAGGATCAGCGCGGCCATGAGCCAGTGCAGGATGCGTGCGGGCAGGACAAAGCGGTCGGTGGGGCCGTTCATTTCACTTCTCCCTTGTGTTGCAGTTCGAGCGTGATCGCATCCGGGCGCGGGCCTTCGGCCGCGCGTCGCTGGAAGGAGACGGAGTAGGCGGCAGAGCGTGCGGACAGCAACGGATCGTCCGAAGGCGCGACTCCTTCCGGCAGGATCAGCGGGTCGTAGTTGAAGTCGCGGCAGTGGCCGTCTTCCTCTGTGGCGATCTTGTCGAACACGAGCGTGCCGGCGTCGATGCGCTGGTGATCCGGGCCCCAGGCGATCGTCGCGTTATCGGTGCGGTCGCCGGGATTGGCCGGCACGAGAATCATGTGCCACTTGACGGGGCCTTCGTGAATGCGCTGCAGGAGATCGTCGAAGAGAAAGTTCGGCGGCAGCGTGTCCGCATTGCCTTTCGCGAGCGCCGTGAACGGCTGCTCGGGCTCGAACTGCCAGCGCACGAAGCGCGTCACGCCATGAGCGTCGGTGAAGCGGAACGCGTTGATGCTGTAGTACGTGCCGTTCGCGAAGCTCGATGGCATCGGCGTCTTGCCGAGGTAGTCGAAGAAGCGCTGCGTCTCGGGGTGCGTCGAGAGAAACGCCTTCATCTTTGCGGGATCGGGCTTCATCGTGGCCGGGTCGGGCGTCGAGGCGGCCTCCAGCGCGACGAAGTCGGATGCGTTCGACACCACGAAGACGGGCGTCTGGTCGAGCGCCATGCGCCATTCGCGGCCGCCGGGCAACTGGAAGCGCATGCCGAGTCCGTGGAAGATCTGACCGGCGTCGGCACCGGTCGGCACGCTGCCGCCCGTATTGAAGCGGCCGATCACGGGAAACGATCCCGTGGTGAACAGCGCGGCAGTCGATAGCGCGCTGCCCGCACCGTTCGAATCGAAGTGGCCGCCTACGCAGATGCCCTTGGTATGGGCGCGGCGAAAGCCGGGGAAGATCTTGCCCGTGTTGCTTTGCAGCGCGTCGACCATGACGGAGCCGCTGATGCGCGCCGGCGTGAGCCATCCGCCCGTCCACGCGAACAGGAGGGCGAGCACGACGACGACGAGCGCGATCGCTGCGAGCGCGGGGAGCGGGTTGCGCGACGGACTGGGAGATGGCATCGAATGACCTCCGTGAGGGCGATTGCGGGGAGCAATAAGGCGGCCGGCAGGGCACCTCAGCGGGGCGCGTCCGGATGCGTACGGGTTTTTACCAAGTATGCTGGGATGCATTTCGCTGCTTGTTTGCGATAGCACGGCGAGTTTCGTATTCACACGGCGCGGTCGTGGAAACATCGATGCGGTCGCCACGCGCGGACACGGCGAACGTGGTTCTGCGAGCACCCGAACGGTGCAATCGAAGCAGGCGCCGATCGCGCGCTCGTCATTTGCTCGCCAACATGACGAAACCGTAATCAGCGCGACGGAATGCGGTAAAGGCGCGCCGCTAGGATCGGGAGGTCGTTCGAACCATCAACCCCGCCGGCGCCGCTGCAATGAACAAGCGTTGCGACCCGCCGGCAAGATCCGCGCGAGGTCGCTCAATTGCTCCGACGCCACCGCCTTTCCGAAGCCGTGTTCATCAATGTCGCGCTGCTGCTCGCAGGCGCGATCGTCGCCGCGCTGTACGCCTGGTCGGGCCTGTACGATGTGTCGGCCGCATCCGGGCATAACCCGGTGGTTGCCTGGGCATTGCACGCCACCTACGAGCAGTCGCTTCACAGGCACGCGAAGGACATTCACGTGCCGCCGGACCTGATGAGCGCCGAGAACGTGCGCGCTGGCGCGCGGCTGTACAGCGAGACATGCGCGGTGTGCCACGGAACGCCGGGCAAGGCGCTCAGCCCGATCGGGCAGGGCATACTGCCCATGGCGCCGACGCTGCTCGCGGCGACGCGCCGCAACAATCCGCAACTGATGTACTGGGTCATCAGGAACGGCGTGAAGATGACCGCCATGCCCGCCTTCGGCAAGACGCAGTCGGACCAGGCGATCTGGCAGGCGGCCGCGTTTCTTTTCGACGCGCGCGGCATCACGCCCGAGCGCTATGCCGCGCTCACCAGTGGCGGCGCGGGACATCAGGCGGCGCCGAAAGCCGCCCAGTAGGGCGCGGCATGGCGTCATGCCGTGCCGTTCATCGGTCTGACGAATCGGTTACGCCCCGGTTCGCGGCCAACGGTAAGATTGAGTTTCCGCAAGCAAAGAGGAGCAGCGGCAATGCGCATCCTGGTGATCGAGGACGAACTGAAGACGAGTGCCTACCTGAAGAAGGGGCTGGAAGAATCGGGGTATCTCGTCGATGTCGCCACTGACGGCGGCAGCGGCCTCGTGCTCGCTCAGGAAGAAGACTACGAAGTGATCGTGCTCGATGTCATGCTGCCGGGCATGGACGGCTGGGCGGTGGTGAAGGCGTTGCGCGCGACCAAGACGACGCCCGTGCTGTTCCTGACCGCACGCGACGACGTGACCGACCGCGTGCACGGCCTCGAACTCGGCGGCGACGACTATCTCGTCAAGCCGTTCGCGTTCGTCGAACTGCTGGCACGCGTGCGCACGCTGGCACGGCGCGGACCGCCGAGGGAAAGCACGGTGATCACCGTGGGCGACCTCGAAATGGACATCAACCGGCGGCGCGTGCGGCGCGGCACGACGCGCATCGACCTCACCCCGCGCGAGTTCGCGCTGCTGCAACTGCTTGCGCGCCGGCACGGCGAAGTCCTGAGCCGCACGCAAATCGCGTCGTATGTGTGGGACATGAATTTCGACAGCGACACGAACGTCGTCGAGGTCGCGATTCGCCGCCTGCGTGCGAAAGTCGACGACGCGTTTCCGGTCAAGCTGATCCACACGGTGCGCGGCGTCGGCTACGTGCTCGAACCGAAGGCGACGGGCTGATGCCGCGCCGCTCGCTCACCGCGACGCTCGCGCTCGCGTTCGCAGGCACGACCCTCACCGTGTTCGTGCTGGTGGGGAGCTTTCTCTACATCGCGCTCGATCATCAGGTCAAGATTCAGGACGATCTCGACATCGTGCTGGCCGCGCGCCATACGCGGCGGCTCACGCAGGAGCTCGACGCGCTCAGCGCCGTGCACGAGCACGAGGACCGCCTGACGAGCCTCGTGCTCGGCAACGAAGCGCTGTCGATGCAGATGACGGACCCCGCGGGCCACGTGCTGATCGAGCACAACACGGCGAATACGGCCGCGGCGCCCGGCACCGAGGCGCCGCCCGGCAAGCGCGTCGCGGCGTCGGCGCGCATCACCGACCAGGCGATCGTGGAGTGGCGCGCGAAAA
>Ga0163162_10005936_pt1 | contig 11820 bp, 9 predicted proteins | sample S55metaG_FD_115310 | JGI IMG/M metagenome (GOLD analysis project Ga0163162, IMG submission 115310) | Switchgrass rhizosphere microbial communities from Kellogg Biological Station, Michigan, USA - S5-5 metaG | ecosystem: Host-associated > Plants > Roots > Rhizosphere > Soil | place: USA: Michigan...
ATGTAAATCACATGACGAATAGGATTCGCGCCATTCCGAAACGTGATCTTGCCAGGATCTGAAAGGAACAGATTGCTTTCCTGAACTTTCTGCGTCAGCTCCGGCAGACGTTTCTCGACAGCGCGGAAATTCAGGCGAGAGAGCGATCCATACATCAACGTCGGAATATAAGGATGCTCGCGGTGCCGGCGCTCAATCTTAATCTCACTGATCCCACTATTGGGGCCTGCGCCTTCCCCCTTGCCCGTGGAGATCAACAGATCGTCTCCATGCACCGACTGTGCGCTAGGATACCAGTCGGTTGGAATGAAACCCAGCGATTCCGCCGGCAGAGGAAAAGAAATTCCCGGCTTTGTCAGGACCGCGCTCTCGAAGACGGCTACCGCATTCAGAGAAGAATCCGCCACAAACAGCCGCATCCCATCGGCCGACTGCGCCAGCGCCGTAGGATAGGTGCCGGCATGCTCCTGTCCTGGAAGGTTGGTAGAGGCAAGGTGGATGACTTGCCCCGACGCGGCATTAACCGTTGCCACCGCATCCGCATTCGACAAAGCTACGAATAACCACTTTTCGTCCGGACTCAGCAGTAGGTCGGTGGGATGCGATCCCGGCGCGATAGGATCTTTTGGCTCAAGCAAAGAAATCCAGCGCGTTACAGTTCTCTTCTCCAGATCAAGCTCCGCTACCTGCGAAGAATTCCACAGACTGCACCAGGCACGGCGTCCGTCGCGGGTCGCCACCACGGTATAGGGAAATGAAGATGGAATAATTTCGTGGGTGCTGAGATCGAACTGCTGCAGAACGCGCCCGTCGGCGCTGTCAATCAGCACAACGTTGTCGGACAGATTGTTGGCGATCAACAGTCTGTCGCTGCTCTTTCCGGTAACGACTGTCAGTCCGGCGGGATATGGGATTGCAGTTCCTGCCACAGTCTCACGCAATCCGAAAGAAACCTTTTTGCCGGCAGCGAGCTTCTGGGGCGCGATTTTCAGAAAGCGCTCCGGAGTTACTTTGCCGCCGTCGAACTTGTATACGGCAATGCCGTTGCCGGTGTTCCCTGACTTCGCTCCCGTGGGATCCGTGATTGATCCCATCGACGCGTACAGGTGACGGCCATCGCTGCTGAAAGCTAGCCCGAGAAAATAGCTCTGGTGGGCTGTATCCGAAAGACGGGTGTCGGGATAGTCGCTCAGCTGATTGCTGGTGAGATCCAGAACAGTGATGGACTGTTGTGTCTGCGTCTTCTGCGTTCCATAGCCATTGTTCAACAATGCCGCGTAGTGGCCGTTCGGGCTCAATGCGATGGTCGCCGGGAAACTGTTTACCGCGCCGATCCGCCCCGGCGACGGCGCATTCAGCACTTTGCTGGTGGACAGAGGAATTTGATGGGTCTTCGAAGAATTTTGGGCGGACAGCGGCGCGAGAAGGACAAGAAAGATGAAGAGACGATTCAAAGGTTCCTCCAGAACGAGCACGGAGAAACTTGTAGCACCGGAAGAAGTAAAAGAAAAGCCGGGATGGAGGCGGTTACAGATCTGGGATTTAGAACGCCCCGTAGGGGCGCCTGATCATAGCCCGCCACTTTTCAGTGGCGGGTGTGCCGCCTGAACGACGTGCGTCCCGTAGGCCACGCCTGAAATGTCCCTGACGTATGCGGGTACTTTTCAACCGCCGCTACGGGGCGCTAAGGCCTGCGAGGTATCCCAAACCCCCTAGTGCGGGTCCGTGACTTCATGATGCTCCGATTGCTCTGGCGCGATGTTGTGCCGTACATCTGCGCCGCGTACCCAGAAGATGACATCTTCCGCAATGTTCGTGGCATGGTCCGCCACACGCTCCAGATTGCGAGCCACCAGCAGCGCATCCAGCGCCTGTCGAGTGGTCTCAGGATGTTCATTCATCGACTTCACCAGCACGATGAATGCCTCATCCTTCATGCGGTCAACCACGTTGTCCATTTCGAGAACGGCTTGCGCCAGTTCGGCCTTGCCTTCGATGAAAGACTCCAGGGCTCGCCGTACCATGGCGGAAACTGCGGCGGCCATGCGCGGGATATCCACGGGAAGATCGGCCTTGGGCAGGTCCACCATGTCCATCACTCGTTCTGCGATGTTCACCGCCTGATCGCCCACGCGCTCAAGATCGGCATTGATCTTGGTGACAGCCAGAATGAATCGTAGATCGACCGCCATCGGTTGCTGCATGGCGAGAAGGTCGAAGGCCATTTCGTCGATCTCACGTTCGGTGATGTTGATCTGGGTCTCGCCTTCGAGGACCATGTGGCAGCGAGTTAAATCGCGCTCGATATACGCCTGACAGGCGCGATCCACGGCCTGCTCAGCCAGTCCGCCCATACGGAGCAAACGTGCCCGAAGCTCGTCCAGTTCTTGTAGAAAACGGGTGCGCGCCATTATCCGAACCTGCCTGTGATGTAGTCTTCCGTCCGCTTATCGGACGGAGTGGTGAAAATCTTTTCGGTCTTGTCGAACTCGATCAGCTTGCCCAGTAGAAAGAAGCCGGTGAATTCCGCGACGCGTGACGCCTGCTGCATGTTGTGGGTCACAATCACGATGGTAAACCGTTCTTTCAATTGGAAGATCAACTCTTCGATCTTGCCGGTCGAGATCGGATCCAGCGCCGAGCAGGGCTCATCCATCAGCAGCACCTGCGGTTCGACCGCGATTGCCCTCGCGATGCAAAGCCGTTGCTGCTGGCCTCCAGAGAGGCTGGCGCCCGACTTCTTCTTCATTGTGTCCTTGACCTCGTCCCAGAGGGCGGACAGCGCCAGAGAGCGCTCAACGATCTCATCCAGACGCTTGCGGTCGTGGAAACCATTCAGCGTCAATCCGGCTGCCACGTTGTCGTAAATCGACATCGTAGGAAATGGATTCGCCTTCTGGAACACCATACCGATCCGCCGGCGAATCTGTACCGCCGAAGTCCCGTTGTAAACATTCAGGTCGCCGATGCGCACGCTTCCCGTCGCCCGCGCCTCAGGCACGGTCTCATGCATGCGGTTCAGGCAGCGTACGAATGTCGACTTGCCGCATCCCGATGGGCCTATGACCGCGGTCGCGTGATTCGCCGCCACCGTCATGTTGATGTCATGGAGAGCCTGGGTCTTTCCGAACCAGGCATTCAGCTTGTCGACTTGGATTCCAACGCCCATAGTCTCAGTTCGCTCCCTTGAGCATACCTCTGCTGGCCACAAGTCGTACCGCGCCGACCGATGCCACAATCAGCACAATCAGAATCAGCGCTCCTGCCCACGCCTGGCGGTGCCACTCATCGAACGGCGAAATCGCGTAGGTAAAAATTTGCAGGGACAGCGCGGCGGTAGGCTGCTCCAGCTTCCAGTTCCAGTACTGGTTGCCAAAAGCAGTGAACAGCAGCGGCGCCGTTTCGCCGGCCACGCGGGCAAACGCCAGCATCACTCCAGTGATGACTCCGGAAGTCGCGGTGCGCAGGGTAATCGAAAGCGTGGTGCGCCAGCGCGAAACGCCTAATCCATAAGCAGCTTCCCGGACCGCTTGCGGCACCAGCAAGAGCATCTCTTCCGTCGTCCGCGTGATGGTCGGAACCATCATGATGGCGAGTGCCACTCCGCCTGCCAGCGCCGAGAAGTGTCCTTGTGTAAGTACAACCAGTCCGTAGGCCACAATACCTACGATGATCGACGGCACGCCATTAAGCACGTCCGCCGTGAACCGAATCAGATTGCCGAAGCGTGTCCCTCGTCCATACTCCGAGAGATAGATTCCCGCGCCGATGCCAAGCGGAACGCCCATGCAACTTGCGATCGCGAGGATGTAAACCGATCCCGCAATGGCGTTCGCCATGCCTACACCAGATTCACCCGGCGGTTTCGGAATCTGGGTCAGGAATGCCCAGTTGACGGAACCAATTCCCCGGTAGATGAGGTATCCAAAGACAGCCGCCAACGGCAGCAGCACCAGAGCTACCGCCCCGATTGCAGCTACCGACACAAGGAAGTTCAGTCCGCGCCGGTAGAGGCTGATGGGCGCGTCGGCGAAATTTGTCGGGAGCATTGCTTTCTCAGGCATGGCTCCTCGCAGGTGTTCCACGGGTCACGGTCCAGACCAGAAGCTGGGCCACAATGTTCACAATGATGGTCACAATGAACAATGCCAGTCCGACTTCCACGAGGGCGCTAAGGTATAAGTCTCCTGTGGCCTCGCTGAATTCGTTCGCTATGACGCTCGCCATGGTGTAGCCAGGAGCGAACAGCGACTTCGCAATCTCAGGACGGTTGCCGATCACCATGGTGACCGCCATCGTCTCTCCGAGCGCCCGGCCCAAGCCGAGAATCACGCCACCCATAATGCCGGCGCGGGCGTTGCGCAAAACTCCGGTGCGGATGGTCTCCCAACGCGTCGCTCCCAACGCCATCACAGCTTCCCGCTGTTGTTGCGGCACCGCAGTCATAACCTCTCGGGTGATTGAAGAAACAATCGGCACCACCATGATCGCCAGAATGATCCCGGCCGCCAGCATTCCGATGCCGTACGGCGGTCCCTCGAACAGACCCGTCCACCCGAGATACTTCGCCAGCCAGGGCTGCACATATTCTCGAAGGAGTGGGACCAGGACAAAAATCGCCCACAGCCCATAAATAACGCTGGGGATTGCTGCCAGCAGTTCAGTAGTGAACGCGAGCGCTCCGCGCAACCAGCGCGGCGCCATCTCAGTGATATACACGGCCACGCCGATGGCCAGCGGTACGGCAATCAAGAGGGCCAGTATCGAAGAGACGATAGTGCCGTAGACGAAAGGCAACGCGCCGTATTGATCGTTGACGGGATCCCACTCGCTGCGGAAGAAGAATTTCAGGCCGAAAGCGTGCCAGGAGAGACCGGACTTGGTAATCAGTTCGTAAATGATTAGCCCAACGATGGCGAGAACCGAGAGCGCACATGCGAGCATGGCATAGAAGAACACGGAATCTGCCCGGCGGCTGTCTCCGGCATTGATCAGCGCCTGCGCCCCAACTTCGGCGCTGGTTGCAACTTCTTCTTGCGGAACAGGTTGCGGGCCAGTCAGTCGAGGCGCTCCTAGAGCTCGATTAGCCATTTCCGGCAAGGTAGCATGGTCTTGTTACAGCAGTGTTAAAATAACCCTTCACCCTGCCTCAGGGATACTGCAGTAGAGGTCCCCGGTTCGGTTCCAGCGACTCCGAATTCCCGTTTAGAGCCGTGTTTGTTCGGTGCGCGTTTAGCATCAAAGCTTTGGACTCTATGCTGTTGCATCCGGAAAATACGCGCTTCACTTTTCGCAAGCTAGGCCGGCAAGCGGCGAAAGCCGCGGCGAAACCTACTCCGGAGAACGTCCATAAATTCCGCACTTCCAGCCGCAGAGTCGAAGTATTGGTTGCGGATTTGGCAGACAATCGCAGCAGCAACGACAAGAAATTGCTCAAGCTGCTGGGACGACTGAGAAAAAAGGCAGGACGTGTTCGCGATCTCGACGTCCAGTCCGCTGCCCTGCGCAGCCTGAAAATCCCGCAAGAACCCGGGCGTAAGTCGCAGCTCATGCGTACGCTGGCTGAAGACCGGGCGAAGCGCGAAAAGAAACTAGTCAAGGCCCTCGACAAAAAAACCCTGGCTGAAGTGCGCAAACGCGTAAAGCGTACCGCTTCCAGCCTGGAGATTCCGCAGGATGCCGATCCTTTAATGCTGGCGCGGCAAAAGCTCGGCGCACTAGAGGTCGATCAGGGCTCGATCACCGAAAAAACCCTGCATCAATTCAGGATCGCGGGCAAACGGGCGCGTTACATCGCGGAACTCGCAGACAAAAATGCAGAGGCGACGCGTCTGGTCGAGTTGCTCAACAACATGCAGGATGTCATCGGCGACTGGCACGACTGGATGCAACTGGCTGAAAGAGCAGAAAAGATGTTTGGCGGCGTCCAAGATTCCGCCCTTGTAGCTGCCCTGCGTAATATCACCCGGGCCAAGTTCCGCCAGGCGGTAAACACTCTCACCGAGACCCGGACCGCCCTGGCCGGCAAAAAGCCAGTTTCGGTCATTTCGGCCGCCCGCGCGCCCTCAACAGCCGTAGCCTAAACAGCCTGATGTGTGTGGGGGCGGTGCCCTCGCCCGCGCTTATGATCGCCTTACTGAAGACGAACCAACCCCGAAAGCGGCTGGGGAGGGCGTCCGCCCCACACCTACCTTTACTCAAATCCAATCGGCCTCGGGCGTCATCTAAAGACTGGCGCGTAACTTGGAGAACCCACAAATCTTGAGGTCCCGACTCGTTATCTTCATCGCAGTCATTCAAACCGTGCTGTTCGCAGCTCACTGGTTTCTTTACCAAACCTGGACCTCGTTCTGGGGATCGCCCGGTGCTTCGGGTTTCCAGCTAACCCTGGCGATACTTTCGGTGAGCTTTGTGCTGGCTTCCCTGCTGGCCTGGCGGTCTTACCACCGCATAGTACGCATTCTCTATACCGTTTCCGCCGTCTGGCTGGGCACTTTGAGTTTCTGTTTCCTGGCAGCGTGCGCCTGCTGGGCGACGTACGGAGGTTCGCTTCTTATCGGACTGCATCCCAACCGCCGCGGACTCGTCGTCACGTTCCTGACTGCAGCACTGGCCGTAAGTTTATTCGGCATGGTGAACGCTGCCTGGACCCGAGTCCGCCGCGTCAGTGTCACGCTGCCGAACCTGCCGGAATCATGGCGTGGCCGGGTGGCGGCCCTGGTCACCGACACTCATCTCGGACACGTTCGTGGCTCGCGCTTCATGCAACGCATCGTGACCACTCTTACACGGCTACGCCCCGACGTAGTGTTCATCGCCGGCGATATGTACGACGGCACGGTTGCCCGGGTGCGCGAACTGGCACAGCCGTGGGCACGGCTCGCTGCTCCATTGGGAGCATTCTTTGTCCTGGGAAATCACGAGGAGTTCAGCGATTCCACGAAATATCTGGACGCCGTCGAGGACTCAGGCATCCGGGTTCTGAATAATGAAAAAGTGACCGTTGACGGCATGCAGATCGTAGGTGTGCATTATCGGGATTCGACCAATGACGATCACTTCCGCAGCGTGCTGCGAAACGCAGACGTAGATCGCGACCGCGCCAGCATCCTGCTTACCCATGCCCCTGACCGGCTCCAGATTGCCGAAGAAGCAGGATTCTCCCTGCAACTCTCCGGCCACACCCACGGCGGCCAGTTCTTCCCTTTCACCTGGATCACCTCCCGCATGTATGGAAAATTTGTCTACGGACTGCAACGTCTGGGCAATCTTCTCGTCTATGTATCATACGGCGCTGGTACCTGGGGACCACCGTTAAGGCTCGGGACGACACCTGAAATCGTCCTGATCCAGTTCGATTGATCGCAGTGGTTGGGTGGAGGCGGGCACTCGCGCCGTCGCCTTTGAGGTTGACTTTCTTTGCGCACTTTGCGAGTCCTTCGCGTCCTTTGCGGTAAAGCCTTAACCGCAAACCTTGCAACGGACGCAAAGGAAAATCTTCAGGCCCTTGCACTCGAAAAGGTACAATAACCGCGATGCGCACAGTTCTGGACTTATTCGCGCAAATCTTCCGCAATCTGTGGGCCCACAAGCTACGCTCATTTCTCACCATGTTTGGCATCGCCTGGGGAGTGGGCTCCTTGCTGTTGCTCGTGGGCGTAGGAGAAGGTTTCCGTTCAGGCAACAAGCGCGAAATGGCCGAATTCGGCAAAGACATCATGTTTATCTTTCCCGGGCGCGCGCCCGCGGTAAAGGGCAGCATGAACTCCGCCCGGTCCTACCTGCTGACCTACCAGGATTACCTTGATATCCGCTACCGGGCGCCTCACGTCCGCAATGCCTGTCCCTTGCTCACTCGCACCGATCTGCATGAAGTCAGCGAGTTTGCCAATGCGGGAGGGCAGATCATGGGCGCTGAGCCACAGTTGAATGAGATCAGTTATCTCCCCCTGCAGGAGGGGCGCTGGCTGAACGAGTTGGATGGGACACAAAGGCGCAACGTGATCGTCCTGGGAAATGAATTGAAGAAAACCCTCTTCCCCGGACGCCCAGCCGTGGGTTCTATCGTTCTGCTGAACGGCATCCGCTTCGAAGTCGTGGGCAGCATGCCCCACCTGGGACGTGGCGACAACAACTGGCTGAACATGCGCGGCTATGTTCCTTTCCAGGTCATGGCCACCTATTTCCCGGTCAAGGGAGACAATCACGAGAACTCAATTTCATTTATTGAATACCAGCCAACTGTGACGGCTGAGCATCTGCTGGCACAAGATGAGGTCTATGGAATTGTCGCCCGTAACCACAATTTCGATGCCACTGACACAAACGCATTCGACAGCTGGGACACCATTCAACAATCCAAAATGGTGGGAACAATTTTCGATGTCATGAACATGTTTCTGGGGGCGGTCGGCATGGTGACGCTCGCCCTGGGCGCAATCGGAGTCATCAACATCATGCTGGTTGCTGTCAGTGAACGTACTCACGAGATCGGGCTGCGCAAAGCCCTGGGCGCCACCAACCGCAGCATTCTGCTTCATTTTTTTCTGGAAGGTTTGCTACTTACTTTAGGCAGCGGTCTAATCGGCATTGGACTCGCAGCCGGCTTAATGGCTGCCCTGGGCACGATTCAAGGCCCGGGGGGATTCGATCCCCCTAAACTGGTTCCGATGACGGCTCTGCTGGCCATTTGCAGCCTGACCCTGGCCGGAGTCGTTGCCGGTCTCTATCCCGCCCGCAAGGCTGCGTTGCTGCAACCGGTGGAAGCGCTCCGGCAAGAGTGAGGAAGATTGAGTAATTGGGGAATTGAGTAATTTTGTAATTGGAAAAACTGCTGCATACCAGGTTTTGAAAATTACTCAATTACTAAATTGCCCAATTAATAAATTATTTTATGTTTCAGGATCTGCTTCGCGAAGCCTATACCGCCATGCGCCATAACCGGCGCCGCACGGCGCTCACCATGCTGGGCATGGCATGGGGGATCGCCACGGTCGTCATGCTGCTGGCATACGGCGATGGCTTTGGACAGGCCTGCGCCAATATTTTCGCGAATTTCGGTACCAAGCTGGTGATTGTTGTTCCGGGCCGGACTGCGATGCAGGCGGGCGGCCAGAAAGCCGGGGTTCTCACGCGGTTCACGATCGATGACGTGGACACGCTTTCCGCCAATCTTCCCCAAATCACGAATATCACGCCTGAAGTGAGCAAGACCGCGCACACCCAATACGATACCCGGGTCTTCGACTTCAACGTGACCGGGAACTATCCCAATGTTCCAGCCATCCGTGTTCTGAAGCTGGGACAGGGACGGTTATACAACGCTGAGGACCAGGTCCAACACTCGCGGGTAGCGGTGCTCGGGTCAGAAGCTAAAGAAAAGCTCTTCTCCGGACGCAACGCACTTGGCGAACACATCCGTTTGGACGGTCTCAGCGTCGAAGTGATCGGCGTCCTCAGCCCCAAGATGCAGGAAGGAGACAGCGACATCAATCGAACCGTCTACGTCCCCTTCACGACGATGAGCGACCTGAAGGATACACACTTCCTGGATTCGATCTGGTTCACTTACCAGACCCCGGAATACGAGCGGCTGGAACAAACAGTGCGGACCGTCCTCTCCGGACCGCACAAGTTCAACCAGACTGACCGCCAGGCGGTAAGAGTCTTCAACCTCATGACCCAGGTCCACCAGTTCGAGATCATTACCCTCGGATTGAAAGTACTGATGGGTTTCATTGGCACGCTCACGCTCGGCATCGGCGGCGTTGGCCTGATGAATATCATGCTGGTTTCAGTCACCCAGCGCACCCGGGAGATCGGGGTGCAAAAAGCCCTGGGTGCGCAACGCCGGCACATTCTGATGCAGTTCCTGGCGGAGGCCCTGACCATCACTTTCATCGGAGGAATCCTGGGGATAATCCTGGCCTACACGGTGGCGCTCTCCGTTGGCAGGCTGACGCTCTACAGCGCATTCGCCAAAAATGGCGAGGCCGGCGACATCCGCCTGATCATCGCCCCGGGAACGCTGATTGCAGCCACTCTCATCCTCGCCGTCGTGGGACTGGTCAGCGGTATGGTGCCCGCCTTCCGAGCCTCGCGCCTGGATCCGATCGAAGCCCTGCGCTACGAGTAGTTGTGTTTTTATGTGGGACGGACACTCCTGTCCGCCGCCTTTGACTTTGTATTTTTCAGAGGTCCCTCCGGGACCTTAAAATGCTGCGTTTAAAGCTCTCTGGCGGAAGCAACCTCAGATCACTATGAAATTCGCCAAAATCATCTTCCGGATCGCTGCCATCTGGGGCGTGCTTGTCCTCACGCCGCTCTACTTCATCTTCGATCTGATCGGACGCAACGATCCTCCGCCGATCACGCACCCGGCGTTTTTCTACGGATTCATCGGGGCAGGGCTGGCCTGGCAGATCGCATTTTTCTTCATCGCAACCGACCCCGTTCGCTACCGGCCTCTGATGATTGCATCCATCTTCGAAAAATATAGCTACGGCATTGCGGTTGTCATTCTGGTTGCGCAACACCGCATGCACCCCTCCGACCTGATCTTCGGCGTCGTCGATTTGCTGCTCGGCTGTCTGTTCGTGGTCGCGTACGCGAGAACGCCAAGACGCGAACCATCACAAGCCACGTAGGGGCAGATGTCCTCATCTGCCCCTACGTGGCTCGTGGTGCAGCCGCTATAATCGGACGGCTCAGATGCAACCCATCGACAAGCACGAACCGCGACGCCACTGGCTTTCCCGCGTTCTGACCGACATACATTTCTGGGTTCCGGTCGCGGTCCTGATCGGCGGCTTGTTGCTGCTGGAATCGATCCACTGATCCGACGAACTTAAGATCATGCAATCTGCCACAACGCCGGAGAGTGAAACTGCAGCGGAGACACTCTCGCGTCGGCGCAAGCTTCAAGTTCTTGGCATCCTCTCCGGATTCACCGCCGGCGCCTGGCTTGGCGCTGCCGAGGCGCCCACGAAGCTTGTGTCCGTCGGCGTCTCGCCCATCGTGATTTCGCTCATCATGGTGACGGGTGTCTTTCTGGCGCGCTGGAGTCTGCCCGCGTTGATCCTGGGCACATCTTCGGTCCGCGCCGACCTTCGCCGTGCCCCTCACCTCATCATCTGGGCCCTGCTCGCAGGATGCTTGTGGGCCGTGGCCAATACCATGACCATCTTCGCGATCCGGGATATTGGGTTGAGCATCGCCTTCCCGCTGTGGAATTCAAACAGTCTTCTCGGCATCGTGTGGGGATTCGTTTTCTTCAATGAATTGCGCCAGGCTGGATGGCGGCGCTGGACGGGCGTGCTAGGCGGAGCGCTCGTCATGTGCGTAGGTGCGACATTGCTCGCCATCGCCTCATCGACTCAGGCGCCCGAGGCCCATTCCATGCGCGGCGTGTGGGCCGCCCTGGGCGCCGGGATTCTTTGGGGCACTATGTACATTCCGTACCGCAAAGCGTATCTGTCCGGGATGAATCCACTTTCTTTCGTTACCTTCTTCACCTTCGGAGAATTGGGAATGATGGCTGCTCTTGCCATCGGATATCTTGGCTTGTCCCGGCTGTGGCATGAACTGACGAGCGCGCGCGACGTCCTGTTCTGGCTGATGCTGGGCGGCTTCATCTGGGTGATTGGCGATGTCTTCCAGCAATACGCCGCGAAGTACGTGGGCATCAGCCGTGGCATTCCGCTATCCAACTCGAATCAGCTTTGGGGATTGTTGTGGGGTATTTTTGTCTTCGGTGAGTTACACGGTAGTGGCACTTCCACATACATGCAGGTCATCGGAGGCTCGTTGCTGATGATGTTG
>Ga0163162_10005938_pt1 | contig 11817 bp, 7 predicted proteins | sample S55metaG_FD_115310 | JGI IMG/M metagenome (GOLD analysis project Ga0163162, IMG submission 115310) | Switchgrass rhizosphere microbial communities from Kellogg Biological Station, Michigan, USA - S5-5 metaG | ecosystem: Host-associated > Plants > Roots > Rhizosphere > Soil | place: USA: Michigan...
ATATTCTAATCCGCCGTACGTTCCTGTTTCGGAGGGTATCCCTATGACTCTCATCCGTCGCCGGCCAGCCATGGCCGTAGCCGTTTCGTCACTCGCATTCGCCGCCACGATGATCGCCGTGGCCGCCGCCCAGCAACCGGCCGGCCAGCCGCAAGGCCGAGGGCAGCAGGCCCCGCCTGCCCCAACCGGCCCGATGGCCCCCGAGAAGTACAAGAACATCCAGGTGATGACCGACGTTCAGGCGGACCAGCTGGACGTGACGATGCGATACATCGTCTCCGCCACCGGCATCCAGTGCATCCAGTGCCACGTGCAGGATGCCGCGACGGGCGAGTGGCAGTACGACAAGGACGACAAGAATCCGAAGAAGACGGCCCGCAAGATGATCGCCATGGTCAAGGCGATCAACGCAGGCGCGGACAACTACGGACTGAATGGCGTCAATTGCGGCACCTGCCACGCGGGCAACAATCAACCGCGCGGCCTGCAGCCGGCTGCGATGATGACGGCCGATCAGATCTCGGCGTTCAATCTGCAGCAAGCGACAATTGCCGCGCGTCAGGGCGGGGCCGGGCGCGCTGCCGGCGGACCGCCGGCGGGAGGAGCGCCGCCGGCAGGGGGTGGCGGAGCGGCCGGACGGGGCCAGCAGGCGCCGCTGCCGCCGGTCGATGACGCGGTCAACAAGTACATCGAGGGTCTGGGAGGGCGTGCAGCGATCGAGCAACTGCAGGCGGTGACGATCACCGGCACGCTCATGACCCGCGAGGCCCGGGCAATCCCCTTCGCGATCGACGAGAAGGGCAATAAATACCGCGAGACGATCCAGACCGCGCCGGATGCCACGACGCGCGCCTTCGACGGCGCCGCCGGCTGGCAGCAAACCGGCGCGAGGGCCATCGACCTCACCGGCTTTCCTCTCGAACAGGTGCAGCGGAACGCCGATCTAATGCTGGCCCTGAAGTTCAAGGAGCGGTACCCGAACCTGACAGCCGCGCGGCCAACGCAACTCCAAATGGCGTCCGGCGCGCGCGTGGACGTCAACGTCGTGGGGTCCGGTCCGGCCACCCCGGCCAACGATTACACGACCATCCAGTGGGCCTTTGACGCTTCGTCGGGATTGTTGCTGCGCAAGACCGTGAGGACGACCGCGGCACTTCGCGGAGCGTTGACCGAAACGTGGGATTACAGCGACTACCGCGCGGTCGGTGGCGTCAAGATGCCGTACATGATCACGCATACCAATTGGAACAGCTTCGACACGTTCCGGGTTTCGACGATCACGGCAAATCCGGCAATCGATGACGCCCGGTTTGCGAAACCAAAGGGCTAGTTACACCGGCAAGCATGGAGGATGTCGGTATGAACCGTGTGACGATCCGGTACGGAGTGCTCCTGGCTGCGGCAGCGGGGCTCGGCATTGCGCTGGTGTTGTCCGGTTGCTCGCAGGCGCCCCCACCGCCGCCCCAGGCTCCGGCGGCGGACCTGTCGCCTGAGCACGGCAAATACCTCGTGGACACGCACGGATGTCACGACTGTCACACGCCATGGAAGATGGGCCCGAAGGGGCCGGCGCCGGACATGACGAGGATGCTGTCGGGACATCCGGCTGACATGCCGCTGCCTCCGCCGGTGTTACCGAAGAACAGCCCGTGGATCATGATGGCCGCCGCCACCAACACCGCGTGGGCCGGTCCGTGGGGCATCTCGTACACGATGAACCTGACGCCCGATCAAAACACCGGGATCGGCATCTGGACAGAGAAGATGTTCATCGACGCGCTGCGCACCGGCAAGCACATGGGCACCGCGTCGTCGCGCGACATCCTGCCGCCGATGCCCTGGCAGGCCTACGGCCAGATGAACGACGACGAGTTGAAGGCGATCTGGGCGTATCTGCGGACGATCCCGCCCATCACCAACCGGATTCCGGACCCGACGCCGCCAGGGAAGTAGAAAAGACGTCGGGTGTCTTTTTTCCCGAAAGTCGCAGTCGCGATCGCCCTCTGCGGCCTCGTCGACGCCCGCACTGTCGCGAACGCGGACGATCCCCGCCAGATCCTGATCGATCGCGAAGCGCGCCACCGGACGCTGTCCGATGAACACACGGGGGAACTTGTCGTCACCGCGGCCAACGGCAAGGTGCGGCGCAAACAGTGGAAGAGCTATCGAGAAGGATCGGGCGCGAACTCGAGCCGGCTGATTCGCTTCATCTCGCCGCCGGATGTGCGCGGCGTCGGCTACCTGCTCCGCCAGCGCGCGGGCAAACCGCCGGACGAATGGCTCTATTTGCCGTCGATGAAGCGCGAGCGGCGCATCGTGCAGACGGATCGGCAGTCGGCATTCGTCGGCACGGACTTCAGTTACGAAGACCTCGAGACCTTCGACCCGTCCACCTACACGCTGGCCCTGCTGCCCGAACGAATCGTCGACGCGCACGCGAGCTACGCCATCGAGCTTCGGCCTCGCGGCCGATCCGAGTACGACCGCAAGGTCATGGTGATCCGCAAGGACGACCTCCGCCTGCTGTCGGTCGATTATTACCGGCAGGGCGACACGACGATCTCCAAGCGTCTCACCATTACGGACTACCAGATGGTGGATGGCCACTTGTACGCCATGAAGATGGAGATGGCCGATCTGCACAAGGGCAGCAGCACCGCTGTGCTGATCAGCGACGTGAAGCTCGACCGGCCGCAGCCCGCGGATCGATACACGATTCAGAACCTGCTGCGGGAGGGCGTCGACGGCGCTCCCCTGCCTGCGGCGCTGGCGACGCGCCCCGCGGCCATCGGCCCGCGCGCGAATATCGCCGCCGCGACCGGCGGCGCGCCGACGGAAACTTCCAGGCCCCTGTTCGCCGCCTCGTTCGAGGGCTACGCCGAAGCAAAGGTTTTTGGATTCCTGGGCGCCTCGCCCGGCAGCCCCAATGCCGAAGGATGGGCCGACGCATTCGGCCGCACACTCGCGCGAATAGGCCCCGTGCGCATCACGGCGTCGGTGCGGGCCGAACAGAGCTCGTCCGTGCGAGTGGGTCCAGTCGTCTGGGATCCGGCCGACCGGCTTCCCGATCGATCGCCGCTGTCGATCCGCGAATTGTCGGCCGTCATCCCCATCGCCTCCGGCATCGATTTCCAGGCCGGCCGGTTCTACGTCGCGTGGGGCCAGAGCGAGGAGTTGTCGCCGGCGGACGCGTTCCTGCCTCGCGACATCTCGGACCCGCTCACCACGGACCGCCTGCCCTTGTGGGGCTATCAGTTGCGCGGCGAGCGGCACGGCATCCGATTCGATGTGTTCGTCGAGGCGATCACGACGCCGTGGCGGCTGCCGGCGATGAACGGCCAGCACTCGCCGCTCTCGCAGCAGAAGATCTTCTTTGAAAACTACCCGTCGACGGTGCCGAAGCGCGGATTCGGAGCCGCGCGGGTGTCGGGCATGCTGGGCCGCTGGGACGTCGGCGCGTGGGCGCGAACCGGAGTGAGGCCGGCGCCGATCCTCGAGCTGCACACGGAACTCGCGACCACGACGGACGAGGGCACCGTCATCCCTGTCGGCCAGCGATACGCCGACGAAACAGGCGGAGGCCTGCAGATCGCGCATGAAGTGATCGGCTGGCTGGTGCGCGGAGAGGTCGCGGTGCTCAATTCCAGCGACGCGGATCTGGGACGCGCCGTGATTGGCGCGGTGAGCCTGAGCCATCCCGTGCGCAACGGCCTGTTCGTCGGCACGTTCGCGTTCAACGGCATCACGCCGCCGGTCGAGCCGCTGCTGCTTTTTGACCGCGCGCTGCTGCCGGCGTTTCTGCTGGGTGTCCGCCAGTCCGAAACCTGGGGCGCCTGGAAGCTCGGATGGCTCGGCACGTTCGACCGCATCGGTGGCGTGCTCACGGCCGACGTGACCAAGGATCTCACGCCCGTCGTCAAACTGACCGTCGGCGCGGATCTGCCGCACGGCGATCCGTTCAGTCCGGCACGCGTGTTTGCCGGAGACAAGCGCCTGCGCGCGGCGATTCGCTGGGACTGGTAGCGGCCGGCTTCGGCCGTCAGCCGCTTACTTCAGGACGAGCGTCAGCCCCACGCCGATGGCGATCCCTGACGCGCCAAGTCCGGCCAGACTGGCATGCTGATACTGCGCGCCGACGTTGAAGGCGATCTGCCGCGACAGGAAGATGTCGGCGCCGGCGCCGATCGAGAACGCCGGCCCGCTCACCGAACCCGCGTCACCCACCGAAAAAATCGCCACGCCCGCGGTGCCGAGAATATAGAAGTCTTTCGGCTTTTCGGCCTTTCCGCCCATCGGAAACCGAACCTTGACGAGGCCGCCGAGCGAAGTGGCCGTCAGGCTGAAGCCGCTCGTTTCGCTCGTGTCCGGAATTCCAAAGTGCAGAATGCCGACGATGCCGCCGACGCCAAAGCGCGGCGAGACGTAATACGCGGTGGTCCCGTTGAGCAGCAGCACGGTGGAACTGGCGTCGTTCGACGAGCCGTCCGTGACACATCCGGGGGAAATACACGGCGGATTGGGGTCCGTGTTGCCAAAGCTCGTTCGGGTGAAGCTGAACGCGCTGGCGCCGCCGACTTCAATCGACCCCTTCTTGATGGGATCGCCCGAGGACTGCGCAAACGCCGGAACTGCCATGAGAATCGCGACGACCGCCGCACCGAACACTCTCGTCATGCTGCACTCCTTGGTGCGCCGCGGGCGGCCGGACGGGGAACAACGACGAGCCGCGCGGACGCGAAAAGTATACCAGCCGGGTTCCGGCGTCCCGCGCTATCCTGTTGATATGCTCCCAATCGTTCGCTCGCGGTCAGTCATTGGTGTCGCCGTCCTCACGCTCGGAGGCGTGCTGGCGGTTCGTCCGGCGGCCCAGCAAGCTCCCCCGGCGCCCCGAACGGGCGCCCCGGTGATGATCGATTTCAACGCGGTCGCCTCAGACGGCCGGCCAATCCTCGACCTCAAGGTCGAAGAGCTGTCGCTCAAGGTCGATGGCAAGCCTCGCGTCATTCATTCGATCAACCTCATCCAGGTCCCAGGCGGACAATCCGGCCGCGACGCCGCGCATCCCGTCCTCGACTCGCCGTTCGCCACCAACGCGGCGGTCGATACCGGGCGCACGATGATTTTTGTCGTCGACGACGAATCGCTTCGGCCCGGATCCGAGCGCGCCGCGCGCCAGGCCGCCAGCCAGTTTCTGGCGGGACTCGCGCCGCGCGACCGGGTGGCCCTCTTCACCGTGCCGCATGGCGGGATGAAGGTGGACCTGACGAGTGATTTCGACAAAGTGCGGACGGCGCTCGGGCAGATCACCGGCCAGGCGCCGGAGAACGAATCGCTCTCGGACGCCGCGTGCCGGACGCGCACCGACCTGCAATCGATCGCCGGCATGCTCGACAGCCTGGCGGGCGGCCAGAGTCCCGTCACCGTCGTGTTCCTCACGTCGACGCTGACCGGATCGCGCAGTCAGTCAACCATGAGCCGCAGCAACACGACCAGCGCGACCGGCGCGCCGCTGCCCGGCGCGCGCACGATGGGCGCCTGCGAGTTGCAGCCCGAGGAATTCGACAAGGTCGCCCAGGCGGCCCAGCAGGCGAGAGCGCATTTCTACATCATCCAGCCGGAGCTGAACGCGTCGGCGCGGCTCACCAATCCGAGCGGCGGCACGGGCATCAGCCCGCGCGTCGGCGGCGATGTCGTCCGCGGCACCGACAGCTTCGAGCAGGGCATCAACGACCTCGCGGGCGTCACCGGCGGCGAGCACTATCCGCTGAGCAGCACAGGTGACAGCGCGCTGATTAAGATCGCGCTCGAAACGTCGGCCTATTACATGGTGACGTTCGAACCGGAGGACATGGAGCGCAACGGCGCGTCCCACCGGGTCGAATTGAAAGTGTCGCGCCCGGGCGTTGCGCTCCGAACACTGCCGGGCGTCCTGATCCCCGCGGCCACCGCGGCGTCGGCGGCGCCGGTGACGACGCCCAAAACCATGATGGGTGAGATGCGCGCGTACCGCGATCTGACCTTGCGGTCGGCGGGATTCACGGCCCGGTATCAGACGGGGGGCAAGATGCAGGTCGTCGCCGTTTTCGAGCCGGATGACCCGCTGGTGACGCTCACGTCGGCGATGGCCGGGCTGTTTGATTCCTCCGGCAAGCTGGTCCACTCGTGGATTGCGCAACCGTCCGACCTGGCGAAAACGCCGGTGACGGCGGCGCTCGTCGCGGCGCCCGGCAAGTACCGGCTCCGCATCGCAGCCACCGACAAGTCCGGCCGCAGCGGCGCCACCGACTGGGACATCGACGCCAACCTCACGCCGGCAGGGACCCTGAAGATGAGCTCCCTGCTGCTCGGCAAGACGAAGGACGGCATGTTCATGCCGAAGCTTCAGTTCACCGACGAACCCGTCGTGATCGCTTACCTCGAGCTGTACGGCGAGCGCACGGACAAAGACCGCCCCGTGGTCGTCATGTTCCAGGTGGCGAAGTCGCCCGACGGCCCTGCCCTGCTCGTGCAGCCGGCGTCGGTTGACGAAACGCGGGACCTCGATCGGTTCATCGTCGAGGCGGCGATTCCGCTCGGCGCGCTCGAGCCGGGCGACTATGTGGTGCGCGCGCTGATTGGAAACGGCGTCGAGGGCGAGCCCCTGGGGCGCGTCATCCGGACGCTGCGCAAGACGGCGAAGTAGGTTCCGCCGCAGCTCGGACCGAAATTCGGTAGCCGTAGCTCGGACCGAAGTTCGGTCCGAGCACCAGAAGCCTGCGACGCGTGTCCTCGTGCATTCGCGCCCGGTCTAACGTACTAAGCCTATGTCTCGAACGGCCTTCGTACTTGTCGTCACGCTCGCCGGATGGGCCTTGTCGGGCGGCGCCCAGGGTCGCGGAGGCGCAGCGCCGCCGGTCAGCACCGGCTCATCCACCGGCCCGGGAGGCATCGGCCAAGGCGCGCAACCGCCCCCGCCGCCACCGCCTTCCAGCAGCCAGCAGCCTCCGCCCGGCGGTCGAGCCGGCGCTCAAAATCCGGCGCGGTTCCGGGCCGGCGTGGACCTGGTCGAGGTGGACGTCACGGTTCTCGACGCCAATCGCCTGCCGATCCGCGGCCTGACGCCCGCGGACTTCACCGTATCCGAGGATCGGCTGCCCCAGACCATCGTCAACTTCTCCGAAGTGGACGTGCCACAGCCAGTGGCGCCGCCGGCCATCTGGATGCGCGAAGTGTCGCCGGACGTGAAATCGAACAGCGCCAACGATCGCCGGTTGTTCGTCATCGTGATGGACGACGCGATGACGCAGCCCGAACCGTTCATCTCGAAGAACATGAAGGACGCGGCCCACGACATCGTCAACCGGTTCGGGCCCTCGGACGTGGCGGCGGTCATCTTCACGCTGGACGATCGCAAGTCGCAGGATTTCACCAGTGACCGCGTGAAGCTCTCGGCCGCGGTCGATCGGTTCTCGCCCGGGTTTGGCGGGGGCGAGTTGTTCGATCGGTACCCGCTCAACACGATCGACAAGGTGGCGGAACTGCTCACCGACCTGCCGCTCCAACGCAAGGCGCTGATTTACATCAGTCCTGGCGTGCCGATCGAGATGACGGCGCCGGCGCAGATCCGGTCGTCGCCCGGGGCGGCCATGCCTGGCGGCGGCCGGCCCGGCTCGGGCGCGTCGGCTCCCGGCGGCATCGGGGCCATCACCGGCGGCGACGCCACCGGGCACTCGAGCATGCTCTCGAGCCAGTTGCAGGACATCTTCCGGATGGCCGCGCGAGCCAACGTCAGTGTGTATTGCATCGACCCGACGGGCTTGATGGACGCGGGCGTCACCAATCCGCGGAAGAACATGCTCTTGAGCCTCGCGTCGAACACCGGCGGCTTCGCTGTCGTGAACAGAAACGAGTCGAGACAAAGCGTCGACCAGATCTTCGTGGAAACGAGTTCGTACTACATCCTCGGCTATCGCAATCCGAACCCGGTCGCCGACGGCAAGTTCCGCAAGCTCGACGTGCGCGTGAACCGGCCGGGGGCCACGGTGCGATCGCGCAGCGGATACTATCCGCCCAAGCCGCCGGCCGCGCGCGCGATCGGCGTCGCCGATCCGTTGACCGACGCCATCAAAGGCCTCGTGTCAGTGGGCGGGATGCAGATGCGGGTGACTGTCGCGCCGTTTGCCATCCCGGGAAAGAGCGAGGTGGCCCTGGCCGTCGTGCTCGGCCTGCGTCAGCCCGCGGCGACGCGATCCACGAAGGTCACCGAGACCGTGGCTCTCTCCGTCAACGCGTACGACGCTAACGGAAAGCCGGCAGGATCGAAACGCGAGAAGGCCACGCTCGTGCTGCGTCCGGGCCCGGACGACGAAGTCCGCTACGAGGTGCTCACGCGGCTCGACGTCAAGCCCGGTTTGTATCAACTGCGGCTGGGCGCCTACAGCGCATCGCTCGCGCGCTCCGGCAGCATCTACACGGACGTGGAGGTGCCCGACTTCTTCAAGAATCCGGTGTCGCTGTCGGGCGTGCTGATTTCCGCCTCGCCATCAATTGCGGCCGGGCCGAAGGACGTATTCGCGGCGCTCGCGCCCATCGTGCCGACGACGCAGCGGGAGTTCGAAGGTCACCAGAGCACGGCGTTCCTGCGCGTGTACCAAGGGAAGAAGATCGAAGCCGTCGAGATGAAGGTGCGCGCGATTGACGTCAACGACGCCATCGCGTTCGAGCACACGGAGACCATTGCCGCCGGAAGGTTTGGCGCGGCCGATCGGGCCGCCGACTACCGGTTCGAGCTCCCGCTCGCCAAACTCGCGGCCGGCCCGTACAACCTGACGTTCGACGCGGTTCTGGCGAACGGGAAATTCGCGCACCGCGATGTGCAGATTTTCGTGCGGTAGCTCGGACCCACCGTAGCTCGGACCCAAGTTCGGTCCGAGCTACAAACTTCGACGTAGCTCGGACCGCACTTCGGTCCGAGCTACAGACTGTCCTTTGCAGGCGTCAGTTCTCGGACGCCGGCCCGTGTTTCCACCGGACCTCGCGTGGTACGTCGCTTGCAGTTGAGGCGGCCGGCGTGGTCCGCCGGAGGTTCAGCCGTGCGTAGAATTCCATCGGTTACTCCCCTCCTCCTTATGTCCCTGTTGACGGGGGCGGCGGCTGGCGCGTGGCCGGCTCGGGCGCAGGCCCAGCACGTCGGCATCTCCATCGGGATCGGTTTTGGCTTTGGCTACGGGTACGGTTACGGCTTCTACAATCCGTGGTGGGGCTATCCGTATGGGCCGTACGCGGCGCCCTATCCCGCCGTTGGCGCTTACCCGTATTACGGTTATGAGGCGACCGCCGTCCGGCTTCAGGCGACGCCGCGAAATGCAGAGGTCTTCGTCGATGGCTATCGTGCCGGAATTGTCGACGACTTCGACGGCACGTTCCAGCGGCTGAGCCTCCCGCCGGGCCAGCACGAGGTGACGGTGTACCTGGCGGGTTACCGGACGTGGTCGCAGAGCATTCAGGCGAATCCGGGCACGTCGCAGAAATTCCAGTTCGCGATGGAGCCGCTCAAGCCCGGTGAAGCGAACGAGCCGCGGCCGGTGCCCGCGCCGCCGCAGGAGCGTCCGTACGGTCAGGACCGGCCGATGCGCATGATGCCGCCGGTTCAAATCCCCGGTGGCGTCTCCTCGTCATCCGCCACTCCGCCCGGGAGTATCGACGTGGCTCCCGCGCCGATGCCGGCTGCGCCGCCCGCACCACCGACTCCTCCGGCGCCGATCGACCCCGAGACGGCCGGCTCGATTTCGATTCACGTCCAACCCGGCGGCGCGGAGGTTTTCGTGGACGGACAGCACTGGGGCTCACTCGGCGGCGGCGACAAGCTGGTGATTCGCGTCGCCGAGGGCAAGCACCGGATCGACGTGGGCAAGGCGGGCTATGTGCCGTTCACGGTGGACGTCGACGTGAAGCGCGGAGAAGTCACGCCGGTCGCGGTCAGCCTGAAGAAATAGGGCCTAGTGCGGCGACCATGTACTGATACGACATGGGCATCAACCCCTTGCGGATCGCTGCGGCGTCCTTGAGGCGCTGGTCGCGATCACGAAGTATGAGCTGCGCCGATCGCTCGAAGAAATCAGCCACCGATTCGCGTTCGCCGCAATTGAGAAGATAGCTGGAAAGCCGTGAATCCAGACTGCCGGTCTGGTCATACGCCAGTTGCTCTGACGGAGGCGCCGTCAGCGCAGCATGCATGACGCGCAGGGCGGTCTTCACGTCACCTTCACGCAGCGCATGGAGCCCCAGCACGATGTTGGCCCTGTAGATCGTGCTGCCGTAGTTCGGGTCGTCTTTGAATTGCGGCGCCAGCTCGAGCGCATCGCGCGCAAACTGCTTTGATTGCGACCATGCTGAAAGCGCGGCTTGCTCGCGCTCTTCGCGGGTCTTGAACCACTGGTTCGGATACTCCAAGTCCTTCCGTTTCGCCTCGAAGTCCTCGTACTCGGCGGCCATGTAGGCCTGATCCGCGAGGTCGGCGAGTACTGAAAAGCGGTCCGCGGGCGATAGCGCCGCGACTTTGGCCGTATGGGACTCGGCGGACCAGAAGCCGATGTTCATCATCAAACGCCGCCGGTTTGCGTTGATTTCGTAGCGGCGGAGCATCGCGAGGGCCGAGTGCGCCATAGCCTGACTGGAATCCAACTCGAGCGCGCGTTTGGCGTATCGCTCGCCGAGCGCGACTGGATTCAAGGAGTCTGCGGCTGGATCGGGACCGATCATCAGACCCCTCGTCAACACGAGAGAGTACGCCACGTTTCCAAGCAACACCGGGTCCTTCGTGTCGTCGAGCTTCTTGCGGACCTGCTGAGCGAACCTGCTGGTGTATGTGCTCTGGTCAATTCGGAAATTGCCCGCGGCTAGAGGGCCGGGCTTAACCCCCCACAGCGTCTTCGCATACAGATTGGCCAATCGCCATGACCACTCGCTGCCAAACTGCTGAAAGCCATCGCCAACCGGGCCCCCGCCCGGTGGATCTATCGCCTGGGCCCGTAATACCGTCTGCTCGGCAAGCGGCCGATCGACGGTGGAAAAGAACGTCGCCGCATTGCTGAGCGTCTTCACGTTGACGTCCGGCTTCGCGATAGCCTGCTGCCAGAGCCTAAGGATCTGTGCGCGGCCGCTGTCGTCATCGGCGCCGACAATCCACGCCGAGCGCGCGACGAGCTCGTGGTCCGGATGGTGGCCGATGAGCCAGAGCAAGATGGCTCGGCGCTTGACCACGAACTCGGGAGTTGCCACTCTCACGCCGTTATGGACCGGCTCGTAAGCTAGGAGGAGTGTTCTGGCAACCTCGAGGTCCTCAGGATTCTTGTCCCACCTCGTCTGCAGTTCGGCGATCTGGCTCGCGCTCATCGCCCACGCCTTCTTGTAGAGCTCGGATTGCGCCTTCTGGGTCGCGAAGCGCGCGGTGACTTCTGGATCCTCCTTGAGCGGCGCCACGTCCGCTCGCTGATGGCACGCGACCGCGACGAAGATCGCCGCCCCGCTGGCGAGCGCGACGACGGCCTTGCGCATGCTCGATACCTCGCGAAGCAGATCGCCCTTCAGGATCCGTTCGATCCGTCGCGCGATCAGGCTCGTGCCGTTGACGACGCCGATGCCCTGCCAGGCCAGGCGGCCGCCGGCCTGACGCGCGGCTTCGGCCATGTCGAGAAGCACCTCGGCGTACGCGGTGCTCCGGCGCTCCCCCAGTTCGCGCACCGCGGCCTCATCGCAGGCGTGCTCGGCCATCGTCGCCAGTTTTCGCTCGAGCCACCACGCGAGCGGATGGAACCAGAAGACGCAGCGGTTGAGGGC
>Ga0163162_10005943_pt1 | contig 11813 bp, 12 predicted proteins | sample S55metaG_FD_115310 | JGI IMG/M metagenome (GOLD analysis project Ga0163162, IMG submission 115310) | Switchgrass rhizosphere microbial communities from Kellogg Biological Station, Michigan, USA - S5-5 metaG | ecosystem: Host-associated > Plants > Roots > Rhizosphere > Soil | place: USA...
GAAGTAGTCCTCTCCGACAAGGTTTTGTCGCACGACCGTATCGTCATCCTGAAGGCCTGTCTGATCGTTAGTGTAGATAGGACTGTTCCAACCACCCTGGTGGAAAGTAAAAAATGAAAAGGAAGCGGCCTCCACGCCGGGTAGGTGTCTGAGTCGGTCTTCAGCCTCGACTAACAGATTCCCGATCTGATTATCGTTGTAGCCCGTGGTCGCCGTATCTATTTCGAAAAGAATAAGGTTGTTTTCATTGAAACCGGTGGGAATCCGCTGCAGGTTGATCAAGGTTCGAACAAAAAGCCCGGCTCCGACCATTAGAATTAGCGATAAGGCTACCTGCGCCACGACCAGAGCTTTGCCAACCCGACTTTGAGAGTTTGCCTGGAGCGCACCTTTTCCATCTTTCAGGGTTGCATTCAGATCAACTCGAGTTGCATGCAGTGCCGGAATTGTGCCGAAGATGAGTGCCGATGCCACGGAGGCAATCAGACTAAATGTCAATAAGCGTAGGTTCGGTGTGACATCGAGGGGCAAAAGGCGTGGTCCATTTGACGCCATCACGATCAAAAGATTGCTACCCCACCAGGCGAGGGCGAATCCTGCAGCACCACCAATGCCGGCAAGAAGAAGACTCTCGATAATAAGCTGTCGAATTAAGCCCAATCTGCGGGCCCCTAGAGCAATGCGAAGCGCGAGTTCTTTTTGCCGCATCGCAGCCCTCGCAAGCAGTAAGTTGGCAATATTCGCGCATGAAATAAGTAGCACTACCGCGACAACAATCATCAAGATCTTCAGAGGCAAAGCAAATTCTCGGCGCACTCCGCTGATACCCTTACCAACCGGAGTCAACTCGACATGAGCGCGCTGAATGTCTTGTAATGTCTTGGCTGAGGGGGCGGTGCCAACGATGTCATCTAAAAATCGTTTGAACAGGACATTTACCGTTGCAGATGCTTGCCCGCTGCTAACACCATCTTTCAATCTGCCAATGAGATAAAGCGATTGGGCTATCTTGTTATTGCGACCATTCCAATGAGCCGGTGGCATCTGGTTTTCCATGGCGAGTGGAATCCATAGGTCTGGAGCCTGGCCAACAGTTGTTCCCGTGAAACTCTGAGGGCCTACGCCGACTATCGTGTACTGAGTTTTGTCTATGCTGATGGTCTTGCCGACTACACCCTGGTCGCCAGCCATTCGTTTTTGCCACCACGCGTGACTCACCACTACGACAGGGGAAATACCGGTAGACGTATCATCTCCCTCGTTGATTAGTCGCCCCAGGCGAGGTGCAATTCCCAATACAGTGAAATAAGAGCCTGAGACCAACTGGACTTCGAGTCTTTCTGGTTCGTTACCTTCTCCTCCATTGTTTACTTTGCCGTGTACGGTCCAGGTTATGCTCAAGAGTGCGCCCAGGTCCGAAAAAACTTCGTTATGCTGCCGGACATCTTGATAGAAGGGATATGAGAAAAGATCGGTACTCTCGTCAGGAATGCCATCAGTCAGTCCGCCGCTGTCGGCGTTTCCGAACAATACCAGCTTGTCTGGTTCTTTGACCGGGAGTGATTTCAGTAAGACCGCGTCGAGCAGACTAAAAATGGCGGTATTTGCTCCGATACCGAGGGCCAAAGTCAAAACTGCGATGAGCGTGAACGACGGGTTCTTGATCAAGAGTCGTGTGCTATAGCGAACGTCTCTCAGCAAGTCTTCGATCAAGGTTACGCCTCTCGCGTCGCGACACTCTTCCTTGGAGCGATCGACACTGCCAAATGATCTCAAAGCTGCCAATCGAGCCTGTTCTTCACTCAGCCCACTCGCTAGATTGCTTTCGATCTCGCGGTCCAGGTGAAACCTGAGCTCATCATCGAGTTGTTGTTCGACGTCATCGCGCCGGAATAGTGCTCGCAACCTGCGTTTAAATCTACTTAGAGACATACGACCTCCATCACGCGTCACGAAGGACTAACGCTACGGCTCCTGAGAATCGTTCCCATTGTTTTAGCTGTGTTTCGAGTTGTTTTCTACCGGCAGTGGTTAGCTGATAGAACTTGGCTTTGCGATTATTTTCCGACGGACCCCAGGCAGCTGAGATCAGCTCACGGTCTTCAAGTCGATGGAGTGCGGGATAGAGCGCACCCGGCGTCACACTCAGGACCTCGTCAGACACCAGCTGCAATCGCTGCATGATGTCCCATCCGTTGAGGGGTCCCGAGCGCAAGAGTCGCAGCAGCAATAGTTCCAGAGTTCCCTGTAATAAATCAGCTTTCTGTTTTTTCATTCCCGTTCTCCTGTAGGCGCCCGATAGGAGCAGCAGTTTAGTACGCGTCCTATCGGCTGTCAATAGGAGTGAGCTGTAGGAAATCTCCTAACCGAATCTACTCTGTGAGGAATAAATCCCCCGGCGCCGAGGTATCTACAGCAGAGGCGTTTTGGCGCTAATTAATGTGGGGGGAAGAAAGATGAAGAAAAAAGTTACGAAAGTGTTTGCGAGTACCGGTCTATTGGCCGCGCTACTGTTAATCAGTGTAGCGACGTCAACCAGGGCGCAATCTCTCGAATACCGGATCAGGGCCAATATTCCATTCGATTTCAGTGTAAGCGACACGAAACTAACCGCCGGCAAATACTCTTTTGGCCGAGCAATACAGACTTCGGACGACACCGTCTTGTCGGTAAATGATTTGAGCGGTAGCTCGCGATCACTCTCGACGTCGATGCCAGTTGAATCCTGGCACACAACCGCGAAGGCTCGTCTAGTGTTTCATCGTTATGGTGACCAGTACTTCTTGTTCCAAGTTTGGCCGGCCAGCGCGACGACCGGGAGACAGTTCACAAAGTCTCGTGCTGAACGTCAACTGTTGGGGAACGTGGTGATGAATCGTTCAAAGGGACATGAAACTTCGGCCCAGGTGGTGACCATATTTGCAGGTGTTGAATAAGGGCGGTGGGTTGGCCACGGCTCAAGTTGAGTGATAGTTGGTGATAGGAGAAGAGAAATGACGGTAGATCCAGATGCACAACGGGCTGCTAATGGCGACAGCGACGCATTCGAGAAGATCTACCGTCGCTATCACCAGCGGGTTTATTCCCTTTGTCTGCTCATGATCAGAAATGTGACGCAGGCTGAAGATCTGGCCCAGGAAGTGTTCATCCAGCTCTTCCGAAAGATACATACATTTCGAGGCGATTCGTCTTTCAATACCTGGTTGCACAGAATGACTGTTAACCATGTGCTGATGCACTTCCGAAGACCAATTGTGAGATCCGAACGGACCACTGAAGATGGTTCACTTCCGATTCAAATTGCAAATGGCACCGCCAATCCAGGCAAGATGGCAGTGGTCGATCACATCTCTCTGGTCGAAGCAATCAAACAGTTGCCACAAGGGTATCGCACCGTTTTCATACTCCACGATGTTGAGGGTTACGAGCATGAGGAGATCGCAAAAATTCTCGGCTGCGCGCCGGGGACCTCGAAGTCTCAATTGCACAAAGCTCGTCTGAAACTCCGAGCCATACTCTGCGATCAAAACGCTCCCAAGAAAAAGATTTTTGAAATGTCTCGACGCGGCGGAGCTTTGCTGCGTCGCTGTCCGACTTAAGCGAGACAAACTGGGATTTATTCGCCTTGCGACAGCGGGAATATCTCAATCGCTTTTTCGGTATAGCAAACAGGGCAAGCAGTTGTTGCAAATTGAGGCTGGTAGGCGGGCGCAGCCAGCCTCAGAGATAAGCGCATGAAAGAATCTTCGCTTGAGGGGTGGATGACGACGCGCGACGATGAAGTCATGCGCTTATTCTCAATCCAAATAGGGTGTTCGATAGCAGGAAATGACGGCGAACAATGCTTAATACATACAAAATTCTAGGACTCATTGGAACATTGACTGTGGCTGGTCTACTGATCACCGCATGCACTTCTAGTAACGCAACGCAGTCTGACCGTAAAGCTCTAGTGAAGGTAAATCCTTCTTCAAGTCCAACGGCCAGTACCGGCATGTCCAAGATGAACATGTCTAATTCGGGGACGGCTAATTCCAAAACGCATCAGTCAGCCGCTCCCAACCAGGTGACGATTGAGAATTTTTCCTTCGCCCCGGCAACTCTAACGGTTAAGGCCGGGACCAAGGTGACCTGGATAAATCACGACGACGTTCCACATACGGTCGATGAAAACGATAAACGATTTCGGTCAGGCACCATGGATACTGATGATCAGTATTCCTACACCTTTAGTTCTCCCGGAACGTTTAGTTACTTTTGCGCACTTCATCCAAAAATGACTGGGCAGGTCATCGTTAAGTAAAAGGGGTAAGAAATGTCAAACAAGGTAAAGGAAGTTCCAGAAGGTCAAGAAATGCAACGGCGCAGTTTTCTGAAGTGTATGGCCTGGGCCGGTGCGGGGGTTTTATGGGTAATGAACGCGGGCGTACTGTCGTCTTGCACTTTGCTGCAAGCAGGCAGCCGCCGTGGCAAGTTTAGTTTTGTCCAAATCAGCGACAGTCACATCGGTTTTAATAAAGAGCCTAACCCCGATGCTACAAAGACATTTGGGGAAGCCGTCAATCGGGTAAACGCTTTGCCGGAAACACCGGCTTTTCTAATCCACACTGGCGACATCACGCACCTTTCGAAGCCCGAACAATTTGATACGGCTTCGCAGATCCTTAAAGGTGCAAAATCAAGCCAGATCTATTTCACCCCCGGCGAACACGATGTGTTTACCGATGACGGTAAACTGTATCTCGAACGTTTCGGTAAGAACACGCAGGGAAATGGTTGGCAGAGCTTCGACTACGATGGGGTTCATTTCATCGGCCTGGTCAACGTTCTAAACCTGAAACAGGGAAGTGGCACTGGTTTGGGCGGTAGCGGTTTCGGACAGTTAGGCCAGGACCAACTTACCTGGCTGGAAAAAGACGTTAAGGGTTTATCAAATAGTACTCCGATCGTAGTCTTTGCGCATATACCTTTATGGACCATCTATCCTGATTGGGGCTGGGGCACCGAAGACAGCGCCCAGGCACTATCGTTTCTCAAGCGTTTTGGATCGATCTCAGTTCTGAATGGTCATATCCATCAGGTGCTGCAAAAGGTTGAAGGCAACGTTACGTTTCACACCGCTCGCTCTACAGCGTTTCCTCAGCCAGCTCCTGGAACCGCACCTGCGCCTGGACCATTGAAAGATGTTCCGGCAGACAAGGTTCGTACCTTACTGGGGCTGACCGAAGTGACTTTTGTCAACAACACCAGCCCGTTAGCGCTGGTTGATTCGACATTGGCTTAAGAATACGCAATCTCACGGATGGTGACTGGCAAACGAGTGTTAGCGACGAGCGCATGTTTAATTCAATCAACAACGGTCGGGGATCCATGCTTGCCTGGGGTAAAAAGCTGACCCAGGCTCAGATCGAATCGTTGGTCGAATTCGTTCGCAAACTCAAGGTTTAACGCCCGTTAGCGGGTTCATCATTCGGACCGTCGATATTCAGGCGGAGGTTTCAACGAGCAGTTTGACAGACCGTTAAGCGAAGAAATTTGCTAGTAAAACCTGAACACCTTTTAGGGGCTCTTGACTTCCAATCTTCTCTGAAACACACTCGGTTGCGGGACGGAGTTGTGTTGAGTCAGATGGGGAACGTTGGACCAACTAAGGTAAAACGCAAGCCTCATTCTCCCTTCGACGATGTACCAGAACGAGAGAGAACTGAGGCCCTACGCTGGAGATCTGTCTTCGAAAACTCTGCCATCGGAGTCGCCTTAACAGATCTTGAAGGCCGTTTCCTGGCTACTAATTCTACTTACCAAAAAATGCTCGGCTATACCGAAAGTGAGTTTGAGTCACTTTCCTTTCTCGACATCACTCACGAAGATATTCGCGACACTAATCGGCTCCTCATGGCCGAACTTGTTGAAGGAAAGCGTGGACAGTTCCAGATTGAGAAGCAGTACAGGCGAAAGGATGGAACGCTTTTCTGGGTTCGCAACAACGTTTCGCTGGTCCAGGGATCAGCTAGTATGCCGCCGGCTGTGATGGCGCTGTCGGAAGATATCACCGAGCGAAAACTCGCCGAAGAGGCGTTGCAGAAGAGTGAGGAGCGAGCTCGTCTGGTCTTGAATTGTGCCGCTGAGGGTATCTTCGGCTGCGATTCGAGCGGCACATGTCTGTTTTGCAACCCAGCCGCGGCCGAAATTCTCGGCTATGCGGCGCCCGAAGAATTGCTCGGGAAGAACATGCATTCACTCGAACATCATACCCGGAAGGACGGTACCCCATTTCCAATCGATGAGTGTCCTATATTTATAGGATTTCTTGAGAACCGTGGAGTCCATGTCGATGACGACGTCTTTTGGAAGCAAGATGGAAGTAGTTTTCCAGTCGAATACTGGTCGCACCCGTTGGTGCGCGAAGGTAAGACGGTTGGCGCCGTAGTCACTTTCTTCGATATTACCGAGCGTAAGAAGGCTGAAGAAGCACTGCGCCGTAGTGAACAACGTAAACATACGCTGTTAGAGATCAACAATGCGATCATAAATAAACTTACCCAGGACGCTCTCTTCGCCTCAGCTTACGAAGCCATTCGGCGAGTCGTTTCATTTGACCGCGCCGCCTTTCTACTCTATCAACCAACGAGTCGGACTCTTAAACTCCTGTCGATGGACAGTGATGAAGAGTCTGATTTCTTTCGTCTTGGCAAAGAGTATGACCTTAAGGAAACTCTGATTTCGGCGTGGGTCCTTGAAAATCAACAAGTCGTCATGCAAGGAGATCTGAAGCGTGAACAGCGGTCTCCAGGAGAGAAGCGTCTGGCGGACGAGGGCATTCAGTCGTATTGCGTCGTGCCGCTCGTAGCCAGGGGAACGAGCATCGGCACGTTCACTGTATGGAGCGAGACCAGTAATCGGTATACGGAAGCTGATGCTGAATTGCTACAGGAAGTTGCGAACCAGGTCTCTCTGGCGATCGCAAATATGAAATCGTATGAAGAGATTGCCTCACTGAAAGGGCGGCTCGAGAAGGAAAATGTGTATCTGCAGGAAGAGATCAGAACAGTACACAACTTCGAAGAGATTGTAGGCGACAGCCAGCCGCTTCTTAGTCTTTTGCAGCGCGTCGATCAAGTGGCGCCCACGGATTCCAGCGTACTTATTTACGGGGAGACGGGAACCGGAAAAGAACTCATCGCTCGGGCCATACACGACCGCAGCAATCGCAAGAGCCGGCCCCTGGTAAAAGTGAACTGCAGCGCTATCTCCGCCGGCTTAGTTGAAAGTGAGCTGTTTGGTCATGTTAAGGGTGCGTTCACCGGGGCATTTGAGCGTCGTATCGGGCGTTTTGAACTGGCGGACGGGGGGACGATTTTTCTTGATGAAGTCGGCGAGTTGCCGCTGGAAACTCAGGTCAAACTATTAAGGGTCCTGCAAGAGCGCGAGTTTGAGCCAGTAGGCAGTAACAAGTCGGTGCGAGTGGATGTCAGAATAATTGCCGCCACAAATCGAGATCTGCAACAGTCTATCCGCGAAGGCTCATTCAGGTCAGACTTGTACTATCGTCTGAATGTTATTCCCTTGGAAGTCCCGCCTTTACGCGAACGTTCGTCAGATATACCTCACCTAACTATGTTCTTTCTTTCGAGATACGCACGCAGCCTCGGCAAGAAAATCGAGGGCATTTCCGCGGCCACGACACAGAAGCTCGTCAATTACTCGTGGCCCGGTAACATACGCGAACTGCAAAACGTAATCCAACGAGCTCTGATTCTTTGCGCTGGTCCAATCCTGGATATCGAAAACGAATTAGATGGTTTTGTTGCTGGCCGGCTGTTGGACAAGGCAGCAGCGACGCCCGATCAACCGCCACTGGACCTGACCGGCGACTCCAGCTTTCCCACTCTGGAAGAGGTTGAGCGAGCCCACATCGCGGCGGCGCTGGAGCAGGCTCACGGAGTGATAGAGGGTGCGCACGGCGCCGCTAAAACTCTTGGGATGCATCCGAATACTCTACGCCACAGAATACAAAAGTTAGGACTCAAACGTCCGTCCCACCACATTTAGTAGTCGCCACCAGATTTGATGTCCTGAGCTCATCTCTTTCCCGGATCTGAAAACCCGCTTTCCTCAATTTTCTGAGCAAATTCCTGCAATCTAGTTTAATCCGCACGCGGCACAGCGTCTGCACTGCCTTTCTACGCGACATAGTTGAAATGACAAGTGAGGTGTCATGTTTCCCAGAGTTTGCGTCGCCAATACAGGAAGTCACTCTGAAAGGCAGGCAAGTCGTGGCACTTCAAATCTTGGAGGAAAGGATGAGGAGAATGGATTTGAAGAATTTCACAAGCCTTATGTCTAGAATTTTCCCATCTAAACCAGGACGTTGGATGTGGGCCGCCAGTTTTTGTGGAGCCCTCATCATTTCAATCGCATCGGTCCATGCCCAACGAACTGAACCGTTGCGCTTCAATCTGGTCCCTGCTTCGAGTGCCATGCAAGTTTGCATGCCGAACGCGAGTGCGGACATCACTGTTTTTCCTAAAGAGGACATACGTAGAGTTGACACACTTGATCTTAAAGCCAATGGACTTCAATCCAATACTACGTTTGTGGTTTTTTTAACGGAGTTGCCAGTGGCTCCCTTCGGTGCTGTTCAATATATCGGCGATTTTACAACCAATCCCTCGGGCAATGGTTCCCTGCGAGTTGACACCATCGTGCAGGAAGCATTTTCGAGCCAGGCTGGTGCATCGGTAGTCAATCGAGCTTGAGAAGGTTCAGGTATTTGGTGTTGACGAAGCCGTTTACCCTAAGCCTGAACCTTCACGGATATCTGAGGTTTGAAAGTGAATCGACTGAGTAGTAGTACGGCCCAAGTGGCCCATTCATCTTATAGAAGCGTAAATCGAATGCTGAGAATTACAAGGACGGTTTTGTCACAACAGGAAATAGTGCTGCACCTTCATGGTCGCCTATCCGGGCTATGGGTGGAATTGCTTCGTCGAATTGCTGAATCTGTGCTCGATGAAAAACAGGTGCTTACCATCGACTTAACAAATGTCTGCTTCGCGGATTGCGAAGGAATCACAGTCCTCATGTCTTTGCTGGACCGTGGCGCTCGAGATGTTAATGCTCCGCTATTTGTGGCGGAACAAATTAGAAAATGCAAGGATGCAGGACGCCGCCAGGCGAACGACGGTGCTCCACTGTTGGGCGGAGAACGATGATGCGAGACCTGCTTCAGGAGTTTGAGGAGGCCGCCGTCCCGCACCTGCCGGCGGCGTATAACCTTGCTCGCTGGCTGACCAGAAATGACAAAGACGCCGAGGATGTTGTTCAGGATGCGTATCTTCGCGCCTTCACCTACTTTGATAAGTTTCGAGGAGGCGATGTGCGACCCTGGCTGTTGGCGATCGTACGGAATACCTGTCACACGTGGATCCGTCGCAACCGGTTGGAACGTCCCGAAATAACTCTTGATCTCGATCTGTATGACGTGGCGCAAGACACAGTTGATCCAGAGCTGGCACTTGTTAAAGAGGTAGACCGTGAAATGTTACGAACTGCGCTTGAGAAATTATCCACGGAGTTTCGTGAGCTTATTGTGCTGAGAGAATTTGAAGAGCTTAGCTACAAGCAGATTGCCGACGTCGTCAAAGTTCCAATAGGTACGGTCATGTCTCGCTTGTCGCGAGCGCGTCGAAGTCTTGAAGTGATTCTTACAGGCCAATGTAGTCGGCAACTGGCTAACGTCGGAAGGCGCTGAGGCATTACTGCTGCACGTAACGAACAAATTCCTGAAGCTCCATGCTGTTCAAATCCGATACAGCCCAAAACGTCATCCCTGAATTTGTCCATTGGATCAGGTTGAAGCCTTGCAGTTGCATCGACGATTCTTTTGCGTTGCTCGTGGTTTCAACTGGCCAGATATAAAGGTTGATAAAGTGGCCGCGGCGCTGGTAGACGAGAGTCGCTACAACCCGATTATTCAAATACCCCACGCGTCCGCCATACAGATGAAAATCATGATCGGCAAAATCCCTTACTGGTGGTGAAAAATCGATCTTGCCATTGAACCAGGGTTTTACCGTGTGCTGATCGGTCGACAACACATCCGTTAAGTGACTGGTGAGCTGCAATGAGCGAATATGGTCAGCCAATACCTCGTGCGCAACGAGCCCGTCGCTTGATGAAGCGCGGAATGATGGTGCAAATTTCCAAAGAGTTGTAGCGATAAGCACAACAGCAAGCGAAGCAGCCATCAGTGACCAGCCCCAGCCAAAGTGCTTGTTAGTAGTCTCGGTTTTTGCCTCTATCTGAAGAGATGTCCGAATGCGTCTCTTTAAATCTTCCGGCGCCTTGAAATAAAGCGTCGTGTCTCGCAGAGCCGAACTCAAAGTAAGTTGGTTTCGATAGATGCCGCCACAGCCTTTGCATTCGTGAATGTGACGCTCAATCTCTGCGGTTTGCTGGCCATCCAGCTCACAATCTATATAGCCATGGATCAGCTCCTGCGCTGTGTGACAACTCAACTTAGACCTCCACTGACTTTCCTTTAGTAAGCACCTGTTGTAATCGTTTGCGTCCGCGGGCCAGACGAGACATGACAGTGCCTATCGGCAATGCCGTGATCTGAGCAATCTCTTTGTAGGAGAATTCTTCAAGCTCACGTAAAACGAGGACTTCTCGAAACTCAACTGGCAACTGTTCGAGAGCTTCTCTGACCATCTTGCTATCCGCTGTTTGTTGTAGCAGCGCTTCCGGATTCAACTCGTTGCTCTCGATCTCGTAGATCTCGTCATCCAGAGGGACCGACTGACCAGGTGAGCGATTTTGCTGCATCCATGTGTAACTTGTATTGCGAACGATCCCCAAGAGCCACGCCCGACCGTCCATACCGTTGAAACCGCCGAAGAATCTGAATGCGCGGAGATAGGCCTCCTGCACAACGTCATGCGCATCAGCGTCGTTCCGCGTTAACCAACGCGCCAAATTATAGGCGGCATCAAGGTGCGGTAAGACCGCCTCCTCAAAGCTTGTGAGTTTTTTCCGCGTGTTCAACCACCTGCTCGTTACTTTTGACCGGTCTGTTTGTAGTACCGCTCGAGCCTGATTTTTATTCCCGGCGAAATTGTTTCCTGGGTGATGGTGGGGAATATTGGAGATACGGTTCCGGTATTAGGAGTTGAAGGAAGGTAAATGCGGAAACGTTTAACTTCCCGGGAAGAATAAACATCAGGGAGAAGCACGTGAAAAGATTCTTGGGAGGCGCTCTAACATCATTACTTTTGGTATTCCTCATCGGACTTGCGACTGCGGGGCTCGGATTAATTGGAGTAAATGCGGATGGTAGCCACTCGAAAATTGAGGCTCGTATAATGCCTGTTGCGCTTCATTCCTCAGTTGCCAGGCATGCATCCAGCGAATCGAATCCATTTCCGATTACAGAAGATAGCTTGCAGATGGCAGCAACTGTTTATAGAGCGAATTGTTCGCAATGTCATGGAGCACCGGGTGGCTCTACGACTTTTATGGGAAAATCATTCTATCCTCCCGCGTCGCAATTAGGTGACGATTTGAACGAGTACACTGAGGCTCAACTGTTCTGGATCATCAAACACGGAATTCGTAATACTGGAATGCCAGCATGGGGTGAGTTGTTGACCGACGAATCGATTTGGCAGTTAGCTGGTCTTTTGAAAAACCAGCAGGACCTTCCGCCTTCCGTCAAAGCGCAGTTGAAGCCAGGCGCGAACCGAAGGTCTGAGTGAACCCTGGGTTGTCGTTAATAAAGAGGAGAGAGCTGACAAAATGAATGGAAAACC
>Ga0163162_10005944_pt1 | contig 11813 bp, 12 predicted proteins | sample S55metaG_FD_115310 | JGI IMG/M metagenome (GOLD analysis project Ga0163162, IMG submission 115310) | Switchgrass rhizosphere microbial communities from Kellogg Biological Station, Michigan, USA - S5-5 metaG | ecosystem: Host-associated > Plants > Roots > Rhizosphere > Soil | place: USA...
ACGCCGATGCGCATATGAAGACGTCGGTTGCCGTTCAAAATGAAGATGCTCTGCACCAGAAACAGGACTATCCAGCTGAACATGGCAAGGCCGTGAACAGCGACCAAAGGTACTATCTGTTTGGTGATCTCGCCTCCCCCAAAACCCTTCCCATGCATAAGAAATGAGCGAAAACCCACAGCAGTCGCAACCAGCATTACACTTCCGGCGATGACATAGAAAAGGCGTTCGGACCGGACGCTTCGAAGTGCAAGACCTTGCTCTTGTGATCGAATTGCTGTTTGTGAGATGGCGCCTGACATGACGATTTCCCCCATCGACTGAGTTTGACCTTACCGTTCGCGCCACTCTCGTGGCGCACGTCACCCAAAAAATCCGATGAAACTGCACCCCAGCGATCAGTACAGAACCCCGAGAGAACAACGTGGGGTGATTAAGGTTGCGGCTGCAAAAGCTGAACCCGGCAACTGGGCGAGGAGTATGAGCGGAGGCGAACTTGCTGTCAACACGAAATACTTTCGGGACATTTACGGCGCGATCAACGCAATTCGATCAACGCAAAAGGAAATGGGCCCCTACAAATTGTAGTTAGCGAATGATCGCGATTACACTCAGCCACCGCTCATTCTTCATCTCAGACAAGGCTCGCCTATAGTTTTGCTCTGCAAGAGACTGGGACGAGAATTCACTCATGAAACGCTCGGAGATGGGCTGTAAGAACCGTAACCACCCAAAGGCTTAAACTCTAACCCATATGCCATCCCGCTCTTCCAGAGTTGCAATGATCCGTCCGGGAAAGTATTGGCCCTGGTCCTTGCCGCAATGTTGGTAAAAGTTCACGATCTCAGCCCATTGACTGAGCTCGACATCCACACGGCATTTCGTTCCGCAATTGCAGGTGAACTCAGTCCGCCTCCACGCATCTGGGTAATCTATGGGGTTGGCACCCATTGGCGTTTACCTCCACGCTAGTACATTAGGTATTGAAACCCGGCCCTGTCGAGACCTTTCTACCAGCCTCTGAAACCAATTGCTCTTTTAACATCGCCATTCCACTCATTGACATGGTTCTTCGGGTTGCCAGGCGGACACCCCTGCGATGAATTCCGGGGAACGTGAGATCGCGGGCTGAGCGCAGGTTCCGCTGCTCCTGTCACGTTTAACAGTTTCCGATAATCCCAACATTTTTTATTGTCGTAAGCGCAGTCTCCTGGCCCGATCCATGTTCGCCCTAGTGAGGCTAGTTTGCGTTCTTCCCTTGCTAACCTTTCGATTCGCATTGCCCTCGTTGCCGCCCTGACCCTGTTGTCATCTGGCTGGACCTGCAACGCGCTATTCCTCAGCTGCCAAGGGGTAGGGCAATCCCAAGTTACTTCACTCTCGCCGGACACCATTCCGAACGACGCGGAATCAGTTCTGCTGACAGCGGACGGAAGCGGTTTTACCCACCAATCGCAGATCATGTGGAACGGAAACGCGTTGCAGACGACGTTCCTGGACTCACACCATCTCCAGACCACGGTCACGCAGCAGACCTTTCACTCTTTTGGCGGCTCCATGGGGAACGATGTGCAGATTTCAGTGATGTCTCAAGCATCGTTCGATGATTTGGGATGTCCAATCGGCGGGAACTCTGCCACGCTGGTTCTAGTCATCAACTAGGGACTCCAAGGCACGATAGCCTCAGGTGATCATCATTCTGGCATGTGCTGGCATCATAGCCACACCTTCCCGAAATCACCGGACTTGAAGGAAGGCCCATCAGGTATGTCTGCGTCTGGCTCTGTGAGTGAACATGATTCCGAGTGCTACTCCGGTAGCCGCTCCAGCAATCAAACCGAGAAGGGTGAGGCTGGGTATTGATGGCGTGCTCGTTGCCAACATGAAGCCGGCAACAGCCATACACAAGGTCCAGAGAACTATGCGAATTTTCATGGTGTGCTCCAAAATGGCAGCGCGCTGCCCTCATCGCCGTTGGCCACAGGTTTACACCACGCGAGGGTAACCTTTCAATCGGGTAAATGTCCTATTACTGCTTACTGCCCTACTGGGCAGAATAGCGTTGAGAGACTCGCTTTTTAGGACGGGCTCGGCGCCCCGGGCAGGTCAATGATAGTAACCGCCTGATTACGCCAACGATCCACCAAACTCAGTTCTGTTCCAGAACAAGCAAGTTGAAACAGGAGTATACTTTTGCCGGTTTCACGTGAGGACAGCTCGCTGGAGACTGGATGTTTGAATTAGTGGACGCCATCCGTGAGGTCTTTCCCGGTCAGTCCAAGACAGTGACACACAATTCCCGGCCCGGTGAAATGAGACGACAGAGAACCATGAGTACAAATTTGAAGAGCGCAGGAGCCTCGAAAAAGCCTGATCTGACTTTCAATTTATGTAAATGAATTTAGGAGGAAAAAATGGAAACTTTGAGTGCAATCCGCAACAATAAACCAGCCACAAACGCGAATGCCGTGAGAGTCGAGATGAAGCTTGAGGTGGTCATCATCTCGGTTTCGGATGTCGACCGCGCGAAAGAGTTCTACGCCAAGCTCGGGTGGAGGCTCGACGCCGATTTCACCGCTGGGGACGACTGGCGCGGGGTCCAGTTCACGCCGCCCGGCTCCGGGTGCTCGGTAATCTTCGGCAAGAACGTCACCACGGCAGCACCAGGCTCTGCCCAAGGCTTATACCTGGCCGTCTCCGACATTGAGACCACCCGGAACGAGCTGCGCCATCGCGGCGTCGAAGTCAGCGAGGTGTTCCACGGTACGAATGTGCACACCGGCACGGACGAGCCCTATTTATTTGGACGTCTCCGCGTCAATGGTCCGGACCCTGCACATACGAGTTACCACTCGTTCGCCTCGTTCCATGATCCCGATGGCAACGGCTGGCTGTTGCAGGAGGTCACAACCCGGCTGCCTGGGCGAGGGGTCAGCAATTTCGACGTTGCTACGATGACGGAGCTCTTGCGAGAGACGGAAGAACATCATGGCAAGTACGAACCGACAGCTCCGAAGCACCCCTGGTCGGGATGGTACGCGGCCTATATCGTTGCGCGTCAGAACGGCAAGACGCCGGAAGAGGCGGCCGAAGAGGGTAAGCTCCAGATAGAAGGCGCACGAGCTGCGTGAAGGACTTCGACGCCATCATCATCGGGACGGGCCAGGCAGGCCCGTCCCTGGCGGCATGGTCTGCGATGCGGACAAGGCAGTCGCCATCGTGGACTGGACTGGACCTCGTCGCAGACGCTGCACTGAGTACCCTGCCTTCGCAGCAATCTTTACTCGACTGTGGAATCAGATCGCTACGTAGTTAGCGATAAATCGCCGCCTGTTTACATCAACTATCCGATAGCCGGATGGTTTCTTCGGAAAATTAGACTGGCACGATTTTTACTTGGGAACATTGCAGTTCGGTAGCATGATTATTCGGCAGTCCAAGTTCCAAAATGGGGTTCCTTGGAGCCTGTTATGGTCTCTATTCGTAAAGTGCCGACACGGAAGAATGCCGCCCAGAAGCAAACCAGGGCCTTTGACCCGCGAATATTTTTAGCAACTGTTGGAACGGGACGGACTCTTCGTCACTATCACCCGAAACAAAGCATCTTTTCGCAGGGAGACCGCGCCGACGCTGTGTTTTACGTTCAGGAAGGAAAGGTGAGGCTCAGTGTTCTGTCCCAACAAGGCAAAGAAGCAACCATCGCCCTGCTCGGCTCCGGCGATTTCCTGGGCGAGGAATGTATCGCCTCGGATCAACCCGCGCGGCTCGCAACCGCCATCGCCATTACGGGGTGCTCTGTCCTAAAGATCGCCAAGAACCGGATGCTGCGCACGCTTCACGAGGAGCACGGGTTCTCAGACATGTTTGTTGCGTACCTGGTGGAACGTCACAACCGCACGCAATCGGACCTGGTTGATCAACTGTTCAATTCGAGCGAAAAGCGGCTGGCACGCGCTCTCTTGCTACTTTCTCGTGTGGGGAAAAAAGCAAAATCCGAAACTGTGATACCGCGAGTGAGTCAGGAGACTCTGGCGGAAATGGTTGGTACCACTCGCTCACGCGTGAATTTCTTCATGAACAAATTCAGAAAGCTTGGTTTCATCGACTACAACGGCGGGTTAGAAGTGAACAGCTCGCTTCTCAGCATTGTCCTGCACGAGTAACTCGGTCAGTCTCCCGGCCCCCCTTATCGTTGTTCTCCATCCCAAAACGACCACGCCGGATGGCCTCGCGCCGAGGGTGTTCAATTTTGAACAGCGTTTGATAGCTGCGATCTGTACGATAGCGTACGACCTTTGGGGGGGGCGTTATGACCTGCAAACGATGCCGGTCCGATAGACAAAGCGTATTCAACGGCGAGATGGCCATCCACTTCCGCGGGCTCAACGGTTTGGACAAACCCATTGTGTGGGTGTTTCAGGAGATTGGGGTCTGTCTGAATTGCGGCTTCACGGAGTTCACCGTTCCTGAGAGGGAGTTACAAACGCTTTTGCAGGGTTATCCGGTGAAGGGTGCTGTGGCCTTGCCCACGGGGTGGCCCCAGCGTCAGGACGCATCAGAATTGGACTGAGTGCACCTGTGAAATTGCATTCCGCGATTTTGCTGCTGGTGAATACCTCGCCCCGAAGAACAGTGTTCACAGCGGTCAGTAACTCACGTCCCGCATCCGTCTTAGCAACGTAGCCCAGCGCCCCTGACCGGAAAGCCTCTTGTGCTATGTCAGCAGAAGACTCCTGACTCACAAAGAGTATTTTTGAATTGGGTGAGAGCTTGCGGACTCGTCGAGTTGCTTCGATTCCATTCAGCGTTGGTAGCCCGAGGTCGAACAGAATCAAATCAGGTTGAAGTTCTTCGGCTTGCCGAACCGCCTCTAATCCGTCTGACGCTTCGCGGACGATCTCCAACTCCGGTCTTCTCTCCAACGTCGAACGGACAAATCGGCGAAACGGTTCGTAATCATCGACCACAAGGACTCTGATTGGTGAAGCTGCCAAGGCCGCCTCCCGCCCAAATCCGTTGAACAATGACACAATATCGTTTTTAAGGCTACTGGTAGTTCTTACAGGTCGAATGGTCCTAATGGGATACGTCGTCAGCTAGCTTCGCGACCTCATTGGCGAAAAACCGCGATTACACTCAATGACCTGAATGTGTTGTATTTCGAAGACACAGTACGCTTGCCGCCAAACGCCGCACTGGCCGCGGTCTTTGAGGCCCTCCGTGTTACACTCTTGCCCATGAAAACGCTGTTAGAGAGGGATTGAACTGGCGTCAGCCTGTGCCGACGAGGAAGTTTCAGTTGGTTCGTGCGCTGTTGCGGTTCAATTTCCTGCGCTTCGGCGTAATGCCCATCGCTCCCTGGTTTGTACAGCGAGGACAGTTCATCTGTTGTTCTTCTAAAAACTCTCATGACGTCCGAACGCACGCTTTTTGCCAAGCTCGCCGACGCGGATTTCGAGAAGATTGCGGGATGGCTGGAACGAATCTTCCGCATCAGGTGGCGAATAAGGCGCATTGCAATGGTGGTGCGGGAGGCGACCGGGCATCCGCGCAAATGCCACCAGGATCTCTGGCTGCCTGCTGTTTCCGCGAAGCCACCCGAGATGACCGCTTCTATCTAAGAGCCCTCGATCGCTACGGACCGCTGTTCAAACTTTTTTGGGGCTCGGGTGACTTGAAGGTTTGTGTCGTCGGCTTTCCGCTGGGCCGCCGGTTGCTAAGCCGCTGTCGTGCCTGGCTGCACCCGGTGTCAACCGACATTACGCAGGTGGTGCCAGCCGAGTATCTCCGAGCCATGGATCCGAAGATTCATCCGCACTACCGGCATCTGTTCATGGGAGCGTTTCGGGATGACCTTGTTTCTGCCTCGGAGCCAGTCATCCGGGACATTATCCGGCGGGAATTGGATGGCCTGGCCTGCAAGGCGGAAGCGGAGCATTCACCTCCGGACCAACTCGACTTGGCCCTGAACCGGATCGCTACGCGAATACTGCTGCTGGTGGTTCTCGGAGGGCAGCCGGAGACTGCGATTACAGCCAAGCTGGAGGCGTTGTATCAACGCCTGGGACCGCACGGTTACGTCGCTAACATCGGGTCGGAGCAGCTGGCTGCGTTCGCGGAAATCCAGGCCCTGGTGCTCCAGATATTACAGTCAGTGAGTGACAGCTCACTCTCTGACGGGGTTCTGCGGCGCCTGGCGCGGATGGAATCGGCCGACAAAGTTGATGACACGATCATCGGCAATGTCATCTATATGGCGGAAAGAGGCCGACACGACCTGCGTGATCTCCTGCGTTGGGTCCTGAAATATCTCAGTGATAACCCGGCAGTCGTCGCGGAAGTGCGCGCGAGTCTAGGGCGGCCGGGCGCGGATCCTCGTCTCGCCGAAGCGTGTGTCCTGGAGACGCTTCGCCTGGATCAGGCCGAGGTCATCAACCGCAAGGCTATGCAGGCATTTGAGTTCGATGGGTATCACATTCCAAAGGGCAGCTGGATCAGCATACTCATGCGCGAGCCTCACCGGGATCCTGCGAATTTCGCGGAACCAGAGCGATTCAGGCCGCAGCGCTTCCTGGAGCGGTCTTACTCGGCTGACCAATATGCGCCGTTCGGCATTGACGAGCATCAGTGCATTGCACGATTCCTGGTAAGTCGGGTGGGAACGATATTCGTTGAGGAGCTGGTGGGTGGATACAGCTAGACCGTCGCCAGTGATGGTCCTCGGCATTATGGGCACTTTCACTGGCGGCCATCACTTTCATTTGCCATCGCCCTAAAACCGAACCCGCCGCAAGCGTAGCGAACATTACGCGGTTCGTGCGCTGCCACCGAGCGTGACGCTCGCCTCTACATTTTTCTCTTACAGTTTGTTGAGAATAGCGGTTCCCTTACGGCCGTAGTTGCTGTAATTGTTTACAACATTTTCTTCTCGATGGCCCGTCATGAGGAATACAATCCGAGCGCCAAGCGTAAGGAGTACACCAATGCCGTATCCACGATTCAGCGATGGAACAGATCGATTTGACCGCCGGACTTTTTTCAAGGCTGCCGGGGTTGCGACGGCTGCCGGTGTAGTAGGGGCAAGCCTCGGAACCGGGTTGGCCTACGCAGACCTCACCAAAGAACAGCGTGACAAGATGACGCCCGACGAAGTCATCCAACAGATGAAAGCTGGCAATGAACGCTTCCGGTCGGGCAAACCTCAGCATCGCGATCTCATGAGCGAGGTTAAGGCGACAACAAAGGCACAGTACCCTGCCGCGGTTGTCTTCAGCTGCATTGACTCACGAGCACCCGCCGAATTGATTCTCGACTTCGGCATTGGCGATATCTTCAGCGGTCGTATTGCGGGAAATGTTGCTGATGAGGACGTTTTGGGCAGCATGGAATTCGCCTGCAAGGTGGCAGGCTCGAAGGTCGTGCTTGTCATGGGCCACACCAGCTGCGGCGCTATCAAAGGAGTCATTGATGGGGTAGAGCTTGGCAATCTCACGGCGTTGTTATCGAAGATCCGTCCGGCGGTTGAAGCCACTCGCTATACGGGGGAACGTTCTGCGAAGAACTACGCATTCGTAGACGCGGTAGCACGAGAGAACGTCTTAATGACTATCGCCAACGTTCGCCAAAGGAGCCCGGTGCTTCGAGAGCTGGAATCCACAGGCAGCATCAAGATTGCAGGTTCGATGTACAACCTCGAAACGGGGACGGTTGAGTTCTTCGCGTAACGGTAAACCGCGCCCGCCCCGCGGCCAAAAGTCACGAGGTGCTGGGGGACGAGGGCAGACGGTTGGGAAGTGTAACTGTTGCAACATCGCCATTCCACTCACAACTCCGTAGGACGCTGCTGTAGAGGTCGCTGCCGGGTCGTAGTTGGTGCTAACGCCTGATTGCGACAATTGTTGCGTCAAGTCGCCCTATCTTGCGGCATGGTTACCGAGATGCAGCCCGGAATAACGTGTCCTGAATGTGCGCGGCTACGAGGCGAAGTGCGGTCACGTTTGCCGAATACACTGCTCGAAAAGATGAACTAGCGATGACGCGAATACCTGATAAGTCCTCTGCGGGAATGTCACCAACTTGCGTGTGAGAGTCAGTGCGAGGCACCCGACAACCGTGCCCTGTCGCGTGCTCATGCAATTTTGGAAAGACTGGATGGAGCCGGCGACTTCCAGGCCGGGAGTTCGCGCTGGAGCAGCGTTTCAAGCTCCTCTACCTCGGGTCGAAAATGGTCGTGGAGTTTGAGCGAAAGGTCGCATGACAATTCCGCAAAGGGAGGACCTCCGCCCAGAACGAATTTCAGCAATGGCGACTTTTTGACGGCAGCGACTACGGTGTCAAGTTGGCGTTGTTTGAGCCATTCCGCCATCATCAGAGCGCTTCGGGTACGGTAGTAATTGCGTGGGAGAGTCATAGTCTCGGAGGCGAAGACCGGGGCCATCTGCGAGGCAGAAAGCTCGAAGCGCGGAAGGTCGATAAAGTCGGCAACCCTGTCGAGATAGGCTTGTGGTTCGTCCCGAAGATCGTCATAGACAGTGGCCAGAACCCTTTCCCTGCCGAATGTCTGCAGCCAAGCTTTCAGGTTGGTGCTGTACTTGCTTGATTCCAACAACTCCGAATCGCGGACAATCGCTTCCTCAAAGTTCCACGGAATCATGCCGTAGGCGCGCTTGACTCGATACAGAGAAGCGAGTCGGTCTACCGGATTCCGAAAAATGCAAATCACCCTGGCTGCTGGAACTCTTTCCGCGATTCGTTCGCGGGCCAGGTTCGAAGCAAAATAGGTAGGCGCGACCTCGCCGACCCGCCGGTTCTCGGTCGAAACCGAATAATGAGCACGATACCAATCGAATCCCCGATCGAAGTGCTTGTCGAAGAAGCGGGTTTCTTTAGTCGGATAGGGCAACACAGTGTGTTGGCTCAGCACGTCGTGGAGCCAACTCGTACCGGTCCGTGGCGGGCCCACCACGAAGAACGACGGCAGTGGCTTTCCGCTATCGACGGGGGAACGACCTGGGAAGGGCGCCCGCTCCGATCCGCTGATTGGGCTCTTCCTGAGTTGCTTAAGCACTTTGATAGGCTAACCACGCTTAGATGTCCATTCTGAGGAGTGCTCCGGTTGGTTGGATACTAGACAAAATGACAGACTTCAGCTCCTAAGATCACCGGACTTTGAAGGAAGGCCCGGCGGATCAAACTAGACGGATTTATCTTTCGGGGGCGAACTGACTGAGTGTTGTCGATCGGTGCAACAGTCAGTCAATCCATTATTTTGTTCGTCCTGTGATGGTGAAAGAACTGAGAAATGCGGTTGTGCCCGAAAATCCACCATTTCCGCCAATCTGCAGATTAGCGACCAGGCGCCCGACTTCCCAGCCCAGGTTAAAATCACTCGGCCCCGAAGCGCCAATCAACTCTGACCGCCGGGCATCAAAGTTCACCGAATCATAGGTTACGTTTCCGGCAGCATCCCGGTGATATTTGAGAATGACGTGATGCCAGGCGCCGCCCGTCCACACCTTTCTCGAACAAGCAACGTTAGAATCATTCCAATGGGCGTGGCCCGACCGGTTCGTCGTGTATTGCCACACGCCACGGGGAAAGTTACATTGCATTCCAAAGATAACCGTGTCTCCGTTGGCGGTCACCTGATTCAAGTCGATCTCGATATTGTTGACATCCGATAGTTTGTTGAAGTAGATCCATGTGTCAATCGTAAAACTGGTCGATGCGGAATCCTTGTCTGCAGGGCCAATGTGAAACCGCTCCCCTCCAAAATGCTTCCATACGACATCGAATCGCCGCAACGACCCAGATAACCGACTGGTTCCGGACGATATTCCTGCCGTATCGGGATCGTGCTCCCAACACCATTGCGAAAGATGACATCCGCCGACTCCATCGGAGTGGGGGAGACGCTCAACATGCTCTATTTGTACTTGTCCGAAAGCGGTCAAACTTGCGATGAGATACAGGATCGCGATCAAAAACTTCATTCAGTGCTCTCCACTTAATTAAATTGGTCTAGGATTGTGTTTCCCTGTTCAGCCGACCTAAATGCGAACTGCACAGCTCGACATGAGTGAGCAGCCTTCCAAAGGGGAATGTCAGGAGGGATACGTGTGATCCGGAAACAGAATGACATCCGACAGATGCTTTGTCGTTGCGCTCGGTCAAGGTGCCGCAGGGAGGGTCAGAGAGTGACGAGAATCGCAGTAGAGCTGCGCGGGCGGTGCAGGCTGAGACAACAGCAAGGCGTAGAGGATCCTTACCCGAATCTGGAGTAACTAGAGCTGGTGCGACGGAACCGCGCTACGGATACCCACATGATGCTGACGCTGTGACGTTTGCCTCTTTTCCCACCGCGCAACTGTTGCAAGATCGCCATTTCACTCATTGAGGGAGCGGCAGCCCTGTCCGGGGTCAATGAGTGTAATCGCCTGATTTCGCCAACCGCTGTGGGTCGCTAAAGAGGCCGCAAGAGATTGGTATACGGCGGGCACTGAGAGCGGTGAGAGGCGATCCATTGCCGTTCGACTACTCGAATCTTTTCATCCCTCAGCATGGAGACATTTGCCTCATTGGCAACTATGAACACCAGCTATTTGTCCTCTTCCAGTATGGCTAGGTCCCATGGGGCAAGGCTAAGACTGCTGCCCCGAGTGACGGCGCGACCGGTGAGCAGATCGCGGCCTGCAGCGTATGCGTAGGTGAAGTCAGCCGAAGCACCTGAGTAATTCAGATAGTAGTGGATCCGTTTGCCGGCTCGATTGATACCGTGCTTGACCCGCACAGATGCTGGAAGGTCCTGATCAGAACTGGTGAGGCCGGACTCGCGAAGAACATCAAGAACAATGGCCTGCTGAAGTCCGTCGGAGAGTGTGGTGCCTTCGTACGTAAGCGTGCCTGTACCGAACTGGTTGCGGGTGATGGCTGGCCAGCGACCGAAAAATGGATGATCGTAGTAAGCAAGTGCTTTGGCCGACGTGGGCAGGAGGAACTCCGCCCACTTGGTGACCTTGTTATCGGCGGCAGAGACATGCAACGGGTTGCCTTTAAGCGCCAGCGGCTTCTCGAGATTCGAAAATTCCTGATAATTGAAGCCTGCAGCTTCGCGGAGCGGGCCGGGGGCGCGCTCCCAGCGGACAGCGGAATTCTCATTAGTGAAGCCGCTCTTGAATGTCATGAGGACGTGGCCGCCGCCGTGGACGTAATCGGCGATCTTCTTCAGCAGGGCATCATCGGCAACGTAAAGTGAAGGAACGATGAGGAGTTTGTAGGGCGAGAAATCGGCAGTCTCCGGGAAGACAAAGTCCGTGCCAACGTTCGCCTGATAGAGGGAGCGGTGCAGCTGCGAGAGAACGGTGTTGTATGTGCCCTCCGCTTTACCGGGAACCCATCCGACCTCCGGCCGTTCGATAGGCATGAAGTTGATCGCGTTTGACGAATCGACACTATAGAGGATCGCCACCTGATTTCTGATTTGAAGGTTGACGATCTCGGGGCCGACCTTCTGCAGTTCGTGCGCGATACGTGAAACCTCGGCGTAGGCGCGGTTAGGCTCGAGGTCATGGCTCAGGACACCTTTCCAGTAAGTCTCCTGACCAGCGTGGATAGAGTGCCAGTGCCAATACTCGACCATGTTGGCGCCGGAGGAGAGATCGGTGTAGACGTCGAGACGGAGCTGTCCGTCGTAGGGCGGGAACTGCCCGGCAGAATCCCAGCCAAGCGTCTGCGCATTTGTTTCCGTTACCAGGAAGTTCTGGTGTTTGAGGGAGCGGGAGAAGTCGCCCTGCAAGGCTTGCCAGGCGCCGTCG
>Ga0163162_10005945_pt1 | contig 11812 bp, 10 predicted proteins | sample S55metaG_FD_115310 | JGI IMG/M metagenome (GOLD analysis project Ga0163162, IMG submission 115310) | Switchgrass rhizosphere microbial communities from Kellogg Biological Station, Michigan, USA - S5-5 metaG | ecosystem: Host-associated > Plants > Roots > Rhizosphere > Soil | place: USA...
CGATCCGGTGCCTGCGATGGCAATCACACCGGGTTCGCCCGCCGTCGCGCCCAGGAGCGCAATCACGGCGTCGATGGTGATGCGATATTGCTCCGCGGAAATCATCTCGCGAACCAGGGCTTCCTTGTCGTGGGGTCCACCACTCAAGCCCAGGCAGGCGGCGGCGAAATGCGCTTCGGTGATTCCGGCGGCTTGGCACGCGGCGTTGACTGCTCCGCCGATCGCGTCCCTGAAACGGGCGTGACTTTCAGCCGTGCTGACGTGATTGCACGGCCCTGCATGACCCACGCCCACCACCTTGCCGGATTCGTCGCCGATCAGCGCCGCCGTGCTCGACTGGCCGCCATCCACGCCTAGAAACCAGCGGCTGCTCATGGATTCACCCCAGGTGGGCTGAGCTGCTGTGGATTCACCTTATATAGGCTGGCGCCATGCGCGTGTTCCAGACGGGTCCACCCCCAGTCGCCTGACCACTCCGCATAATCGCTGGCGCCAAAATCGTCATCTTTTATGAGGAAATAATCCACCCCCCGAAGGTGCGCTTCATAAGTCGCGGCACGCCTTAGCGAACCGGAATATCTAACGGTCCGCTCCTCGGTAGGGACGTCGAGCGCAACCCAGCGGCCTTGCGCGTCGGTGGTTTCGAGGCGCATCTTCGCGTCCCATTCATCGCCCGACAATTCCAGCTGCACTCGGTCCACAGCCTCGTCGCGTCCCAGATCTATGGCGATCCACATTCCCGGGCGCAGCGTCTCCCAGCTTCGCCAGCGAGTCGCTTCCGAGTTGTCGAACGCCCTTTGCACTCCCCATGGATTAGGTGATGCCTGCAAACGCCACTCGGGGCGTCGCGGCAACTCGGAGCCGCCGTGGTAGAGCCTCATCTCATGAATGTTCCATTGCTCGTCGGGAATTGTGGCGGTGCCTGTCTGCACTACGCGCAGCCGGCGATATTTGCTGTCGGGCAAAATGAAGCTGGACAGTCTAGCCGGCTGCCACGCCTTGATCCAACCCATGTTGAGGGCGTCTCCGACATCGTTGTTGAGACCTCCCCAGTAGCTGATCAGAACCTCGCGCGTGGTATAGGCGTCGGGCAGCCCACTCAGAGTGAAGACCAGTTTTCCCGGCGGAACGTTTCTCTCGACCATCCGCGCCCATTGATACTCGGGGTGGGCTCCCAGATACTCTTCCTCCGGAATTATACGCAGAGCAGCTTTGTAAGGGATGCCGGAAAGAGACCAAGCGTGTGTATATCGCATCAGCACTGTGGGCCACGACGTGACTGCATGGAAAACAATCAGCAGCGCCAGTGCGGGCGCGATTCCCTCCAGCGCGATCAGCATAGCCAGCGACAGGAACGGTAGGCACGGTATGAGAAAGCGTGTGCCGACATTGCCGAAATACGTAATGAGAACCAGCGCGCAAGGAATCAGCAGTTTGCGCCCTTCGCGGCTCCACAGTGCGAGCAGGGCTAGCGGCGCGGCGAGAAAGACTGGGCCTAGCAATCCTTGCGTGGCCTCCCCGCGAATCGTGACTTCGAGCGGAAGCGTCCACAGATTCGTCAGTCCATAAGTCCGCATCCGAGCCGTCCACAATTTTTCTATCAGCACATACAAATAGGGATTCGGAAACCACTGGTTGGCAAACGGAGCCACCGGGTTGCGCACATAGATCCAGTCTTTTGCGATCCATGGAACGGCCATGGTCAGGGACCATCCAACCAGCAATACGGCTGGTCGCCACTTCCGCGTGCGCCAAGCGACAAATCCGACGGCGTAGACCAGCATCACGAAGGCCGTGTACTTCGCCGCGTAACAATACCCGGCAAGCAAGCCGGCTGCGATCAGAAGCCGGCTATCGCGATTCTCATCCCACAACTGAATCCAGTAAAACACCGAGAACATGATCGCCGCCGTTGCCACATCGGTGTAGGCGGCGGTTCCATCGATTCCCACGATAGGGCTCAAATACACCAGCAGCGCCGCTGCCGCGCCGGCCTGTGGCTTGCCGATCCGTTTGCCATACGCCAGCACGGCGAGCGCGAGCGCGATGAGAAACGCGAAATGCACCAAAGCCGCAGCGGAGTGCCTGCCGATGGCGAAGGCGGGAACATACAGCATTTCCACTCCCTCGCTAAAAGTCAGCAGCATATTCGTAGTGACCCGCTCAAATCCGTGTGCGCGCAGATACCGGCTAACCAGTCCCAGGTGGTAACTGGAACCATCCGGACTAATCTCCGGCGCCCAGGCGTTGAACAGATACAGCACGGTGAACGCGGCCGCGACGATGCCGAAGATGATGCCGAACAGGTAGCGGATGGCGCCCGGCAGCGGCCTGTCGCGCTCGGCATCCTCCGCCACGGGTAATCTCCAGTCGCCCGTGGCGAGAGCGGCCGCCACGCATCCCGAAAGCATTGCGATCAGGACAGGCTTATAGGCAATCTGCAGAGCCATCACCGCGAAGATGGCCAGATGCAATACAGCGGCGCCAAGCACGAAGGCTAACGGAAACTTTTCGTCACGCCGCAGGCGCGCTCCCAGGCGTGCGGCGAGCAACGCGCCCAACCCGTAACAAGCCATGACGGTAAATGCTGCGGCCGCCAGAGCAGCGAGGGCTTTCATTTTTGCTCCGCGTCTTGCTGTTCCAATCCCAGAGCGACCAGAATGAAACCCAGGGGTTTCCCGCCCGGCTGAGGAGGCGTCCACACCTTGTCGATTTCGGCGGCCAGAGTGACATTTTCGCCCGGTTCCAGCCACTCCGCCGGAACGGGCTTTTGGAAGCGCCGGCGATCCGGCGCGGCATAACGTACGCGGTCCAATAGATGATCGTTGACGAAAAACGAAAGGGTCACGGGACCGGTCTGTTGGAAGGTAGATCCAGCAATCGCGAAATCGATCGAATACAGCAGCTTCTGATTGGTATTGGGATGCAAATGAATGGTGGGCCGTTTTCCAGTCCAGCGCCAGGTATTGCCTTGGAGCGCCGTGTCAATGTCCTGGACGAAGTGGGGTTCTGCGTCGGCGTCCGACATATTAAGTATCCGACCTGCCTCCGCCGGAGCCTCGAAGAACGGCCGCTGCGCGGGCGGAGGATAGGGCTCCGGGAGGTTGCCGCAGCCGCACAGAAGTCCGCACATCGCGCCGAGGAAACCTAAACGGAGGGTCACTTCCCAGCTACTATAGCGAACTTAGGCGTCGGTCTAGCCGGTACGTTCGGTTGGACGACACGTCATGTTAAGTTGAAGGGAACACCATGAAATATTTTTTTATCTTTGCGCTGGCCTGTACCCCGCTGGTTGCCCAGGGCCTGCCCACCAGTGCGGTCCCTGACGACACTGTGGTTGCGAACGTAGATGGAAAAGACGTAACCGCCGGGGAAATTCGGCAAAGTTTGGCGTACATGCCCAATGAGTTCATCCAACTCTTTCAGCAGAATCCCAGGTACGCGGTACAGCAGTTGTTCATGCTGCGCTATTTATCCGAAGAGGGCGAGAAGGCCAAACTGGGCGAGCAAAGTCCGCTTAAGGAAGAACTGGCATTCATGCGCGCCAATAGCATGGCTTCGGCCATGGTCAGCCACGAGCACAACTTCTACCGGGTATCCAGCCAGGAGATCAAAGAGTTTTACGAGAAGAATCAGTCGCGCTACCAGCAGGCCAAGATCAAGGTGATTTACATTGCCTTCAAGCCCACCGCGCCGGTAGTGGGAAAGGTGCCCCCCGGCCAGTCTCTGGAAGATGTCGCGCGTGCGATTTCCGAAGGCGGATCGAGCCAGACACAGCGCTCGGAAGCAGACGCCCGCAAGCTGGCCGAAGACCTGGTGAAGCAAATTCGCGGCGGCGCGGATTTCACGAAACTGGTGGCTGAGCATTCCGAAGACCCCACTTCGAAAGCCGCGGGTGGCGACTTCGGTGTCGTGAACATCAACAGTTCTTACTCGGCGGATGTCAAGAAGGCGGTGCTTGCTCTGAAGGTCGGCGAGACGACCGATCCTCTAAGGCAGTCCAATGCGTTCTACATCATTCGCGTGGAAGAAAAAACCATTCAGCCAATGGGCGAAGTAACGACGTCGATCAGCGAGGAAATACGCGGAGCTCATTTGAACCAATGGCTCGCCGATGTAAGCAAGCGTTTTGAGCCCACCGTGAAAAGCGTGGAGTTTTTCACACAGCCGAAGCTGGCGGTTCCGGGTGGGGCTGGTCCCGGTGCAGCCGTTCCTGGTGCAACTGCCCCCACGCGTCCCGCGCCTCCCGCGCCTCCGGCAAGATAGATTGTGCTCCCCCGGTTGGTGGGTGACCCGATTCGTGTGGAGATCCGTCCCTCGCTGGGGTCGCACTTGGCCGGTGCGTCCATTCCACGCCGTCTGATTCTGCTCGACACGGCGGTTTTGGGGCGGCGCGGTGAATTTGAGCGTATTCTGATCCACGAGTTGTTTCACTTCGCGTGGGTCCGTCTTTCGAACCGGAATCGCGTTGCCTGGGAACAGTTGCTGGCAAGCGAGCTGCGGGACCGGGTGAAGGGCGAGCTGGGCTGGAGCGCCGAGTGGCGCAAGGAGACCCTCACGCGCACCGACGCCCGCCTGCGGACGCCAAAATGGCGCCGCTACGTCTGCGAAAGTTTCTGCGACTCCGCGGCCTGGATGTTTGCCGGTCTCCGCGCGCACGACGAGTTCACACTCCCTGCCGCCTCGCGCCGCGAGCGCCGGCGCTGGTTCACGAAGCAGTTTTCGGCCGTCCGTCCGGTCGCGGTCTGATCGCCGTCTGAGCACGGGTCGTGGTGCGATTGGACGCACTTGTGGCGCATGACTAGGATAGCTTCGGGTGTCGGTTGCGGCATTCATTTTTATAGCGGCAGCCTTGGTAGACTGAAGGCGGTTTTATAAAGTGAACCTTCGACCGCTGATCTTCGTGGCCTTGCTGGCGCTCCTATATTGGGATGCACCGCGTGTCGTGCCTTACACGACGGCGTTCGCACGCAGGAGCATTGTGTGCGTGGCTTTACTTGTAGTCCCGGCTCTGTTCTATTCCATGATCTTTCGGGTGCCGAAATGGCCTTTGGTCACGAGCACAGAAACTGCGATTTTCATCCTGGGCGCGCTAGGGATGTTTGTCGGTCTTTGCTGCGCCGGGATTTGCCTCATTTTGGACGCCAGAAGAACCCCCACGGAGTAGGTAGAATTTCAAATCGACCCGCCACCGGAGCAGGGGCATGATACTTTAGAAGTGAGATGAGCCGAATCCATGTAGCAGCGGCGTCGGTCGCGCTCGCTTTACTGCTCGCGAGTTGCTCCAGACCTTCGAGTTTGCCGACCGGCGAGCTTAGATCCGAGGGTCAACGCAAACAGGCGCCGAACTTCTCCTTGAAGGATGCCGACGGAAACGCTGTGAATCTTTCCGATTATCGCGGCAAAGTTGTGCTGGTCAACTTCTGGGCCACCTGGTGCGGCCCTTGCGAGGCGGAGATCCCGTGGTTCATCGAGTTCGAGAAAAAGTATAAAGATCAGGGTTTCGCCGTCCTGGGAGTCTCCATGGACGATGACGGATGGAAGTCGGTGCGGCCCTACGTCGCTTCGCACAAGATCAACTACCGCGTCATGATCGGCTCGGAAGTGGTCTCCCAGCAGTTTGGCGAGATCGAATCGCTGCCGACCTCGTTTGTGCTGGATCGCGAGGGCCGAATTGCGTCCAACCATATTGGACTCGTCGATAAAGTGGACTACCAGAATGAGATTGTCAAACTTCTTGAGGCTCCCAGGAACTCTGCTGTGCGTGATACTGGCGCTGGCGTGCTCGCCGGCCTTACAGGCGCAGGCCTTCGCGCAGGGCAACGTCCTTAACTTCACGCCTCCGCGTAAGGTGGTTGCGAAGCCCGGCGCGGCGGTCGATTCCGTGCTGCCGCTGGATCTGCGCCCGGGTTACCACGTCAACAGCAATACGCCCTCGGATGAATACCTGATTCCGCTGCGGCTCACCTGGAATCCCGGACCGCTGGAGGTTTCCGGCTTCGCTTTCCCGCAGCCGCGCATGGAAAAATACAGCTTCTCGGAAAAGCCATTGTCTGTATTCAGTGGCGACTTCCAGATCGTCACGCATTTCAAGGCTCCCGCCAATGCCGCGCCGGGACCCGCTACACTGACCGGCAAACTCCGTTATCAGGCCTGCAACAATACCATGTGTCTGCCGCCCAAGACGCTGGATGTTACGCAGCAAGTTGAGATTGTGAAATAGCTTGGTCGGCAGGTCTAGTGAAGCGAGCACTCGATGCGGTTGACTTCGATGGTCAAAAAGTCCAGCAGATACTTGTCTAGCGGCTCCGCCGGTTGCCCCGGCGGCTTGCCCGTTTGATCTGGCAAGCACCCGCACCGCCCAAAGCCAGCGGCCTCGGCATACCAGCATCCGGCCTGAACGGTCGCCGTTAGGGGATCGGAAGAATTGGAATTGTGGCCTTCCGACACCGCTCGCTGCAGGCCTTGAGGTAACCCCCACTCCGCAAGAATCAGGCCGGAAAGCTCAAGGTGATCCGCCCCAAAACGCATGCGCTCGCACTGCAGAAGGTCCGCGTCGGCTGACTGCGTTTCTTGAACCAGCTTGGGATAGTCCTCCGGAGCGTTCTGAAACAGCGCAAGCTGACCGATCGCATGAAGCAAGCCAGCGGTGTAGCCGAAGTCGAGATGTAGGTCAGCCACTCCAACGTGATCCGCGATCAGCGCGGATGCGATGCTGTGCCGCCACCAACTGCGGGTCCAAGAAGGGGTACGGGACGGGAAACCATTGGAAAGCGCTGCGGTGAGGGCAATGCGGCTAATATTCTTCAACCCAAGTATCGCCATCGCGTGAAGCACCGACTGCACAGGGCCTTGACGTCCATACATTCCGGAATTCGCGAGCTGCAGGACTTGCCCGGCCAAAACCGGATCTGCCGAGAACAGCTTGGCTACGTCCTTAAACGACACGTTCTCATCGTTCACCATCACCATCAGTTTGATAGCGATGGGCGAAAACGCGGGTAGGCGCTTAAGCAGGTGGCGTGCCCGAGTTGCGGGAGCCAAGGTCGACATGGTTTGTAGACGCGAGTCCAAATATCCATATCGCAAACCTGCAAAAGGATTCGAGCTTCGCTTAACAAAATACTTTCATCGCTGGCAATCGTATGACCTCCGGGACCTTGGACGGCGTTTGGGTCCACGAAAATTAAACGGTTGAGCAGCCTGCGTTTTCCAGCGTCCGCGTAGCTTCCTCCAACAGCCGAAGCGCCAGCGGCCGCAGATCTTCGCCATACATGGTGCGGAGCGCCATTCTGGCTGACCGCGCGAACGGTTTGACGGCTTGCATCTTGCGTCCCGAGCCCAGACCCACCAGCGCATTGACCACCGCCGCTTCGTCGCCTAATAAACTGAGTAGCGGTCGGGGTTTTCTCAGCACCGCGCGCACCACGTCCTGGTGCCAGCGCGGAGCGTAGCGCCGGGCCAGCGCGGGGCGGCCGCAATCATACAGGCGGCGCTCTACTCTTTCCAATACGCTTTGCATCGACGCGCCGATCTGATATAAGGCGCGCGGGAGCACTTCCTCATCGGCCACGTCGTAGGTGAATTCGGTGCTCGGCAGCCCGCGGCAAGGGCGGCTGGCCGCATACACCAGTAGAGGGAACGCCCCGTCGCGGTCTTCGTAGCGCGCCGGATCGCGGAAGTAAATCTCGGGAATCCAGCTGTGCAGTGCATTCTGAACCGCCAGCGAGACTGCCTGCCAGGTGCGAAAATACGCCGGGTGGCGTTCGTCCGGCGCGCCGGTCCACGCGGGATGCGTCGCCAGCAGCAGGGCAGCTCGGTCGCGTAGTCTTCCGGCTGCTGTAGGCGGGACGCTGCGGATCGCGTCGCCCTCGCGCACGAACGTCACGGCGCGCAAAGCCTCGGCGCGGCGGCGCGACTCCCTGCCATCCAGAAACGGCAGATACAGGTCAAAGGTACGATCGTCGCCGCCCGCCAATTCCAACACGCGCGCGCGGATCGTGGCATCCAATTCGTCGGCGTCCAGCGGCGTCCCCACGTCGCAACCCGACTCGCGCAGCCAATACATGTGAAAACGTTTCGTCATACCGGGCCGATTGTACGGGAGCTGCGCAACCAACACGCCGTGCCCAACGGACTAACCTCCGTGATTGCATTACATAGCCTTTGCGGGTGGGCTGTGACTCGCGAATTTGCTACTCTCAAGACAGTGCTGCCAGCTGCTGCCGGAATTCAGAATTCGCTCCGCGAACGCGGAGTACGCCTTACGCGCCAGCGCCGCATTTTGCTGGATCTGCTGGATCGATCCGGCAAGCACCTGAACGCCGAAACGTTGTACCAGCTCGCCAAGGAAAAAGATCCCAAGCTCAATCGGGTCACGGTCTATCGGACCCTCAAGCTCTTGAAGGTCGGCGGTCTGATTGACGAGCTCGATCTGCTGCATTTCGAGGGCGACCAGCATTACTATGAGAGCCGCCTCAAGCAGGAGCACGCTCATCTCATTTGCCTGCGCTGCGGCAAGGTCGAGGAATTTTTCGGCGAGCCGCTCCAGAAGATGCGCCGGCAAATGGAGAGCAGTCTGGGCTTCAAGATCATAACGGCGCGAACCGAGATGGGTGGCTATTGCCCGGATTGCCAGTCCCAACTAGCCCAGGAATCCGCCGAGAAGGCGCGCGCCGGACAAATCGGCTAATGGCGGAACGACCTGCGGCGGTACTGCTGGTTCTCGCGCCATCGGGTCAGCGCAGCCGCGTGGCGCTGGACTCCATGCCTTTCAGCATAGGGCGCCAGTCCGGCAATAACTTAGTCCTGCGCGACAACCGCACCTCGCGGAATCATTGCCGTATCGCTTTTGAGAACGGCAGCTACGCCATCGAGGATCTCAACAGCCGTCACGGCACCTGGGTGAATGGACGCCAGATTTCGAGGCACGTTCTCCGCAATTCGGATCGCATTGAATTCGGCGTCCGCGATTCCTATCAACTTACGTTTTCCGCGGAACAGCAGGACATCCAGCGGTTGCTGGGCCAGTTCGGCTCGGTTACGACCCCTGCGGGCGAGGCGGCCGGCGCCGGCAATCTGATCAAGCTGCGTTCGCTGGTGGAAGTGGCGCGCGCGCTGCAAAATTCGCTATCTACCAGCGAGGTGCTTACGGCCGTGGTGGACGCTGCGCTGGCGGTTACCGGCTGTGAACGCGGCTTTCTGCTGCTGCGTCCGGAGGGCGACAAAGACGCCGATCTGGACGTGTCAGTGGCGCGTGACAGCTCCGGCAGCGAACTTCAGCCCGACGATCTGCGGGTCCCGCGGCATCTGATCCGCCAGGCGCTGACCTCGCGCCGCGAACTGCTCTCAATGTCCTTCGATCCGTTCGAGGAGCAGGGCGTGCGTCCCGAGATGACAGTGGCGCAACTGGAGCTGCGCAGCGTGGTGTGCCTTCCGCTCATCCGCCTGCGTAGCGGCGCCCCCGACGACACGCGCGCCATCAACGCCCTAGAAGACACCGTCGGGCTGATCTACATGGACTCGAAGGCGAAGCCCGCCGACCTCTCCTCCGGTAATCGCGAACTCCTGCAGACGCTCGCGATTGAAGCGTCGACCATTCTTGAAAACGCGCGCCTGATCGAAGAAGGGCGGGGCAAGCTACGCATGGAGGACGAGCTCCGGTTGGCGCGCGAAATTCAGCAGGGTCTACAGCCGTCATCCATGCCGCAAACTGGATGGTTCCGCGCGGCCGGTTCGAGTTCGCCTTCCACTCAGGTGGGCGGCGACTATTTCGATGTGCGCCAAAACTCGCCCGCCTCGTGGACCGCAGTTGTGGCCGACGTGTCGGGGAAAGGAGTTGGCTCCGCGCTGCTAGCCAGTCTGCTACAGGGCACTTTTCTGATGGCGTCCGGCGAGCCGGCGCACATCGCGCCGCGCATGGCTCGCCTGAACGAATTCCTGCTGGAACGCACCCGCGGCGAAAAATACGCGACGGTGTTCTACTGCATCCTCGAAGTATCCGGCCTGCTGAGCTACAGTAACGCCGGTCATTGCGCGCCTTTCCTGGTGAGCCCGGACGGCCGTCTTCGCACTCTGAACACCACTTCGATGCCGGTAGGCATGCTGGAAGATGCGCCTTTCCAGATGGTGCAGCGGGAGTTGGAGCCGGGCGACAAACTGGTGATCTATAGCGACGGCCTTACCGAAGCGGAGGATGCCGAGGGATCCTTCTTCGATAGCGAGCGTCTGCGCCTGTGCCTGCGCGAAAATGCCGCTCGCGATGCCGCCGGATTGCACGCCGCGCTGCTGCAAGCGGTAGATCGTTTCACCGAGGGCGGCACCATTCGCGACGACATCACCGCGCTAGTGATCGAATACGCGCCGGCGTAAAGGGCAGTTCCGACGCGGCGAGGAAGAAAAAGTGGCCCACAGATAAACACAGATGGACACGGATAAGAAAGAACGTCAGCTTGCGATTTAGCTATCTGTGTCCATCTGTGTTTATCTGTGGGCCAAATCGCCTAACCGCGATTCGCAATCCGCTGGTTTGCCAGGCTCAGCAGTGTATCGCAACACCCGCTCATCTGAATGGTGATTTCCCGCAAGGTGGAACCCTGGAAGCGGAGGCGGGGCGGTTGGCCGTGAACCGGGCAGCGCAAGTCGCGGACTTTTTGCGCGGTGCGTTCCCTGAAATCTTGTAACTGATCGCGGGAACTGCGCTCCGTGGCGGCCGGACTCACAAAACCATTTTAGCATGAATTTGTTTTATCCTCCCGCCGTGCGAAAGCGCTACCCTAAAACCTAGCGATGGACTTTGTCGAACAGCTTAAATCCTCGATCGACATCGTCAAGGTGGCCGGCGAGTATGTGCGCCTGCGCCGCATTGGCGCCACCGGCCGGTATCTGGGTCTGTGCCCGTTTCATCAGGAAAAGACCCCATCGTTCAACGTCAATCAGACGCGGCAGTTTTACAAATGCTTCGGCTGTGGCGCCGGTGGCGACGTCCTCAAGTTTGTGATGGAGGTCGACGGCCTCACTTTTCCGGAGACCCTGAAGCTGCTCTCCGAACGCCACGGCATCCCAATGCCGCAGCGGCCCGAGTATTCCGATTCGGATTCCCGACTGCGCGGCGCTCTGCATGACATGCACGCCATTGCCGCCAAGGTCTACCGGACGGCGTTGAACGGCCCGCACGGCGCGGATGCGCGGGCGTATCTCGACCAGCGCGGCGTGAGTTCCGATCTGATCGAAGCCTTCGAGCTGGGCTTTTCCGATCCCCAAGGTCAGGCTTTAACGCGGAAGTTAACGGAGGAGCGTTTTTCGCCGGAGCAGATGGAAGCCTCGGGTCTGGTGCGGCAACGTAGCGAAGGGTCGGGCTTCTACGATGCCTTTCGTGGACGTCTGATGTTTCCCATTCACAACGAATCCGGGAAAGTGATCGCCTTCGGTGCACGTGCCATGCGTCCTGACGATCAACCCAAGTATTTGAATTCGCCGGAAACACCCATCTATCGCAAGACGTCTACGTTATATAACCTGAACCGTGCGCGCGATGCGATGCGTAAGTCCAATCGCGCGGTACTGGTGGAAGGTTATATGGACGTGATCGGCGTGTATGCCGCTGGGATCAAGGAAGTGGTTGCAAGCTGCGGCACCGCGCTTACCAACACGCAGGTGCGGGCCCTCCATCGGCATGCCGATACCGTGGTGGTTAATTTCGATCCTGACGACGCTGGAGCGAATGCGGCCGAGCGCGCCATCCAGTTGCTGCTCGACGAGGGCCTGCACGTGAAGGTGCTCGCGTTCGGCGGCGGGTCGGGCGACGCCACCA
>Ga0163162_10005946_pt1 | contig 11812 bp, 9 predicted proteins | sample S55metaG_FD_115310 | JGI IMG/M metagenome (GOLD analysis project Ga0163162, IMG submission 115310) | Switchgrass rhizosphere microbial communities from Kellogg Biological Station, Michigan, USA - S5-5 metaG | ecosystem: Host-associated > Plants > Roots > Rhizosphere > Soil | place: USA: Michigan...
CAACCCGCAGACGGAGCAGATGGCGGTCGCGGTGATGGCGACGATCCCGGTGTTCGTGCTGTTCCTCTTGCTGCAGCGGCTGTTGAAGAAGGGCTTCGGGCTCACCGGGTTGAAGGGGTGAGCTAATTATCGCCTGTGTTGCTGAGAGGAGGTAATCCGTTGCGCACCCCATGCGCACGGGCAGCGTACGCCGACCTGGTGTTGCCCTGGACGCTGTGGCAACCGGCACTCCGGGCGCGGTGCTTGCACTCTGGCCGTCGTGGTTGACATCGTTGATTCCTCCAGCGCTCGTCCACACGGCCGCCGGCAGTCGTTTCGACGGCGCTGATCAGCGGGTTCCACCATGCGGGCTTTGCCGTCATCGAGCGGGTGACGACGCCCGAGGATCTCGACCGGATCACCCGGATCCTGGCCCGCCTGTATCGGCGCTATCGACACTTCGCGCGCGAGCGGTACGCCTGGGATCTAGGGCTGGCCGGCGTCGGCCAGGCACCGGAGCTTCTGGAGATCAATCAGACGATCGCTCTGGAGCCGGAGCTGCGGGAAACGTTGACCTTCTCGCGGTGCCGCGCCCTGGCCGAGGCTCTGCTGGACCGGCCGGTCCAGTACCGCTTCGACCACGCGATCTACAAGCCCGCGTACAACGGCCGGGCAACCGCGTGGCACCAGGACGAAGCCTATACGCTCGATCCGACTCTGGTCACCACCCACTTCTGGGTGCCGGTGCAGGATGTCAGCGTCGAGATGGGCTGCATGCAGTTCATCCCGGGCAGCCACCTGGAGCGGATCCGACGCCACCATCCGCTGGAGCGCCTGCGGCACGCGCACGCGCTGGAGACCGGTGACGTGGACGTCAGTCGCGCGGTCGCCTGCCCGTTGCGGGCGGGCGACGTCTCCGTGCACTTCCCGCGGACGCTGCACTACACCGGTACAAATCTCACCGGGACGCCACGGCTGGCGTGGTCGCTGGAGTTCGGGCCGCGGCGGCAGCTGCCGTTCCGATTGGTGGCCAAGGCCCGCCTCGTGTGGCGCACGGCCGCACGGGTCGGCCGGCGGACCTGACGCTGAGGCCTCCTACGGCGTCTCCTCGATCGATTCCCGGGAGATGAGGACGAAGGACTCGACGGTAAGACGAAAGACCTCACTGCCCGACGGGCGCCGCACTGAAAAATACGCGCGGCTCCTGGCCGGGACACTGACGTAGACCCACGCCAACGTCTCTCCAACCACCCGGTCCGAGCTGTCCAGCGTCTCGACGCGTAACCGCACACTCCCGATCCGGTAGGTCGAGTCGTTGTAAATGTGGCCGACCAGGCGTGGCGGACCCCACTTGTCGCTTCCTGGCTCCCACTCGACGCGGAGCTGCCTGGCGACATCCGTAGGGCTCTGGGCCGCCGCTCCCTCGACGACTCCGAGGAGGAGCAGGCCGCTCACGGCCACGCGTAACGAGATCCAGATCAACCGCATGGACTTCTAGCGCCCCAGCGCCTTCAGCACGTAGCGATTGTCGAAGACGCTCTCGGGCTCGATCTTCATGCCGGCCGGGACGGCCTCGAACACGCGCATCGTCTCGATGACGCGGGCGACGCCCTCCCGGCCGACGAGCGAGTCGGGTGGAAACGCCTCGCGGGCGTGCTCGAACGACTCGGCGTAGAGCTTCGGATCACCGGCCAGCTCGGCGGGCAGCGACCGGGCCATCTCCTCGCCGGACGACGACGTGATGAGCTTGTTGGCTCTCACCAGCGCGTTCACCATCTTCTGCACCGTGGCCGGTCGCTTGGCGATGACGTCGGGGCGCGTCAGCAGCGTCGTCCCCTGCACCTCGCCACCCATGGCCTCGAGCGCGCCCTTGGCGGTGAACATGTCGACGAGGACGAAGCCTTTCCCCTGCTTCGTGAAGACGGTGAAGAACGGGTCGACCATCATGCCGGCGTGGACCGAATCCTTCTCGATGGCCAGCGGCATGGTGTTGCCGCCGGCGCCGATGATCTTCACCTCGTCGGGCTTCACGCCGTTCTTGACCAGCAGGTAGCCTAGCACCATGTGCGTCTGCGACCCCGGAGACGTGACACCCACCGGACGGCCCTTGAGATCGGCGAGCGACTTGATCTCGCCCTTGTACTTGCTGGCCACCACCAGGCCCATCACGGGGAACCGGACGTGCGAGTGGACGGCGACCAGGTCCTTCTTCTGCACCTTGGCCTTGATGGCGTGATCGATGGCGTTGGCGCTGAAGTCGACGGAGCCGCCGATGAGGGCCGAGGCTGCCTGCGAGCCGCCGCCCTTGATGTCCAGGATCTCGACGTCGAGCCCCTCCTCAGCGAAATAGCCCTTCGACTTGGCCAGCACGGTTGGCAGATAGACCATCAGGCCCACTCCGCCGATCCCGACGGTGACCTTCTCCGCCGCCCGGATCGCGGGCGGTGCGCCGAACACGACAATCGCCAGCAGAACCCCCACCACCACGATGCGACGCAGAAGCATGGCCATCACGTCCTTTCCAGCTCGCGAGCGTTCATTTGGGAAACGGCTTCCAGTACGAGAATCGCGCGTCCAGCCGCTTGAGGGCCACGTCGATGGCGATGACCGCCGCCATCAGGACGAGCAGGCCGGCCAGCACGCCGGTGGCGTTGAACATCGACTCCGCGTAGGAGATGACGTAGCCCATGCCCTCGTGAGAGCCGAGGTATTCGCCGACCACGGCGCCGATCAGCGCGAAGCCCACGCTGGTGCGCAGGCTCGCGAAGATCCAGGTGAGGGCCGAGGGCAACAGCACGTGGCGGATCATGTGGCGCGGATGCGCCCCCAAGATGCGCGCGTTGTTGACGAGGTCGCGATCCACCTCGCGGATGCCGGTGTAGGTGCTGAAGAACACGACGAAGAAGACCAGCGAGACGACCATCACCACCTTGGAGAGCAGCCCGAGGCCGAACCACAGAATGAAGAGCGGCGCGAGCACGACCCGGGGCATGGCGTTCAGCGCCACCATGAGCGGGTCGAAGATGTGGGCCAGCGTCTGCCAGCGCGCGAAGGTGAAGCCGACCGCCACGCCCAGGAGCGTCCCCAGCAGGAAGCCGAGGATGGTCTCCTGCATGGTCACGAACAGGTGGCGCAGGATGAACCCCGTCCGGATCCAGTCGAAGATCTGCGCCGCCAGCACCGTGGGCAGACTGACGAAGAACGGGTCGACCCAGCCTCGGCGCGTCGCCATCTCCCACAGGAGCAGGAACGCCCCCAGGAGGACGGCGCGCCAGAGGCGGATCCTAACCCACGAGACCTTTTCGGGTCCGCTCGTAGCCAATACGCACCTCGTCCTTGAGGTCCTTCCAGATCGTCTCGTACAGGCGGCCGAAGTCTGGATGGAAGCGGATCTCGGTGACCGAGCGCGGTCGCGGCAGGGTGATCGGGTAGACGGCCTTGACGCGCCCGGGCGAGGCGCTCATCACCACGATGCGATCCGACAGCGCGATGGCCTCTTCCAGGTCGTGGGTCACGAACACCACCGTGCGCCGCAGCTGGGCCCAGATCTCGAGCAGGTCGTTCTCCATGAGATTGCGTGTCTGCACGTCGAGCGCGCCGAACGGCTCGTCCATCAGGACGATCTCGGGGTCGTAGACCATCGTCATGGCCAGCGCCACGCGCTTGCGCATGCCGCCCGACAGCTGATGCGGATGATAGCCCTCGAAGCCGGTGAGGCCGATCCGCGCGATCCACTCGGCCACCCGCGGGCGCGCCGAGTCTGCGTCGACCCCACGAAACAGGAGCGGCAGACCGACGTTCTGGGCCACGGTCTTCCAGGGAAAGATGGCGTCGCGCTGGAAGACGAAGCCGAGCCGCGGATTCACACCCTCGACGGGTTGCCCGTCCAGGCTGATCCGGCCCTCGGTGACGGGAGCGAGCCCGGCCACGAGACTGAGCAGCGTCGACTTTCCGCAGCCCGACGGGCCCACGATCGACACGAACTCGCCGCCCCCGACGTCGAAGGAGACGTCCTGGACGGCGGTGAACTCCCGGCCTTCACGCGGCAGCGCAAACCGCTGGGTCACCCGCTCCAGCGTGATGCGGCCCCGGCGATCGTCGCGGGTCACAGCGCCTTCAACAGCTCCTCAGCTCTCGGCCGCGGAACGCCATCACCTTCGACCCACCCTGCGCGCCGCTCGTCTTCGTCGGCGCGAGGTCCTTCAACCCCCGCCTCGCCGCCGGGCTTGCCCTTGCCGCTCTTCTTCGACGTCATGGCAGCCCTCCTCGAGTTGACGCAGCTGATCGGTACCACCCGGGATTGTAGGCGATTTTCGTTGAGGCCCGTCAGCCCCGCCTCGGAATCGTGAACGTAAAGGTCGACCCCACTCCAGCCCGGCTTTCGGCCCAGATTCTCCCGCCATGAAGCTCGATGAACTAACGCGACAGGGCCAGGCCCAGCCCGGTGCCCTCGATTTTTCTCACCGCCGTCCCGCCCTGGCGGAACTCCTCGAACACAGCCTCCTGATCTTCGGGCGCGATTCCGACTCCGGTGTCGCGCACGTCAGATGCTGGCCCGAAGCGTGAATATCCTTCAAGGACTCTTCCTGCTTCGCGGAGAGGGTCCGGTCAACCGGCTGATGAAGCGCTTCCCGATGATGGGGCCGCGACCCCATCGTCGCGCTCACGAGATCGCCCTACCGCAGTTTCTTCTGGAAGGCCTGCTGGACGATCTGCTTCAGTCCCGCGGCCAAGGGACCGCCCAGCAGCTCGCCCAGAATCGGGATATCGCCGGTCGCATGGACATCTTGGGCATCGACCCACATCTCGACTCTGACACCGGCTCCCTCCAGCTTCACCCGGCTGCGGTCGGCGGCCCACTCGACCCGGCGGATCCCTCCGAACTGGCTGGAGACTTCCTGGACCGCTTGTTCGAGGCGACGGCGGGCCTCGTCCAGGCTCTGGCCGTGCGCGAAGGTCAGGTTGATCAACGGCATTCGCGTCAGGCGGCTGGACTGACCTTGCCCGGAACCGCGCGGCACGCGGCACGCCAGTCGGGATGCGCGGCCGGCGATGTCCACACCTGCGCATGGAGCTGGGACAGCGCGATGGCGTCGGCGAGGAGGAATACCTTCTCGGGGTCGCTCAGGACCTTTGGTCCACTCGTGAGCGCCTCGCCGAGCACACGGTCCCTTCGCCGCTCCTGACCGGAGGAGTACTTCACGCGCGCGCGTGACAGTGCGCAGGCCATGGCGTTCACGCGGGGATGGACAATGGCGTCGACGAAGCCCGGCGGGGGTTCGGCCCGGTCGGCGTGGACCTGGACGCGCCGCAACTCTTCCGGTGGATCCGATTCCTCGGGGATGCACAAGAGCCCGGCGCGGCGCAGGCGCCGCCCGAGAGACACACGGCTGGAGTACACGGATATGGGAATCGACAGTGCGAGCGGACCGACCACGGGCAGCAAGAGCCACCACGCATAGGACGAGTCCAGCCAGTAGACGGCCGTCACCCAGGCGGCTCCGATAATCGTATGCACCCCGTGACGACGGACGGCCTCGCCCCAGGGGGTCTCGGCATCCTCACGGGGCGGACTCTTCCAGTGCACGCCGAGCCCGGTGAGGGCCGCCACCACGAACTGTGTATGAAACAGCATGCGGATCGGGGCGAGCATGGCTGAGAAGACGATCTCCAGCAGCACGCTGAGCGCAGCGCCGAGCCCGCCGCCGAATTGCCGAGCCCCGCGCGCGATCGCCATGATGCCGCCGAGGATCTTGGGCGTGAACAGCACGACGCCGGTGCCCACCAGGAAGCCCACCGCGGCGCCGATGTTCCACTTGGGCCAGATCGGGAACAGCTGGCGCGGTTGCACGAAATATTCTGGGCCGATCACGGTTTGCACCACGATGAAGCTGGTCGAGACCACCAGGGAGAGAAGCCACAGGGGCGCGGAGACGTAGGCCATGACCCCCGTCATGAAGACGGCGCGGTGCGCCGGGTTCAGGCCTTGCCACAGGAACAGGCGCGAATTGATGAGATTGCCCTGGCACCAGCGGCGGTCACGCTTCAGCTCGTCGATGACGTTCGGGGGGATCTCCTCGTAGCTGCCGGGTAGATCGTACGCCATCCACACCTTGAAGCCCGCTCGACGCATCAGCGCCGCCTCGACAAAGTCGTGCGACAAGATCTCGCCCGACAGTGGCCCGCGGCCCGGGAGGCGTCCGAGCGCACAGTGACGGATGAACGGGGCGACGCGAATGATCGCATTGTGGCCCCAGTAGTACGACTCACCCAGTTGCCAGAAGTGGAGGCCGGCCGTGAACAACGGACCATAGACACCGGTCGCGAACTGCTGCATGCGCGCATAGAGCGTCTCCCGCCCGGCGGCGCCCGGCGCCGTCTGAACGATACCGGCCGTGGGATTCGCCTCCATCAGCCGCACCAGGGTCGTGAGGCACTCACCGCTCATGATGCTGTCTGCGTCCAGGACGACCATGTACCGGTACTGGCTGCCCCAGCGCCGGCAGAAATCCGCGATGTTGCCGCTCTTTCGCTTGACGTGGTGCCGGCGCCAGCGATAGAAGATCTGCCCGAACCCGTTGACGGACGCGCACAGGTCCAGCCACGCCTGTCGCTCCGCCACCAGCGTGTCGGGCTCGTTGCTGTCGCTGAGAACGAAGACGTCGAAGCGCTCACCCAGACCCGTGGCGAGCACCGACTCCCATGTCGCGCGGATACCCGCGAACACCCGCGTGACATGCTCATTGCGAATCGGCATGACGATCGCCGTGCGCGCCTCGGGCGGGATGGGGGCCGTCGGGGACGCCGATCGGGTGATGGCGTGGGGGTCACCTCCCAGCCACAGGAGAACGAACCCGCTCAGCGCCGTCCAGAACCCGAGCGACACCCACGTGAACAGGATGGTGAAGAGGCTGAGGATCGCGATTTCGAGGGGCCGCTGCCCATGGTAGGGCAACACTTTCGTCGCCATGAAGTACGCGAACGCCGCCGTCTGGGCCAGGCCGAGCATGATGAAGATCGTTCGCCGCAGCAGGGCGGTTCGCGTGATGGTCTCGCGATCGGAGCGCCTGGGCACGCCGCGCGCCGTGGCCCGGACGCCGCCGCGCGCGCCCGTGCGGCGAAAGAGGCGCGACAGGATCGTGGCCGGCCACTCCGTCGGAGCCATCGGGGTTCGCCGGATCGGCGGAGCGATCGGAAGGCTCCCGACGCCACCCTGCCCGTCGGCGTGGGCCATCGCCTCGGGGGCGATGAGCTCGAGCCGGCGAGGCACCGACGCGAAGCCGGTCTGCGCTCGCCGCCTTGCTTCAGGTCGGCCCGGAGGTCCCCCACACATAAGACGCGGCCTCGCTAGACGCGATCCCGCGCCGTTTTCCGTCTCAACGGCCGGGGCGTCCTGCCAGCACAGAAGAAAGGGCTGCCGTCCGCAAAATACCCAGGCCCGCCAGGCGCGTCAAGCGCTGGTGGAGTGATCGCTCAGCGCGCGCCCGCTGGAGGCGATGACCCGAGCGTAGAACCGGGCGCTGTCCTTGAGCGTGCGCTTCTGGGTCTGGAAATCGACGTGCACGAGGCCGAAGCGCTTGGAGTAGCCGTGGGCCCACTCGAAGTTGTCGAGCAGCGACCACACGAAGTAGCCCCGGACGTCGACGCCGCGGTCCATGGCCGCGTGGACCGCCGCGATGTGCTGGCGCAGGTAGGCGGCACGCAGGGGGTCGGCGAGGGCGTCGCCTTCGACCACCGGCGGATCGAAGAAGGCCGCGCCGTTCTCGGTGACGTAGATCGGCGGATTGCCATAGCGATCCTTGACCCAGACCAGGGCGTCGGTGAGCGCGGGGGCGCAGACCTCCCAGCCGGTCTCCGTGTACGTGGCGCGCGGCTGCGGCTCTGGCCCCGCTTGCAGGAGCCAGGCGTGAGGATCGAAGCGCGTGACGCTGCGCGTGTAATAGTTGACGCCGAGGAAGTCGATGGGCTGCCGGATGAGCGCGGCGTCGTCGGCTGGCCACCGAGGCCACGCCTCGCCGAACACCTGGCCCAGCTCATCCGGATCGCGTCCGAGGAAGATCGGGTCCAGGTACTGGCGGTTCATGTAGGCGTCGGCCCGGCTCGTCGCGGCCCGATCATCTGGATTGTCCGACGCCGGGTACTTCGGCTCCAGGTTCACGACGATGCCGATGCGGTGACGTCCCTCGGCGCGATAGGTCCGCACCGCCTCCGCGTGCGCGCGCAGCAGGTGGTGTGAGGCGATGGGCGCTTCGAAGCGATTGCGATGCCCAGGGGCGAGCGCTCCGTACAGGTACCCACCGTCGGTGATCACCCACGGTTCATTGATCGTCGTCCACAGCTTGACCCGCCCGTCGAGCCGCCTGACCACGGCGGCGGCGTATTCGGCGAACCAGTGGGCGATGTCCGGATTGAGCCAGCCGCCCAGGTCGTCCAGGGCGGCGGGCAGATCCCAGTGATACAGGGTCAGCATGGGCTCGATGGCGTGCTCGAGCAGCGCGTCGACCAGGCGCTCGTAGAAGTCCAGCCCGGTCGCGTTCACGGGGCCCCGTCCGCGTGGCATGACGCGGCTCCACGAGACGCTGAAGCGGTAGGCATTGGTGCCGAGAGTCCGCATCAGCGCGACGTCGTCCCGGTATCGCCGGTAGTGGTCGCACGCGACGTCACCCGTGGACCCGTCGCTGATCGAGCGCGGGGTGTGCGCGAAGCGATGCCAGGTACTGGGCCCGGCTCCATCGGCCAGTGGTGAGCCTTCGACCTGATAGGCCGATGTGGCCGTGCCCCACAGGAAGCTCGGAGGAAACTGGATCATCGGCGCCCGCGGCCGGTCACGGTCGACCGCCGATCACGACCGTGGCGGGGACGTCGCGAAACCGCAATTCCTTGCCCTCCCAGCGAGCCGGCTTTCCGTTCACACGCGTGGTCGCCGGCGGGGGCTGGCGGCCCGGCCAGACGAGGACGAATCCACCCGGAGGCACCTGCGCGCCACCGGCTAGCTTTAGCACGAGATTGCCACCGTCGCGTTTGAGTGAATAGCTCAGCAGTCCGTTGCGTGTCCGCAGGCCCTTCACCGCGATGCCTGATCCCGCCAGCCATTCGGCGGGAACGCCGGCGGCGAGCACGAGCGCGTGGTCGCCGTCCCGCTCGAAGGCGAAGAGATCCAGCGCGGCGCGGATGAAGTCCGAGGCGACCCAGCCGTGCGGCAGGTCGCCGACGAAGCGTGGCTGGCGTGGATCCCGGCCGATCACCTCGGGCCACTGGTTCCACGCCGGCGGACGACGACCGGCCATGAAGAAGGCCAGCAGCTCGTGAGCCCGGTCTCGCCAGCCCAGCCGAATGAAGGTGCTCACGTTCCGCAGCTCGTAGGGCGTGTAGTCTTCCCAGTCCCGCCGGCCGTCTCGCCGGTCGACGAACTCGCGCCAGTACCGCTCGAATGTGCCGAGCACCAGGTCGGGTGGCAAGCGATGAAGCTCCCCGCCGGGGGCGATGGCGATCGTCGTGGAGGTCGGATCGAAGTCGCCCAGCTCGGCTGCGCCCGGAAGATAGTCGATGCCGTGGGCGGCGACGACGGCCCGGAGCGACGCGGCGAGATCGACGCGGAGCTCGTCGCGCTGGGTCTCCAGCCGGCGTGCGTCGTCGTCGCGGCCCAGCGCCACGGCCGCGGCGATCGCGCCGTTGTAGCCCTTGAGAGCCCAGAAGTCGTCCCAGTACGAATGCATGGGCTTGGCCGCATAGCCTTCGTGACTGATCGACGCCGGCAGCAGCCCGTAGAACGCGCGGTCCGAGGATCGCAGCGTGACGTCGGTACGCTCCGTTTGCCGCAGCGACTCCAGATAGCGCGCCGCCGCCTCGACGCGCGGCCACATGGCTTCCAGGAGTGAACGGTCGCCGGTGTAGCGGTACGTTTCCGCGGCGAGGAAGATGAGCTCGCCGGCACTGTCGTGCTCCGGCACGGGGTCGGCGCCGCGCTCGTCGACGCAGCAGGGCACCTTGCCATTGGCAAACTGATGGGGGGCAAACCACCGGAGATAGTCGGCCGCGACGTCGGCGTGGCCCGTGCGCAGCAGCGACTCCGCCATCATGGTGCCGTCCCGGATCCAGGACCGGGCATAGGAACGCGTTCCCGGCCGGAGCACCGGCCCGTCGCGCGTGATCAGCACGTGCGCCTGTGCCGTGCGGAGAGCGGCGACCAGTGGACGGCCCGGGCCCGGGACGTCGATCGACACGCGGCTCAGTCGCTCACGCCACCCCGCAGCGACGCCTGACTGCTCGCGGTTCATCCACGTCGTCGCGGTCTCGCCCTTGAGATCCGGTGGGGTCACCGGTCCCGAAAGCGGCACGACGACGCCCACGGTCGTCCGGCCGCGTGGCGGCAGCGTGAGTCGGTAACCGAGCGCGGCCGAGGCATAGCCGAGCTCGTCGCGGACCTCGGCCGGCCCCGTCCAGCCCGGCGTGGCGATCACGCCCGGGACCGGCCCGGCGGCGAACGGAAACGTGCCGACCACGTCCGGCCGGCTCAGGGGAAAAACCTTGTGGTGCGTGTTGACGGCGAGGGCTGCGCCGTCCCAGGCGATGTCGGCAATTGCGCTCGTGCCCCCCACCGTGCTGAGGAATTGCGACGGGGGATTGACCTGGAACGGCCGGACCGCCAGGACGAGCTCCAGTGGCAGCGGCCGATCCGTGAGGCTCCGGAGCTCGTAGCGGGCCACGAGGCGGGACCGGCCGCGGTCTCCCGATGCGAAGGCCAGCACGCGCAGCTCCCACTGCGGCGCGCGCCAGGTGAGGCCGGGCATCGGCAGGTCGCCATCGATCAGGAACTGACGAGCCTCGACGTCGGCCCACCCGACGACCCGGGAGCCGGCCACCACGAATGGCTCGATCGAAAACCCACCCCTCGATACCTCGAGCGCGCCATCCTCCGACAGCAGCCCGCTCTGCTCCCCACCGTCGATACCGACCAGGGTCCACGTCGGCTGCTCGCCTGACATCCCCCGCGGATACGTGCCGCGCGGGGACTCCCGAGCGAGCCCCTGGAAGAAGGCGTTCGCCGACACGCCGAAGGCCAGCGGCTTGACCTCGATCTCGGCGAGTCCGTAGGTCTGGGCGATCCCCTCGTGCAGGACCAGGCGCAGAAAGCGCGTCTCGGCTTCGGGTAACCAGATGCCGTCGAATCCGCCGCGCGCGCCCGCGATCCGGCGCATGGTGTGCCACCCGGCGCCGTCGTCCGAGAACTCGACGTCGTAGCGCGTGGCATGGGCCCCCGCGAGCCAGCGCACGATCAGCCCGCCGAATTCCCGGGGCTGGTGGAAATCGATGGTGAGCACCTGAGCGGCACCGGTCGCCGGCGCGCTCTTCCACGCGGTGGTCACGGAGCCATCCATGGCCAGCGCGGGATCGGCGCCCGGGCTCGAGGACGAGGCCGACACGGTTGGCGGCGGCAGGCTGGCGGCGGTCTGGTCGGCGAGCTCGCGCAGGACGAGCCCACTCACCTCCACCCACCCCCGTCCACCGCCACGGCCGGCCGCGACGGCGAACTCGATGGCCGCCGCGCGCCGTAGAGTGCGGTCCTTCGTTGGCCCCCACGCGAAATCGAGGTGGCGCTTCTTGATCCGGACCGTCTGCCATTCGCGCGGGAACTCGAAGTCCGGTCGGCTGAACCACCACACGTTCTCACCGCTCGCGTCGACGAGCTTGACCTGAAAGTGATTGACCGGTGATTCGCCACGGATGGAGAAGACGATCTCGTAGTTGGCCGGCAGGTCCAGCGGCAAGGCCCGTCGGGCCAGCGCGTAGCCCGCAGTGCCGGCGAGGTCGAAGTCCAGACGCAGGGCTCGGC
>Ga0163162_10005950_pt1 | contig 11809 bp, 9 predicted proteins | sample S55metaG_FD_115310 | JGI IMG/M metagenome (GOLD analysis project Ga0163162, IMG submission 115310) | Switchgrass rhizosphere microbial communities from Kellogg Biological Station, Michigan, USA - S5-5 metaG | ecosystem: Host-associated > Plants > Roots > Rhizosphere > Soil | place: USA: Michigan...
ACAAGCCAAGCAGCGAGCGCCAGATCGTGCTGGTGTTGCAGGGCGGCGGCGCGCTCGGCGCCTATCAGGCCGGCGTCTATCACGCGCTGCACGAGCACAGCATCGAGCCGGACTGGATCATTGGCACCTCGATCGGTGCAATCAACGCCAGTTTGATCGCTGGCAATTCCACGGGCGATCGCTTGGAAAAACTGAAGGAGTTTTGGACTCGCATGGCCTATCGGCCGCCATTCGGCGTGCCGGCCTGGACTGGGTTGCCGGACACTATCGCGTACTGGAAAACGTTGTTTCGCGGCATTCCGGCTTTCTTCGAGCCCAATCCGGGTGCGTTTCTCGGAACGCAAGTCCCGCTTGGTACGGAAGGCGCGGGCTTCTACTCGACTGCGCCGCTGGAAAAGACTCTTCTGGAACTCGTCGATTTCTCGCTCGTCAACAAGTGCAAGCCGCGGCTGACGGTGGGCGCCGCCCATGTCCGCACCAGTGAGATGAAGTATTTCGACAGTCGTGACGGCGAGCTCGGCGTCAAGCACATCATGGCGTCCGGCGCCCTGCCACCGGCATTTCCGGCGATTCGCATCGACGGCGAGCTCTACTGGGACGGTGGCATCCTCTCCAACACGCCGACCGAGGCGATCTTCGATGACAATCCGCGCAAGAACTCGCTGATCTTCGCCGTCCATCTGTGGAACCCGATGGGCGAGGAGCCTGGGACGATCTGGGAGGTCCTCAATCGGCAGAAGGACATCCAGTACTCCAGCCGTGTCGCCAGCCACATCGCACGTCAGCGCCAGCTGCATCACATGCGCCACGTCATCAATGACCTCGCCAAGATGCTGCCGGACGACGTTCGCAAGTCGCCGGAGGCTCGCGCGCTTGCGGCCTACGGCTGCCCGACGGTCATGCATGTCGTGCGTCTGTTGGCGCCGCAGCTCGAAAACGAGAACCACACCAAAGACGTGGACTTCAGCCCCTCCAGCATCCGCATGCGCTGGGAGGCCGGCTACGCCAAGACCATGCGCGCGCTCGATCAGGCTCCTTGGGAGGATGACGTCGATCCGCTCGCTGGCGTCACCCTGCACGAGCCAAAGCTGCAAGCGGCGGAGTAGGGCGCCGTCCTTCATGCCGCGATGGAGGTTGAACGATGTCTGAAATGTCTATGTCTCAAACGTCCATGCCACAAATGTCGCGCGCGATGCGTCCGTCGAATATGCATGCGCATGGTGAAAGTGCTCACGTGCTACGGCGAGCATTTATCATCGGCTTGACCGCCTTTCTCACGGTGGTCGATCTGTTCGCCACCCAGGCGATTCTCCCCTCGCTGGCGCAGGCATACAAGGTCACACCCGCCGCCATGGGCTTCGCGGTCAACGCCAGCGCGATGGGCATGGCAATCGCCGGTTTGTCCGTCGCATTCTTCAGCCTTCATATCGACCGGCGGCTGGGTATTCTCGTTAGCCTCTGCGTGCTCGCTATCCCCACGGCGCTGCTCGCGGTGGCGCCCGATCTCACAACGTTCACGATCCTGCGGATCACGCAGGGTCTCTGCATGGCCTCGGCCTTCACGCTGACGCTCGCCTATCTCGGCGAAGAATGTAGTTCGATGGATGCCGGCGGCGCGTTCGCGGCTTACATCACAGGAAATGTCGCGAGCAATCTGATCGGCCGGCTGATTTCTGCCGGCGTTGCCGATCATCTCGGATTGGCGGCCAACTTCTATTTTTTCACGGCGCTCAACCTCGCCGGCGCCGTCCTCGTCTATTTCACCATCCATCAGACCATGCCGGTGGCACCCTCGAATGAAGCGGCATCCTCGCCGCTCGCTGTCTGTATGAAGCATCTGCGGAACGCACATCTGAGGGCGGGTTTCGGCATCGGCTTCTGTATCCTGTTCGCGTTCATTGGCACGTTCACCTATGTCAACTTCGTGCTGGTCCGCGAACCGCTCTTGCTCGGCCGGATGGCGCTCGGTTTCGTCTATTTCGTGTTCCTGCCGGCGATAGTGACGACGCCCTTCGCTGGAAAAGCAGTGCAGCGATTTGGGACGCAACCGACATTCTGGGCTGCTTTGGCGCTGGCTTGCGCCGGTCTGCCGCTTCTATTGCTGCCGAACCTTCCCGCGGTGCTGGTTGGCCTCGTGCTTGTTGGCGTTGGAACATTTTTTGCCCAGGCCGCAGCCACTGGTTTTGTCGGCCGCGCCGCGACAGCCGATCGCGGTTCGGCGAGCGGCATGTACCTAGCGTGCTATTTCTTCGGCGGCCTGGTCGGCAGCGCAGTTCTCGGACAGCTCTTCGACCGGCTGGGCTGGGCGGCCTGTGTGACGGGCATCGGGCTTGCTCTCGTAACAGCGGGTCTTTTGGCTTTTTGGCTGGAAGTGCCGAAGCTACACGGCGCCTCCGGGAACACCCGCTGAATCTCTGCTCGTTGCACTTAATGGCCATGTGCGAGAAGCCCGTCGACGTCCGCTTTCGCGGCAATCGCAGACATCTGTCAGCCTTCTTTTTCTGGGCGCCCAGAATATCGAATAGATTCCGCTCGTCTGTTGGCGGCGCCGAAATCCTGCTCCGGCTCGCGGCCGTAAATCCGAATTCGGAGGGTGCTGCCTTCGTGCCGAATTTCTGGATGGCTTCGGTCGCTTCCAAAGCAATCCGCGTAGTACTGAGGTTTGATCAGAAACACGCAACCGCCGCCGCTTGAGGCAGACCGCTGGGCCGCGGCGAAACTAATCTCAGATAGAGAACTGGCGGAGGGTGAGGAACCTCTGCCGAACTCTCTCTGATGCCTCCTAGGGTAGCCCAGAGCAATGCAGCGAAGTTGAGCGTATTGTGGAGGGAGTGGCCCCTATTCCGCGATGTCCGCTTTTCCCCCGAAAGCAGACATACAGCACCCGCCCCGCGATGTTCGCTTTGTGCCATTAGGCGACATGGGGCAGTCTTATTCGATCACCTCGTCGGAACGCGCGTGCAATCATGGTGTTCTTAAAGGACGGCTTAAACGCACACTCTGCCGTTGTGATTGCTAGTTTAATTGCACACGCCTTGACATGCCGCAGAAGCTCGCCGCGCGTAGGCCCGAAGGCCAACCTCGGGGCAACAGCTTCCGGTCACGTCGCTCCGCATGCCCAATTTATGAAAGAACTGGCCCTCGAAAGGAGGCACCCTCAACGGGGGCCAGTTCCCTAGGACCACACGGGTTTCCATCCGTGCGATATCGGCACCATAGCCTAAGCTAGGGACTGAAAAGTTAATGCTCGCATGGTTGAGGTGATCTAAACCTGATGGCTGCAGCACCAGGTCCAGTGACGGAGTCACGTCCGTCGCCGCAAAGGGACGGCACCAACGGCTACGAATCGCATATTGGGGTATTTGGTGTTCGACGACTTTAGCCGCTTGAGGACAAGCCAATTGCCAGGCTGATATAGTCAAGCGGCAAGATCAACGCCGCAAACAGACACCGCGAAGTATGAAATCCGACCGTGTCACGCTGATCTTGCAACCTTCGCCGATTCATGGGGTCGGCGTTTTTTCCAGAAAACAAATCAAAAAAGGAACCGTCTTGCCTCTGTTTGCGAAAGGTGACCATGCCGTTCGCAAGTACGCCTCAGCAATCGAGCGCCACTACGCTGTGCACTACACGGCCAAAAACCGGATCGCCTCCAAGCCGCTCGGATGGCACTGTCCAAAGGATTTCCACCGCATGTCGATCGGCTGGTACACCAATCACTCTAAGCGACCGAACGTCGAAACCCGGACCTGGAAAGCGCTCCGCGATATCAGAAAGGGTGAAGAAATCACCATCGACTACGATCGTCTCTAAATGTCGGCCCGGCGCGTAAGCTATTGACCGAGCTTGAGTCGCTGCCATGTCCGAAGCAGCGATCGCTGAACCGCCGGTTCCCGGGCGTTGACCGTGTACAGATTCTTCATGACCTGGGGCGGGGGATAGATCGTCGGATCGCCGATGATCGCTGGGTCAATGAATTTCTGGCTGGCCAGATTGCCGTTCGCATTTCGTGTCAGGTTGGTGTTCTTGGCGGCAATCTCCGGCCGCTGCAGAAAATCGATCAGCGCATAAGCCTCGTCGACGTGGGGCGCATCCTTCGCGATGGCAAGATTGTCGAGCCAGATCTGCGCGCGGTCGTCGGGAATGACGTAACGGATGTCAACGCGCGACCGAGCGTCTGCGGCCGCCATTTGCGCCTGCTTGATATCACCGGACCACCCGACGACAAGACAGACCTCACCGGCGGCAAGCGTATTGACGTATTCGGACGAATTGAAACGGCGCACCGAGGGACGGATGGCCCTGACCACGCCGGCGGCCCTTTCCAGGTCCGCCAATTTGATCGAGTTCGGCTCAAGACCGAGATAATTTAGCGCAGCGGTCAGGATGTCGTCGACCGAGTCGACCATCTCGACACCGCAGTTTTTGAACTTCGCCAGTTCCTGCGGCTGAAACACGGTCTTCCAGCTGCTAATGCTCTTGCCGGCGCCCAGGATTTTCTCCGCTTGGGTCGCGTCATATCCGATGCCGGTGGTACCCCACATGTAATTGACCGCGAAAGCATTGCCCGGATCGTAGGCGGCGAGCCGGCTCGCAATATCCGGCCACAGGTGGACGAGATTCGGCAGCCGCGACTTGTCGAGCCTCCGCAGCACGCCCGCCCTGATCAGCCGCTGCACGAAATAGGCGGTCGGAACGACAACGTCGTAGCCCGATTTTCCAAGCAGCAGCTTGGCTTCAAGAATGTCGTTGGTGTCGAACGTATCGTAACGGACGGAGATACCGGTCTCCCGCTTGAACTCCGCCAGGACATCGGGACTGATGTAGTTGGCCCAGCCGTAAAAATTGACGATTCGGTCCGATTGCGCCGAGGCGCTGGAATTCATCGCAGCGATGCCGATGCCCATGGCGACGGCAAGTGTAGTTAAACGCCACGGCTTCGCTTTCATGGGCGTCATGGGTGTCGCGGTTCTGGGTCAGCACCGGCGCACTCTATCGCGCGGGCGCGTGGTCGGGCCAGTGGCCCGAAGCCGACGAATGAGTGGCGGCTACGCGCTTTCCGCGAAGGCAACGCCGGCCGTGACCGGCATCTTGGCCGCCGGCTCGAATGATCCATGGTGCGCGCTGTCGAAGCCCAGGTGCGATTTCCATTCCGACTCGTTGGCGATCGCACCGCTGCCGTGCCGGATCCTGTCGACCGCGGCAAGATCGAGATCGGCATAGACCCACATCGGCGAGTTGGGAGGCCCCTGCGCTATCACTCCGTTGACGTGGGGACCAAGATCGGGAGGGCCATAGATTCCGGCGGCACCCGCGCACGTCCCGATGACGCCCGACCACGGCGCGGCGCCGACCATCGGGGACTGGATGACGTAAGCCTGATTTTCCAAGGCGCGGGCACGGGAGCCGACTCGAACGCGATAATATCCGCGCAATGAATCACAGCAGCATGGCGTGAGCACGATCCGTGCCCCGGCCTCAGCCTGCAAACGGGCGACCAGTGGGAACTCGACATCGTAGCAAATGGCAATGCCAATCGGACCGTATCCGGTATCGAACGTCTTGATCTGGTCGCCGCCGACAATGCCCCAGACCTCCCGCTCCCAGCGAGTCGGCACGATCTTGTCCTGGAAGCCGACGGTGCCCTGCGGCGTGAAAAAATAGGCGCGATTGCGAAGCGTATCTTGCTGATCGCGAACCGGGATTGAGCCAGCCAGAATATGGACCGCATGCCGCGTCGCAAGCTCCGCGTGAATTCCGATGAATTCATCGAGCACCGACTGGATGGCGGCGGTATCCCATTCGAGGCTCGGCTCAACGCGCCGCGTTGCCACCATGACCGGAAGCGGTCCGAGCTTGTGACGATCGGGCGAACGGCGGTCGGGCGCGACGCGGCGGTCGCGCAGCGAGGTGAATTCCATTCCTGCGAACTCGGGAAAGACAACCACGCCCGCACCGTTGCCGGCGGCCTCGGCGACCCAGGAGTCGAGTTTTGCGTGCAGCGCGGTCAAGGACAGCGACGGCTCTGCCGCGTACTGGGCTGCGGCGACGCGAACGCTCGACATTGGAGCCATGCAGCCTCCTCGAACCGGATTTAGCGCACAGCGCTTGTCTCGCTCAGAACTATCCTGGATCGAGTTAATTTTCCTCAAGGGCGGGCCGCATCCGCATAGGCGATTAACGGGGCATTCATCATTGCCGATTGGTTAAAGCATCGGTCGCTTCTGCAGCTCGTGCCCAGCCCGCCGCAAGGTCGGCTAACGCGGAATTATCCAATGCGACATTAGGACAGGGCTGGCGCACACGAGATGCAATGCCGATGACGGCCGCTGGATACTCCGCACCGATCTGTTCTGAACACATCGCAGACCGGCGCGCCGCGCTGTTCGACGAGAGCACACTCGACTGGGTCACGCGCTGCACGTTCGGCGCGCTGTGGTCTCTGCGTCCGGGACGGATCGGGCTCCTGCCGGGTATGTGGTCCGCCATGCTTGAGGATCTTCTGACGCCGGACCGGGGACTGCCGGATCCGCGCGTGGTTCGCGACAATCCGCCGGACCTTGCAGGTATCGTGCATGACTTTGCGCCGGACACATTGGTCGCCGCCTACCGACGCGGCCTTTATCCATTCGGCCATGTCGGACCGTTCAAGCACGGGGCGCCGGCGCATCTGTGGGTGCTGCCTGTACCTGAACGGCGCGTCACCCGCCGAAGCCGGATCCGAAGCGCCGCCCGGCGTATCACCTTTGACCGCGACTTTGAGGGCGTCATTGCCGGTTGCGCGGGCCGTCGCGCCGGGCGCTGGCATCTGACCTGGATCACCCCGAGGTTGATGCACGCTTATGCGGCGGCTTTTGACGCGGGCCATGCCCATAGCGTCGAGGTTCGCAACGAGGACGGGCATCTCGTTGGAGGACTTTACGGCGTTGCCGTTGGCGGGGCGTTTGTCCTGGAATCATTGTTCTCGACCGAGCCGGGTGCTTCTAGGCTCGGCCTCCTGTCATTGAGCTGGCATCTGGCACGCTGGGGTTATGCCTTCGTCGATGCCAAGGTGACCTCCACCTGGAAAGAGATGGGATTTCGCGAGATGTCGCGCGACCAGTATCTCTCGCTGCTGGAGACCGTCCGTGACATGCCGGGCCGCCCAGGCCGCTGGCAGGCCGAAGCGGATCTCGCGACCATCGCCAACTGGCAGGATCGATCGCCGGCGGCGTAGTCAGTTCGCTGCCTTTACTGGCCGGCCGGTCGCAGGAGATGCGAACCAAGAATGCCGGTCCCAGTCGAGCCGCGCCGGGTAGCGCGGCGCGGTCAATGGCCACGGGAAGCGCCGCAACGTGAAATAGGGCCGGAAGTAGCAATAGGTGAACTCCCGCACCCAGCCCATGCGGATGTGGGACTTCCACGAGTCCCGATTGTACAGACTGACGAGTGTGTACGCCTTGGACCTGCCGTTCTGGGCAGCGAATTCCAGCATACGCCTCAGCAATGCATAGTGTATGCCGCGGCCCCGATGCTCCGGCACGGTGTAGGCATTGAGGCAGAACGCGTGGACGGGTTCGAGCTCAATGCGATATTCCTCTTCCTGCACCGTGGAGAGCGCCAGCCAGTCGTATGCGACGATGCGCCCTTGGCTGCGGGCAACGAAACAGTGATGTCCTTCCGCGAAGAGAGTGCGAATGACCACCGGCGGCTCGTCGCGGACCAACTCGCGACAGATAAAGTCGATATCGTCGGCATTGGCCTGGTCGATCGTATAGCTGCTGTCCAGCTGTCGTGGCGGCGGAATGCGGTCGAGACCGAGGCTGTAGATTTCGCTGAATTCCAGATAACCAAGTATCTTCAAGGGAAAATGCAGAGCCAATGCCCATAGCCTACGGCGGCTTTCGCGGGCTTCCCTGGTGGCCAAGTTATGGTTCACGAGGTCATGGTTCACGTGCACCCTCCGCTCCGAAGCTCATTCGTGATTTCGCACGCGGACTAGGTCCCCTGATGGGCTTTCATGCAGACTCACCGCTTAAATCCAGGTTAGCGAACCCGAGGCGGCCAGGCCAATCGCCGCCGGCGCGGATCACAAAACGGCTGGAGCGATGCGGCGCAATGTCCAGCGTCGCCGTGCTTACTTGAACAGATGGGAAATTGCTGAAATCATCAATCTCGGAAAAGGAGATTGCATCTATGCGCCCTATTCTTTCGAAGTGTCATGGGTATGACAAACTGACGTTCGCGCTTACGGTTGCAGCGCTCGGGTTATTTGCCGTCCAGTCGGCGCGCGCCGACGATGTCATCCGCTTTGGAGCTTCGCTGTCGTTGACCGGCGCGACCTCTGCCGAAGGCGGCCGGGTGAAGGATGGCTATGACTTCTACGCCAAGCTTGCCAACGAACGGGGCGGCATCGAGGTCGGCGGCAAGAAGTACAAGGTCGAGATCAAATATTACGACGACGAGAGCAACGCCCAGCGTGCCACCGCGCTGGTCGAGCGGCTGATCGTCGAAGACAAGGTCAACTTCGTCGCCGGACCCTACGGCAGCGGATCGACTTTCCCGGCGAGCTCGGTCGCCGAGAAATATAAAATCCCAATGGTCATAGCGCATGGCGCATCCACCACGATCTACGAGCGCGGCTACAAATACATTTTCGCGGTGCTCAACAGCGTCGATCAGTACACCATCAACATCATCAAGATGGCTGCCGACCGCGGGGCCAAGAGGATTGCGCTGATCAGTGAAAACGCGCTGTTTCCCAAGCTCGGGATCGATGGCGCCGCAGTGCAGGCGAAGGATGCCGGACTGGAGGTGGTCTACAAGGAGTACTATCCGTCGAAGACGACGGATCTCTCGCCGCTCCTGTCCGCCGCCAAGGCGCAAAACCCGGACGTTCTGATCGCCGGCGGCTATACGGCCGACATGATGCTCCTGGCGCGGCAGGTGACCGAGCTCGGCGTCAAACCGAAGATGCTCGGCTTTCTGCTCGGACCGACCTTGCCGGGCTTCGTGTCTTCGCTCGGGGCGTCCGCCGAGTACACGCTTGAGCCGGTCCAGTGGGCCGCGCACATGCCGTGGAAGGACGAGCTTTTCGGCATGACCTCGTCCGAGTACGCGGCACGCTTCAAAAAGGATTACGGCTACGACCCGGACTACCATCCCCCGCAGTCGACCGCGGCGCTGGAGGTCTATCACCGGGCGATCCAAAAGGCCGGCTCGCTCGACCCCGAAAAAGTGCGTGACGCCATCGCGACGACGGACATGATGACCGCCTACGGCGCCATTCGCTTCAACGAGAAAGGTCAGAACATCGCCAAGCGGATGGCGGTGATCCAGATCCAAAACGGCAAGCCGTCGGTGGTTTATCCCAGCGAATACAAGGAATCCGATCTCGTGTATCCGATTCCTCAGCGTTGATCAGGCACGGATAAAGACGTGATAGCCGCCCCGGACCGCCCGGGGCGGCTATCGGCTTTTCAGGCCTTCCACTTGCGGCCGGAATTCGCGACGATCACCAGATGCTGTTCACCCAGGTCGCGCTGAACGGAATTCTTCTGGGCGGTCTCTATGCCTGCATGGCCATGAGCTTCTCCCTGATCTGGGGCGTAATGAACATCATCAATCTCGCCCACGGCAGTATGATGCTGCTCGGCGCCTATGTGACATTTTCGCTTTATGCGCATTTCGGCATCGATCCAATCCTGAGCCTGCCGTTTGCCGCAGCCGTCTTGTTTGTGTTCGGCTTCGCCTTGCAGCATTTTGTTTTCAACCGGGTGCTAATGCGATCGGTCTACCTGACGCTGATCCTGACGTTCGGCCTCGACATGCTGCTGATCAACTTCAACGTTGCGGTTTTCACCGCCAACGTGCGGTCGATCACGCCCTGGTATGCGGGCCAAGCGTTCGAAATCGGCGGCGTACGGCTCGCCTACACGCGGATCCTGGTCTTTTTGCTGGCGCTGCTCGTGACGCTCGCGCTGCATCAGTTTCTCAAATGGTCCCGCACCGGTCATGCCATCCGTGCAACGGCCCAAGACCCGAGACTGGCGCGTGTCATCGGCATCGACACTGCATGGATCTACAGCCTGACGTTCGGTCTTGGCGCAGCCATGGCGGGTGCCGCCGGCTCTCTCATCACCGTGGTTTACGCCTTCTCGCCGGCCATCGGCGATTCATTCACGCTCAAGGCCTTCGTGATTGTGGTCCTCGGCGGTTTGGGAAATGTCCCGGGCACGATCCTGGCCGGCATGTTCCTCGGCGTGGCGGAGAACCTCGTCTCGGGCTTTGTCGACGCGGGCTATCGCGATGTCATCAGCTTCGGTCTGCTGGTCATGATTCTCGTCCTCCGGCCCACGGGATTTCTTGGAAAGTCGTCATATGCCGTTGCCCGAGCCTAATCCGCCGCCAGACACCGGCCGGTCACTGCTTCGGCGCGTCGCCGAATGGCAGCAGATGTACGTCGTGCTCTTTCTTGGCGCGGCCCTGATCCTTCTGCTGATCGCACCGTTTCATGTCAGTCTGTACTGGCAGCGTGTGCTTACCTCGATCTTTATGTTCGCCACGCTGGCTCAGGCGATCAACTTGATCGCAGGCTTCACCGGTTATCCGGCGTTCGGCAACGTCGTGTTCTTCGGTCTCGGCGCCTACAGCGTCGCCATCGTCATGGCGCGGGGCGGCAGTTTCTGGCTGGGCTGCGCGGTGGCGCCGCTGACTTGTCTTGTGACCGTTCTCTTGATCGGGCCTTACCTGCTGCGGCTGCGCGGCCATTATTTCGCAATTGCCACCGTCGGTCTGAACGAGATGATCAAGGCGCTCACGGCCAACCTCCCATCGCTCACTGGCGGCGGTATGGGACTGTCGCTGCCGCTGCCGCCCGGGACGCCGGCGCAGACCACGCAGACCTTCTACCACCTACTGCTGGCGCTGATGGTGGCAAGCATCCTGCTGACAGCCTGGTTCAATGTGAGCCGGCTTGGCCTTGCCTGCCGCGCGATCCGGGACGATGAGATCAAGGCTGAAGCGATGGGTTTGCGCACGGTCACGATCAAGGTGGCGGTATGGTCCGTAAGCGCGATGCTGACCGGCCTTGCCGGCGCAATCTACGCCTATTGGTTCAGCTACGTCGAACCGCCCGCGGCGTTCGACATGCTGATTGCTATCAAGTCGTTCGTCATATTCCTCCTCGGCGGGCCAGCGACCGTGCTCGGCCCGGTGCTTGCGGCCTTCTTCGTCGAATTTCTATCGACCGTGCTGTGGAGCAACCTTCTGCACTACCATCTCGGCGCGATGGGGCTGGGGATCATGCTGATCGTGCTGTTCATGCCGAACGGCTTCATGCAGTTCATCCGTGGTCGTTTCCGGACGGCCGCGGCGCTCGGGAAGCCGGTGAGTTAGCGCATCAACCGCCGAGAAAGAGTGCCGCAATATCCGGATTCTGCAGGAGAGCCGGCGTCTCGTCCGCGATGGCGATCCGGCCGGAGACCAGAACGCAACCGACATCGGCAAACTCCAGGCCTTTCTTCACGTTCTGCTCGGCAATGATTATGGTCTTGCCCCGGTCCACTTGCAGCAGCTTCAACATCTGGAAAACGTCATCGATCGCGCGCGGCTCAAGACCGATCGACGGTTCGTCGACCAGAAGAATTTCCGGATCGGTGATCAATGCCCGCGCCAGTTCGAGGCGGCGACGCTCGCCTCCGGACAGCGCGCCCGCGGCGACATCGCGGCGCTCGCCGAGGCGCGGGTCATTTTCAAGGATGCGCTCGACAGCCTCAGTAGCCTCTTTGCGGGACGGCAGCGGATGCGCGCCGACAAACAGATTTTCCTC
>Ga0163162_10005951_pt1 | contig 11808 bp, 7 predicted proteins | sample S55metaG_FD_115310 | JGI IMG/M metagenome (GOLD analysis project Ga0163162, IMG submission 115310) | Switchgrass rhizosphere microbial communities from Kellogg Biological Station, Michigan, USA - S5-5 metaG | ecosystem: Host-associated > Plants > Roots > Rhizosphere > Soil | place: USA: Michigan...
ACTACCAGCTTGCCTACGAGGCTGGCGAAGGTTTAAGTTTTAACCTTGATCTTGGCGACTTTTGCAGCCGCTTTAAACTGGATATTATCAAGACGATCAACGCGCTCAAGTTTTTGGAACAGGACGAATACCTTGCATTTAACGAGAGCGTGTTTTTGCCGTCGCGTTTCCGGATTGAGGTGCAGAACGAAGAACTTTATAATTTCCAAATCCAAAACCCCGGCTGGGACCCGTTTATAAAAACGCTGCTGCGCTCATACGGTGGCGCATTTGAAAATTATGTTCGGCTGCGTGAGTATGACCTGGCCCGCCGTACAAACATGAACGTTCAACAGGTAATTGATGGGTTAAAACAATTGCAGGAGTTTAAAATCTTAAGCTATCTGCCGCAAACCGATCAGCCACAGGTTACCTATTTGAAGCCACGCCAGCAGGCCAATGCGCTTTATGTTAATAAAAGGGCAATCGATGAGCGAAAGGCTACCTATCGAAAAAAAATGGAAGCCGTTTTTACATATGCGGTTCATAAAAAATGTCGCAGCCAAATGCTGCTGGCCTATTTTGATGAGCCCAATGCACAAAAATGCGGTGTGTGCGACGTTTGCCTGGAAGAAAAGCGGCAAAAGAACGCTTCAGAAATATTTGACGATATCACCAGCGAGATAGTCCAGCTATTAAGCACAGCACCTCTGGATATTGGATCATTGGTAACTTCTGCCATGATCGGTACCGAAAAAGAAAAAATCGAAACGATCAGGATGCTGCTCGACGCCGGGAAGATAAAATTCGCCGGTGAAAAATTGGTTATCAAAGATTGAGGGTGAAGTCGGGAGAGTCCGGAAAGACTGAAATGAGTTAGACAGCTGAAAAATCCTTGCTTCTGTTTTTCCAACCTGGCTGTCCGCCTAATCGCTCGCCCCTACCACTCATTACTCACCGCAAATCTTTATCAGTAAACTTAGTGTAATAATTACACTAAGATGAATATTTTCATCGATTAAAACCTGATATTTGCAGATGAAAATAAGGCGTACATCTATTAAAAAAAAATCGCTGTAACGTTTTATTATCGGAGTCGTCTTATGGTTGTATTAAAAAATAATAAGACACAATTAATTGAAAATCAAAATATTAAAAAAATGAAAAATCGAATTTTATCTATAATTACACTGTCAGTTGTATTATTAGGATTTACAAAATCAAGTATTGCCGCCACTACAAACAATGCAAAATTTACGGTACTAAATGAAATTAACAAAATCAATAAAATTGAAGTTCACGGAAACGTTGAATTATTTTTATCCGATGGCCCGGCCGATCAGGTAAAGGTTTACAACCACTATTATGCCGAAAGCGCGTTAGTTCAAAGTAAGAACGGCGTACTTCGTATAACTTCATACAATCCTGAAAAGTTAATAGTATGGGTTACCGCAAATGATCTTCGTTCAATTTCAGCTTTTGATAACGCCGACGTGAAATCTTTCGGAAAACTTTCAAAAATTGATCTGGACATCGATTTGCATAATAATGCATCAGCTAAGCTAAATTTAGATGCCTACGACACTAGCCTGACTATGACCGACCATTCTAAAGCAGATTTGACAGGTTCGGTTGATGAACTTAGTTTAAACCATAACAAAGCATCAATGGTAACGGACGGTAACCTGGTTGTAGTTAAGCTGGTTGAAAACAATAACACAAATGTAAGTGCTAATGTTGAACGTGAAGATATAGCAGGCCTTTAACATAGTAGTAACCGTTAACACTTTTTTGAAAAGCCGTCTGTACAAAACAGGTGGCTTTTTCATTTGATGGGTATATCATTTCAACTTGCAACATCGATGCATTATTAGCGTAGGATTTAAAAAACCCAGCGGCCATTCTGACACAATTTCAAATTATAACTTTAGCTTATAAAGCCTATCTTTTGGGTTTTTAATACCAATTCGTAACATTACTAAACAAATTGCGTTAAACTGCGTTCTGTTCTGAAAATTCAAATTAGGAATAGGGGTTATGAAGAAAATGTTAATCTTTTATAAACATAGTAAATAACTATCCATTTATTTGAAATTATTATTGAACAAAATTTAAACAGTTATCAAGTTTATAATATATTTGTAAAAACATCACAGTATGAAGAAATCCTACCTCTTGAATCTTTTCCTGGTTTTAATAATTGCGCTATCCTCTTGCTCTCCCTATCAAAATAGCATGTATTTTCAGGGACTCGACCGAAATTCCAGCATAAGCCATAAAATTGACAACTTTGCTTCGTTAACTATTCAAACCGGCGATGTGTTATCGATAAGCGTTAAAAGTTTAAATCCGGAAGGATCTGCGATCTTTAATGCCGACAATGGCGCTGCTGCCAGCGGTTCCGCAGGCAGCACAGGCGCCGCTCCATCGGGTTATGTCGTTGATCAAAAAGGGAACATAGAATTGCCTTTGATACATAGCATTAAGGTAGTTGGTTTGACGCTTCCTGAAGCCGAGAGCACCATCCAAAAAGCAATCACTCCTTTTTTAAAAGAGCCTACAGTCATTATTCACGTAACGAATTTTAAAGTTACCATTATTGGAGATGTGGGTGGCCCCGGCACTATCAACGTCGCTGGCGATCATATTTCAATTCCACAGGCCCTCAGTCAGGTAGGCGATCTTACCCCGAGCGGAAGGCGCGACAATGTATTATTGATAAGAGAAATTAATGGCTAACGTAAGTATGTTAATATAGATCTTACTTCCAATAAGTTATTTGATTCGCCTTATTATTATCTAAAAAATAATGATGTCCTATATGTTGAAGCTGGCAGGGGTAAATTCATAAACGTTAACCCAACTAAGCAAAACCTATCCATTTTCCTCTCTTTACTCTCTCTGGTATTAGTTGCTTATGAAGTTAGTAGAAGACGTTAAAATTAAGCAAACATATCAAAAATTGATAAGTAGAAAACCTTCAGTAAATGAGTATTAAAAGTTCATCATCCAATATCTTTGGATCAGTCAGTGCCGAAAACCGTTCATTTAATATGCGGACAATTTTCAATAAAATATTTTTTCACTGGCCGCTATATTTCATATTTTTCGTGTTGTGTTTCGGCATTGCGCGATTTTATTTAAAGTATACACAACCTGTTTTCGAAATACACGCTAAAGTCTTAATCAAGGACTATCAACATTTTGGCGAACAAAAAGCTGCTCTGGAGCAACTAAATTTACAAGAACCTCAAACCGAAAAGGATTTGCAGGCAGAAATAGGTTTAATGAACTCCGTTCCTGTAACCGAACAGGTTGTAACAGATTTGCAGTTATGGGCAACGTACAAACAAAAAACTAATTATTTTTCGTATAAAGACATATACAATACTACGCCGGTCCAATTCAAATTATTAAAGTCTGGACGGAATTTTGCTTCTGATCATCTGGATATTACCATTGAAAGCCCATATTATTTTCGTATAAAGCATAGTGATGATACAACATCTGAGCGGTTTGCATTTAAGGATACATTCATTAAGAGTTTTGGAACCTGGAAACTGGATACCACCACTCATATAAGGGAGTATATCGGTAAAACCATCAGGATAACCTTAAATAATCCGAAGGATATTGTAAAATATTACCAGGATGTTATTGTAGAATCCCAAATACTTAAGAGCGCCGATGTTGATATCGTGATGAATGATGAGGTTCCTGAAAGAGGTAAAGCAATACTGAGTGATCTTTTGAGGGTGTATATGGATGCCTCAATACAGGAAAAACGCCAGTCAACGCAAAATACCCTTAAGTTTGTAAGTCAACGATTGTCGTCTATAACACAAGAACTGAATAGTGTTGAAAGTGCATACCAGGGGTTCAAGAGCTCGAGGGGGATTACTGACATTGCTGATCGGTCGTCCACTGCTATGAGCAATGAGCAGGGGAATTCAAAGCAGATCAATGAGATTAATATCAAGTTAAGCGTACTCGACGGAATCGAACGTTATCTTAACTCTAATGCAGGTGCGGATAGTCCGCCGGCTACTCTTGGATTGGATGATCAGGGCTTGAATGGCCTTATTAATAAGTTGACGGAATTACAGTTGGAACGGACAAAGCTATTAGCTACCTTGCCGGAAAATAATCCGTTGTTTAACCCTATAAATCAACAGATAAGTTCCACAAAAACCGCTATTCGTGAAAATATAAAAGGCATCAGAAGTTCCCTGGTAACCACAAAAAGTCAGCTACAGCTAATGGGATCAAGCTACGTTTCTTCTATTAGAAGCGTTCCGGAGGATGAAAGGGGACTAAATGATATTAAACGTATGCAGGCAATTAAGGAGAACCTTTATATTTATTTGCTGCAAAAGAAAGAAGAATTAAGCCTGGATTATGCGTCAACTATTTCGGACGCCATAATTATAGATGAACCGCACACTGGGCTGCTAATATCACCTGTGTCCAAGGCGGCTTATGCAATCGCGTTCTTGTTAGGGTTCTTGATACCGACGGGGATATTATTTGGCAGGGATGCGATTAAAAACCGCATATTAAGTAAATCGGAGATTGTAAGCGGTACCGGCTTGCCAATATTGAGCGAAATTGTTTACCAGGATACTGATGATCGGATTGTTATGCTTAATCAAAGCAGTTACATTGGGGAACAGTTCAGGGATTTACGCACCAAGCTAAACTATTTGCACGGTAGAGGCGAAAAAGGCCGTGTTACACTGCTAACATCAAGTATTGGCGGCGAAGGAAAGAGTTTTGTTTTAAGTAATTTAGGGTTGGTTTTAAGCGTTTCCGGTAAAAAAACTATTCTTTTGGAACTCGACTTAAGGAAACCTACATTTTCGACCATATTTAAACTAGACAAAACAAAACTGGGATTAAGCGACTATCTTTTTGGCGACGCTACTAAGGCTCAAATTATCCAGCCGCTCGCTGTTTCAGAGAATCTGTTTGTTATTGATTGTGGAACTATACCCCCTAACCCGTCAGAGTTGCTTGAAAGCATTGAACTGGCAGACCTTATTAAAGAGTTAAGAACAGAGTACGACCACATCCTCATTGATTCGCCTCCTGTACATTTGCTAACTGATGCTACTATTATAGCACCATTGTGTGACGTAACGCTTTATGTAATCAGGCAGGATTATACACCGAAACAGGAGCTTGAATTTATTACTGAAGTTTATAATGATAAAAAACTTCCCAGAATGAATTTAGTTTTTAACGGGATAAAAAGTGAATTAACCGGAGGTGGTTATGGATATAGCTATCAAAAAAACACTTACTATACACAATCACCGAAAAAGGTAAAAAGTAGGATCAAAAGATTCTTTAGCAGATTTTAGAGGTCAATTATCGGTTCCGGTTGTAATATCCCCGATGGATGTAAAATAGGAAATCCCTACCCTTTTTGACTTAGGGTGGGCAGATAATCTTTGAGAAAGTTGATAATGATATACTAGTAGATTTAAAGTCGTCACGAATAAGCTTCAGGGAAAGCTTCTGTCGGCCAATCTATTCTGTACCTATGAATTGCCGTATCGAAGTTATACCTGCAGACTGCCAATTTCTTCTGGTTCTGATAGGTTGGTTAGTAAAGAGAGCAAAAATATCTGTGATTCATTTAGGGCTCGCCGCGCATTTGACAAGGAGTTTATCTAATTGTTTAAAATATGGTTACCCATTAATCACTTAATTGAAATAAGGCAAGTGAATAATTATTCGTAAATTTTAATCTCAGTTATGAAGAGTGTGGCGAATTATTTGTCAGTAAGAGGTGGGTATGAAAAGTTGTTTAAGTTGAGCAAACTCGTCGGCGTTACCTTTTCTGCACAGGCTCTCATTCAGTTATTAGGCCTGCTGTCGGGTATTTTGATTGTCCACTTGCTTCCCACTAAAGAATATGCTTTATATACCTTGTCCAATGCGATGCTCGGCACTATGACAGTTTTGGCCGATGGAGGTATTTCGGCCGGCGTAATGACGCAAGGCGCTAAAGTTTGGCAAGACAAGGAAAAATTAGGAACTGTTATTGCCACAGGTCTTGAATTGAGGCGGAAATTTGCAATATTCAGTTTAGTAATTTCCTTACCCATTTTATTTTATTTGTTAAGGCATCACGGAGCCGACTTAATGTTCACCATTTTGATCATGCTGTCAATAGTTCCGGCTTTTTATGCTGCGTTATCTGATAACATTTTAGAAATCGCCCCAAAGTTACATCAGGATATCCCCCGTCTTCAGAAAAACCAGCTTGCTGCAGGAGTCGGCCGGTTTTTTATGATTACAATTTCTCTGTTCATATTTCCGTGGACCTTTATCGCAATATTAGGCAATGGCATTCCGCGTATATGGGCTAATTTTAAGTTAAAAAAGATATCTGCCGGCTACGCTGATGCTGACCAAAAGCCTGATCCGGCAATACGTGCAGAAATTATCACCCTTGTAAAAAGGATAATTCCAGGCTCAATCTACTATTGCCTGTCGGGCCAAATTACTATTTGGCTGATATCTGTTTTCGGTTCTACCAATAGTGTGGCCCAGGCCGGTGCTTTATCCCGCCTTTCAATGATTTTGACAGTTTTGACAGTACTTAACAGTACGCTTATTCTTCCCCGTTTTGCCCGCATTGCTGATAATGCCAGGCTTATTTTTAACAGGTATATGCAAATTCAAATGGCGTTGTTGGTAATCAGTGCTTGTATTGTGGGCGTTGTTTGGCTTTTTCCCACCCAAACCCTTTGGATACTCGGAAAAGATTATTCCAATTTGAAAACCGAAGTTGTATTAAATGTTGCGGTAAGCTGTATTAACATGATTGCCGGGATATGCTTCGGTTTAAGTACATCACGGGGATGGATAGTAAATCCCGTCATTTCAATTTCAATAAATATATTGTCTATCATCGTTGGTGTAATATTTATAAATGTTTCAACGCTCAAAGGTGTATTAACGCTTAATATATTTATCGGATTGGTGGATGTATTAATTTATTTAATTTATACCCTTTATAAAATAAAATCGTTAAAATTATCTTAAATTGAGTTATTTGCAGACGATGGTCAAATTTTTTATAAAAGGTTTCATAATAAAACTCAAAGATTATTAAACATACAATAGTTATATGCAAGTAATTATATGTACCCTTTTTGAAGGACATTATCATTACGGTTTGGCGGCCTTAACGAACTCACTGTGTAGCGGAGGCTATCGCGGAGACATTTATGCCGGATATCGGGGTACGCTCCCTGAATGGTCTCACGATGCGAAAGAAAATGCATCGTTAAATTGGCCGGGAGCCACCACTTTGATTGTTGCGGAAAACCTCAACTTACATTTTCTTCCATTAAAAGTTGATTGCCATTTAACAAACTATAAACCACATTTTATGCAACTGCTATTAAATGGCCAGATTAAAGAGGCTGACGGAATAGCATATTTCGATCCTGATATAGTACTTAATTGTAAATGGGAGACGATTGAGAATTGGATGGATTACGGTGTTGCGCTGGTTCATGAAACGGTAATGCATGATTTTCCGCCCTCCCACCCATTGCGAAAGCAATGGGAAGAAGTAATTATTAAATGTAATCGATCAGTAAATCGCGAATTGCATCATTACATTAATGCCGGATTTTGCGGAATTAAAAAAGAAAATTATGAATTTATTGAACTTTGGGCTGAAATTATAGACACCGCAGTGCGTGATTTTGATTTTGATAACGTTAATTTTATGCCTCTTGACAGGACATTTCTTTTTCACGCAAGTGATCAGGATGCGCTGAATATTACCGCAATGAGTTGTAACTGTCCAATAAGCGAGATGGGGCCTGAAGCTATGGATTTTATACCGGGCGGGTGGATAATGTCCCACGCTTTGGGTAAACCTAAACCTTGGGAAAAAAGATATTTAATATCTTTATTGGAAGGCTGCCCACCAACTTTAGCCGATAAGCGATATTGGGCAAATGTTAATGGGCCGATTATGATTTTTTCCTTTTTTAAAACGAGAATAACCTTTTTAAAGATTAAAATAGGGTCTTTCCTTGGGCGGTTTTATGTCAAAAATTGAATTTCCTCGTTTAAACAAAGATTGTACAGTCATATTAGATTTGAGGTCGGCAAATATCATTTATCCGATTAATGCTTTAAATGTTGTTCGAAAAAGGCTGGTGTAATCAATATGGAAATTCTGTTTATATGCGGTTGTTTAGAGCCTGGCCGCGATGGCGTTGGTGACTATGCACGTCGGCTAGCAATTGAGTTGATTCGACAGGGGCATAATACAAAATTGATGTCACTTAACGATAAATATATTTCTGAACAATTTGATGGAAACCAGCAGTTTGAGGATAGTTTGCTACCCACACTGCGCCTGCCGAGCGTATGGCCAATAGATCGCCGTATCAATCATGCTAAACAATATATCGATGAGTTTAATCCGGATTGGTTAAGCATTCAATTTGTTGTATACTCGTTCCATGCAAAGGGACTTCCATTTAATATTAACAGGTTGTTAACAGCAATAGGCGAGAACCGGAAATGGCATATTATGTTTCATGAATTAGGCATCGGAAACAACATCGGGGCATCCAGAAAAGACCGTTTGATTGGTTATATTCAAAAAGGTATAATAAAGCGCTTAATTGCCAGGTTAAAGCCTCTAATGATACATACGCAGACCAAGTTATATCAAGTTCAATTGAAAGAGATGGGAGTGACAAGTAACTTTTTGCCGTTGTTCTCAAATATTCCGGTTTTGGCCGTTCAACATACTAAAGAAAATGACTTGGGCGCTATTATTTTAGTTGTATTTGGTACGATACACCCGGATTCATTATTTCACGAATTCGCCAGGGAAGCGGTAAGTTTCAGCAAAGCCAATAAGGTGGAAATCGAATTACGTATTATAGGCAGGTCAGGTAACCAACTTGAAGCTTGGATATCCATTTGCCAATTGGAAGGGCTTAAGTATATTTTATTGGGCGAACAGCCGCCTGAGTTAATATCTAAGGAGTTATCAAATTCTACAATTGGAATTTCAACAAGCGATATCTTGCGGATTGAAAAGAGTGGTACGGTAGCTGCTTTCCTGGCGCATGGTTTGCCAGTAATTTGTATTTCAAAACCGTGGATACCACGATCACTGCCAAATTTTGCAGGAGCACCACCAGAAGGGGTGTCTCAATATAAAATAGGAAATATCGAAGCGTGTTTCGGGAATAAAATAAATGCTATAAATACTTCCGATATAAGCCTGACTTCAGAGATTTTTATTAACGACTTGTTGACACAATCATCAAAAGTTAATTAATTATTTGAATGACCCAGGCTAAATTCATAGAGTAATAATTTGTTATCAGTAAGGATGAAAATTGTTTTTTCACACCCAACCGGAAATGCCAATGTCAGAGCCGCAGCAACTGCCCTGGCAAATGAGAATATATTGGGGAAATTTTATACTACGATTGCATCGTTTCCGGGAAATATGTTTGACGCTGTTAGCAATTTTCCTCGTCTCGCCGAAATAAAGCGTCGTCAGTATAATCCTGTACTAGAACCTTATACGCAAATGCTTGTACCATGGCTGGAGGCGGGCAGAATACTTGCTCCGAAAATGGGTATGAAAAAATTGACAAAAAATGAAACCGGCTTTTTTAACATTTCCCGCATATATAATGAATTCGACAAAAAAGTAGCGCAAAGATTAGAACATGATAAATTTGATGGCATTTATGCGTATGAAGATGGTGCCTTTCATTCCTTCAATGAAGCCAAACGGCTCGGGTTATCACGTTTTTATGACTTGCCAATCGGGTATTGGAGAACGTCCCGAATTCTTTTAGCTAACGAAAAAGAAAAATGGCCCGACTGGGCCAATACATTAACTGGTTTTTCCGACTCAGATGAGAAGCTTGCGAGAAAAGATCAGGAGTTGCAATTAGCAACGAAGATATTTGTTGCGAGCAGGTTTACCGCCAAGACTTTAGAAGACTACCCCGGACAACTGGCGCCGGTAGAAGTTATTCCATATGGTTTCCCGTCGGTTAACGCGGGTCGCGAATATGAAAAAATTTCGAAAAACAGGCCGCTGAAACTTTTATTTGTTGGTGGACTTTCACAACGTAAAGGTATTGCAAATCTTTTTTCGGCAGTTGAAAAATTAAAGGGTTATGTCGAATTGACTGTTATAGGGCATAAGCCTAATAATGACTGTCCGGCGTTAAATGAGGCATTGAGCAAACATTGCTGGATACATAGCTTGCCGCACGTAGAGATTTTAAAAAAAATGCGTGAGCACGATGTTTTTGTTTTTCCATCCCTATTTGAAGGTTTTGGGCTTGTAATTACTGAAGCAATGTCACAGGGTACACCTGTTATAACAACTGATAGGACCGCTGGTCCCGATTTGATTGATCACGAATGCAATGGCTGGCTCATAGAGGCTGGCTCTACCGATGCAATCCAGGAAAGTATAGAGCAAATCCTTTATAAGCCGGAACTCGTAGAACAAGCCGGGAAAGCAGCACTAAAAACTGCCAGCGAGAGACCATGGAGTATTTATGGGAGTGAGCTGGCAAGATCTTTACGAATCGGGTAATCATTCGTTGGAGATTTTTATTAAGTTTGTTATAGTACAACCATTTATTTGAATAGATAAACAACATGTTTAACACCGGAAGTGAGGCTACAGTCGATAACCGATCCCGCACATTAGATTTGAATGAAAATCGTGCCATTAAAATAGGAATATGGATATATTTTTTCTTCCTTATTTTTGAGGGAGCGTTGCGTAAATGGTTTCTTCCGGAATTAGCCGATCCATTGCTGGTTATTCGTGACCCAATTGCTATATGGCTCATTTATATGAGCTGGAGACGCGGACTCCTACAGCCAAACATTTACTTAAATGGAATAGTGATAATAGGGTTGGTAAGCTTATATACAGCAATTTGGGCTGGCCACGGTAACGTTGTAGTTGCCTTATATGGAGCGCGAATCTTTATATTGCATTTTCCCTTAATATTTGTCATTGGCAGGGTTTTCAACCGTAACGACGTTTTGAAGATGGGAAAGGTTACATTGTGCCTTTCGATACCAATGGCCATGCTTATTTGTATGCAATTCTATAGCCCCCAATCGGCTTGGGTGAACAGAGGCCTGGCGGGCGACCTCGGGGGTGCCGGCTTTAGTAGTAATGGCGATTTTTTTCGGCCGCCGGGGACTTTTTCATTTACTCTGGGTACTATACTCTTTTTTTCCTTTGTGGCTCCCTTTGTTTTTTATTATTTATTTAACCTGAAAAAAATTCGGCTTTGGTTGCTAATCGCTGCTTCGGGAGCATTACTAATTTCAATCCCTTTCTCCATCAGTAGGACCTTATTTTTTTCCGTCGGCGTAACGCTCGCCTTTGCAGTTTTTGCCAGTATGGGAAAAGCTGGAAGTTTTGGAAAAATTATAGTGGGAATGACTATAGTATTAATCGCCTTTGCTTTTTTTAGCCGAACAAAGTTTTTTACGACGGCCACCGGTGCCTTTACAGATCGCTTTACAACCGCGAACGAGTCGGAAGGAGGACTGGTTAAAGGGGTGATTGGAGATCGTTTTCTCGGGGGACTAATCTCAGCCTTAGAAAATTCACCAAAACAACCGTTTTTAGGCTTAGGAACTGGAATGGGAACTAATGTTGGAAGTCAGTTGATGACTGGTACCCGAACGTTTTTGATTGATGAGGCTGAATGGGGCAGGCTTATTGGAGAATTAGGCCCTTTAATGGGAATCCTTGCTATATTTTTCCGGGTTGCATTTGCA
>Ga0163162_10005952_pt1 | contig 11807 bp, 8 predicted proteins | sample S55metaG_FD_115310 | JGI IMG/M metagenome (GOLD analysis project Ga0163162, IMG submission 115310) | Switchgrass rhizosphere microbial communities from Kellogg Biological Station, Michigan, USA - S5-5 metaG | ecosystem: Host-associated > Plants > Roots > Rhizosphere > Soil | place: USA: Michigan...
ATATTTTTTGAATACCTCCAGCCCAAAATAAAAATCAGGGTCACCGTGCGAAACATAAATAGCGGTTAATTTTTTACCTGACTTTTTAATTTCCTGGGCCACTTTTTCAGCATCTGCTAAGGTAAATTGGGCGTCAATTAAAACGGCGTCAGTTTTTCCTGATATAAATACCGATGCCACGCCGAAGCTGTTTTCCGATGCGTTATAAACCTGTAATCTTAAATTATTTGCTTCAATAGTTTTGAAGTCTTGTGCTTGTACATCCATTTGGAATAATATTAAAATTGTTAAAGATATTGTTGAAATAATCTGCTTCATTTTTGGTTCTGATTATGCTACAGTAATTGTTTTAAGTAAGGTGTAGCCATCGGTATTATTTCCTGTAACTGAATCAGCCATATTGCTATTCAGGCTATCTGAAAATATACTGTCTTGCGTGTTTGAGGTGTCGGGAGCCCCATGGTAACCATTTGTTGCATAAACCGCTGTATAAGTTGAAACCGGAAAGGCTATTTGGGTTACCAAAATTGAGTTTCCGCTGGGTGTTAATATTTCAACATGAAGGTGTGGTGCTCTGCCGGGATACCAGCCCGGGAATATGCTAATGAATGATACCTGGCCATTTGTATTGGTGGTTTGCCTTCCCCGCAAATAATTGGCATTGGTTTGAGTTGCATATTGAGAGTATAACCCGTCCTTATCACATTGCCAGACATCCACAAGTACGTTTGCAAGCGGGGTGCAACCATTACTTTGGTCATGTATAGTTAGCGTGATTAAAAGAGCAATACCAATTCTGTCCCCAATGATACTTGCTCTTACATATTGGGCCGGGGTTCGTATAGGAAATGGTCCTTGGGTTTCGGTTGGCGAAACAGCACAATTCCCTCCTGAACTATTACTACTGTCCCCATTATCTTTTGAACAAGAGGAAACAACAGTGGGCAATGCTATAATTGAACCTAAGCCCCAAAGGCCTTGCTTTAAAAAATGTTTTCTATCCATAGGTTTATTTTTTTTATGTAGATATGAATTAAAACATAGGGTGAGGGTTAGCAGAAGTATCTGGGGCAGATTGTATTACATCCCAATGCTCTACTATTTTATTGTTTTCAACTCTGAAAAATTCCGCAATAGCCAGGTACTTGCCGTCTGGCGTTGGATTTTTTACATGTAGCACAACCAAATTTCCCTCGGCAACAGATTGGTGAACATCCACGGTTGTTTTAGGACCGCCTGCTATCCATTGTGCTGCCATTTTTTTAAGGGCATCTTTACCATCTGCAACTTGCGGGTTATGTTGTATGTAATCTGTAGCAATATAATCGTCAATGGCAGATAGATCTTTATCACCAAATAATTTTTGGTAGAATGTTAGCACCAATTGTTTGTTACTGTCTTCCTGTTGAAGGTTTCTTGCCGAAGACGAGTTTGTGTTTTCCTCTTTTGAACAACTGATCGTAAAAAGGGAAACGCTGATAATAGCACAAAGGCTTACGATAACTTTTTTCATTTTTGTCTTGTTTTAAATAGATGATGTTGATGACGCAAAGGTGCAACCACCTAATGCATGAAAACATTGAACAAGTTCAATAAATGAAATTTGCCTTATTTTTTGCTGGTGAGTTTTTTTCGGATTTTGCTCAAAAATTCATGACTGATCCCCAGGTAAGCTGCAACCTGAATATTGGAAAGCCGGTTGTATAAATACGGGTATTTGCTCATGAAATCCAGGTAACGCTGATCGGCCGTTTTGCTCAGGTTATCAATCATTCGCCGTTGAAGCGCGACATGCGTTTTCTGTGTCATGATCCGAAACAACTTTTCTATCTGCGGAAAATTCCCGTAAGCGAATTCTTTGTTTTTTCGGGAAATCATTAACACTTCACTGTCTTCCAGGGCCTCAATGAAAAGAACGGAGGGACGCTGATTGGTAAAACTGTCGATATCTGCTATCCACCAATCTTCTGAAGCAAAATAAAGTACCTGTTCAAAACCGTTCTGGTCAAGGTGGTATATCCGGAAAAGACCTTTTGTAACAAAGCCTTCATAATTGCAGATTTGCCCTTCGTGTAGAAAAAAAGCTTTTCGTTTAAAGTTTCTATACTCAAATAAACCGCAAAATCTTTCCAGTTGATCTTCCGGCAGTGTAATGTGTTTGGCAATATTGTCCTTGAGTAGTTGGGGCATTTTTTATAAAACTACCAATTTATATGCAGTAGCGGCAACAGAAAACCTGTAAAAGACAATTGTTTGTGGAGTACTATGTCACATTTGACGACTTTTTCTGAAACTTGATAGCCCGGGAAATCTAACTGTTTGACTATTTCAAACTAATTTTAAAATTTCTAAACAACAGATTCGTTACCAGTAGTGAAAGTGGCCAAACCAAAATAGGTCAGGAAGGATCAATTTAACTTGGATTATCGTGCGCTTTGGATATGAAAAATTGCGTTCCGTATCTCACCCCGGAACGCTATCAACTAAACCCAGATCAACCTCATTATTGATCTTTTACTTACCCTCTTCATAAAGATGGAAGATCTTAAATTTACCCAAACTCAACTTTCCTGCTTTATATTTTAATCATATTGGCGGCCTGAATTATTCCTGTTGGTTCTAATAACTTTCACCGAGCAGGAATCTTTACACGTATATGGAATCCCCGATATTCCTTAAGCTCAAATGCCTGTTCTATTCACACTGGAATTTTTAATTGGGTTTAATAAATGATCTGTGATTTTATTGTAACTTATTGTTTCACAGCTGGGTCCCAATGCTCTGCAAGTTTACCATTTTCTATTCGCAGCATGTCAAACCAGGTGCTGGTATATGTTTTTGTAGGGTCTTTCGGTTCCGGATAGGTCTGTTTAAATACCAGGGTAACCAGGTCTCCGTCTGCAATGATGGCAATCAGCGGTGCCTTTATTGTGTCGGCCACGGGCCTGGCGGCGGCAAACTTTGAAAAAAAGTCAACGAATGCTTTCCTACCTGTGGGCACGTTCGGATTATGCTGAATGTAGGTTTCCAACATATAGTCGGGCGCTTTATCCAGGTGCCCGCCTTCGAAGACCACGCGCCAGAAATCGTAAACCAGTCTTTTGTTTTTAGCCAGTTGACTATCCTTGCTTTGCAGCATGGATGCTTGCGTCTGGGCATTTGATTTTGTAAACAATAAAAGTAAAAAACAAGCGGATAGTAAAATTTTAGTTTTCATAATGAAATAAGTTTAAGTAGAGATTGGTTATACCAGGACGGGCGCTACCTGTTGGGGCAGGGCTCATCTTTCAATTGCAGCATTGGTTTTTATTTTAAGGCATGGTAGCCGATCCGCCCGATCGATCTCCACATGTCAAGTTCCTTTTGGTACCTGTTATTAATGATCTTGCATCCCGCATCTATGCGCAACGTTGGCCTGTCCGTTAGATTATAAGCTGGCCAATAGGGTACATCTTTTGCGGCAGGTTTGCCGGTCTTTGCAAAAGTAGTCCACAACTCCGCCATTTTACGTGATGCAATAATGCGTTCCGGTTTGTCTCCGCCAAAACCTCCCTGGCTGCCGGGCTGCTCGTTATAAAATTTAAAGGAAATGTCCATTGCATGTGGCGTTCCCATGGGAAAATCGGTTCCCGGTATTTTTCGGCCGGATTTGTAGCCAAAGTTGTATAAATAGACGGGAGCACCGTGCTGTTGCACTTTTCTCTCCGCCATGGCAATTGTTCCGAGCCCAAACATATTAATCGATTTCACAGCCATCCAGATTTCACCTGCCGAAGCATTAGGTCTCGTTTCCCTGTAGGTAGCAATGATCTTTTCGGTAGCTTCTCCGAACTCCGGTTCGAGGATCTTTTGAAGGCCCGCAAAATCTGTCGTTAACGCAGATTTATCCAGGGAAAACATGGTAAAGAATGCATATTCGTCTTCATTCCAACCCGTCATCAGCGGCTTGTTCTTTGAAATTGCCGGCGCATCGGGATCAAACGGATGACGGGGCAGTGCGATGCCGTCGACAACCGGGCAGAAGTCGTTCGGTACAAAACCAACTGTTCCGTTTTTTGTCACATAGTCGCTTTTGGCCATTAGCTCAGGCACTTTTGCCTGCACTTTGAGCAGATCGGCTGTCGGAACGTCGAGGAGCTTCTTCCAATCTTTTTTATCAATGTTTAATTCGCGTAAAACGATGGCAGTCATCTCCGATGCTGCTTCTTTAGGGATCATCCTCAAGCCGGGACCGCTTTCAATCGAAGCTTTATTAAAATACGGCGCTGCTCCAGGCATGGCATACAAGGCGGTGGTCTTTGCACCGCCGCCTGATTCGCCGAATATCATTACGTTGCGGGGATCTCCCCCGAAAAAGGTAATATTCTTATTCACCCAGTCCAGTCCATCTATAATATCCAGCATACCGCTGTTCCCGGATCCGGCGTAGTCCGGCCCGCCGATCTCGTCCAGGTATAGAAAGCCAAGCAGTCCCAGCCGATGGTTCGTTTCCACAACGACCACGTCAAAGTGCCGGGCAAGGTTAGCGCCATCCTGACCAGCGTTTCCTCCCGAACCTATGGCAAATCCTCCGCCATGGTTATAGAACATTACCGGGCGCTTTTTGTCGTCGTTTGCCGGTGTCCAGACATTCAGGAACAAACAATCCTCGCTGGGTTCAATTTCCATCCTGTTAGATTGGACCGCAGGCGCGCCGTATTTTAGTGCATCACGCACGCCGGTCCAGGGTTCTAATTTTGCAGGGCGACGGAAGCGACGGTTTCCGGATGCACTGCCTGCATAGGGGACACCCCTAAAGATGTTTACGCCGTCTGTTTTTTGCCCTCTTATTTTGCCATAAGTTGTTTCGGCCTCAATAAATTGCTCAGATTCTCTGCTTTGCGCATAAATAAACTTTGGAAGGGATATCGCGGCCGTAATCATAGTTAGGCTGCCTAAAAATTTTCTTCTACCTATCGGAGTCATTTTGTTGAGTTTATTTCTTTTTTCGTATTGCATTGCTATCTTCATTGATACTATGCGATCATAGCCTGCCTATTGATCTCCACATCGCCAGTTCTGTTTCAAATCTGTTATTAATAACTTCACATTGTGTATCGATCCGCATTGTTGGCCGGTTCCCGAGATTGTAAGCAGGCCACTCAGGTACATCTTTCGCAGCCGGTTTGCCACTACGGGCAAACGTAGTCCACAACTCCGCCATATGATGGGATGCTGCAAAACGTTCTGGTCGGTTCCCGGCAAAAAGATCGGGCCGCCCGGGGACTACATTATTGAATTTAAAGCTTATATCCATTGCATGCGGTGTTCCCATTGGGTAATCCGTCCCGAGTAACTTTACTTCCGACTTATACCCGAAGTTATAAAGGTATACCGGGGCACCGTGCTGGGTCACCTTTTTTTCAGCGATCTCAATCGATCCAAGCCCCATCATCGCGATAGAGGATATGGCAACAAAGATGTCGGGCGCGGTGGCTTCCGGCCTTGATTTTCGGTACGTTTGAATGATCTGTTCCGTGTTTTCGCCGAACTGTGGACGCAGTCTTGCGGCGAGCGTATCAAAATCAAGCTTTGCAAAACTGGTGTCATGTGTCTGCCAGAGGAAGAACACGATCTCATCCTCATTCCAACCTACCATCAAAGGTTTTTGCTTTGACAAAGCCGGCGCTGTTGGATCGAACGGATGATTCGGAAGTACAATGCCATCTACAACGGGGCCGAAGCCGTTGACCGTTTTTCCTTTTCCTAAGCCCGGAGGGACAGTGGGCATCTTATTCTGCAGGGCAAGTAAGTCTGCGGCGGGTACCTCCAATAATTTTCGCCAGTTTTTCGGAGTAATGTTGAGTTCCTTTAAAACATGTGCGGTAGTTTCTGCTGCGGCATCTTTGGTGGTCATGTGCACACCCGGGCCGCTTTCGATGGAAGCTTTGTTAAAATATGGTGCTGCACCAGGCATAGCGTAAAGACAGGAGGTTTTCGCTCCACCGCCGGATTCGCCAAAGATCATCACATTGTTTGGGTCACCGCCGAACGCTGCTATATTTTTATTAACCCATTTCAACCCTTCTGTGATATCAAGCAGCCCTGTATTTCCTGACCCAGCGTAGTCAGAGCCCGCGATCTCATCCAGATAGAGGAAGCCGAGTAAACCGAGCCTGTGGTTGGTTTCAACTACAACCACATCAAAGTTTTTTGCCAGGTTAGCGCCATTCTGTCCCGCTGCTGCACCGGAACCAACCACGAAACCGCCGCCATGGCTATAGAACATGACCGGGCGTTTTTTATGATCGTTTGCAGGAGTCCAGATATTCAGGAACAAACAGTCTTCAGACGGTGCCGGTTCCCCATTTCTGGGAGGCTGCACTGCGGGCGCTCCAAACTCAAGGGCGTCGCGGGTACCGTTCCATGGCTCCAGCTTTGCCGGCCTTCGAAACCGCCGGTCACCCGAGGTACGGCCGGCATATGGTACCCCTTTAAAAACATTGACATCGTTATTCCGCGCACCCCGGATTTTTCCATGGGTTGTTTCGGCAATGACGTAGTCTTCAAAAAAACTTTGTTTTGACCATGAAAATCCCAGCGCCGGCAATATTGCCGCTGAAGCAGCAAGACGCGCAGTATCGGTTACAAATTTTCTTCTGTTGATGGATTTCATATTATTTATTCCAATTAATTCTATCAATCGGTGGGCTATAGCGACACCACATTTTTTCCGGGTTTTAAGGCATAACTCTTACCCTTCCATATAAATCGTCCGGTAACCGTAGCCGGAAGATTTAGTTCCGCGCTACCATGCCCGTTTGCATTCCGGTAGTTGACGACTATTTTACCCTTAGGATGCGGCATCTCACCACTTATATTACTTAATATCCCCAGATGAGGCTCGATTTTTAGGCTGCTGAACCCCGGAGCATCACTGTCAATTCCCAAAACCGTCCTGAAAAACTCGATATTGGGGCTTGCACCCCAGGCGTGGCAATCTGAGCGGCTGGTATTGATGTCGGAAGTCTCTGCCCAGGTGCTCATTCCCATAGCAATATTTTCCCGCCATTTGTCCAGCCATTGGAGGTAATTATTTCCCAGCCCGGCCTTGGTAAGTGCCATATGCAGATAGTATTTAAAATAAATGGATGCCGGGGAAAGACTGGGGTCTTTCAGCAGCTTTTTGCTGACAGTTAGGGCATCTGGTCCCTGAATCAGACCGGTCAGAATCGCCATGGCATTCACATGTTGGGAAAAAACATCCTTTTCCGGCCTGTCGGCATAAAGCCCTTTTTGGCTGTCCCAATATTTTGATTTGATCATTTTACTAAGCCCGGCAGCCATTACGCGGTATTCCGCCGCATAAGCTTCAGTGCCTTCCTTGCTTTCTAAATCGGCGGCTGATTGAAGGGCCAGCAATAATTGCAGGTCCATAGCCGCCGAACCGCCGTCTTTACCTACAGGGGCAACACCGAATTGCCACCCCTGTCCTGATGACCAGTCGGTAAATGACCAGTAGGGCGCATTTTTCAACGATCCGTCATTGCCTTGTAGGCCCCTGAAAAAATTTATGACCTGCCGGGTGCCCGGTAGTTTGTCTTTTACAAATTTCATGTCAGCGCCGTACATCATATAATCATGAAGCATCCCGATATACCATAGCGAAAACGTATTGATATATTGCGGCGTGAATGAAGGATGCCTGCTTTCGGTAAGTCCTTCCGGGGTTCTCGAAGCATCGATCTGATTGATCGCATTCTTAACCAGCCTGTCGTCACCGCTGTTGTACAGCGAGACCATAGCCTGAATCCGTCCGTCGCCTATGTATTGGAGTTGTTCGTAATATGGACAATCCATGTACGTTTCGAAAGCGCACAGGCGGGCAGTACGCCAGCCGATATTCAGAATCTGGTTCAATTCCGGCAGATCTGAAGTTATTTTTGCATTTTGTTTAAAAGGGTAACCGGTGAAGGTCCCGTAAAAGTCTTCCAGTGTCAGCGGTTCGTCCTTCGTGTTTACCCGGATCTGCACGTAGCGATAAGTTCTCCATAAAAGGGGATTGAATGTTTGTTCTTTAGAACCGTCAGATATAATACTGTCCTTCCGGCCAATGAATTGTTTGTTGTCTGTTTCGTTGCGGTTGCCTTTGGCGGGAAAAGTATTGAACAGGGCTTCAGCATAGCTTACCGAGATACTGCCATCCCTGCCTCCTGAAAAGACAAGTGTAGGATAGGCATTGGTAAGGAAGCCCTGGTCAAGTAACAGTGTCGCCGAGGAATGCGCAGGTATAGTGAACGGCGCCCTGCTTTCCGGGAAGGATGACGGCGGCGTTACGCCGATCGCTTTTTTTAAAGAATTTAATCGCTGAACAGTATATTCCATTTGGGGCAGAGCCGAAGGCACCAGCATCCACGATGCCGTAGGAGCGAATGCAAAGGTGATGTATTTCGGGCTTCCAGGGCTGATCGCTTGCGCAGGCTGCCACAGGGAATCTGTCAGGTTGTTACTCATCCAATTATTGACATGCTTCCGCATATCGACAAATTCGCCCGGACCGGCAACGTAATACACGCCGCGCGGGAATTGAACGGGAAGCGGTTTGTAACTGCTGTCCCGAACGGCCTTCCAGCTTCCATTTGTGTTGATAACCTGCTCTTCATTGCCGATGCCCTGGATGATGAAGCCGGTTCGTAATGATATTTGTGCCTCCGGCCTGAACTCTCCCTCGTTCCAAACCTGAGCAGCCACAATGTTTTTGCCTGCGGTTAAATAAGGAGAAAGGTCGATAGTATCGTAATTATAATGCGCGATATCGCCACGTGCAGGGCCTGCTGAAACAAACCGCCCGTTAACATACAATTTGTAACGGTTGTCTGCCGAGATATTTATCTCAAATCTTTTGGGATTTTGTGCCAGTTGTATCGTTTTACGGAAAATATAGACGCCGTAACCAGTCGGCGATGCTCCTTGAGCCGTTATCCAGGAAGCTTTCCAGAAACTGTGCTCAAGATCGGCTGGCGGTTGCTGGGCATTCGCCTGATATTGACAGGCGAGCATCAGACAGGCGAGAAAGAATCGGTAGGTTTTAAAACTCATAATTTAGATTCACGATTGTTATATAGTTTTGTTAATATGAAAGATAGCCATTGATATTGCATATACGTCATATCGTTGATAGTAAAGGCCTGATTTTAATTGGTTTATGCTTGACAGGTCAACGTATAATGTAGTCATTGTCCATTCACTAAAGAAAGATAGCTGCCGTTATTACGGCAACTATCTTAATCGTATCAAATTCTCTCTGTGCCGTTGTATATCTTAAAATATAGTTTATGTTATCTGGCTCAATATCCAGGGTTTTGCTTGATCAGGGGGTCGAGCTGTATTTCCGTATTTGGAATCGGTAAAAGCAGTCTTGTCGACGTTACATTATATGCCGCAGGTACGGGCGGAACGCCCGCCGGATAATAGTACGCTGTTGGATTGGCCCTTATTTTGGCTGCCTGTGCGTTCATGACTGTGATTGCCGATCCCGTACGAAGAAGATCTTTCCACCTTTTGTTTTCCCCCGCAAATTCAACCTGGCGTTCATGCTGGATAGTAGTTCTCAAACCTGCCTGATCTGTCACTGCAACTCCGGCAAGACCCGCTCTGGCGCGAACCTGGTTGATCAGTGGAATGGCCTGACTTGTTTTATTGTCCTCATTATACGCTTCCGCAAGGAAAAGTAATACCTCGGCGTAACGGTAAACCTGCCAATCATCAGAGGTAAACGGATAGATGGAAGCCCCCTGGATATATTTCTTTAAATATGGATAAGTAATACCACCCACGGTCACGTAGGCAATATTTGCTGCCTGACGTTTGTCCCCTGGTTCGTAAGCATTGATCAGGTCTGGAGTAGGGAGGTTCCAGTTACCGAAAGTATTTGAAGAACTGCTCGGATAACCCGGAATGACATTCGGATTTGGAAGAGCCGGCAAAAACTCATACCCAAAACCATTCAGTAATCCGGTTTGTGTAGGATCGGCAGTGTATTGGACTTCGAAAAGCGATTCTGCGTTGTTTTTATTCGAATTACTAAAAATTGCGGAGTAATCGCCCAATAGTGAATATTCACCTGATGATACGATCGCCTGTAGTACCGTCTCGGCATTTGGCCATTGCTTCAGCACAATATAGACATTGCCGAGCAGCATGTTGGCAGTATTCGCTGTTACGTGACCCACTTCCGCACTGGCCTTTTTAGGCAGCAGCGTTGTTGCTAATTTGGCGTCTGCAATGATCTGGCTATAAACCTGGGCGATAGCATTGCGGGGAACCTGTGTTTGTGCAATATTGGTAACAGGTGTAAGATTCAATGGCACGTCGCCAAAGTATTGCACCAGGTCGAAATAGGCAAATGCCCTTAAAAATAACGCTTCGCCTTTATAGGTGCTTTTTAAAGTCGCGTCAATATTTGCCGCATCAATGTTCGCCAAAACCTGGTTGGCGCGACCGATGATAGTATAGTCTGAGGAATATTTGTTAGTGACAGCAACGTTATTTCCGTCATCAAGAAATTGGTCGGCCTGTTCAAAGGTTGGAAAGCCGCGGTTGGCGACACTGAAGATAAAACCGGTATTATCAGATCTCAATTCACCTAATGTCCAGTCACCCGCATCGGGCTGTGTGGGAAGCGTGGTCGAGTTGCCGTAAAGGGCGTTGAGTGGCGCATATGTACCCACCACCGCCTGCTGAAAATCACTCGCCGTTTTATAGAATGTGACGGTGCTAATGCTTGCGGTTGGTGGGATGTCTAAAAAGTTCTTTTTACAGGAAGCAAATGTCATTGACATTAGTCCTGCTGCGATAATATATTTTGATTTCATGTTCTGTTATAAAAATGAATTTGATAATCAACTGATTAAAAGCCTACATTGACACCAACGGTGAATGTCCTGGGTACTGGATAAGACGTGTAATCGTTCCCTAAAGCCAGTACATTTGTCTGGGTTCCGTTAAGCGCAGCTGATACTTCCGGATTCGCTCCCGGATACTTTGTAAATGTGTAAAGTTGCTGGGCGCTGGCATAAAAGCGCATGCTGCGGATCGCTTCAGTTTTGTTCAGGTGCAATGTATAGCCCAGTGTTACATTTCTGATAGCCAGATAACTGCCGCTATAAAGAAACCGGGAACTGAAATTGTCCCGTTCATAACTGGTTGTTCCTGCCTTAGTTGTTCCGTAGCGCCCGTTACCCGGGTTTGATGGCGACATCCAACGGTTTGCCACATCCTGCTGAACGTTGAAGACACCATCCAGATTTGTCGTGAACTGCTCAATCATGTTGGCGATCTTGTTGCCGTACTGTCCTGAAAGGACTATCGAAAGGTCCCAATCTCTGTAGCTCAGGTTATTGGTAAATCCGTAAATGAACTTCGGAGACGGATTGCCCAATATGGCTCTGTCCCGGTTATCGAAAGTAACAACGCCGTCGCCGTTAATGTCCTTAAATTTGATCGTACCAACCTGTGCGCCGACATATTGAGGCGAGCTGTTAAAATCCTGCTGATCCCTATTGACACCCAGCCAAACCATGCCATAGAACAGCCCCACCGGCTGACCAACCTGCGTGATGTTATTTCCGCTGTAGATCGGTGCGTTATTGTTGGGCAGTGCTATAACTTTGCTTTGGTTGAACGAGATATTGAAGGTGGAATTCCATTTGAGGTCGCCAACAAGATTTTTGGTACTGATACTGATCTCATGGCCCCGGAAGTTAAGCTTACCGGTATTTGACTGCTGAGTTGAAAACCCGGATGATATAGGTGTATTAACCGCATAC
>Ga0163162_10005954_pt1 | contig 11804 bp, 18 predicted proteins | sample S55metaG_FD_115310 | JGI IMG/M metagenome (GOLD analysis project Ga0163162, IMG submission 115310) | Switchgrass rhizosphere microbial communities from Kellogg Biological Station, Michigan, USA - S5-5 metaG | ecosystem: Host-associated > Plants > Roots > Rhizosphere > Soil | place: USA...
AAGCCCTTGAACTTGCGAACCGCTTCGTCAGGGACGCAGTCAACCGGAAGCCCCGCGATAGCGATCTGATCCGACAACGCTTTCTCGTTGGGGACCCAGGTGGCGAACATGGCGAAGCGTTGGCGGTCATCCTGCGGCTCGATGGCAGCGCGGTTCTGTTCGGCAAGAGCGGCATCAATCTCGCGCTGCTGCAGCTGCTCTTCGGTTAATTGATGGTTAAGTGACGGATTGGGTGCAGCCGCTGCACCCCGTTCTGTCGTAGGTTGCACCCCGTTCTGTTCTGAAATGCACCCCGTGCCGTCATTTGCACCCCGATCAGAACGGGGTGCAGCATTTGCACCCCGCAATAGCTGAAGGTCATAAACGACTGGGCGGCGATCATGACGGTCGATGTGAACGGCGGCGATCGCCTGATTGCCCTTCATGATCAGCCCGGACTTCTCTAGGTCATCAAGCTTGTAACGCACGGTGCGCTCGGACAGCCCGGTGTCTTGGGCCAGAGTCGTCGCAGATGGGAAAGCGCCTGCGCCATTCGATCCGGCGTAGTTGGCCAGGCACAGGAGAACGTGGCGTGCACTGGCATCCTTGAGAACTTGCGTGGGCAAAGACAGCGCCCATGACATTGCTTGAACGCTCACTTCGAGGCTCCGATATTCAGTTCGGCCAAACGGGCAAGGCCCTTTGGAGTAACGAGAGGATCGAAAGCGGCGCGGTCAGCACCGGTTTCTGAGTCAGGCTTGAGAGCGGTGACTTTGTGGACCATGTGGCCCGAGGTGATTCGTGGCTGGTATGCAGTCCAGCGCCCGGAGCCTTGGCGGCGGAAGATCCACCGGTTCTGCTGCATCCAGGCGAAGAGCTTCGAAGGTTTGAGCTGCAGATGCTTCGCAGCGTCGGTGATGCAGATCGCGCCACCAGCGGCTGCCAGACGGTTGATGGCCGCAACCTTCGGCGCTTGGTCGAGGATGACCAAACGCAGGGTTTGGTTATCCTTCGCCTGATCTGCCGCAGCCTGCAGCGCCTCGGCGTAAGTGGCCGGGATCTGGAACTGGCCCGCCTGCGCTTCCAGCTCCTGCCAGCGATCAATGATCCGGGCGCGAAGCTCGACGCTGTAGCCAGACACGACGACGAGGGTATCGCGCTGCGATAGCAGGAACTCTCGATAGACCTGGCCGTTTTGCGGGTGGACGTAGGGGGTGTCGTTTGAAGAAACGACACCCTTCGCAACCAGGGCGCGGATGGTTTTCAGCACGTTGTCGTGAGAGCTGCCGATCAGATCGGCAATCTCACGCGATGACATGTGTCGCGACACGTTTGGAGATTGGCCAAAACGTGTCGCAGAAATTGGGGTATTGCCGGGGGTGACGTTCGTGTTCATAATGGCCCCACAAGTTTTTATTGCTGTTGAAAAAGCCGCCCTGCCAGGCGGTTTTTTTATGCCTGCGTGTCAGGCGGCCTTCACCGAGCTTTCCAGCGCGTGCAGGCTGTCTCGCACGTGACCGATCTCTGTGAGAATGTCGCCCTTCTCGCTCCCCGAAACGTGGTTGTCTGCCAGCGCTTCGTGCACCGCGAGCGTCAGTTCTGCGACTTCTTTCCCAACGTGAACCAGCGACGCGGTCAGTTCTTTTGGTGCAGGTGCAATCTTTGGCACCAGCTCGAAACCGAACTGATCAGCCAGGGCCTTCAGCGGGCGCATGTCGGCGGTGTGCAGCAGAATCCCGAACAGATGCTCAATGGTCAGGTGATGCGCTGCGTTGTCCGGGTTCGAGCGCTGCAGCAGACTCACGTGAGCCATGCACATCTTCCCGGCAAGTTCTTCAGCACCCGCCTCCTTGACAGTCGCGTGGGTTGCTCTCAAGAAATCTTCCATTCGTAAAACCTCGAAATTGTTTCCGTGGAGGCCCAGCGATACCTGGGCGATCATCTGTTCAACGGATCAGGCAGCGGTGTTCTTCTCGGTCTCGGCCGGATCGTCTTCACGCCGAGCAATGAGTGCCCCACCAGACTCCTTTTCCAAAACGCATTGCATCGGGTAGGAGAAGCCGCCCGCTGTACGGCACTGCGATACCCGGCTACCGGTTACACGCAGCGCATCGCCAATCGCGCGGCCGGTGCGGAAATGCTTCAGGGCTTCGTCGTAGGTCATGGATTGACTCCTGTGTCTTCGGCGAGTTTAGAGTTCTTAACTGTACAAGGCAAGTTATCTAAACAATGAAATGTTTAGAATCCTAAATATGGAATTTAAAGACCGACTCGCGGCGCGAATGAGGGAGCTCAACCTCAACGCTACCGACATCAGCAAACAGACTGGCGTCTCTAAGGCGACCGTCAGCTTTTGGGTGAGTGGAACAAATGGTGCCAAGGGCAAAAATTTGCTCGCCCTTGCCAGGGTGCTTGAATGCTCCCCCGATTGGCTCTCAGAAGGCACCGGTTCGCCTGGCGACAGTGGTGATGGGCAGCAGGCCGTGAGCGGGTCGACTACTGATCTTGTCGCGCAGTTGCTAGCCTCGAACGCCGGGAAAAAGCTTTCGGCAAAGGCACGAGAGACAATGCTGGCGGCAGCAGAAGAAGCAGATCACGCCGCAGAGACGACCTCATCGTACCTACCCGCGAATTACGCGAGCCTCAAACCGAAGCAGGAAGAGATCCTAATTCCGCAATACGACGTACGCGGCGCAATGGGTCATGGCCAGGTGCCGACTGAGTACAACGAAGCAGTCCGTAATCTCGTCGTGAGAGAGGAAATACTTCGTGAAAAGGGTGTCACTTACACTTCGACGACAGCTCTAGCGATGGTCACTGGCTGGGGGCAATCAATGGAGGGAACCATCAATGACAAGGATTTGGTGGTAGTTGACCGGGGAATAAAGGAGTTCGTTGGCGAGGGAATCTATCTGCTGACATGGCACCAAGAGCTGTACATCAAGCGAGTCATGCGCCTGGATGAGGATCATTACCGGCTGATCTCTGATAACCAGCACTATGAAAACCAGACGGCCCGCATCGATGACGTAGTGATTCACGCGAAGGTCTTGCTCGTTTGGAATGCTCGCAAGGTCTGATCCTCCGACGCCCGCTCGAAAGAAGCCCGCATATGCGGGCTTTTTGCTGATTCAAAACGGCGCTGGCTCATCCATCAGCGTGAACTCTTCACGCTCCAGAACCTGTGGATCGTCTTCGGACGATGCTTCCCACCGAAGCGTTACTGACCCATCGTCGTTGAACGTCATTTCGATACCGTCGGTTTCGGATATCAGCGACATCACCTCATCCCACTCCATGTCGCCGTCGCTGTCCAATTTGTGGATCGTTACCCACCGCTGCTCTTGGGCTATCGGGTGATTGATCATTGCTGAGACGCGCAAACCAAGACGCTCTAAACCACTCACTACGTGTTTGACTGCAGGCTTCGACTTTGCCATGGGCGCTCTCCTATTGCTGTATGGATGTACAGTTTATTAGGAGCATACCTCAGCAAATTCCAGCGCGTAAGTGCTGGCAAAACGATCTCGACGAACAGCTCGCTCGCGCCGCCAGTTAAGTTTTCTAAAATAAAAGTTGACGGTTTCTGTTTAGTTTTCTAAATTGAAGTCATCGCCGGATAACTACCGGCCTCGGCAAGGCAGCGATGAATCGGCCTCAACGATTCAGAGGGGTGGCAACTGTCCCAGGGTGCGCAGCGTAAAGCCCCGAATCAGTTTTCCGGCGGACGGTGTCGCGGTCGGAAGAACAACCGGAAGGAAGTCGGAGGCCGACGCCAGCAGCGGGCCCCGACTTGAAATCATCACTGCTGCACCTTGGCGACAGGGTGCATCGGGATGCGGACGAAAACGCGGCCTATAACCGCCCACCTGCATTTCAGATACCCCGGCACGGAGGATTGGCAGCCATGTGAACCTCAGTCAAAGCCCTCCTACCGGAGGCACTTTCACCCCCTTCACGTAGGGAGGTCTACGTGAAGACGAAAGCCCGGGTGCTACCGGGCTTTCTTTTGTCTGGCGTTTATTGCGTCAGCACTCTCCCCTGCGCCCAACGGCAACCAGCAGGCGGCGCCGAGTGCTGACGAATGAACGCAACCCCACCACCGAGGGATCAGTCATGAACCAAGCCATTCGCCAAAAACAAGCTCTCCTGCAGGTTATGCGGGAGCGTGTAGCAATCTCGACTTCCGAGATGTACCAGAAGATCGGGCGAGAAGCGCCAGTGCCTGCGCCACGCTTCAACGTGATCCCACTGGGTGGCAACCAGTTCGACGTCGTCGAGCATGACACCGGCATTTCTCGGGGCGCCCGTGAAGGGCACGACATGGCCTGCAATTACGCAAAGCAGCTCGAACAGAATGCAAACTTCTTCGAAGGCGTTCGGGCGAGCGGTAGCCACTTCGGGCGGATTCTCCTGCGCTGGACCATCGGGTGCGCGGCACTGCTGTTCGTCTTCGCCTACTTCGGAGCGCAGCAATGATCGGCGTTCCAATGCCAGATCCGCGCGAGCAGATCACCGACCACCTGAACCGGGCGCTGGAAGAATTCTTCGGCGCCGGCAAGCAGGCTCAACAGATCGCGCCGGGCGTGTCCGGTGAGCGTGAGCTGACCTTCGGCACCGCCTACGGCGACAAGCTCCGCGCCAAACGCGACAAGATCGCACCCGACCTCAAGCGGCTGGCCGAAAGCGGCGCCAACCTCTACCAAGCCTGCAAAGAGCTGGACATTGGCCACAAGCGCGCCCTGCTCATCGCCAAAGAAAACAACATCAAATTCAAAGACTGATGAAACGAACCACCAACCGGGCGGCCACGCGCCGCCGACAGACCTGGCTGGACTTGCCGGCCAGCGGAATTGAAGAGGTAGGCCATGGCCAAGAGCAACGCGGAGCGCCAAGAGAAAACCGCGGCGAAGAGGAAGAGCCGCGGCGAAGAAGAGATCAGGCTGCACTGCCTGCCCGGTACGCGCCAAGCCCTTGCTGAGCTGATGGCCTGGAGCGGCATAGAAGAACCGGGCGAAGCGATCACACTGATGATTCACCACCTGCACGGCCTCGGCCCGGGTGGTGCGCTGCACATGCTCACCCCGCCGCGACACGAATACGTCATTCCGGAAAACGTGTCGCGGAAATTAAAGCTCGCCTTCGATCGCGAAGCCCTTCGCATAAACCACGACGAATAACACATTACCCACGCTGCGCATCCGAACCACGGAGGGCGGCGCACACCCGGAGAAAACCATGACTCAACATGCACAGCAATCCGTAGCCGCCGCCGATCTTCCTGAGCGTGGCCAACCGCTCGCCGGCGGAACCTTCGTCACCCGCTACTGGCTGAATGGCGAAGAGCGCGCCCTGGTGCTGCTCGACAACGAACTGACCGGCGCCTGGGGCGAGTACGGGCAGGATGTTGCCGACGCCAAGAGCTACAGCGACGGCGCAGCCAATACTCGCGCCATGGCCGAGGCAGGAAGCGACCTCGCGGCGAAGGTGCTGGAACTGGATGCACACGTCCCGTCCCACCTCGAAGGCGCTCTGTTGATGTCCGCCAAGGCCGACGGCGTGGTCAAGCTGCGCGAGGATCGCTGGCACTGGCTGAGTACGCAGTATTCCGCCTACGGCGCCTTCGGCATGGACTTCGAAGGTGGCTGGATCTACGGCAACGACAAGGACGACGAGCGGCTCGTCCGCCCTGTCCGCAGCCTCATCATTCAGTAATTCACCCATTCATTGCTTTTCATGCAGGTGATTCCCGGGAGTGTCAGGACGACGCTCAGACCAGAAGCGTGTCGGTAAGCGCCGGCAGCCTGCACCCTTATTCAGCTCACAGGAGCATCCCATGCAAGCGAATCAACTGACGACCTACACCAGTGGCGACCTGATGATCAGCAGCCCTGACGAATCGGTCGTGCTGAAGCTGGCCTCCCTCGCGATCAGCGCGGCACCAAAAATTTCCGAAAGCAGCATCCCAGCAATCGGTGAGATCTGGCCCGGCGAAGGCGGCGTGAATGGCGGCCTGTTCCCAGGCGACGGCAAGCCCTACTACCTGATCGTGCCGACCGGCGCCGATGCACAAGCCGAACTTGAGTGGGGCGGCTACCGCGAAGAGCTGGATGGTGCGAAAAACCCGCACGACGGTCTGACCAACACCGCCGATCTGATGGATACGGACACGACCTACCCCGCTGCGCAGTTCTGCAGCTCGTTCGAGCGCGACGGGCACAACGACTTTTACCTAATGTCCCGGCGCGAGGCTTCGTTCCTCGAGATCACCCTCGGTGACAAGGACGTGTTCAGCAAGGCCTGGCACTGGACCAGCACGCAGTATTCCGCCTACAGCGCCTTCCCCATGGACTTCGAAGATGGCTGGGTCGACTTCAGCGGCAAGAGCAGCGAGCGGCTCGTCCGCCCTGTCCGCAGAAAGTTTATTTGATCATTCAATCCTTCATTCATGGGCGCGCAAGCGTCCTCGCTTTTCAAGGGGGCCAGGATGGCCATGCACTCGGATCTGGAGATCCACAAGGTTGCAGAAGAACTGCTCGGAATGTCGCTCGATCTGGTGCGCAACATCCCCCGCGACCTGAAGCAGGTTGTAGGAGCCAAGATCCGCGATGAATGCCTTCAGGTCCTGGTGCTGATCGGTCGGGCCAACATGTCGCGGGACAAGCTGCCCCATCTGAACCTCCTGCTGGAAAGCATCTGGATGCTGAACTATTTGCTGCGCGCGCTCACCAACAGAGCGCTGATCAGCAAGGGCCAGCACGCCAAAGCGATGAAGTTGACGGCCTCTGTAGGCCGACAGGCAAACGCCTGGAAAAAGTCCGCAACAGCGCCCGCTACGTGAGGGTCAAGGCTCTCCCGTCTATGCGCAAAATCTGGTCGAGCCGCTGACCTCTGGTCACCGCCATGCGCACAAGAGAAACCGCCGGTCTAAAGCGTCCGCGTAGGTCTTGCGCAGTTTCCACTCTGATCGGCGATGCCTTCGGGGTGGCGATGTAGATAGCTCGGCAGGTCGCAGTATTCCGCCAACAACGCCTTCAACATGGACTTCGAAGATGGCTGGATCAACAACAACGACAAGAACAACGAGCGGCTCGTCCGCCCTGTCCGCAGATTTGAATGTTGCACCCTTCCAGTTCGAGGATCTCGTCCAAGCGTATTACGACTGTCGCCGGCACAAGCGCAACACGGCAAGTGCCCGGGCGTTCGAGAAGGACATGGAGATCAACTTGCTGGAGCTTCACGACGACCTGATCGCCGGCACTTACCGGCCAGGCCGTTCCATCTGCTTCGTGGTTACCCGGCCGAAAGCCCGAGAAGTCTGGGCAGCGGCGTTCCGGGATCGCGTCGTCCACCACCTGCTGTACAACCATGTGGCACCGCGCTTCTACGCCAGATTCATAGCGGACAGTTGCGCATGCATACCAGGTCGCGGAACGCTGTACGCCGCGAAACGCCTTGAATCGAAGATCCGCAGCGCCAGCGAGAACTGGTCGAAGCCGATCTTCTACCTCAAGTGCGACCTGGCCAACTTCTTCGTCGCGATCGATAAGCAGGTGCTGCGCCAGCAATTGGCCAGGAAGATCACCGAACCCTGGTGGCTTGCACTGGCCGAAACAATCCTGATGCACGACCCGCGAGAAGACTACGTTCTGCGCAGCCCGCCGCACCTGTTCAACCGGGTCCCGCAGCACAAGCGGCTCACCGCGCAACCGGCGCATCGCGGGCTGCCTATCGGCAACCTTTCATCGCAGTTCTTTGCCAACGTCTACCTCGATGCGCTCGACCAGTTCGCCAAGCACCAGCTACGAGCCAAGCACTACGTCCGGTACGTCGATGACTTCGTGTTCCTACATGAGTCGCCGCAGCAGTTGAACGAGTGGCGGGAGCAGGTCGAAGCATTCCTGCCGATGCTCGGCGCCAAACTGAACCCAAGCAAGACCATCTTGCAGCCGGTCGATCGCGGCGTTGACTTCGTCGGGCACGTCATCAAGCCCTGGCGACGCACAACACGGAAGCGGTCACTGGCCCAGGCGCTGAAGCGTACCGCAGCCGCGCCGGCCGAGGACCTGCGCGAGACTGCCAACAGCTATTTCGGCCTGCTCGGTCAGGCCAGCCACAGCCAGAAAGACCGGGCAGCCCTGGCCAATGTCGTGCTGAGGCGCGGCAACAGCGTCAACGCGGCGCTGACCAAGACCTTCAAAAAGCAATAACCCACCCACTTCTACGAATCACGCCAGCCGGCGAGGATCCCCTATGTCCGCACAACAGATCGACGAAAAGAAACTCGAGCGCGCGATCCGCAAGATCAAGCACTGCCTGGCACTGGCCCAAAGCGCGAACGAGAACGAAGCCGCCACGGCGTTGCGGCAGGCCCAGGCACTGATGCGTGAGTATCGGCTGACCGAGATGGACGTGAAGTTGAGCGATGTCGGTGAAGTTGAGTCGCAATTTTCCCGAGCCGAACGCTTGCCTACATGGGAGCGGAACCTGAGCGGAGCAGTTGCCCACGTGTTCGGGTGCACCTCGCTGTATGGTCGGCAGTACTGCAAGGAAAGGGATCGGATCATCGCCCGCGCGTCCTTCGTGGGAGTGACACCCGCCCAGCACATCGCTCTTTATGCGTTCGAAGCGCTGCTGACAAAATTGAAATTTGCCCGCAAGCAATACGTCGCAGCGGTGCGTGCGGGCCGGCATCGCAGCTCCTACTCAGCCGAAACAGCCGGCGACCATTTCGCCCTGGCATGGGTCAACGAGGTTTACGGGAAGCTGAGCGCCCTTGTTCCGAAGGGTGAAGACGAAACCACGCCAGCAAGCGACGGCCGCTACATCATCGCAGTCGAAGCGCAGGACAAGGCGCTGATCACCGAATACCTCGCAAACAAAGGCGTGGGCAAAGCCCGCAAAGCGCGTGATGTCGATATCGACCTGAATGCGCAAATCGCGGGAATGCTCGCCGGCCGCAGAGTGGATCTGCACGCCGGCATAGCGCGTGGAGGCGATGACACCCTAGCACTGACCGCTACCGGCTGATGATCGCCCGACCTTGGCGTACTACTGCAGCACTCTCAAAGCCACGGCCAGGCCGACAGCCAATCAGCGAGGCGCATCAGCATCTGGCTGAGCAGTTCGACAAGGACTTGGTACATCACTTCAGCGATGAGTCGCTTCATTCGGTAGAACTCCAGCGTGTTGGATAGCCAGATCATTCCGTCACGACTTTCTCGCCAGCAATAAAACACCTGAATTTTTACTTATCCACCGCCCGGGAATGCCCCGGCATAGGACGCCACATGCCCACAGAAAAGATGAAGGCCTATCACGTCGGTGAAGGCTCCGAAGGTGAACACGTGATCACATTCGCCACCAACAGCGCCACCGCGCGCCGCGAGGCAGGCAACGAACTGAACCTGACCTTTGAAGAGGTGGAGTTTTGCCGGCGCGCGCCGTGGGCAGACGAGTTCGCTGGTCAGCGATTCATTCCGGCCAAGGCCTACCACGCCAATGGTTGGTGGCTGCACTGCAATAACTGCGAGGTCCAGCTTTATGAGGACGCGGAAGACGACGAAGGCAACCCGCTTACGATCGTCTACGACGGCCGGCACGCTTACTGCGATCAGGGCTGCAAGGACTCGAGGGACAAGTTGGTAGCTGATGCGAATGCCAAGGGCGAGGCCTTCAAGGCAAAGGTGCTGTCCGAGCGGCCAGACCTCACATTCGACAATTTCAAAGTCGGCTACCCGTGGGTCGTCATGTCCGCGACGTTCAAATTTCCCGGCTGCCAGTTCGGCGGTTCGGTGAACGATCAGGAGGAAAGTGGCGACCTGACCTGGTACGTGGCTCAGGGTGACAAAGCCGCATGGGACTTCTATCAGAAGGAGCGCGCAGCATGAAGCGCATCTACCTCAGCGGGCCAATGACCAACATGCTAGACCTGAACTTCCCGCTGTTCCATTCCACGGCCGCCAGCCTGCGCGCCGCCGGGCACAGCGTCATCAACCCCGCCGAGCTCAACCCAGACCCGGGCACCTGGAGCGAATGCATGCGTCGCGATATCAAGGCCCTGATGGAATGCGACACCGTGGCCACCCTGCCTGGCTGGCAGGACTCTCGCGGCGCCAGCCTTGAAGTGCACATCGGCAAGGAGCTCGGCATGAAGGTTGTGAATGCCCATGATCTGGTATCGATGGAGATTGCATGATGAGCGAAATCACAAGGACGGCGATTCAGGCACCGATCGCGGTCGCCATGGCGAGCGAGATGTCTCGGAGCCAGTTCCACACCGTGGCGCAGGACCTGTTGCGCGACTTCGATCGGGTCACCGCCGAGAATGCCGCCCTGCAGCAGCGCCTGAACGCAGCGGATCAGCGGGCTGATGATCTCGCCGAGATGCTGGCCCTGGCCTCAGTCAGCGTCGATTACCACGCCGGAATGAAGGGTGAAGACGGCGAACACCTCTACGACCTTCTGGCCCGGATTCGCGCGTTGTTTCAGAACCATGTCGAGCACCCACTCGCAATGGTCGAGCAAGACCATACCGGTGACGCCACCGAAAAGGTCGCCCAGCCATTCACCGAGCAGTTCATCGAAGACCACCTCGGCAAACTCCCGCAGTAACCCGTAACTCCCTCCCCCTTCAAAGTCAGCCGCTATAGCGGCAAGGACGAAGTCATGCCTGAAGAAAAGTTGATCGGCCCCGTCGAAGTCGCTCGCGATGAAAACGGCTTTTGGTGGCACCCGGGCATCCCGGCATTCGACGGCTGTGAAGACCCGGCGCCATATCACGCCTGGCTCAAGGAGCAAGGTCTTGAGCTGAAGTACTGGGGGATGGATTCCGATTTGGATAGCCACCCCTACTACAACGGCTCCGCCGCGCACTGTATCGGATGGGATCCTGAAGCACCTGGTCCCGAGTGGTTTCTGCTGGGGATCTTCGATACCGAGGACGGCCCGCATGTGCACTGGGCACGCCTCACATCAGAGGGTCGAGTGAAAGCAGCGCAGGCGTGGCTGAAAGGGATTGAGCAGGAGTATGGCCAGGAAGCTGCCGACAAGTGCGAAGACATCCTGATGGAAGCAGAAGCCCGCAAGCAGGCCGCGCCATGATCCTTTCCTGCATGGCCGGCTGCACCCTCTTCTTCTGGCTTCCATTGGCCCTGACCATAAAGGCGGTGATCGGATGATTATCGATGACGTAATGACGGACAAAATCACCCTGCACGGGCTCGGCTTCGTGCAGGTTCAGCTCCAGGGTGGCCAGCGGCTGCACGTTTGGCACCCTGAGTTACCGCGCCGGGCCTGCTTCGAGCACTCGGCGATCCACAACCACCGGTTCGACTTCGAGTCGCGCGTTCTGGTCGGCACGCAAATCAACGTTCTCTTCGCCGATTTCCCTGCGGCTTCAGCCTGCTTCATCAAGGAAACCCACGAACTCTATCTGCATGAGGGTGCGAGAACGGCGCGTGGTGGCCGCCCATGGACGCCGAATGGTCGCGTGGATATGCGAGAGCTTTACAGCCACGCGGTATCCGCCGGATCGACCTACCACATGAAGGCCTACGACTTTCATCGAACCGAGCCCGGCGGTGACGGAAAGGTGGCGACGATCTTGAAGAAAGGGTTTGAGGGTCAGAAAGGTGCGCAGTCCAGTTGCGTCATCGGCATCGAGCCCGACACAGACTTCGACCGGTTCCAGTGGTCGCCCGCGCAACTCTGGGAGGTCGTCAGCGATGTGCTGCTCGGCCAGAAGGTGACGCCATGATCGCCCTCGCCTGGTTCGCCTACGTGTACTGCTACAAGGTGACAAAACCATGAGAGAGCCAACAGGA
>Ga0163162_10005957_pt1 | contig 11802 bp, 14 predicted proteins | sample S55metaG_FD_115310 | JGI IMG/M metagenome (GOLD analysis project Ga0163162, IMG submission 115310) | Switchgrass rhizosphere microbial communities from Kellogg Biological Station, Michigan, USA - S5-5 metaG | ecosystem: Host-associated > Plants > Roots > Rhizosphere > Soil | place: USA...
ATCGATCCCGACAAACTTAAGCCCGTCGCGCGCCTGGGCGGCCCCTCCTATAGCCGCATCCGCGACCGCTTTGACATGCTCCGGCCGGTAGTCAAAAAATAGCGGAATGGATCTCTTAAAAACTCCGTTGAACGCCGTGCATCGCAGCATGGGCGCGAAGATGGTCGACTTCGGCGGCTGGGACATGCCGGTCGAATACTCGGGCGTCATCGACGAGCACCGCGCCGTCCGCGAGCGCGTGGGCCTGTTCGACGTCAGCCACATGGGCGAGATCGAAGTGCGCGGCCCGCAGGCGCTGGATCTGGTGCAGCACGTCACCGTGAACGACGCGTCCAAACTCAAGGTCGGGCAAGCCCAATACTCCGCGCTGCTCTACGAAACCGGCGGGTTCGTGGACGACATCCTGGTGCACAAAGTCGGCGACGAACACTATTTCCTGTGCGTCAACGCCTCCAATCAAGACAAGGATTACGAGCACATCGTCGCCAACAATCACTTCGACGCCACCGTCGAAAACGCCGGCCCGCGCTTCGCCCAGCTTGCCGTGCAAGGACCGCTCGCCACCGGCGTCGCACAAAAACTCACCGGCATTAGCCTGGTGCCCATCAAGCGTTACCATTTCGTCGACGGTCATTTCTCCGGAGTGCCCGCGCGTATCGCCCGCACCGGCTACACCGGCGAAGACGGCTGGGAAATTTACGTTGCGCCCGAACACGCCGTCCGTTTGTGGAACGAAATCCTTGCCGCCGGGTCCGACGCCGGCATCCTGGCTTGCGGCCTGGGCGCGCGCAACACCCTGCGCATGGAGTCGGCCATGCCGCTCTACGGGCACGAAATCGACGCCACCATCACGCCCTGGGAAGCGGGACTTGACTGGATTGTTAAACTGGAAAAGGGTAACTTCCTGGGCCGCGAGGCCCTGGTGAAGCAAAAGCGACAGGGGATTACTCGCAAGTTGATCGGGTTCGAAGTGAAGGGTCGCGGGATCGCCCGCGATGGCTATGAGATCCTGACAGGTGGCGCGGGAACGGGTTGGGTGACCAGTGGCGGCCCGGCGCCGGCATTAAACAAAAACCTTGGGATGTGTTATCTTCCGCTGCAACTGGCGGAGCCCGGCAAGGCCATCGAAATTTCAGTGCGAGGACGCGGTGTGGAAGCCGTCACCATCCCGATGCCTTTTTATAAGCGAGCGAGGTAGGAAATGTATCCGGAAAACTTTCGTTACACCAAAGAGCACGAATGGGTGCACGTTGAAAACGGGGTCGGCACCATCGGCATCACGGACCACGCGCAGCATGAGCTGGGCGATATCGTCTACGTCGAAGTGCCCAAAGTCGGCACCCATGTCGAGCAGGGCAAGAGCTTCGCGGTAGTCGAATCCGTAAAAGCCGCCAGCGAGATCTATGCACCGGTCTCGGGCGAAGTGGTGGAAGCGAACGACGCTCTCACCGCCACGCCGGAATTGCTGAATTCAGATCCGCATATTGCAGGGTGGATTGCTAAAATAAAATTGTCCGTCCCGGAAGAAATCGATCGGCTCCTTTCCCCAACCGATTACCAAGCCTATCTGGGAGAAGGGTAAATGATCGTTGCGCTACCTACCTAAGTCAGACGCAGAGCGTCGCGAGATGCTCGACACCATTGGTCTTTCCAAAATCGAAGACCTGGTGGCACACCTACCGAAAGCCGTTCGTTACGATAAACCGTTAGCCATTGCGCCGGGCCGCAGTGAATACGACATTCTGGATTATTTCAAGGCGCGCGGCGCGGAAAATGCCGCGGCCGGCGGGAACGGTTACGCCTGTTTTCTGGGCGCGGGTGTCTATAATCACTACCGACCCGTGATGGTGGACACCGTTGTTTCGCGCGGCGAATTCCTGACATCTTACACGCCGTATCAGGCCGAAATCTCGCAAGGAACGTTGACCGCGATCTTCGAATTTCAAAGCATGATCTGTCAGTTGACGGGCATGGATGTCGCGAACGCCTCCATGTACGACGCGTCCACCGCGGTGCCTGAAGCGGCCATGATGGCGATCCGAGCGACCGGGCGCAGCCATATCCTCACCGCGCGCAGCGTGCATCCCGAATATCGCGAAGTGCTGCACACTTACACGCAGCATCAGGGCATTCCGCTCGATGAGTTCGCCTACGACGCTGCGACAGGCTTGCTCGACATCGAAGACTTGTCTCGTACCATCACCAAGGACACTGCCGCCGTCATTATCCAGACTCCCAATTTCTTTGGGATCGTCGAAAACGTCAAGCAGGCCGCAGCCATCGCACATGAGCACGGTGCGCTGCTGGTAGTCGTGTTCTCCGAAGCCGTATCACTGGGATTGCTGGAACCGCCGCGCGATGCCGATATCGTCGCGGGGGAATTGCAGTCTTTCGCCATCCCTCCCAGCTACGGCGGGCCTTTCGCTGGAGTGATCGCCTGCAAAGAGAAATGGATTCGTCAGATCCCAGGCCGCTTGGCCGGCGAAACTAAGGATGCCAACGGCAACCGCGCGTTCTGCCTGACGCTCGCGACCCGTGAACAGCACATCCGCCGAGAAAAGGCGACGTCCAATATCTGTACTAACCAGGCGTTGATCGCACTGATGGCGACGGTGTTTCTCGCCGTCTACGGCAAGCAGGGCCTGCGCGAGCTTGCGGTGCAGAATCTTTCGAAAGCGCACTACCTGGCTGGGAAATTGAAGCCGCATTTCAGCGGACCCTTCTTCAACGAATTCGTGGCGCAAGGCGGTTCGAAGAGCGTGACCGCGATCAACAAGGCCCTCGAAGCGAAGAAAATCATCGGCGGCTTGCCGCTCGAAAAGTTTTATCCCGAACTCAAAAACACCATGCTATTGTGCTGTACCGAAATGAGCAGAAAACCGCAAATGGATCTGGTGGCGGAGGCCTTCGCATGATCAAAAAGGTCCGCACCCATCCGACGCAGAACGAGCAACTGCTGTTCGAGATCAGCTCTCCCGGCAAGAACGGCTATCAGCTTCCCGACCTCGACGTGCCAACCATCGACGCCGTTGAGGCGCTAGGGGCAGGGAACACGCGCACCGAGATCGAGGACTTCCCGGAAGTGAGCGAAGTGGACGTCATCCGCCACTTCACGCGCCTCTCCACCTGGAATTTCGCCATCGATCTGGGCCTGTATCCGCTGGGCTCTTGCACCATGAAGTACAACCCGCGCATCAATGAACAAGCGGCGCGCGTCGACGGCATGGCGTGGATTCATCCCTATCAGCCCGACTCGCTCTCGCAAGGCGCGATGCAGGTCTGCGCCGAACTGGAGCGCTGCCTCCTCGACATCACCGGCATGGACGCCATCACGCTCCAGCCCGCCGCCGGCGCGCATGGCGAGTTCACCGGCATTCTGCTGATTCACGCCGCGCTCGCCGCTCAGGGCAATCCGCGCAAAAAACTTCTGATTCCGGATTCGGCTCACGGTACTAACCCGGCTACCGCGCACATGGCCGGCTATGCGGTCGAAAACATCGCGTCCAATTCGCGCGGCATGGTGGATACCGAAGCCCTGGCGCGCGCCGTCACCGAAGATGTCGCTGGGATCATGATCACCAATCCCAGCACCATCGGCGTGTTCGAGGAAAACATCGCTCAGGTGGCGGACATTATGCATTCCAAGGGCGCGCTGCTGTATATGGATGGCGCCAACATGAATGCGCTCGCAGGAATTTCGCGCCCCGGAGACTTCGGCGTCGACGTGATGCACCTCAACCTGCACAAGACGTTTTCAACTCCGCACGGTGGCGGCGGTCCCGGCGCCGGCCCTGTAGCCGTGAAGCAGCACCTGGAGCCATTCCTGCCCATCCCGCGCTTGGCGCGCGTGGGCGATCAGTGGACTTGGAATTATGACCGTCCGCAATCCGTCGGCCGCGTGCGCGCGTTCTACGGCAACTTCGGAGTTCTGGTGCGCGCGCTGGCCTACATCATGGCGCATGGCGGCAACGGACTTCCTCGGGCTACTTACGACGCGCTACTCAACGCCAACTACATCCGCAAACTGCTCGAACCCTATTACGATCTGCCCTATCGCGAGCCCAGCATGCACGAATGCGTGTTCAGCGATGCCCGCCAGTCGAAACTAGGCGTCGATACCATGAGCATCGCGAAGCGCCTCATCGATTACGGCTTCCATCCCTACACGGTTGCGTTTCCATTGATCGTCAAAGGCGCACTGATGATCGAGCCCACCGAGACCGAGAGCAAGCGCGAGCTCGACCTCTTCTGCGATGCCATGATTTCCATCGCCAAGGAAGTCGACGCGACGCCGGATCTGGTCAAGACCGCGCCTCACACCACGCGCACCGCGAAGGTGGACGAAGTTACCGCCGCGCGCAAACCGATCGTGCGTTGGAAACGGCCCTAGTTGGGCGATCATCGACTGATTGTCGTCCCTCATTCACTCCAGGCGAAGACTGCCAGTCCTCCGATTTCACGAAAGTGCCGATCCCGGCTGGTAACCGTCAATCCGTAACGAAGCGCGATGGCTGCGATCCACATGTCGTTTTCTGGGAGCGGCGTACCTTGCGCTTTGAGTTCGCTCTTGAGGCGGCCGTACTCGCGCGCCACCAATAGATCGCACGTGAGCAGTATTCTTCCCTCAACAAACTGATCGAGCACTGCCCGGTTTGCCTCCGGCCGGCTTGACCTGACTGCTCCAAAATATAACTCGCCCAAGGCGATAACGGGAACAAAAATTTCCGCGCGGCAGCCGCTATCGCGGCAACGACGGACGCCTCCCGCTTTAGTAGGCCGATGATGATGTTAGTGTAGAGAAGGAATCTACCACTCACGAGGATCGACGCCTTCGCAGGCCGATTCAATCGCTCTAGTCATTTCCGCCGCCGATGCATCATCCAGAGCAACGGAATACGAGGCGAGCAAAGCGTCACCACTCTCGCCGTGCGGACAAGGATGTTCCAACCCCTCGACATACAAAAGGAATTGCTGTTGCCGTTCAACGGGTAGGGATTCCACCCGCCGCATGATCTCGTTCTTGAGGTTCACCGCGGTAAGTCCTCTTTTTCAGAATAGACCATCTTAGTTCGGGCCTCATTTCCCGCCTTCCTTCACGTAGGCGCGAATTACTTTATCCACGTAATCCTGCGTTTCCGCGTAAGGCGGCATCCCGCGATAGCGATCCACGGCGCCGCTACCGGCGTTATAAGCCGACAGCGCTTTTACCACGTTGCCATCGTATTTGATCAGGAGCTCGCGCAAGAGGCGTGCCCCCGCGTCGATATTTTGCACCGTATCGTGCGGATCGGCCTCCAACGCCCGGGCCGTCGCGGGCATCAGTTGCATCACGCCGAGCGCGCCTTTAGGCGATACCGCGTCCGCCCGCAGGTTCGATTCCACGCGCGCCACGCTCTCGACCAGTGCCGGCGGCAAACCGGTGCGGCGAGCCGCATCGCGAACTAGAGTGGCCGGGTCTTTTAGCGGGGCTGGCGCCGGTGCCGTCGGCGGAGCGGGAGGTGCAATATACTCGTCGGGTTCGAATGACGACACCGCCGAGTTCGGGATCTCGGTTACGCCGTCTTTCGTGTACAAAAGAACGCTGGAACCCTTGATTTCATGACGCTCCGCATGAATGCGGAAGCCGTTTGACAGCACGGCGTACTCGCCCCCGAAAACCGGAAGGGCTGCCGCGAGCGCCATCAATACCCAGCCGCTGAAATGCTTTGACACGAATCGTTACCAGTTTAGACGCAAATCGGCAGCCGCGCGTGCAAGCATTAACGCCGCGCCACCGCCAACAGCCCCACCCCTATCGCCAACAGGAGCCACATGAACCGGAACAGCAGCGTACTCCGCTCGCCCGCGCTCTTGAATTCTCGCCACACGAATAAACCCCACGCGACCGCGAGTATCGGGCCCCCCTGGCTCAACGCGTAGCTGGGCGCGGCAGCGGTTCGAGCATCGGCGGGCGCGCCGAGCGCCAGCATTCCCGCCAGGAACGCCACGCCGGCCATGACGCCTCCCAAAACACCCAGCAAATGCTGCTTGCCGCTGCCTTTGAAATAATCGGCCAACCCGATTGCATCGCCGGCCACCGGGAAGTTAAAAAAGAATGGGTCCAGGATCGCTGTGGATATCAAAATGCCCGCAGCGAACATCAACGCCGCACCATAGGGAGCCACTCCGCCCTCTCCCTGGCTTCCCAGATCGAGCAGCGGCCGGAACAGACCCATCGCGATGCCGCCCGCGACACCCAACGCAAGCGCCAGCACCAGGCCGCGCGACCGCGAGGATGTGGTGCGCTTCAACCGCGCGCCGGGTTGCGAAGCGCCCTGCTTAGCGGCCTCGGATTTTGTTGCTTCTCTCGCGGCCTCGGACCTCGCGATCAAGTAATTGCTGTACGCCGCCGCACCCATCACCAGCGCCGCCAACAGCAGCGCCGCGCCACACAGCGACGGCAGGAAGCCACCCGAGGCTTCAAAGATGAAAGACCAGGCGGTCGAAACCACCAGCGCCGTCGCGAACGTGATGGTGAACGCGAGTGCCATGCCAGCCACCGAGATGGTCGCCGCCAGCAGCATGTTTCCGAGGTTGAAAACCACTCCGGCGGCGATCACATACGCGATATTCCGATACCCGGTGATCAGGAAATTATCTTGGAAGGTCAGCTCGCCCGAATTCAAGGAGCCGGCCGTGAACGCAGCCACCACGGCCAGCGCTGCGAACCCCAACGCGAAATCGTAATAGTAAAGTTCGAAGCGCCATTTCCCGGCCAGCTTCAACGTATTGGCCCAGGACCCCCAGCAAATCAGCGAAATGATCAGAAGCGCGAGCGTGGCGGCTTGAGACGCGGGAAGGATCATAGAATTTGGATGCCGGCGCAGGCTTCTGCATCACCCCACCGTTCCTGCATTATAACGGGCGCGGAGAGGCCCGCGTGTAGCGGCTCGCCCGGTTATGGCAGCGGGCCCCGCGAGGGGCTAATGGCTGTCGCTCTCGGCGGCAGGATCCACTTTCAACGGGAAGTGCGCGCCTTCGGGCATCGGCACCAGCATCTGTTCTTTGCGGTAGATCAGCGTGGAAGTATTGTAGCTCGCGATCTCGAAACCGTGGCCATGCGTGATGGCGTCGGTGGGGCAGGCCTCCACGCAATACCCGCAGAAGATGCAGCGGTTGTAATCGATGTTATAAACCTTGGCGTAGCGCTCGCCGCCGCTGATGCGCAGCTCCGCGGTGTTCTCGGCCGCTTCGATATAAATGCACTGCGCCGGGCACGCCGCCGCGCACAGAAAACAGGCGACGCACTTCTCCAGGCCGTTCTCATCGCGCTGCAATTCGTGGACTCCACGAAAGCGCTCCTGAAACTTCGCAGGAGCGTCCGGGTAATCGTCGGTGATGGTCGGGTTGAGCATCTCGCCGAAGGTGATGCCCATGCCTTTGACGATGGCGGCGGCCCCGCCGAAAACTTCCGAAATCTTGGCCATGGATACCTTCAGCTTAACCCATCGGGCGGGCTCCAGCCCCGCGCGGCCTTAAACCACCGCTTCCCGCTGCTTCTCCGGCTGATGGGTAAGATGCTGATCCAGGACTTCCAGGAATTTTGCCAACCATGCCGCATGTGCGGGCCATGCCGGCGCGGTGACCAATGCGCCGTCGGCGATAGCTTCCGTCATGCCGATCGAGGCATACGTGCCGCCCGCGATTTCGATATCGGGAGAGCAGGCCGGATACGCGCTCACGCGTTTCCCCTCCACCACGCCGGCGGCGGTTAGCAACTGGGCGGCGTGGCAGATGGCGGCGATGGGCTTCTTCTCGCGCGCGAAGTGACGCACGGCGTCGAGCACCTGGTGATTCAGCCGCAAATATTCGGGAGCCCGTCCGCCCGGCAGCACCAGGGCGTCATAGGTTTCCGGTTGCACCTCGACGAAGGACGCATTGAGCGTGAAATTGTGGCCTGGCTTTTCGCTATAAGTCTGGTCGCCTTCGAAGTCGTGAATCGCGGTGCGGACCTGCTGCCCGGCCTTCTTCTCGGGGCACACGGCGTGAACGATGTGTCCCACCATTTGCAGCGCCTGGAACGGCACCATGACTTCGTAGTCTTCCACGAAGTCGCCGACAATCATCAGAATTTTCGCATGCGGCATGGCGTTCTCCTCCGTCCATATTTTCTCAGATCGACCTGGAACCGTAGTGTATCATCACGAAATGACTGCGGCGGAACTCGAACAATCCTGGCAAACCGATCCCCGATGGGCCGGCGTCCGACGCCCTTATAAAGGTGACGACGTGGTCCGCCTGCGCGGCTCGATTCACATCGAACACACGCTGGCGCGGATCGGAGCCGAGCGTCTGTGGAACCTGCTGCACACCGAAGCTTATATTCCGGCCCTGGGCACGCTGACCGGCAATCAGGCCGTGGAGCAGATCCAGGCCGGGCTGAAAGCCATCTACGTTTCGGGCTGGCAAATCGCCGCCGACGGAAATCTCGCGGGACAAATGTATCCCGATCAAAGCCTGTATCCGGCCAACAGCGTCCCGGCCGTGGTGCGCGGCATCAACGCGGCGCTGGCGCGCGCCGATCAAATCCAGACCCGCGAAAGCGCTGGCGACATCCATTGGTTCGCTCCCATCGTGGCCGACGCCGAGGCCGGATTCGGCGGCCCGCTGAACGCGTTCGAGTTGATGAAGTGGATGATCGATGCGGGCGCGGCGGGCGTGCATTTTGAGGATCAACCGGTGGCCAAGCGCGGGAGCCACGGTGCGGCAGTCGTATCCATCGCGGAGGCCATCGAGAAACTGGTGGCGGCGCGTCTGGCCGCTGACGTGTGCGCGGTTCCGTCGCTGATTATCGCTCGCACTGACGCCGAGGCCGCGCGCTTTTTGACCGGACGCCCCGATGAACGCGACCGTCCATTCCTCACCGGCGAAGATTCGGGCGTCGGCGATTTCGCCTATAAGGGTGGCCTGGATGCGGCCATCGCGCGCGCCTGCGCCTACGCGCCTTATGCCGATCTTCTGTGGTACGAGACAGCCCGGCCGGATCTCGAAGACGCCCGCAAGTTCGCGGAGGGCGTTCACCGGGAATTTCCGGACAAGACGCTGGCCTACAATTGCCCGCCGTCATTCAACTGGAAGCGCAAGCTCGACGAGGCGACGATCCAGAAATTCCAATCTGAACTCGGCGGGATGGGATACAAATTTCAGTTTGTGACGCTAGCCGGATTCCATGCGCTCAATCACTCGATGTTCACGCTGGCCAAAGAATACGCGAGCGACGGCATGATGGCCTACGCGAAATTGCAGGAGCAGGAATTCCAGTCCGCCAAAGCGCACCGCTTTCCGGCGATCAAGCACCAGCGCTTCGTTGGCAACGGCTATTTCGACGATGTGATGAATACGGTGATGCGTGGTTTGCCTGGGGCGCGAGCGGAAGAGCCGGAATAGAAGGACGCGCGAATTGTTTTTGCAACTGGTTACGACCGCGAGTCCGATCAGTGTTGCCGAAACTGCGTGCGATGGCGGGGCGTCCATCGTTTATCGTTCGAGTGAAGGCGAGTGCGAGACAGATGATGTTTAGCAGAAAAAGGAACCAAAATCCGGGTAAAGCGACCCTGTGTTTGAAGAGACGCAGTAGCGCCGACTGCGCCGCCGAGGAGATCAAGACTGAAATAAATAATATGGCGATTAAACCGGCGCCGGAGGTCGAGTCTAGCCGCGCCCCAAGAACTGGCATAGCCCAAGACAGAAGCGTCGAAACCAATAGCGACAAAGGCACCGTAATTGTCAGTAGGGCGGTCATCGCGACGGCGGCGAGCACGGCTATGAACAGTGACAGTGATGTACTGCGACGCACATAAACGATATTGGCGAGAAATGCTATCGGGAAAAACCACTCGCAGAAATATTCCCCACTTTGACTCCAAATGGCACGCAAGTCTACTGACATAGATTTTGATTAACGTCCTCTAAGGGTCTGTTGCGCAAGCAGTATTTAAAGTCTGTCCCGTTAGACACCGTCAGCGCACCCTGAGTTTCCTCGCGAGAGATATCGCGATCCTCAATGCCGAGGATGCAGACGATCCGAGCGGCTTTCGTCAGAAAACGTAGCGGCGGTGCGAAAACATGGTGGTCGTGCAACTTCCCGCGATCACGCACCAGCGCTTCGGCGGCGGACTTCTTCTAGCGGGACATCGCCACCCCGTTCGGCGCGAGCCCGATCCAACTTCGCTCCGGTTTCGGTGTCAATGATCTCCTCCTCACCAAGCTCGGCAAGAAAGGAAATCGCCACCTCTAATTCAGTCTCGGGAAGGGCATCCACAAACGCGTGGAGACGGTTGCGGTCGGCGGACATGCTCTTATTGTAGGCTCGCCATTGAGACGATGTAGTCCGACTAACGCAGTTCCAGTATGCGATGCGCTTCGCTGTTGGTCACGAACAACGCGCCTTTTGCGAACAAGACCCCATGAGGCCGCGAAAGTTTCCATGTCAAAGGATCCGCCTCGGGGCCGTCACCGCGTACGCCGGTGCCCAGCACCGTCAATATGATTCCAGTCTTGAGATTGATGCGCCGAATCGCGTGATTCTCGGTATCCGCCAGGTAAAGATTCTCGCCCCCGTCATACGCCAGGCCCTTCGGTCCGCCCAAGGTTGCGTCTAGCGCCGGACCGCCATCGCCGGTGTAGCCCGCCTTCCCGGTCCCGGCCACGCGATGCAGCGTTTGGGTCTTCGCGTCGATCCGGACGATAGCGTTGCCCTCGCGCAGCGCCAGATACAAATCGCCATTGCGCGCCATCGCCAGCGTGCGGGGGCCTTTGAGCGGCGTTCCGCGGACCGGCGCTCCTTCGGGCGTCGCCGCCGCCTCGCCGGTCCCGGCATAGGTTTCGATGATTCCAGTATCGAGATGCAGCCGCCGGATGCGCTGATTGCCAATGTCACAAATCAGTAGCGTGCCATCGCGGTCAAACAAAATGCTGTGTGGCGGGTTCAATTGGGCCTTGGCGCCCGGCCCGCCGTCGCCGCTGAAACCCCTGGCGCCGGTTCCGGCCACCGTCGAGATGATTCCGGTCTTCATATCCACCTTGCGGATGACGTGGTTGTCGCGCTCGGCAATGTAGAGATCGCCCTTCGCATCGAAGCGCACTTCATGCGGCATGTTCAGCGACGCATCTTTGGCGGGGCCGCCGTCTCCCTGATAACCCTTCTGGCCGTTACCTGCGACGGTCGTGAGCTTCTTCGTCTTGAGATCCAGCCGCCGAATCCGCTGGTTGTCCAGATCGCAGAAGTAGAGTCCGCCGTCTTGACCCATCGCCATGCCATAGGGGTTGTTCACTTGGTTGTCCGAGAACCCCAGTTGGCCGGTGCCGATAAGCGTCGTCACGGACGCTCGTGCGGCGAGTCCGCTGGCTACCATTCCAATGACAACAATTCCGATCGAGAGCGACTTGAGAATTTTCATGCGATATCCCCTTTTCCCCGCCGGCCGTTTCCGCGCCGGCCGCTACGAATTTTACCAGATGGCGGCCCGCTTCTTGGAGCCCGCCCTCGCGGAGGCAAAACTGTGATATATTCCGTCACGGCACGCCAAATTTTAGGAGAAACTTTATGACCAAAAGAGAATTCCTCGCCGCCAGCGCCGGAGCCAGCCTGGCTCTGCTGAAAGCAGGTCCGGCGTTCGCGCAGCAGGCTGCCGCCGCCGCGCCGCGCGCCGCAGCGAAAATCCCGTCGCGCACCGCGAAAACCACCAAGCTCTTCAAGAGCCCTCCGGGATTTCCCAACGGAATTGCGGTGGTGCCGGAGGGCTTGTGGATCGCCCAACAAAA
>Ga0163162_10005959_pt1 | contig 11801 bp, 8 predicted proteins | sample S55metaG_FD_115310 | JGI IMG/M metagenome (GOLD analysis project Ga0163162, IMG submission 115310) | Switchgrass rhizosphere microbial communities from Kellogg Biological Station, Michigan, USA - S5-5 metaG | ecosystem: Host-associated > Plants > Roots > Rhizosphere > Soil | place: USA: Michigan...
CTGAGTACAGCGATGTGGCCAAGGCTGTCCTGAAGGATCTGGGGATCGAGACAAAGAAGTTCTACAAGGCCTACGACAAAAGGCTCTATTCGCATCTGGGAACTGCATGCTTCTTTGATAAGGAAACCTTTGGCGAGGACCGCGTAGTGCCCGGTATGGGATCAGATCCATGGCCATCGTTCCTGGCCAAAACTCCCCTCCCCGACAAAGTCAGGCAAGAGATCGCGCGGCTCTATACCGAGAAGAAAGACTACTTGCCCGGCCTGTCACGCGAGGAGAAGCATGCCCGCCTGGCAAAGATCAGCTATGCCGGCTTCCTCACCGAAATTTGTGGTGCCGATCCAGCCGTGTTGCCGTTCTTTCACACCTACACCAATGATCTGTTTGCAGTCGGCATCGAAGCGATTTCTGCGCTCGCTTGTTACAACAATCCTGACGATTATGGTGCATATCATTACGCCGGGTTCGACGGAATGGATCTGGGAGATGCCGAGGGCGAAGACGAGCCCTACATTTTTCACTTTCCCGACGGCAACGCGTCCATCGCACGGCTGTTGGTGCGGTCGCTGGTTCCGCAGTGCATCCCCGGACACACGATGGAAGATGTCATCACCGCCCGCGCCGACTACGGCAAACTGGATCAACCTTCATCTCCTATTCGCATTCGTCTGAACTCCACGGCTGCGCGTGTTCGCCGGTCAGACCCTCGTGAGTCGTCGCAGGAAGTTGAAGTCGCTTATGTGAAAGATGGAAAATTGCAGACCGTTAAAGGAAAGGCGTGCGTGCTTGCCTGTTACAACGGCATGATCCCGCATCTTTGTACAGAATTGCCGGAAGCGCAGAAAGAAGCCTTGCAATACGGAGTGAAAGAGCCGTTGATCTACACCCACGTTGCCATTCGAAACTGGACGGCGTTTCACAAACTCGGCATCCGGCAGATTATTTCTCCCGGAGGATATCACTGCTTCACCATGCTGGATTTTCCGGTCAGTCTGGGCGCGTATAAGTTCCCCAGCCGTCCCGAGGAACCCATGGTCCTGTTCATGTTGCGCACACCCTGCAAGGCCGGGCTTCCGCGTCGTGATCAGTACCGCATGGGAAGATTTGAGTTGATCAATACCCCGTTCTCCACTTTCGAACGCAACATCCGCGACCAGTTGCAACGGATGTTGGCGCCGGGAGGATTCGACGCGTTCCGCGACATAGCCGGCATCACGGTGAACCGCTGGGCCCACGGGTACGCGTACGAGTACGACTCATTTTCAGATCCTCATTGGGAACCGGAGCAGCGTCCCTGCGTGCTCGGCAGGAAACAATTTGGACGAATCTCCATCGCCAATTCCGATGCCGGGGCCAAAGCTTATACGGATGCTGCCATCGATCAGGCCTATCGCGCGGTGCAGGAACAATTGAAGAGTTCGTGAAGAAGAATACCGCTCACCCTAGTCAGTCTGCTTGGTGATATTCAGCAAGACTCCCACACACGCCAGCGTCACAAACAGCGACGAGCCTCCGTAAGAGACGAAAGGGAGCGGGATCCCTTTGGTCGGCATGATTCCGAGCACGACACTGATGTTGATGAAGGCCTGGACTACTACCATGCTGGTGATGCCCACGGCAAGCAGGCGTCCGAACATGTCCTGGGTGTGGAGAGCGGTCCGAAATCCGCGCCATAAGAAGATCCCGAACAGCACAAGGACGACCAGCGCGCCAAGCAATCCCAGTTCTTCAGCCGTCACGGCAAAAATGAAGTCGGTGTGCGGTTCGGGAAGGTAAAACAACTTCTGCTTCCCTTCCATGAATCCCAGGCCTGTCACGCCTCCCGTGCTCACCGCGATCAGCGATTGAATAATGTGGAAGCCGCGTCCCTGCGGGTCCGAGTAGGGATTGAGAAAGGCCAGAATGCGATCACGGCGATATGCTACGTGGAAAATCAGGAAATAGAGCGGAAGCAACGAGGCAAGAGCCCCGTATCCCAACCATCGCAGATCCAGACCAGCAACGAACAACATGGCTGCGGTAATAGCGGCGCAGGCGATAGCAGTACCCAGGTCCGGTTGAAAGACAATCAAGCCCAGGAACATCGCGGTGGGCAACACCGCCGGTAGTAATGTGTTGCGCCAGTCATTCATAGAGTTGATACGGCTCTCCAGGAAGAAGGCGAGAAAGAGGATGACAGCAACCTTGGCCACTTCCGATGGCTGGAAAGAAAATCCACTGAAGTGAATCCAGCGATGTGTATTGTGAGCGCGGTCAAGAAAGAAAACTGAAATCAGCATCAGCGTAGTGATGCCAAGCACCGAAAACACAACTCCGGGATGCTTATAGCGGCGGTAGTCGATCTTCATCGTCACAACCATGGCTGCGAGCCCAGCGGCGGCCCATCCCACCTGGCGCAGAAGAAAGAAGTAGGCGGAGCCGTAGCGCTCCTTGGCCATGACAGCAGACGCGCTGAATACCATCACCAATCCCAGAAAGACCAGGATCAAAGTAACGGTAAAAAGCCAGCTATCGACACTTACACGCTTCGCCATGGGAAATTCATTTCATCACGGAGGTGGAGAAACGGTCTGTAACTATCTTGGTTCATCAGTGAAATGTAACAACAGACCACGTGGTTACGGGCGGGATTCTGCGGCCAGGGTGTGAACGACTTCTTTAAAGACTCTGCCCCGATGTTCGTAGTTCTGGAACTGATCGAAGCTGGCGCAGGCCGGCGCCAGCAACACGACGTCCCCAGCAGCTGCGATCGCCGAAGCCCGCCTCAGGGCGGTCTCCAGCGTCTCGGAGTGATCAACTTCGACGCCTTTGATTTGTGACTCGATCTTTTCCGCCGCTGCACCAATGGTGTAGACGCGATTGACCCGCTGCTGGAGCAGATCGTTGAGTTGCGTGTAGTCGCTGTCTTTATCCTTGCCGCCAAGAATCAGGTGAACGTTCGCCGGGAATGATTCCAGGGCTTTAATCGTGGCGTCGACGTTGGTGGCCTTGGAATCGTTGTAATACTCCACGCCGCGAATCGTGGCCACGTATTCCAGCCGGTGTTCGACAGCTTTAAAATTAAGCACGGCTTTCGCGATGCTTACGGCGTCGCAACCCATCACTGCGCCGACGCAGATCGCCGCCAGCACGTTTTCGACGTTATGGCTTCCCTTAAGCGGGATCTCTGAAGTCTGCATGATCTCGTGCTGGCCTTTGGGATCCCGGAAGAAAATTCGTCCGTCGCGGACGTATGCGCCCTGCTTCACTTCTTTCTTGCGGCTGATCCAGAAGACTTGCGCCTGGGTGCGGCTGGCGAGTCCCGCGCTGGCGGCGTCATCAGCGTTCAGCACCGCGAAGTCTTGCGCTTGCTGATTCTCAAAGATGCGCGCCTTGGCGTTCGTGTAGGCCTCGAAGGTGCGATGCCGGTCAAGGTGGTCCGGCGTAATGTTAAGCACCACGGCGACTTTCGGGCGAAACGTCTGGATCGTTTCCAACTGAAAGCTCGATACTTCGAGCACGACAACCGTGTCGGGCATCGCTTGCTCGACCAGAGAGATGGCCGGAGTACCGATATTTCCGCCGACCGCAGTCGAAAAACCGCCACCTGCAATGATTTCACCCGCCAGAGTTGTGGTGGTTGTTTTCCCGTTCGACCCGGTGATAGCGACAAGATTCTTCGGAAGAAACTGCGATGCCAGTTCGATCTCGCCGATCACAGGCTCGCCCAGGGCACGCGCCTGCACCAGCGGCGGCGAGTCCACCGGCACACCTGGGCTGACCACAATAAGGTCCTGTCCCCGAAACGTACGTTCGCCATGCCCACCGGTTTCGACTGCAATGCCGTGGTCGAGCAGCACTGGAATCTCTTCGCCTAACTGATCCTGCGGCTTGGAATCGGAAACCGTGACCTTCGCCCCTCGCGCCTGCAGGAACAAAGCTGACGCAACGCCCGATTTGCCTAGGCCGACGACGAGAACACGTTTGTTGGCAAGATCCATAGAGGCAGCTTCTAGCTTCTGGCTGCTAGCTTCAATCCCATGGCTTTGACTCTTGGCTAGAAGCCAGGAGCCAGGAGCTAGCAGCGTTCCTATCTTAGCTTTAGTGTAGTCAGGGCGAACAGGGCAAATACCAGGGAACCAATCCAGAAGCGAACGATGATTTTTGATTCCGACCAGCCCAGCAGTTCGAAGTGATGGTGAAGTGGCGCCATCTTGAAAATTCGTTTTTTTCTTAACTTGTAAGACAGCACTTGCAGAATCACGGACAGCGCCTCAATCACGAAAATGCCGCCGATGAACGGCAGCAACAGTTCCTGCTTGATCATGACAGCAACCGTGCCGATGGCGCCTCCCAGCGCCAGGGAACCTACGTCCCCCATGAAAACCTCGGCGGGATGGGCGTTGTACCACAGGAATCCGATGGCGGATCCCACCATGGCTCCGCAGAAAATCGTCAGCTCGCCAGCCAGCGGCATGCGCTGCAATTCCAGATACTGCGCAAATGTCGCGTGACCGCTGACATATGTAAGGACTGCCAGCGCTCCCGCGGCGATCACGGTGCAGCCAATGGCTAGTCCGTCCAGCCCATCCGTAAGATTTACTGCGTTGCTCGATCCCACAATCACCAGCACAACAAAAGCAACGAAAGGAAGAAACGCCAGCGGCCACAACATCGGATGGCTGATCAGTTTCTCGATCACGAGGTCAGGATGGAACTGCTTGATGAACGGCACCATCAGCTTGGTCGAGTACGCGCCCCGAGTCTGCATGGCAATTAGCGCTACTGCGATCAGAATGCTGGCGGCAATCTGCAGGCCGAGCTTGGCTTTTGAGGTGAGACCAAGATTTCGCCGGTTCACGACTTTGATGTAGTCGTCGGCGAATCCGATGGCGGCAAAAGCGCAGGTGGAAAAGACCGCGATCCAGACAAAAAGATTACTGAGGTCGGCCCACAACAGCGTGGGCACAATAATGGAGATGGCGATCAGCAGCCCGCCCATGGTCGGGGTACCGGCCTTCTTCTGATGCGCCTTCGGTCCTTCTTCCCGGATGAACTGGCCGATCTGAAATTCGCGCAGACGATTGATGACGATAGGGCCGACGATGAGCGCCGTGAAAAGCGCAGTCAGACTGGCGAATGCTGTCCGAAACGTCAAATAACGAAAAATACGGAATGGCGGAAAATAATGGAACAGCTTCAGGTACAGCAGCCAGTAGAGCAATCAGCCTCCGTTTAGTCGTCAGTCGTCGGTCTTCAGTCGTCGGCAAAAGCGGCAATCAAGCACGTTCGTCGGCAGCTTTGGATTTGCCGACGACCGAGGACTGATGAGCGACGACTGCCTCCAAAGCTCGTTCCAATTTCACGCCGCGCGACGCTTTCAGCAGCACCACATCGCCTTCGCGGGTTTCGCGCACCAGCCACCGTCCTGCTTCTTCTGGCGTGGCGACGAACTCTGCTTGCATTCCAGCGCTGCTCGCGGCCCCGACCATCGGTTGGGCCAGGCCGCGCACGCCGATTAGTATGTCAATACCCTTCTCGGCCATGTGCCGTCCCGAGCGGCGATGCAGTTCCTCGCCCGACGGGCCCAGTTCCAGCATCTCGCCCGCAACCACGATGCGGCGCTTCGCCGGCATGCCGGCCAGCGTGTCCACCATTGCATCGAGAGCCGTTGGATTGGAATTGTAGCAATCGTTGATCACCGTGATGTTGCCCACTTGGACGACCGCACCACGTTTGTCCGCCGGGGCCAGAGTCGCCAGCGCGCCTGCAGCTTCCGAAGGTGAAAGTCCTCGTTCCATTCCCGTCGCAATCGCGGCGAGGGCGTTGTAGATATTGTGCGTGCCAACCAGCGACAGCTTGGCTCGCTCGCGAACACCGCCGGCCACAACATCGAACACCGAGCCTGCGACGCCGCGAGATTCAATCTTCTCCGCGCGGACGTCAGCTGTCGGATGAAGGCCGTAACGTACAACCTTGCCGCGAAAGTCACGGCCGAACTGGGATACGTACTCGTCGTCGCCGTTCAGTATCGCGGTCCCGCCGGCCGGCAGAGACTCGATCAGTTCGTACTTGGCGCGCGCGATTTCGGCCACGGACTTGAAAAACTCGAGATGAACCGGAGCCACATTGGTGACAACGCCAATTTCCGGTTGCGCGATTTTAGCCAGCGCGGCAATCTCTCCGCGATGGGACATGCCCATCTCGATCACGGCAGCCTCGTGTTCAGGCTCGATTTTCAGCAGCATCAGCGGCAATCCGAAATGATTGTTGAAGTTGCCTTCCGACTTCAGCACTCGAAAACGGGACGAAAGCACATGGGCGATGGCTTCTTTGGTGGTGGTCTTACCGGTGGATCCCGTTACTCCAATCAGCGGATTCGCCCACACACGGCGCACTGCTCCGCCCAGCGTTTGCAGAGCGACCAGAGTATCGGGCACAGCCAGCAGTCCAGTCTTCACTGCATAGCGCGCCAATTCATCTTTGCGAACGACTGCAGCTACAGCACCCTTCTCCAGTGCCTGCTGGACGAAATCGTGGCCGTCCATGCGCTCGCCCTTGACCGCGAAGAAGAGGGCTCCGGGCTGAATGGTGCGCGAATCGATGGAATACGACTGGGCAATTGCCTTGTGGTCGAATTCACCTGTGGCCGACAGGAATTCGGTGATCCTGGAAAGAGGTAGCTTCATGCGCGTTTTCCAGCGGCGGCGTTCGACGACTTGCAATCGTATCCGGCATCGCGCAAAACTTTCTGCGCAACTTCTACATCGTCGAAGGGGATGGATCTCTCCCGCGTAATCTGCACTTTTTCGTGTCCCTTGCCGGCGATGAGCACGATGTCTCCCGGGTTCGCTTCACCAACTGCCAGAGCGATAGCGGATTTGCGGTCGGGTTCGGTCTTGTATTTGGCGCCCGAACGCTGCAGCCCCACCATAGCGTCATTCATGATTGCAAGAGGATCTTCGCTGCGAGGATTGTCCGAGGTCAAGATTACGAAATCGCTACCCCTTCCGGCAGCTTCGCCCATCAATGGACGCTTGGCCCGATCGCGGTCGCCGCCACAGCCGAACACGGTGATGACTCTACCCTTCTGTCCTGCCTGCTGAACGAATTCTCGCGCCAGTGCAGTCAGATTTCGCAGCGCGTCGTCGGTATGGGCATAGTCGACGACTACGGTGAAAGGCTGCTGGCAATCCACCCGTTCGAAACGTCCGGGCACACGGATGAGTTCCGCCGCTCCTCGCGCAATTTCTTCCGGCTTGCAGTTCCGAGAATACGCAGCTCCCGCCGCGGCCAGAATGTTGTACACGTTGACTTTCCCAATCAACGGCGAAAATAACGGGATCGTCTCATTCGGCATGATGAGATCAAACCTGGTGCCACGCGGCGTGATCTCCATCTTCTCGGCATGGAAATCGCCATTGGCCAGCCCGTACGTAAACATTTCAGAACTGCGCTTCTTGCTGATCTTTACCAGCTTCTGGCCATACTCATCGTCGGTATTGAGCACTGCGGCACGAGGTGGCTCAGTGCCACAGCCTTCGAACAATACCTGCTTGGAAGAAAAATACTCTTCCATGGTGTGGTGATAGTCCAAATGGTCGCGGGTCAGGTTGGTGAAAACTGCGACATCAAACGGAATTCCGTAGACCCGCTGCTGCTCCAGGGCGTGCGATGAAACTTCCATCACGGTTTCTGTCGCGCCCAACCCCAGAGCCTGATTCAGGATGCGATTCAGCTCCAATGATTCTGGCGTTGTGTGGGGCGCGGGCAAAGTTTTCCCGGCAACGTGGTATTCGATGGTTCCCACCAACGCGCTCTTGCGGCCAGCGGCATTGAGAATTGATTCGATCAGGAAGGCTGTTGTGCTCTTCCCATTGGTTCCGGTAATTCCCGTAATGGCCAGCCGCTCCGCGGGCTTCTTGTAAAAGTTGGCGCTCAGCCGCGCCAGCGCTCGGCGTCCGTGAGGGACCTGCGCCCAGGCCACGTCAGCACGCGGCTTCTCTATCGCTGAATCCGTAACGACTGCAACCGCACCGGCCGCAATCGCTTGATCGATGAATTTATTTCCATCACTCGACTCCCCCTGCATCGCGACAAACAAATCATCTGGCTTGATGCGGCGCGAGTCGTATTCCAGCCCACCGATCCCAGGGTTACCGGTTTGGGAGAGCACTTCCGCGCCATATAGAAGTTCTAGGAAAGTCATTGTGTTGGATTCTAGTGGACTGAGGCCCGTTTTACGTGGGGCAAGCGTCCTCACCTGCCTAGCCGAGCAAAGCTCGGCATTTCCCGGACAACCTGAACTTCGACCAGAGCGCCAGCAAGCTTTCGCTCGCCCGCCCAGACGAGGACGTCTGGGCCTACGCTGCTGTGAGTTCGGCCTACCGTCCAAACTTAACTGTCACCTGCGCTCCCGACGCCACGTGTGATCCTGGAGGCGGCGACTGTTGCCGGGCCAGGCCACTTCCGACTGCGTCCAGGTCCAATCCGCTCTCCTGCGCCATCTCTATCGCGGACCTGACGCTCTTGCCCAGAAATGATGGAACGACGATTCCTCCCTGCTCAACGTCAAAGACAACTGTGCCTTTGGGCGGTAGATCAGCAGGCGGCGGTATTGCATCGGGCCTGGCGTCCGGCGCTTGCTTCTGCTCTGATTTCAATTGAACAGGAGTCGCCGGTTCGCGTTGCCGCAGAGATGCGGGCACCACCACTCGGGCCGTCACATCCGGCGTTGGTTTGGCGGGAGCGCTGGCTGGTGGCGGAACTGCCTCCGCGGGAGCAGAATCTGCTGCTTCCAGAGTATCGCCGAGGCGATCAGGCGAACCTTCTTCTACATCCTGATCTTTCACGCGCCGCTCCGCCATCAGGACCTGGCGATTGGATGGGAGTTCCACATCGTGAGGCGTATGAAGATATTCAAGCACCTGCTGCGCGACCCGCTGGAACACAGGTGCGGAAACCTGTCCGCCTTGATGCAGGCCTACCGCCGAATCCAGAATGACGGCAACTGTGATGGCCGGGTCGTTGATCGGAGCAAATCCGGCGAATGACGCAACGTACTTGGTGCGCGAATAGGCGTGAGTCGCGGGATCGACCTTTTGCCCTGTACCCGTTTTTCCCGCCGAGCTGTAACCTTCGAGAATCGCCTTCTTGCCCGTACCGTGCAGGACGACGCCCTGCATCATCTGTTTCATTTGCGCGGCCGTAAAGGGCGAAATCACGCGGCGCTGCGCTCCGGGATGAAAAGTTACGAGCTGCGGGGAGCCCTGAGGCGCGGTGGTTCCGGCAACAATTCGCGGAGGAGTCCACACGCCGTCATTCGCAATCGTGGAAATCATGGAGACGAGTTGAAGGGGCGTGATTCCGATCTCCTGACCCATGGAGATGGCACCGATCGAAACTTTTGACCAGCGATTCAGCGGCTTGGTCAGGCCTCGAGTTTCGCCCGGCAGTTCAATGCCGGTTTGCTGTCCGAACCCGAAGGCTCGAATGTACTTGTAGAATCTCTCTTCGCCCAGCCGCAACGCAATCTTGATGGCGCCTACATCGCTCGACTCTGCCAGGACGTTGGACACCGTAAGCAGCCCGTGCGGCTTGCTGTCGCGAATCCGCATTCCGTTGAACATGATCGATCCCATCTGGCAATCGAACAATTCGTCAGGGCGGGTAACTTTTTCCTCCAGCGCCGCCGCAATCGTAACCACCTTGAAGGTCGAACCCGGCTCATAGACGTCGCTGACCGCATGGTCTTTCAATTTTTGCGGTGTGATATCACGAGCCAGGTTGGGATTAAATGTCGGCCGGTTGGCTAGCGCCAGGATTTCTCCCGTCTTCGGATTTTGCACCACGACGGTGCCAGTTTCCGCGTGGGTCTGCTGCATCGCGGTTTCCAACTCGCGTTCCGCGATGTACTGAATTTTCTCGTCAACAGTGAGAACCACGTTCTGGCCCGGTTCGGGTTGCTTCTCCACACTGCCAAACCATTTACCGTGGGCATCAACCGATATCAGTAGCTGGCCTGGCTTACCTTGTAGTTTTTCCTCGTACTCGCGTTCGATTCCGCTCAGCCCGTCGTCATCCATGCCTACATAGCCGAGGAGCTGCGCGCCCAGGTCGCGTTTGGGATAGAAACGTTTAGGTTCTTTCTGGAAATAAATTCCGCGTAAGTTCATCGCCCGGATGCGGTCGGCGGTTTCGGCATCAGCCTTACGCGCAACCCAGCAGAAATTACGTGCAGCTTTACATCTGGCCAGAAGTTCGTGCGGATCAGCCTTTGTTATGCGCGCAATCAGCGAGACGGTCGAGGCCACGTCCGGGACTTCGGAGAGCACAGCGAATACCGAGTCCACGGAGACAGACATCGCTAATTCGCGGCCCGCGCGGTCATAGACGATTCCGCGTTTCGCGGCCACCTCCATGGTGCGCTGCTGTTGATGCTGCGCTCGGTGCTGGAAATCACCGTAGCGGAAGATCTCCAGGTACACCAGGCGCACGCAAATGCCGCTGGCCCAGAATACGAGGATGGCGGCCAGGGTGTAGAGGCGTTTATTCGCGATGTTGCGGGGAGTGCTCGTTGCCAAGGTCCAAGCCCCTTAGACAAAAATGGCGGCCCATGATGAGAGGAGCCGCCAGCAAAACTTTGTGCAGCGCCGACGCGTTGCCGGCGCTACATTATCGTGCCGAGACCATCGAGACCGGGGTCACGCTGGCCAGCACCGGCGTTGCGGCGTCCGGTGAAGTTGTGTCCATATGCATCACCTGGCCGGCTTGCGGCGATTGCAGTCCGAGCTTCCGCGCCAGCGTGTCAATGCGTTCGGGATCGCGCAGCGAGGCTTCTTCCACCCGCAGGGCCCGGTTGAGATCCGACAGGCCGTCGCGCTGCACCCTTAGAGCTTCGATTTTGTAGCCATATTCAATAGCTTTGAAATGCTGCCAGGCAAAAGTCATCACCAGCAGAAACAGGCACGCCAGAGCGACTCCAAACTGTTTCATTTCGCGGCTTCGCTGCGGATTCTCCACCTTGACCAGGCGCGAATTGTCGATGGCCTTGGCAAAATAAACTTCCGGAGTTCCAGTCCATGTACGTTTCTGCCGCGGAGTTGGAGTTACGCAGTGTGCAGCCGCCATTTATGCCACCCCAGCCAGACTGGATTCGAACTGTGCAGCTTCCTGTTGCGCGACTGAGTACCAGAAAGCAAGTTTTTCTTCCTGGGTGAGCGCATCCTGCGAACGCTTTTCGGCGCGGGCTTGCGTGCGTTCCACCGTGTCCATCAGCTGGTCAATCAAGGTTCCCGTGTACATCGTGGCCTCCGTTCTACCTTCCGTCTATCCGGGACGGCACCGGAAGAAGGTAGAGAGTTGTGTTTCGCCCTTTGTTGCGAGAGAGGCGATGCCGTCCCGGAATTTTTATCCCGGCCCATCCGTCAACGGCTGTGGCCGGGTCCCCGGCTGGTTTTCCAGGGGTCACCTTTTATTGCCAAACTTTTTTATTTCTAAATCTTTTCCGCCGCCCGCATCTTTGCGCTGCGCGCCCGCGGATTGCGATCAATCTCTTCTTCCCCGGCGGTCACTGGCTTTTTCGTCAGTGCCCTGTAGTGACCCTGCTTCACGCCTTCGCGGAAGGCATCTTTCACGATGCGGTCCTCCAGCGAGTGGAAACTGATGATCACGATCCTTCCGCCCGGTCTCAGCACCCGCGGGGCCGCATTCAGCAGCTCCCGCAGATCGTCCAGTTCATGGTTTACGAAGATTCGGAGAGCCTGAAAGCTCCTTGTCGCGGGATGAATTCTTCTTTCCGCCTGATTCATTGGCCGGGCCGC
>Ga0163162_10005964_pt1 | contig 11799 bp, 9 predicted proteins | sample S55metaG_FD_115310 | JGI IMG/M metagenome (GOLD analysis project Ga0163162, IMG submission 115310) | Switchgrass rhizosphere microbial communities from Kellogg Biological Station, Michigan, USA - S5-5 metaG | ecosystem: Host-associated > Plants > Roots > Rhizosphere > Soil | place: USA: Michigan...
CGCCCTGCTGCGCGCGCACATCGGTGACCGGCTCGAAGCCGCGATTGTGGATGGGGAGGCAGCGCTCGCCCGGGCGCTGCCAGTAGAGCCCACGGAGTTCAGGCAGTTCGTGTTCCTGGGGCAGGGCTGGACCGTTGGCCTCGCTCACGAGGCGGCGCTCAAGCTTCGCGAGGCGGCCTCCGCGTGGACTGAGGCGTACCCGGCGATGGAGTACCGCCACGGCCCGATCAGCGTGGCCGGACCCGGAACCCTGGTATGGGCCATCGGACCGGTCGATACCAGCGTGCTCGCCGACGCGGCGGGCGCCGGGGCCACCATCGCTGGCGAAGGACTGGACCCGATGGCCGAACTCGTCCTTATCCAGAGGATGGCCGTCGATCTCGCCGAGGCCCGCGGCCTCGATCCCGATCGCCCGAAGCACCTGACTCGTTCGGTCGTGCTGCCGTGAGTCGCGACTGCGCACCCGGGAGGTACTGACCGTGGCCGAGGTCTCGTTCCACGAGATCACGAAAGTCTTCCCGAACGGGACGACGGCAGTTGATGCGCTCACCTGTACCATCGCCGATGGCGAGTTCATGGTCCTGGTCGGACCGTCCGGCTGCGGGAAGACGACCGCGCTCCGGATGATCGCGGGACTGGAAGAGCCGACCTCCGGAGCCATCGCCATAGGCGGAAAGGTCGTGAACGGCGTTTCTCCCCGGGATCGCGACATCGCGATGGTATTCCAGAACTACGCGCTATATCCGCACAAGACCGTCCTGCAGAACCTGGCCTTCGGGCTCCGGCAGCACAAGGTGCCGAACGCACAGATCGTCGAACGAGTCAGGGAGGTGAGTTCGCTCCTGACCCTCGATGAGCTTCTGGATCGCAAGCCCGCCCAGCTCTCCGGCGGTCAGCGGCAGCGCGTGGCGATGGGGCGGGCGCTCGCCCGCAGCCCCCGGGTCTTTCTTCTGGACGAACCGCTCTCGAACCTGGACGCCCAGCTTCGGACCCAGCTCAGGACCGACCTGAAACAGCTGCATCAGCGATTCCTGACCACGACGGTCTACGTCACGCACGATCAGGTCGAGGCCATGACGCTCGGTGACCGTATTGCCGTGATGTCCGACGGCAAGCTGCTTCAGCTGGGGACGCCACAGGAGATTTACCGGCGCCCGGCGAACGTCTTCGTAGCCGGCTTCATCGGGAGCCCTCCGATGAACCTGCTGAGCGCCACCGCGGCGGATGGCCGCGTGCACGCGGGCGATCTCGAACTGGCGGTGCCCGGCGTCCCCGCCGGCGAGCTGGTCATCGGCGTGCGGCCGGAGGCCCTGCGCCTGGTGACGGACGCCACCGAAGATCAGGCGATGCAGGTCCGCACGGAGGTCGTCGAGCTGCTCGGCCACGAGACGATCGTCTACGGGAGTATCCGCGGTCAGAATGTGGCGACCGCCGCCTCCGGCGCCGGCTCATCGTTGCCCTCTGGGCGAGCGAAGGTCATCGCCAGGCTCGACGCACGCCGTCAGCCCGCGGTAGGCGAGACGATCACCCTGGCGATGTCGCTGGAAGACGTGCACCTCTTCGACGCCAAGTCGGGCCAGGCTGTGGCCCGGCCCGAGCACCTGGCCTCGCGGCCGCTTGCGGGATCCTGAGGCCGGTCCGGTGCGGCAAGCGGAGCGGCTGGAGGCGATCCTGGAGTGGCTGTCCGGGAACGGCAGCGTGAACGTCACCGGCATCTCGGACGAGCTGGGCGTATCGGCTGCCACCGTCCGCCGTGACCTCAACCTTCTCGAGCGCCAGCGCCTGCTGGCGCGGACCCACGGCGGCGCGGTCGCGCAGGGGATTCTTTACGAGCTCCCGCTCCGCTACAAGGGCGGCCGGCACAAAGAGGAGAAATTCCTGATCGCCCGCGAGGCCGCGACGCGCGTCGCCGCAGGCTATGCGATTGGGCTCACCGGAGGGACGACCACGACAGAGGTCGCGCGAGCGCTTGTCGATCATGAGCGCCTCACGCTGGTCACGAACGCCCTGAACATCGCGTCCGAGATGGCAGTGCGCCCGAGCCTGAAGCTCGTGGTGACGGGCGGAGTGGCCAGGTCTGAGTCCTATGAGCTGGTCGGGCCCATCGCCGAGGCCAGCCTTGCGGGGCTCAACCTCGACATCGTGTTCGTGGGCGCGGACGGGGTCTCCCTGGAAGCCGGCCTGACGACGCACCACGAGGTGGAGGCCCACACGAACCGGGCGCTGATCAAGCGCGCCCGCTCGGTCGTCGTCGTCGCCGACAGCTCCAAGATCGGGCTCGTGGCCTTCGCCAGGATCTGCGAGGTCGGCGCGGTCGGCGAGCTGATCACCGACAGCGCCGCCGACCCCGGCATCCTGGCCGGGCTCACCGAGGCTGGCGTGCGGGTCACCACCGTCTGATCGCGGGTGCAGGGACAGGCACCGGCACCTTCCAGAGCTCGCGCAAGATTCGCTCCCGGGCATCGCTATTTCGCCATGTCGCCCGCCCGGACGGCGTAGCCGACGGCTGCGGACTTGTTCTCTCACACAAAGTGCTCACACTTGATCATTTCAGGCAGATATGGAACACTCCCGATCATGATCCGAATCGCGATCATCGGTGCCGGCAGCGTGGAGTTCACCCGCAACGTGGTGGCCGACTTGTGCTCGTTCGCGGAGCTCGAGGGCCAGGTGACCATCGCCCTGCACGACATCGATGCGGAGCGTCTCGCGTACGCGCAGCGCGCCGCCGCGTCGATCGTGCGGCGAACCAGTGCCGGATTCCGGGTGGAGGCCAGCGCGGAACGCCGGCCAGCCGTGGAGGGCGCCGACTACGTCATCAACGAGATCCAGGTCGGCGGATACCGGGCCACCGTCACGGACGTCGAGATCCCGAAGAAGTACGGGATCCGCCAGACGATCGCCGACACGATCGGGATCGGCGGCATCTTCCGCGGGCTCCGGACCATCCCCGTGATGGTCGGCATCGGCAACGACCTGCACGAGCTGGCCCCGGACGCCCTCCTGCTGAACTACACCAACCCCATGGCCATGGTGCCGTGGGCCGTCTATGAGGGCACCCCGTTCGCGAATGTGGTCGGCGTGTGCCACTCGGTGCGGGACACCCATGCCTTCCTGGCCGCCGCCGTCGGCGTGCCCGAGGAAGACGTCGCCTTCCGCACCGCCGGCTTCAACCATCAGTGTTTCGTGCTGCGGTTCCGCTGCCGCAGCACCGGCGAGGACCTCTACCCGCGGCTCCGGGAGGTGATAGAGGCCGATCCGGAAGGGCTGGGCCGGCGGGTGCGCGTGGAGATCTTCCGGCGCTTCGGCTACTTCCCCACCGAGTCCAGCGAGCACTCGAGTGAGTACGTCCCCTGGTTCCTCCGCCACGATGATCAGGTCGAGCGCTTCCGCTGCGAGATCGACGAATACCTGCGCCGCAGCGAGGAGAACCTTGAGGACTGGGCGCGGACGAAGGCGGCCCTGGACGCCGGGCAGGAGCTCGAAATCCAGCCGACCTCTGAGCTCGCTTCCGAGATCATCCACTCGCTCGAGACCGGCACCATCCGTGAGGTCTATACGAACGTGCGCAACGGCGGGCTGATCGACGGGCTTCCCGGCAACGCCTGCGTCGAAGTGCCCACCCTGATCGACAAGAACGGCGTCCAGCCCACCCGGATCGGCGCCCTCCCCCCGCAGTGCCTCGCCCTGAACCGGACCTTCCTGAACGTGGCGGAGCTCACGGTTCGCGCGGCGCTCGAGGAACGGCGCAGCTTCGTCTACCAGGCCGCGCTGCCCGACCCGAATACGGCAGCCACGCTGACGACCCAGCAGGCCGTCTCGATGTGCGACGACCTGATCGAGGCCCACGGGGCGCTGATGCCCGAGGGCATCCGAGCAAAGAGGTGAGCGGGGACGATCCGAAGGACGCCGGCCTGACCGCGCACCCTCCGGATCCGCTGGAGGAACTCTCACCTCGGCGGATTCTGGGCCGCCCCGTGCTCCGCAGCGAGGATCGCGCGCTGCTCACCGGAGCGGCCCGTTACCTGGACGATGTCCCGTGCGACGGCGCGCTTCACGGGGTGTTCGTACGGTCCCCCATTGCCCATGCGCTCGTCCGGTCGGTCGACGGGGAGCAGGCCCGTGCGATGCCCGGTGTAGTAGGCGTGTTCGTCGCCGATGACCTGGGCGGGCTGCGCTTGCCCCCGGTTGAAGATAGTCCCGAGATATTCGCCCGGCCGCTGCTCGCCACCGACCGGGTCCTTTTCGTCGGCGAGCCGGTAGCCGTGGTGGTGGCGCAGACCAGGGCGCAGGCCACGGACGCGGCGGACGCCGTCTCCGTCGACTACGAGCCGCTCACCCCGGTGATCGATCCCGAGGCAGCGCTCGGGCCTGACGCGCCCGTCCTGTTCCCGGCCCACGGCTCCAACCTTGCGATTCGCGTCGATGATGTGGCTGAGGATCCAGGCGCGCTCGAGGGAGCCGAGATCATCGTGCGGGCGCGGTTCGTCAACCAGCGGGTGGCGCCGGTGCCGATGGAGCCGAACGGCGCTCTCGCCGTGGCCGGCCTGGCCCCCGATGAACCATCGGTCACGCTGTGGGCGTCGGTGCAGGCGCCGCACGACACCCGCCAGGTCGTCGCCCAGGTTCTGGGGCTGGACCCTGGCCGCGTGCGCGTCCGCACCGCGGCGGTGGGCGGCGCCTTCGGCGGGAAGATCCCGACGTACCCCGAGCATGTCGTGATCGCCTGGCTCGCCCGGCAGCTGAGGGTCGCGGTTCGCTGGTCGGAGACGCGAATCGAGAACATGGTGGCTATGACCCATGGCCGCGGGCAGATCCAGTACGCCGAGCTGGGGGCTACCCGGGAGGGGAGGCTGCTGGGGCTTCGCGTCTACGTGATCCAGGACATCGGGGCGTACGCCAGCGAGGCCGCGACCCTGCCACCGCTCACCGGCCTCATGGCCTCGGGGCCGTACCGGATTCCCCGGATCGACTTTCATGCGGTGTCGGTCCTGACCAACACCACTCCGGTAGGCGCCTACCGGGGCGCGGGGCGGCCAGAGGCAACCTGGCTGCTGGAGCGGGCCATGGACATGCTGGCAGGCGATCTCGGGATCGATCCCGCGGAGATCCGGCGGCTCAACTTCATCCCCCCAGGGATGTTTCCCTACCGCACCCCGACCGGTGCCACTTACGACAGCGGCGATCTGGGCTGTGCCCTTGATGCCGCGCTTGGTGCGGCTGGATACCGGGAGCTGCGCAAGGAACAGGCCGCACGTATCTCCCGAGGCGACACCTGGCAGCTCGGCGTCGGCCTCAGCAGCTACATCGAGGTCACCGGCTGGGGCAGCGAGTTCGCGTCGGTGGAGGCTGACGAGAAAGGAACCTTCACCGTCCTGACCGGGACCAGCCCGCAGGGCCAGGGGCACGAGACCGCGTGGGCGCAGATCGTGGCCGACACCCTGGGAGCCTCGTTCGGCGCCGTCACCGTCCGGCACTCGGACACGGCGCTCGTCCCGCGCGGAGGGGGGACGATGGGGTCGCGGTCCCTGCAGGTGGGCGGCTCGGCCGTGCTCCGTGCCTCGATGGCCCTGCTGGACAAGGCCAGGCGCCTTGCGGCTCATCTGCTGGAGGCGAGCGAGAGCGATGTGCGCAGCTTCGGCGGCCGGATCGGCGTTGCGGGGGACCCGGGGTCGTCACTGTCCTGGGGCGAGCTCGCAGCTGCCGCGGACTCGTCATCACTCCCGCCCGGGATGGCGGCGGGACTGCGTGCGCAGAACGACTTCGAGATGGAGGATTCGACCTATCCGTCCGGCGTGCACGTCGCGGTAGTGGAGGTCGACCCCGAGACGGGAAAGGTGAAGCTGGTCCGTCATGTTGCGGTGGACGACTGCGGGCGCCGTGTTAACCCGATGCTCGTCGAAGGACAGATCCACGGAGGGATTGCGCAGGGCGCCGCCCAGGCGCTCTTCGAAGCAGTCGTCTTCGACGAGCAGGGCAACCCCCTGACGTCCAGTCTCGCCACCTACGGGATCCCGAGCTCGGCGGATCTGCCCTCGTTCGTCAGCGTCCCGCTGGCGACCCCTACGGGCCGCAACCCCCTGGGAGCAAAGGGTATCGGCGAAGGGGGGACGATCGGGGCAGGACCGGCGGTCCACAACGCGGTGATCGATGCGCTCTCCCACCTTGGTGTCCGCCACATCGATACGCCGATGAGTCCCGACCGGGTCTGGAAGGGCATAAGGGATGCGCTGCGCGGTGGGCCAGGCGATCGCGAGAAAGGAGAAGCACATGGAGCGGCCGGACCTGAATGGTTTGATCGCGGCAATCGTGACGCCCATGCGGAGCGACCTGTCAATCGACGAGGAGTCACTCCGAAGGTACGTTGACTGGCTCGTCGGCCAGGGCATTCGCGGGCTGGCCGTGAACGTGGACACGGGCGAGGGGCCTCACCTGTTCCCGGAGGAACGTCTGCGGGTCCTTCAGATCGTGGTTGAAGAGGTTAGCGGCCGGGCTCTCGTGGTCGCCGGGCTGGCGGCTTCCTTTACCGAGCAGGCCCGCCGGCTTGCCACTGACACCGCCCGGGCCGGAGCAGACGCCCTGCTCGTCTTCCCCATCTCCGCATACCAGGGCGAGCCGCTGGATCCGGAGATCCCCGCCCTGTACCACCACGCGGTTGCTGAGGCCTCGGGTCTTCCGCTGATCGCCTTCCAGCTCCAGCCCGCGCTGGGCGGAGTGAACTTCCCGGCCGAGACCATCGAGCGCATCATGGCTGTCGATGGTGTCGTAGCCATCAAAGAGGCGTCCTTCGACGCGAAGCGATTCGTGGAGACCGCGCGGCTGGTGCACTCCCTGCCGTCCCGGCCCACTGTGCTGAACGGCAACGACAACTTCCTTCTCGAGGCGTATCTCCTCGGGGCCGAGGGAGCGCTTCTCGGCTTCGGCACGCTCGCCACCCGCGAGCAAGTCCAGATGCACCAAGCCGTGCGCGACCACGATCTCCCCCGCGCCTTCGAGCTCCGCGACCGGCTCCAGCCCTTGTGTGACGTGATCTTCGGCCGGCCCGTCAGGGACTATCGCGCTCGCACCAAGCATGCGCTCGTGCGCCTGGGAGTGATCGACGAAGCCCACGTTCGGCCGCCGCTGCGTGCGCTCTCCAAGGAGGCCCGCGATCTGGTGGACGGAGCGCTCAAGGAAGGCGGGTTTCTCTAGTGGGCCTCCGCGGGGTGGGGGTGTTCCTGCCCACGTTCACCGAGGCCAGCGTGCGCACCGGGGGCGAGCTTGCGGCCTTCGCCCGGCGCGCCGAGGACCTGGGCTTTGACTCCGTCTGGGCGACTGATCACCTGCTGCACCAGAGCAGGTTCTATGCGGTCCCGTGGCTCGACCCGATCGTCTCGCTTACGTACGTGGCGGCCACGACGTCGCGGCTCCGGCTGGGCACCTCGGTCCTGGTCCTGCCGACCCGCCATCCCGTCGTCCTGGCTAAGGAAATCGCGACGCTCCAGGCCCTCGCCGACGAGCGCTACATCCTGGGCGTGGGAACGGGCTGGGATGACCGGGAGTTCCAGGCCGTCGGACAGCGCCGGGCGGACCGGGGTGGGCGCACCGACGAATCGATCGCGATCATACGCCGGCTGCTGGCCGGCGAGTCCGTGACCCACGAGGGCCGGTTCTACCAGCTGCGGGACGTAGAGGTCGGCCCGGCCATGCGCTCCCCGCTGAGCCTTTGGAGCGCCGGAGGCCGGCAGCTCCCGCACGCAGCTTCCCCGGAGCGGCCCGTCCTGGCTCCGGCGGTGCTTCGGCGGATCGTCGCCTCGGACGGATGGATCGCGCGGCCTACGTCCCTTCCGTCGCAGATCGAGGACGACCTCGCCGAGATCCGGCCCGCGCTCGAGGCGGCGGGCCGCGATCCGGGTGCGCTCACCATCGCGCATGAGAACTTCCTCCACCTCGTTCCCACCGGGGACCGCGCGAAGGCCCTTGCCGAGCAACGGCACGCCTACACGGCAATCATGGGAACGAGCAGGCCTTTCGAGTATTTCGAGCAGGTGTACCTGACGGGCACGCCCGCCGAGATCGTGGACAAGCTCCGGGCGAGGATAGCCATCGGCATCGAATACCTGATCCTGCACACCCTGCAGCCGTCGGCATCGCAGCTGGACCTCTGGGCCGAGCATGTCCTGCCCTACCTGGAGCTCTGATGGCGAAAATCGTGCTAAACGGCGCCGGCAGCGTTGAGTTCACCAAGGAGCTGCTGGCTGACATCCTCGGCTTCGAAGAACTCGCCGGGTGCACGATTGCGCTGTTCGACGTGAACGACGAGCGCCTCGAAACCGCGGCGGCCATCGCGCGATGGACCGTGGCAGCACTTGGCGTGCCGGCCACGATCGAGCCGCATCGGGACCGCCGGGCTGCGCTCGAGGGAGCGGATCACGTGATCAGCATGATCCGGGTCGGCGGGCACGAGGGACTGAAGCTCGACTTCGAGATCCCCGGGCGCCACGGCGTGCGGCAGACAATGGCGGACACGATGGGCATCGGGAGCATCTTCCGTGCCCTCTGCACGATCCCGGCCCTGCTTGAGCTGGCCAGGGACCTGCAGGAGGTCGCGCCTGGCGCCTGGCTCTACAACTACACGAACCCGATGGCAGCGCTGGTGTGGGCGATCTACTCGGGAACCGCGCACCAGCGCGTCGTCGGCGTTTGCATGTCGCCGGAGAACACCGCCCAGCAGCTCGCGGAGCTCGTCGATGTCCCCTTCGAGGAGATCGCCTACCTCGCCGCCGGGATCAATCACCAGTCGTGGATCCTGCGGCTGGAACGCCGTGGGCAGGACCTCTACCCGCGGCTTCGGCAGATCGTGCAGGACGACCCGGACGGTCTCGGGCGGCGCGTCCGCGTGGAGATGTTCAAGCGGTTCGGCTACTTTCCGACCGAGTCGAGCGAGCACAGCGCGGACCTGGTGCCCTGGTTTCTCCCGCACGAGGACCAGGTCCGCCGATTCCGGATCCCGGTGAATGAGTACCTGCATCGCAGCGACCGGAATCTCGGCTCCTACGCGGAGATCCGGCGCAAGCTCAAAGCGGGCGAGCCGCTCGAACTAGAGCGCGGCCCGGAATACGCCCCGCAGATCATCCACTCCATCGAGACGGGGACGCAGCGGATGATCTACGGCAACGTCCGCAACGGCGGTTCGGTCGGCAACTTGCCGGAGGATTGCTGCGTCGAGGTGCCGTGCCTCGTGGACCGGGCGGGGGTCCAGCCCACCCGGGTGGGGAACCTGCCGCCGCAGCTGGCTGCGCTCAACCGCTGGTACCTGAACGTCTGCGAGCTGACCGTGCGGGCCGCGCTCGAGCAGCGACGGGACCTGGTGTACCAGGCCGCGCTCCTCGATCCGAATACCGCAGCCACGCTGTCCATTGACGAGATCGTGCAGGTGTGCGACGAGCTGATCGACGCCCACGGCCAGCTGATCCCGGAGGGGATTCGTGCTAGCTGAGCCCGCCGGTCATCCCTTGACCGCCCCGGTGATCGCCTGAACGAACCGGCGCTGGCCGACCAGGAACACCAGCAGTACCGGCGCTGTCGTCAGCACGGTGCCGGCCATCACGGACGGCCACTGGGTTTCGTGTTCGCCCTGGAATGTCGTCAGGCCCACCTGCACCGTGAACGTATGACTCGACGTAATCGCGATCAGCGGCCAGAAGAGATCGTTCCACGCGTAGATGAACGTAATGATTCCGAGGGCGGCCAGGGCCGGTCTCGCGAGCGGCAGCACGATCTTCCAGAAAACCTGCAGACGGCTGCAGCCGTCGATGCGCCCGGCCTCCTCGAGCTCCCGGGGGAACGACTGGAAGAACGAGTACATGAGATAGATGCCCAGCGCGGATGTCAGCTGCGGCACGATGAGCGCCCCGAGCGTGTTGATCAGCCCCAGTTTATGGAAGATCAGGAAGGTGGGGATCACTGTGAGCTGGAACGGAATGAGCGCCGTCGCGAGCAGCAGGATCAGCATCACGGTTGACCCCCGGAACTGAATGCGCGCGAACGCGTAGCCGGCCATGCTGCACAGGACCAGCTGAGCGAGGACGGCCGTGCCGGAGACGATCAGGCTGTTCAGGAACCAGTAAGGGAAGTCTGAGCTGGCGAGGACGGACGAGTAGCCCCCGGTGTACAGGTGGTGCGGCAGGATCGTCGGGGGAATGCGGTTGATCTCGCTGTTCGTCATGAACGACGTGAGGACCATCCACACGAACGGCAGGACCATGATGATCGACAAGGGCATCAGGATGAGGTGCCCTCGCTGCGGCATGCGGCGCCGCCAGCCGCTCCGGCGCATCCGCTGCTCGGCCTCCTTGATCCGGGCACGGTGCAGCGCGATGTCGATGTCGGGCACGGGCTGCAGGGCCTGCTCACTGGTCACAGCGCCACCCTGTTTCTGCGTCCGTAGACGAGCGCGGCGATCGTCACGATCAGGCTGGTGAAGAAGAGGACGTACGCAACGGCTGCGCCATAGCCCGCGGTAAAGAAGTTGAACGCCAGTTCCCAGATGTAATACACGAGCGTCAGCGTGGAGTTAAGAGGTCCTCCCTTCGTGGTCGTATAGACGAGATCGAAGAACTGGAACACGTCGATGAGGCCCCACACCAGGAGGAAAATCGTGACGGGCCGGATGGTCGGCACGACGACGTGCCAGAACGTGGACCATTTGCCCGCGCCATCGATCGACGCCGCCTCGAGTACCTCCTTGGGGATGTCCTGGAGCGCCGCGAGGTAGATCACGATATTGAAGCCGAATTGGGTCCAGAAATACACGATCGCCAGCACGACCAGGGCCTCGGAAGGATCCTGGAGAAAGCCCTGGCGTGGCAGCCCCACCGCATTCAGCCCGGCGTTCACAATCCCGAAGTCGGGATCGAAGATGAACCCGAACAGCAAGCCCTCGGCGGCCGCCGACGCGACGAACGGCACGAGGAAGCAGGTTCGGTAGAAGCCGATGAGCTTGATCTTCTGGTTCAGCATGATCGCCACGCCAAGGCCGGCCGCGAGGCCGATCGGCAGGTACAGGACGGCGAGGAGAAGCGTGTTCGTGAACGCCTGGCGAAGCATTGGATCCGAGCGGAGGGCGGCATAGTTCGCGAACCCGATGAAGTGGCCACCCGACACCAGATCCGAGTTCGTGAGTGACAGATAACCCGCCCAGAACATCGGGATGAAGGACAGGCCAAGCACGATGAACACGGACGGGCCCGCGAACGCCCAGCCAGCGAGGTTGCCGGAACGGCGGATGCGGCGATTGGCATCCCGGGCGACGGTGGCCTCATCGGGGATCGCGGCCATCAGCCCTCCACCGGCTCACGTGCGTCTGCGGGCGTGACGCGAACCGGCCCGGGACAGCGTCCCGGTCCGAGCCCTCATCGTCACTCCCCTTGCTTTCGTTCTCGCTCGGATGTGCGGATATTAGAACACACTCGCGCGCACGGCAAGGCCGGTTCTGGCCGTTCGTGCTGCAGGCGACCATGACGAAAGGCCCGATGAGACTGTCCTCCACGGCCGTCAGGCACCGGGCCTGGGGAGGCCTTCCCTTGAGGGCCGTGGCCGGTGTGACGCAATCTTCCTGCTGTGCAGCGAGGGGAACCACGCTGCCGGGCGCGAGGACCATCGCGCTGACGGGGGCCAGCACCGAACAGGGAGACATCATGAACGTCAAGACCAAGCTCGGGCGGGCAGCCGGGATCGCCGTTGCGGCGATGGGCATGGCCACACTGGGCCTGGCCGGGGCGGCCTCGGCCAGCACCGTGCAGCCGGCCGGCAACCCCA
>Ga0163162_10005965_pt1 | contig 11798 bp, 11 predicted proteins | sample S55metaG_FD_115310 | JGI IMG/M metagenome (GOLD analysis project Ga0163162, IMG submission 115310) | Switchgrass rhizosphere microbial communities from Kellogg Biological Station, Michigan, USA - S5-5 metaG | ecosystem: Host-associated > Plants > Roots > Rhizosphere > Soil | place: USA...
CTCTCGGCCGTCATGGAAATACTCGCGGCGGCGTGGCATGTCGCCCGCGGCGGCGAAGGGCGCTGTCTGAACGTCTCGATGACGCACGCGACGCACGCCCACAACGTGATGGCGCACATCGCGCTCGCCAGCGCCAATGAATCGGGGACGCACGCCGGCGCGGGCCTTCTGAACGGCGGCGTGCCCTGTTACGACGTATATCGCACGCGCGATGACCGCTTCGTCGCGGTCGGCGCACTGGAACTGAAGTTCTGGCAGACGTTGTGCGAGGCGCTCGGCCGCCCCGACTGGGCGACGCGGCACTGGAGCCTCGGCCAGGCGATCGGCGGCGCGGATGCGGCGGAATTGTCGGCGGAGCTTGCCGCGCGCTTTCGCGAACGCACGCGCGACGAATGGATGACTCTGCTGGAGCCGCTCGATTGCTGCGTCGCACCTATACTCACACCCGCCGAAGCGGCGGCGCATCCGCTCTTTCACGGCGACGCAACCTGAAAAGCGGAAAGCCTACCGCCGAGGCAAGACCTGGCGCGGCTGGTGTTCGTCGTCGATGAGCACGTGCTTGCGGCCCGTCACATGCTGGCGAATGGTCGCGACGACCTGATCCTCGGTGATATCGGCCGCGACGACGCGGCGCGAGATCTGCCCTTGCTCGTCGATCCATTCGACGATCCGGCAACCGCTTCCCCAAGGCTGCTGAAGCGGCGCGGAAACGCGGCATCCGCGCAGATGGAACGCGGGCTTCGGCCGGGTTGATTTGGCGTGTTTCAATGCGTGGTCCTCTCGATCCTTCCGGTCACTTCGCTTCTTGCGCCGCCTTTTAGCGAAGTTGGCCGCGAACTTACCCTAATGAGGTAGCCCTGCAAGGATAGAAAAACCGCGCATCGCTTGGGTTACATTGAGCAACCGGATTCTTACGCCGCGTTACGAAGGGTCCGATCAACCGGTTATTCGAGGTCGCGAACCCGGTCGATCGCTTCCTCGATACGGTCCACCGCGACCACCTTCAGACCGTCGATCGCCTGTTTCGGCGCGTTCGCCTTCGGAATCAGCGCCATCGAGAAACCGAGCTTCGCGGCTTCCTTCAGACGGTCCTGACCGCGCGGCGAGGGCCGGATCTCGCCCGCCAGGCCTACTTCTCCGAATGTGATGAGGCCCTTGGGCAGCGGCTTGTTGCGCATCGACGAGTGAATGGCGAGCAGCACGGCCAGATCGGCGGCGGGCTCGGTGATCTTCACGCCGCCGACCGCGTTCAGGAACACGTCCTGGTCGAAGCACGCGATGCCCGCGTGCCGGTGCAGGACCGCGAGCAGGAGCGCGAGCCGGTTCTGCTCGAGGCCGACGGCAAGCCGTCGCGGGTTGGGCACGTGCGCCGTATCGACGAGCGCCTGCACTTCGACGAGCAGCGGCCGCGAGCCTTCCTGCGTGACGAGCACGCATGAGCCGGGCACGCTCTGCGCGTGCTGCGACAGGAACAGCGCCGACGGATTCGCCACGCCGCGCAGGCCGCGCTCGGTCATGGCGAACACGCCGAGCTCGTTCACCGCGCCGAAGCGGTTCTTGAACGCGCGCACGAGCCGGAACGACGAATGCGTGTCGCCTTCGAAATAGAGCACCGTATCGACGATATGCTCCAGCACGCGCGGCCCCGCGAGATTGCCCTCCTTCGTCACGTGGCCGACCATGATGATCGCGGTGCCCGTCTGCTTGGCGATCCGCGTCAACTGCGCCGCGCACTCGCGCACCTGCGCGACCGACCCGGGCGCCGACGTGAGGGCTTCGGAATAGACCGTCTGGATCGAATCGATGACCGCGACTTCCGGGCGCTGTTCATCAATGGTCGCCTGGATTTTTTCGAGCTGGATCTCCGCGAGCAGCTGCAGATCGGGCGCGGCCGAATCCGAGTTGCCGAGCAGCCCGAGCCGCTGCGCGCGCAGCGCGATCTGCGCGCCGGACTCCTCGCCGCTGATATAGAGCGCGCGGCGCTCGCGCGCGATTTCCGCGAGTGACTGCAAAAGCAGCGTCGACTTGCCGATGCCCGGATCGCCGCCGATCAGCACCACGCCGCCCGCCACCAGACCGCCGCCGAGCACGCGGTCGAATTCGCCGATGCCGGTGGTGAAGCGCGGCACGTCCGACGCTTCGATGTCGGACAGCCGCACGACCGGCGAGCTTTTCGCGAGCGCCTGGAAGCGGTGCGCGGACGGCGTCTCGGCTACCGACTCCACCAGCGTGTTCCACGCGCCGCACGCCGGGCACTGGCCCTGCCACTTCGGCGCCTGTCCGCCGCATTCGCTACAGATGTACAGCGTCTTCGCCTTCGCTACTTTTGCCACTCGGGATCCTGGAATTCACTGCGCGGGTTGCGCGGATTGCGACGTCCACTGCGTCGGAATGGCCGGAAAGCGCCTTACTCCGCGCGCACCGGCACACGCTGGGCGATCGCGCACATCAGCTCGTAGCCGATCGTGCCGCACGCCTGCGCGACGTCGTCGATAGGCAGGTGCGGGCCCCACAATTCAACGCGCGAGCCGATCCCGGCGGTCGGGCACGGCGTCAGGTCGACGGTCAGCATGTCCATCGACACGCGCCCGACGAGCTTCGTGCGGATGCCGTCGACGAACACCGGCGTGCCTTCCGGCGCGATGCGCGGGAATCCGTCCGCGTAGCCGCAGGCCACCACGCCGATGCGCATCTGCTTGCCGGCCGTGTAGGTCGAGCCATAGCCGACCGTATGTCCGGCATCCACCGTCTGCACGGCGATGAGTTCCGAGGCGAGCGTCATCGCGGGGCGCAGGCCCGTGTCGGCGATATCGGCCGTCACGCCCGACGGCGACGCGCCGTACAGCATGATGCCGGGCCGCACCCAGTCGAAATGCGCCGCCGGGTGCCACAGGGTCGCGGCCGAGTTCGCGAGGCTGCGCGCCCCGGCGATACCCTCGGCGCCGCGCTCGAACGCCTCCAGCTGGAAAGCGATGCCGCGCTCGCTGTCGGCGTCGGAAAAATGCGTCATCAGCGTGATCTGGCCGACGCCCTGGCACGCCCGCGCCCGCTCCCACGCCGCGCGATAGCGCTCCGGCGTGTAGCCGAGCCGGTTCATGCCGCTGTTCATCTTCAGCTGGATGTTGACCGGTTTCGAGAGCCGCGCCATTTCCAGCATGCGCAACTGCTCGTCGCAATGGACGGCGGTGGTCAGGCTGTAGCGGTCGATCACGTCGATGTCGGTCGGGCGGAAAAAGCCTTCGAGCAGAAGAATCGGCCCCGCCCAGCCAAGTTCCCGCAACTTCGCGGCTTCTTCGAGGTCCAGAAGTCCGAATCCGTCCGTCGCGCGCAATCCGGGGAACGCCCGGGCCAGTCCGTGGCCATAGGCATTGGCCTTGACGACGGCCCAGATCTTCGACTTCGGCGCGTACTTGCGGGCGACAGCGAGGTTGTTGGCGAGTGCGGCGGTGTGAATGGTGGCGGAAAGGGGGCGCGGCATGAGAGTTCGGGTTAAAACGCGGTTGGAACGCCAACCGGGGCGGCGGTTCAAGAGACCTTGCGAATCAGTATCTTATGAGGAATTTTCAGTACGATCGTGTGATTCCCAACACGTCATCGAGATTACTGCTAGTCAGAATGCGCCTATTTTCGTGTTATAAAGCCGTGCACACAACCCATTTCGATCGGAATAAGCCCGAACGCCGACACGGCGCACGGGGCGGATCACCCGCAGTGAGGAAAGCTTCGGATCAGATGAAAAAAGGTTTTTACACCATCATGGCCGCGCAGTTTTTCTCCTCGCTGGCCGACAACGCCCTTCTGATCGCTGCTATTGCACTGCTGAAAGATCTTCACGCCCCCAACTGGATGACGCCGCTGCTCAAGCTGTTCTTTGTGCTGTCGTACGTCGTTCTGGCCGCCTTCGTCGGCGCGTTCGCGGATTCCCGGCCGAAGGGCCACGTGATGTTCGTCACGAACTCCATCAAGGTGGTCGGCTGTCTCACGATGCTCGTCGGCGCGCATCCGCTGCTTGCGTACGGCATCGTCGGCTTCGGCGCCGCCGCCTATTCGCCCGCCAAGTACGGCATTCTCACCGAGCTCTTGCCCGCCGACCGGCTCGTCGCGGCGAACGGCTGGATTGAAGGCACGACGGTCGGCTCGATCATTCTCGGCACCGTGATGGGCGGCGCGCTCATCAGCCCGCATATCGCAGGGCACATCCTGAGCCTGCACATCCCGCGCATCACCACGCCCGCCGAGGCGGCGATGCTCGTCATCGTGCTCATGTACGTAATCGCCGCGATGTTCAACCTGCGCATTCCGGACACGGGCGCGCGCTATCCGAAGCAGGAAACGCGGCCGCTCAAGCTCATCACCGATTTCGCCGACTGCTTCGTCACGCTCTGGCGCGACAAGCTCGGCCAGATTTCGCTCGCCGTGACGACGCTCTTCTGGGGCGCGGGCGCGACGCTCCAGTTCATCGTGCTGAAATGGGCCGAGGTTTCCCTCGGGATGTCGCTGTCGCAGGCGGCGATCCTGCAGGCGATCATCGCGGTCGGGGTCGCGGTCGGCGCGATTCTCGCGGCCGCGCGCGTGCCGCTCAAGCGCTCGCTCACCGTGCTGCCGGTCGGCATCATCATGGGCATCGCCGTGATGCTGATGGCGTTCTACACCAGGGAACTCTTCCCTGCGCACTGGGGCGTCTACTTTGGCCGCATGCACGTGCCGGGCTACCTGCTGATCGCCTATGTGTTCCTGATGATCGTTGGCGGGCTGTCGGGCTTCTTTGTCGTGCCGATGAACGCGCTCCTCCAGCATCGCGGGCACGTGCTGCTGTCGGCCGGCCACTCGATCGCCGTGCAGAACTTCAACGAGAACCTCTCCGTGCTCGTCATGCTGTGCCTCTACGCCGTGCTCGTGTGGCTCGACATGCCGATCCAGTTCGTCATCGTGCTGTTCGGCTCGTTCGTCTGCCTGATGATGTATTTCGTGATGCGCCGCCACCAGGCGAACCAGCGCGCATTCGACTCCGTCGCGCTGATCGGCGAGGCGCGCCACTGATTCCGGCCGCGCCGCCCTGACCGGACGGCGCGGCGTTTTTCCACATGCCACCGACCATGCACGCCGCCGACCTCCACCCGTTCGCGACGCGCGTGCGCGAAAACGCGCCGCTCGTGCACTGCCTGACGAATCTCGTCGTCACCAATTTCACGGCGAACGTGCTGCTCGCGATCGGCGCGGCGCCCGCGATGGTCGTCGCGCGCGAGGAAGCGGGCGAATTCGCGGCGATGGCGAACGCGTTGTCCGTGAATCTCGGCACGCTCGACGTGCCGCAAACGCGCGCGATCCGCGCCGCCGTGGACGCCGCCAACACCGCCGGCAAACCGTGGGTGCTCGATCCGGTCGCGGTCGGCCCGCTCGCGTTTCGCACCGAATTCGCGTTCGAGCTGCTCGACGCAAAGCCCGCGGTAATCCGCGGCAACGCGTCGGAGATCATCAGCCTCTCGGGCGGCACGGCGAGCGCCAGGGGCGTCGACAGCACCGCCGCCACAGACGCCGCGCTCGACGCCGCGCAGATCCTCGCGCTCAGGACCCGGGCGACCGTCGCCGTGACGGGCGCGACCGACTACATCACCGACGGCCGCCGCACCATCGCGCTGTCGAACGGGTCGCCGCTGATGACGCGCGTGACGGGCGTCGGCTGCGCGCTGTCGGCGAGCGTCGCGGCGTTCGTCGGCGCGGCGGGCGGCCCCGCCGAGCACTGGCTCGCCACGGTGGCGGCGATCGCGTATTCCACGGTGGCGGGCGAACTCGCCGCGCGCGACGCCGCGCTGCCCGGCAGCTTCGCGGTCGCGTATCTCGATCGCCTCGCGTCGCTCGATGCCGCCACGTTCGCCGCGACGCTCGTCGCACGCGACATCGCGGCGGCCTGACGCCATGCGCCCCGCGTTCGACCTCTCGCTCTATCTGGTGCTCGACCCCGTGCAGTGCGGCGGCCACGAAGCGTCGCTCGACGTCGCCCGCGCGGCGCTCGCGGGCGGCGCGAGCATCGTGCAGCTGCGCGCGCCCGAGTGGCACAAGCGCGCGTGGCTCGCGCTCGCGCGCGATCTGCTGCCGATCACGCGCGCGCACGGCGTGCCGCTCGTCATCAACGATCATCTCGATATTGCGCTCGCCGCCGGCGCCGACGGCGTGCACGTCGGCCAGCGCGACCTGCCGGCGGACGTCGCCCGCAGGCTGCTCGGGCCGGATGCGCTGATCGGGCTGTCGGTATCGGATGCGCGCGAAGTAGCCGTTGCGAACGCGCTCGGCGACACGATCGACTACCTCGGCGCGGGCCCCGTGTTCGCGACGCCGACCAAGACCGACGCGTCCGCGCCGTGCGGTATCGACGGCCTTGCCGCGCTGTGCTCGCAGGCGCGCTATCCGACGGTCGCGATCGGCGGAATCCAGTTGCACAACGCGCCGGACGTGATGCGCGCGAGGCCGGCGGGCCTCGCCGTCGTCTCCGCGATCTGCAAGGCCGCCAACCCTCGCGACGCCGCCGCGCACCTTCGCGCGGCGATCACGCGCGCTCAACCCTAGTCCGACTGCCATGGTAGAGACCCAACCGAATCTCAACGCGATCCCCAACGTCCTCACGATCGCCGGCTCCGACTCGGGCGGCGGCGCGGGCATCCAGGCCGACCTGAAGGCGTTCTCCGCGCTCGGCGCATACGGCGCGAGCGTGATCACGGCGCTCACGGCGCAGAACACGCGCGGCGTCACGGCGATCCACACGCCCGACGCCGCGTTCGTGAGCGCGCAGCTCGACGCCGTCTTCGACGACATCCGCATCGACGCCGTGAAGATCGGCATGCTCGCCAATGCGCAGATCGTGCGCGCCGTCGCCGACGCGCTGCGGCGGCACCGCCCCGCGCACGTCGTGCTGGACACCGTGATGATCTCCAAGAGCAACCACGCGCTGCTCGCGCCGGACGCGGTCGCGGCGCTGCGCGACGAACTGCTGCCGCTCGCCACGCTCGTCACGCCGAACCTGCCCGAGGCGGCGGCGCTCCTGAACGAGCCGGGCGCCGCGGACGAAGACGCGATGGTCCGCCAGGGCGAAGCCCTCCTCGCCCTCGGCGCGCGCGCGGTGCTGATGAAAGGCGGCCACCTGGCTTCCGCCGACAGCCCCGACTGGCTCGTCGAAGCGGGCGGCGCGCTCAGGCTCGGCGGCGCGCGGGTGCCACTGCCGAACACGCACGGCACGGGCTGCACGCTGTCATCGGCGATTGCGGCGCTGATCCCGCAGCGCGAAAGCCTCGCGAGCGCAGCCGCCGACGCCAAGCGCTACCTCACCGGCGCCATCGAGAACAGCGCGCGGCTTCATGTCGGCCGCGGCGTCGGGCCGGTGCATCACTTCTTCAGATGGTGGTGACGGCGAACGCGCGGGCGCGCGCGGGCCAGTCGTCAGGCACGACGAAGCCGCGCGATTCCTCGATCCAGCCGTCGTCGTCCTGGCGCGCGTAGGCGGCGACCATCGTCGGCGAGACGGCGTTGTGCAGCCGCTCGTGGATGTCGGCGCCGTGAGCGAGGAGCGCCTCGCCGTCAGCGGCGGCGAGGCGGCGCGGTGCGAGCCACGCGAGCCTCGGCTGCACCACCCACGCCCTCGCGGCGTACGCGGCGGGGCTGCTTTCCTCTCTCGCTGATCCGGCCTGGCTTGCGCCGCCTGCCGACGGCGCCACCACTGGATTGCCGGAAGTCCCGCCCGCCCCGGCGCGGACCAGTGCGAGGCCCGCGGCGTCCGATGCCGGTCCGAGCGCCGCGGCCTGCGGCGCTCGGACTTCGCGTCCCGGCGCGGCCTGCTCGGCCGCCCGCGCGGCGCGCCATTCCGATGCCGTCGACCACCAGCCGCGCAGATGCGCCTCGCCTACCTCCGGCGCGGGCGTCACGTCGTCGCGGTGATAGAAGAGCCGCCCCTTGATGTACAGCTGCGCCTGCCACGGCCCCTCGAAACCCAGCGACGCAAACTCCGCCCGCGAACTGAGCGCGAGTTGATGCGTGAGGAGTCGCGCGTGCTTCAGGTCGAAGCGGTCCTGCAGGTTCGGGCCGACGTAGTCGGAAAGACGCGCGGGAACGGACGAACCGTCGCCGATGTGCAGATAGAACTTCACCGCCAGTTCCCAGTGCAGGCGCGCGCCGCGCGCCGTCTGCAGCAGGAAGTCGCATTCGCCGATGGTCCGCCGCTGGCGCCGCAGCGGCACGTTCGCCGCGACGAGTTCCGCAGCGGGGCCGTGGGTCAGGAAATATTCGAGCAGGCTCTCGGCGTAGAAGCCGAGCCGCGTGAGCTTCGGATTGCGCGACTGCGCATGCAGCGACGCCGGATCGCGATCGAGCGCATCGAGCCACGTGAGGGTCGCGTCGCGCTCGGCGGCCGATTCGAACGGATTGGCGAGTTCGGCGCCCGCGTGGCTCGCGCGCAGCAGGTCCGGCGCGAACAGCAGCCACGCGAGATCGCGCACGGCGGCGTCTTCGTAGCGATCGACGAGCCGCGCGAGGTCCGCCATCAGTTGCCGCCCTGCACGACTCCCGACGCGTCGAGCGCCTTGCGGTACGTGTCACGCGCGAGACACAGGTCGGCCCACGCCTTCGCCTTGTCCGGCAGGCTTCGCAGCAGGTAGGCCGGGTGATAGGTGACGATCACCGGCACCCCCTCGTATTCGTGCACCCGGCCGCGCAGCGACGCGATGCTCGCCTCGCTCTTCAGAAGGCTCTGCGCAGCGAAGCGGCCGAGCGCGACGATCAGCTTCGGCTTCACGAGCGCCACCTGCCGCTGGAGATACGGCTCGCAGCGCGCGACTTCGTCGAGTTCCGGATTGCGGTTGCCGGGCGGACGGCACTTGATCACGTTGGCGATGTACACATTCGAGTCCCGCGCGAGCGTGACCGCGCGCAGCATGCTGTCGAGAAGCTTGCCCGCCTGCCCGACGAACGGCTCGCCGAGCCTGTCCTCGTTTTCGCCCGGCGCCTCGCCGATCAGCATCCAGTCCGCTTCGCGGTCGCCCACGCCGAAGACGGTGTTCGTGCGCCGCTCGCACAGCCGGCAGCGCTCGCAGCCGGCAACGCGCGCCGCGAGCGCGTCCCAGTCGAGCGTGCGGATGTCGTCGGGGGCTGCCATCGCGGCGTTTGCGGCGTGGTCGGCAGGGGGCGCAGGGTCGTCGTCGAGCCAGGGGAGATCGTCGAAGGCGACGTCCGGCGGCGAATCGAACCGCGGTGCGCCTTGTTCTGCGGGAGGCGGCGCGTCGTCCATCTCGCGCGATCGCGCTGGTTCGAGCGTTCGGGCGGCCTGTGCAGGCTTGTCCGCCTTGTCACGGAAATCGACGTGCTCATCCGGCGCAGCGTGCGGCGACGCCGTCATCGGCTCGGGCGCCACGGCACGCTGAACCGCTGCGGCCGCGGACGGCACCGGCGCACCGGCTTGTGTCACGGTGGAGTCAGCGGCGGTTTCAGCGGCGGCGCCGGCCGCGCGCCGCCGCACCCAGACCGGTCCGAGCCCGAGTTCCTCGAGTATCGATTCATCCAGCGCCATGTGCGCCCTCCTTCGGAAAAGACAGACGCATGACGATTGCGTCCTCGCGCGAACGATGCCGCGCGGGGTAGTAATTCTTGCGGCGACCGATGGCCGAAAAGCCGAAACGCTCGTACAGCTGGATAGCGCGCGGATTCGACGGCCGCACTTCCAGCAGGATGCCGTCGAGCTTCTCAGCGCGCGCGATGCGCACCGCTTCGCGCAGCAGCGTGAGCCCGGCGCCCGCGTGCTGCGCCTGCGGCGCGACGCAAAGATTGAGCAGGTGCATTTCGTCGACGACGGGCATCAGCACGCAGTAGCCAATCAGCGTGCCCGTCACATGGCGCAGGCACACGCCGAAATAGCCGTTGCGCAGCGAATCCTGGAAATTGCCCCGGCTCCACGGGAACTCGTAGGCGAGCTTCTCGACGGCGGCGACTTCATCGAGATCGGCCTCCGTCATCGGCAACAGATAACGATCGGCGAGCAGGACCCCGCTCACCGCACCCGCTCCTCGTCCGCGCCTTCGGCGTGCGGTGCGGCATGCTTCGCGGCGTCCTTCGCGGCGCGCGCCTGCATGCGCTCGGCGGTGGTCTGCGCGACCTTGTCGCGCACATATTCCGGCGCGGCGAGCTCGGGCGGCACGGCGCGCCCGGCGGCGAGCGCGCGCAGCCCGGCAAGCGCGACGGGCAGCGCATGCGGCAGCGCCTCGCCGTCGACACGGGCTGCCGCCGACACCGCCGGCAACCGTTCGCCGAACGCCGCGGCCGCATTGCCCGCGAGCGTGAACGGCGCGTCGGGCAAAACGACGGCGGCGGGCGCATCGAGCGACGCCGGGCGGATCGTGCGCCAGTCGCCTGCGGCAGCGTCGAATTCGAAGTCGGCCCAGTAGACCTCGTCCATGCGGGCGTCGAGCGCGGCGAGCACGCGCGACACCGACGGCTCGCGCAAGCGCGCGAACTCCGCGCAGGCAAGCAAGGTGCCGATCGGCACGACCGGCACGCCGAGCCCGAACGCGAGACCCTGGGCCACGCCCGTCGCCGTGCGCAGGCCGGTGAACGAGCCCGGCCCCGAGCCGAACGCGATGGCGGTGCAATCGGCGAGCGCGAGTCCGGCGTCGTCGAACAGTTCGCGCACCGCGGGCAAGAGCCGCGTGCTCGACACGGCGCCGGTGGCCTCGTGGCGAAACCAGACGCGCGTGCTACCGGCGACGTGCTGAGGGGCCACCGCGCCGGGCGCGTCCGGCGAGCCACCGGCGAGCAGCAGCGCGACGGAACAGAATTCGGTCGAAGTATCGAGGGCGAGCAGAACGGTGCGTGTCATGGGCGCTATTGTAATGCGGGAGCCGCGCGGCTTACCGCACGATGCGCGCCAGCCAGGGCGCGCCGCGCTCTGGAAGAAAGCCTCGATAGCGGCGCCGGACATGCTTGCTATGATCGTTCATCCCAAAAAACACGGAGAACCGAATGAGCGACATCGACGCGCGCTTCGCGCAAGCCCAGGCCGACGTGACGCAACTGCCCGAGCGCCCCGGCAACCTGACGCTGCTGCGCCTCTATGCGCTCTTCAAGCAGGCGAGCGCCGGCGACGTGCACGGCGACAAGCCCGGTTTCGCCGATATCGTCGGGAAATACAAATACGAAGCGTGGGCCGCGCTTCAGGGCCCGCCCGCCGACACCGCGAAGGAGCACTACATCGAGCTCGTCGAATCGCTGAAGTCGGGCGCCTCCGCCTGAGCGCAGCCCTCAGCCGCCCTGCCGCCGCCCGCCGCGCCGGCAGGACATGCCCGCACGGGCGTCGCGGCGCGATCGTCTTAATATCTGGCGCAGTGCAGCAAATATCGTTATACTGTTGCCTGCGCTTCACTGTGGCCTGTGTGGTTCGATTTTCTCCATGCGCGCGATGCGGCGCCTCGTAGCGTTTTGCTCCAATCCAGTTTAGAAACTGTCCCCTCCTTGCTAGGTCCTTCGGGGCCCGTCATGCACCAGGCTGACGCCAGCGCCCTTCCCGGCCTGTCGTATCCGATACAGCTTCTAACAACAGGCTCGCCTTCATTGCTGCGAGTTGCCCCCGTTTTTCGATTTGCTCGCTGCTTCTTTGCTCGCTGAATCCAACGACTTGGGTATGCCGATTGGCGCCGACGCCTCATTTCCCGTTTCAAGGATCGACATGACTTCGAGCATTACCCAAAGCCCTCTCGACAATATCGCAGCACAAGCACTCGGCGCCGACGCACCGGTAGACGCACCTGCAGACACGCCCGCCGTGC